>Ga0169931_10002041_pt1 | contig 33172 bp, 25 predicted proteins | sample Kivu_15m_20L_FD_129675 | JGI IMG/M metagenome (GOLD analysis project Ga0169931, IMG submission 129675) | Freshwater microbial communities from Lake Kivu, Western Province, Rwanda to study Microbial Dark Matter (Phase II) - Kivu_15m_20L... | ecosystem: Environmental > Aquatic > Freshwater > Lake...
GAGCGAGGCGACAAGCAAGCGAACCGTGTTCACGAGACTTCTCCTTTGATATCGAGGACGCCTCCGGTTCACCGCGTCACCCGGTGTGATGTGGCGACCAGTTGCCAGCCCCGATACCATCCCATTACCCGCTCGCGAGGAATTGATCCCTAAACGCGCGGATTTCTCCTCTTCGTCCGTCGGGATGCGAGGCGAGCCACAATGCCGGTCCGCGCTGGCGAAGTACCACCTCAAGGAAGAAATTCGCGTGGGAGTGAAGTTCAGGCAAGCCCCCCGCGACCGTGTGGTGCGCGAAGCCACTTTCCATACCCGCGCGACGGCCGAAAACCCGGTGCGATTCGCCCTCGTCGGTGACCTCGCCAACGGCAAGGCCATCGACGTGATCCGCATCACCAAACCGCAGAAGTAACCCCACCGCCCCGAGGAGTTTCGATGTCACTCAGCCTCACGCGCCGTCAGTTCGTCGCGACTGCCGTGACCGGCGCCGCACTTCCCGTGTGGCTCCGCGCCGACGAGCCGAAGCCGAAGGACGAGCCGGTCGCGTTCTTCCTGGTCGGGGATACGCACTTCTTGGCCGACAAGGAGGACACCGCGAAGCTCGACGAGCGCTCCAAGCTCGTTACCGGGCGCCTCATCGACCTGCTGAACAAGCTACCCGGCACCGACATCCCGCGGGCCGCGGGCGGCGGGACGGTGCTGGCCCCGCGCGGGGTGATCCACGCAGGTGACTGCATCGACACCGGCGACAAGGCGAACGTGAAGATGCAGGAGACCGAGTGGGCCGTGTTCGCTGACGCCTACGGGCTGACCGGCAAGGACGGCAAACTCAAGGTGCCGGTGTACGAGGTGCATGGGAACCACGACAGCCCGCGCGGCGACGGTCTCGCGGTGAAGAAAATCATCGAGCGGAACAAAACGCGGCCCGGCGTAACGAATGCTTCCAAGAACGGCGTTCATTACTCGTGGGACTGGGGCGGGGTCCACTTCATCAACCTCGGCATCGTCGTCGGGCAGGTGGCGGACGTGACGCGCAAGCGCCGGTACGGCCCGCTCGGCAGCCTGGAGTTCCTCGTGAGCGACCTCAAGGAGAAGGTCGGCACGTCCGGTAAGCCGGTCGTCATCACGCAGCACGTGGACATGCTCCGGTACGCGCAGCCGCTGCCAGTGGAGGACAAGAAGGCCGAAGGGATGGAGTGGGATCCGGCCGATGTGAAGGGCTACTACGACGCGCTCAAGGGGTACAGCGTCGCGGCCATCCTTTATGGACACACGCACGCACGCAACGTGTACCGGTGGGACGGCACGAACAAGGCCGCGAAGGACGGCGTCCCGGCGTTCAACGTGGACAACAGCAGCCACTTCGCGGGCAAGCAGCAGGCGTTCTTCTACTTCGAGGTCCGCGCTGGCGAGATCGTCGTGCGCGAGTACCAGACCACCGACGCCTGGGAGACCGGGACGTGGACCTCGCAGACGTGGACAGCCCCGATCCCCGCGGCCAAGAAATAACACACCCGAGGCACACATGAAACGATACCGAATCGCGCCCCTTGCTCTTTTGCTCGGCAGTTTGACGCTCGGTCTCGTGAGTCCGGTGCCGGCGGCACCCGAGACCGGGGAGGGCGTCACGTTCCTGGTGACCTCGGACTCGCACTACGCCTCGTTCCGCAACGTGGACCGGAACGACCGGAACAAGGCCACCATCGAGCGGATGAACGCGCTACCGGGGATCGCGTGGCCGGAGAAGTTGGGCGGCGGGAAGATCGACAAGCCGCGCGGGGTGCTGGTGCTGGGCGACCTGATTGACGACGGGGACCGGAAGGGCGAGAGCGCCGACCAGTGGCGGCACTTCGAGAAGCAGTTCGGGTCCGACGGCACCAACGGGCTGCTCAAGTACCCGGTGTTCGAGGGGTGGGGTAACCACGACGGGCCACCCGTCGGCAAGGAGAAGTTCGGGCACAGCACGCAGGCCCAACTCAAGGCCCGGAACGCGGAGCGCAAGAAGGCCGGGCGCATCGCGACCGTCGCCGAGAACGGTCTCCACTACTCGTGGGACTGGAATAAGGTCCACTTCGTTCACACGAACCTGTACCCGGCCGACAAGCAGCACGCGAAAGTCCGCTACTCGCTCCCGTGGCACGACCCACAGGGCGCGCTCACGTTTCTCAAGGAAGACCTCAAGAAAGAAGTGGGCGACAGCGGGCGCCCGGTCGTCATCATGTCGCACTGCGGCGTCGATACCGACTGGTGGCATCCGGAGGACTGGGCCGAGTTCTACAAGGCGGTGAAGCCGTACAACGTGATCGCGTACTTCTACGGGCACTCGGGCACGGGCCTCAAGAAATGGAAGCCGGAGGGTGAGGACAGGCCGCTCGACTGCGTCAACACCGGGCAGACGGAGAAGGGCTTCTTCGTGGTCGAGATCACCGACAAGCGGATGCGCCTCGGGTACCACGTCAAGACGGACCCGAAGGCGGAGAAGCCAGAGTGGGAGTGGAAGTTCCTCCTCGACAAGTCTATTACGCAAGGGAAATAGACCGATGACACGTCGCATCACCGCCGCCCTCGGCGCGCTGGCCGCGCTCGTCGGCGCGCTCTCCGTCACACCGACCGCGGCCGCGGAGCCGTTACTCGCGCCGCAGAAGCTCCTTGACCGCGAGACATTCTGGGACAACCGCGATTGGGACTGGTATCGAGCGAACATCCCGTTCTTCGAGTGCCCCGACCCCGACATCCAGACGACGTACTACTACCGCTGGGAACTGCTCACCAAGCACCTCACCTACGGCTCCCCGAACTCCGGGTACTCGTTCACCGAGGTCATCGACCGGCCGTTCTGGTTCGGCGCATATGGGGCGATCTCGTGCCCGGCCGGGCACCAACTCTACGAGGCCCGCTGGCTCCGCGACCCGCGGATCGCCCGCGACTACGCTCGCTACTGGCTCCGCACGCCCGGCGCGCAGCCGCGGAACTACAGCACGTGGCTCGCGGACTCCGTGTGGGCCGTTCACCGCGTCCACCCGGACGACGCCTTCGTCAAAGACCTGCTCCCGGACCTGAAGAAGAACCACGAGGGCTGGGAGAAGCGGCACTTCGTCGCGGACGTGGGGCTGTTCTGGCAGACCGGGCACGACGACGGAATGGAGTTCAACATCAACAGCCGCCAGACCAAGGACATCCTCCGTGGCGCGCCCGGCTACCGGCCCACCATGAACGCGTACATGTGGGCCGACGCCACCGCCATCGCCCGCGTCGCGGACCTTGCCGGGGACAAGGTCACCGCCGGCGCCTACCGCGCGAAGGCCGCGGGGCTGAAGGAGAACCTCCAGAAAAAGCTGTGGGATCCGAAACGGCAGTTCTTCTTTCCCATGTACCAGCGCGACGAGGAAGCCGACGGCTTCAAGGTCAAGGCGCTCACGCTCACGCACCAGACCGGGCGGCACGCGGGCAGCGCGTACGGTCGCGAACTCATCGGGTATGTGCCGTGGCAGTTCTCGATGCCCGATGCGAAGAAGGGCTACGAGGTCGCGTGGAAGAAGTTGACGGACAAGGACGGGTTCGCGGCCCCGTTCGGCCCGACCACCGTCGAGCGGAACGACCCGATGTTCCTGCTCAAGAAGACGTGCTGCTGGTGGAGCGGGCAGTCGTGGCCGTACGCCACCAGTCAGACGCTCAAGGCGCTCGCGAACGTGCTGCAGGGGTACGAGCAGGACGTGGTCACGAAGGCGGACTACCTGAAGTTGCTCACCACGTTCGCGAAGACGCACCGGAAGAACGGGAAGCCGTACCTCGCGGAGGCGTGCCACCCGGACACCGGCTCCTTCGAGGGGCACGACGGGTACAACCACAGCGAGCACTACTTCCACTCGTCGCTCAACGACCTCGTCATCACCGGTCTGGTGGGACTGGCGCCGCTCGACGACGACACGCTCGAACTGAAGCCGCTCGCGCCGGCGGAGTGGCCCTACTTCGCGCTCGACAATGTGCCGTACCGCGGGCACCTCGTGAGCATCCTGTGGGACCGCGACGGCACCCGGTACAAGTTCGGGAAGGGGCTGCGCGTGGTCGCAAATGGAAAAGAGATCGCCGTGTCCGAAAAGCTCGCGCCGCTGACGGTGAAACTACCGGCCGTGCCAAAGCCCGCGGAGCGCGGTGCCGAGGGGCCGGTCAACTTCGCGGTGAACAACGACGGGACGTACTACCCGCGGGTGCTCGCGTCGTTCTCGAACCCGAAGACGCCGCCGTCGAAGCTGATCGACGGCAACTACTGGTACCACCGCGACCCGCCGAACCGCTGGACGTGCGAGGGGTCGCCCAATGCGAGTGACTCCGTTGTGATCGAGTTCGGCGCGAAGCGCACCATCCACACCGTGAAGCTGTACTTCCTCGACGACGAAAAGGGCGTCGTTCCGCCTGCGAAGTTCGACCTGGATTACTGGGACGGGAAGGCGTGGCAGCCGATCCCGACACAGACTCGCACCCCGGAGAAGCCGGCCGGACGCCGGGCGAACGTGATCCGATTCCCGTCCCTCGCGACCGAGAAGGTGCGGGCGGTACTGCACCACGTGGACGGCGGAAAGTCGGGCCTCACCGAGTTCGAGGTGTGGGGTGACGCGAAACTGCCGCTCGCCGAGCCGCCGCACCCGGCGGGCAACATCGCGTACAACCCCGGCGCCAAGCCGTTCCCGAAGGCCACCGCCTCCTACGCGGACCGCTTCGGCGGGAAGCCGATGAGTGCCATCGACGGGAAGACGAACTTCCTCCCCAGCCCCACCAACCGCTGGACGAGCTACGAGTCGCCGAATGAGACGGACTGGCTCGAAGTGGACTTCGGCTCGGAGAAGGAGTTCGCCCGCGTGGAACTGGCGATCTACGACGACCGCGGCGGGGTGCAGCCGCCCTCGAAGTACGAGGTCGAGGTCTGGGACGGCAAGGCGTGGCGGACGGTGGCGAACGCGAAGAAGGTACCCGAGACGCCGACCGGCAGTCAGTGCAACGAGGTTCGATTCGACCGCGTGAAAGCGAGCAAGGTGCGGGTCGTGTTCACCCACGCGGGCAAGGCCCGGAGCGGGGTGTCCGAGCTGTTCGTCTGGAGTGACCGATGATGCGCGTCGTGTTGATGACCGTGGCAATGCTCTTGGTGCCGGCCGTGGCGACAGTGGAGCCGCCCAAGAAGGTGCTGCCGCTGGACGGCGAGGTGTTCGAGGCGGCCGGGCGGCCCGCGTTCCTGATCCCCGCGAAGGCCGCGCCCGACGCGCCCGCGAAGCCGTGGGTGTGGTACGCGCCCACGCTCCCGAACCTGCCGGGCCCGGAAGAGAAGTGGATGTTCGAGCGGTTCCGCGCCGCGGGCATCGCGGTCGCCGGCATCGACGCGGGCGAGTCCTACGGCAGCCCGGCCGGGAACAAGGTGTTCGACGCCCTGTACGCCGCGATGACCGCGAAGGGCTACTCCAAAAAGCCGGTGCTGCTCGGCCGCAGCCGCGGCGGGCTGATGACCTTGTCGTGGGCGACCGCGAACCCGGACAAGGTGGGCGCGTTCGTCGGCATCTACCCGGTGTGTGACCTCGCCAGCTACCCCGGCGTCGAGCGCGCCGCCGGCGCGTTCGAGTTGAAGCCCGCCGAACTCAAGGAGAAGTTGAAGCAGTTCAACCCGGTGGACCGGCTCGACGGACTGGCGAAGGCGAAGGTGCCGCTGTTCGCGATCCACGGCGACATTGACAAGGTGGTGCCGGTGGAGGCCAACAGCGGGCGCGTCAAGGAGCGGTATGCGGCGCTCGGCGGCACCATGACGCTGATCGTCCCGCCGCAGGGGCACAACATGTGGACCGGGTTCTTCCAGTGTCGCGAACTGGTGGAGTTCGTCGTCGCCCACGCCGGGGTCGGGCTGGTGCTCGAATCGCCGCAGGAGTACCAGGTGGTGCAGCGGAACGCGAAGAACGTCGGCACCGTGCGCGTGCGCGGCAAACTCGGCGAGGCCGCGCGCAAGGCCGACGCGCTGGAATACCGGGTTGGTGCCGCGAGTCCGTGGAAGAAGCTCGATACGGCTATCAAGGACGGCGCGTTCGACGCGACCGTTGAAGTGGCCGCGGGCGGGTGGCACCAGTTCGACGTGCGCGCGGTCGCGGGCGGCAAGGCCGTCGCGTCGGCGGGCGTCGAGCGATTCGGCGTGGGCGAGGTGTTCGTGGTCGCGGGTCAGTCGAACTCGGCCAACCACGGGGCGGAGAAGCAGGTCGCGAAGTCGGGCCGGGTCGCGGCGTTCGACGGCGCGCACTGGCAGCTCGCGAACGACCCGCAACCCGGGGCCAGCGGTACCGGCGGGAGCTTCCTGCCGCCGTTCGGCGACGCCGTCGCGGAAAAGTTCGGCGTTCCGGTGGGGTTGGTCGCGTGCGGGGTCGGCGCGACCAGCGTTCGCGAGTGGCTGCCCAAAGGCGCGACGTTCCCGAACCCACCGACGCTGGAAGGCAATGTGCGGAAGCTCGCGGACGGCAAGTGGGAGAGCAAGGGCGAGATCTACGCCGCGTTCTGCGCGCGGGCGAAGGCGCTCGGGCCGAACGGGTTCCGCGCGGTGCTGTGGCACCAGGGCGAGAGCGACGCCAACCAGAAGGACGCGATCCGCACGCTCCCGGGCAAGCTGTACCGCGAGTACCTGGAGAAGCTCATCCGCGACAGCCGCAAGGAGATCGGTTGGGACGCGCCGTGGTTCGTCGCGCAGGTGAGCTATCACGTTCCCGGTGACGAAGCCGCGCCCGACATCCGCGCGGCGCAGGCGGCACTGTGGAAGGACAGCGTGGCACTCGAAGGGCCGGACTCCGACGCCCTCAAGGGCGAACTGCGTGAGAACGGCGGCAAGGGCGTCCACTTCAGCGGTCCGGGGCTCCGCGCGCACGCCGCGAAGTGGGCCGAGAAGGTCGGCCCGTGGCTCGAACAGCAAATCGCCGGCAAGGACCGCTGAGCGGCGATTGTGGCGGGCCGAACACCTGAGCTCTCGACCCATGAGACGGCCGCCCCGCCTCGATCTGTTTTGGAAAGCGTCGAGGTGACGAGATGGCGCGGCGCGGGAGAAGGTGTGGTCGGGCCAGTCGTGGGTGTTGTGGCACTTTTGTGGCAGTACCGATCCCCTGATCCGACGGGCCACACAATGCGTGGCTTGATTTCTTTCTCTGTCCCGCTATGATTGCGTGAGTTGCTGCAGGCGGAAGCCAGCATCTGGGCTGCGGTCAGAGAATCCCTCCCTCTCCGTTTCCCGTTCGCCTTCGATCGCCCCGCTTCGTTCTCAACTCCTTGGTTTTCCTGCACTTCCCGCGCACAGGCTGAACATACCGGCGAACCCGCTGATTCCATATTCGCTCTCGCTCCTCCCGCTCGTCGTCGCGAATTGCTGCTCGCGGTGCTTCTCCCGAAAGTGCCCGCCGTTCGGTTGAGCACTGGCGGCGTGCGGCCACTTAGAATACCCGCACCCCACCCACAGGCGCGCCGATGAACCCGCTCCCGCGAATCGCGATCACCACCGGCGACCCCGCGGGCGTCGGCCCCGAACTGTGCCTGCGCCTCCTGCGCGAACCGCGCGTGCGCGAACGGTGCGTGCCGGTCGTGTACGGCGACCGTTCCGTCTTGGCGCGCGTCGCGCGAGCGCTGAACTGGCCCGAACCGGCCCCCGCGGACGTACTCGACCTGCGCGCGATCGACGCCACCGCCTTCGACCCGGGCGCGGTTAGCGCCGCGTGCGGGCGCGCCGCCTACGAGTACGTGATTCGCGCCATCGACGACGCGCGCGCCGGCACCGTGAGCGCGCTTTGCACCGGGCCGCTGCACAAGGAGGCGCTGCACGCGGCCGGCGTACCGTTCCCCGGGCACACGGAAATTCTCGCGCACCGCACCGGCGCGCCGCGGCACTGCATGATGCTCACCGCGGACGCGATCACCTGCTCGCTCGTCACGGTTCACGTGGGCCTGCGCGAGGTTCCGGCGCTTCTCTCGGTCGAAGCGATTGTCGATACCATCGAACTGACCGCACTCGCGATGCGCCGCATCCGGGGCCGCGCGCCGCGGTTGCTGGTGTGCGGCTTCAACCCGCACGCCGGCGAGCACGGGCTGTTCGGCGAGCGCGAGGAAGAGCGGTTCATCGTGCCCGCGATCGAGGTGTGCCGCGCGAAGGGAATCGACGCGCGCGGCCCGCTCCCGCCGGACACCGCGTTCCTGCCGAAACTGCGCGCCGCGTGCGACGCCTACGTGTGCATGTATCACGATCAGGGCTTAATTCCGCTGAAAGCGCTCGCGTTCGAGGACGCCGTGAACGTCACGCTCGGCCTGCCAATCGTGCGCACGAGCGTGGACCACGGCACCGCGTTCGACATCGCGTGGAAGGGCGTCGCGGACGCGAGCAGTTTCGTGCGCGCGGTGGAACTCGCGGCGAAATTGTGTTCGCGCGCAAGTTGACCGGCACCGGGCGTTCCGTTCGGGGTTTGGTGTGTCGTCACGTCGTTCACTCGCAGCCGAGGTGCCAGATGTCCCGTTTCGCCGCGTGCGCGGTTCTGTTCGTCGCGTCGTGCCTGTTCGTCGTTCACCGCGCCGAACCCGCGGGCGCACAAGACAAGAAGAAGGACAACGACGCGGCGACCATCGCCAAGTTGCAGCAGCAACTGAAGGCCGCGCAAATCGACCTGCAACAGGCCGCGGCGCAGTTCAACAATCTGAAAGCGCTGAACGCGAAGCAGGATCAGGAGATCAACCGGCTTCAGGGGCTGCTGAAGAAGGAAAAGGGCGACGACAAGAAGGACGATAAGGCGCTGAAGGAGTTGCGCACCGCGCTCGACGGCTACCGCGGCGCGGGCCTCGTTCACGTCGTGGTGTTGAAGTTGAAGGCGGATTCGGCGAAGACCGAAGCGCAAGCGGTGATCGACGACACCTACTCGCAACTCTCGAAGATCAAGACCGTGCGCGGTGTGTGGGCCGGCAAGCCCTCGGCGAAGGCCGCGACCGCCGGGACCGCGGACTACACGGTCGCGCTGGTGTTCGTGTACGACGACGCGGCCGGGCTGAAGTCGTACCTGAGCGACCCGATCCACACGAAGTTCGCGGACAAGCACCTGCCGAAGTGGGAAACTCCGCTCGTGTACGACTTCGAGCCGAAGAAGCTGGCGCCGTGAGGTGTGACGCACGCCGTTCTTGTAGGTCGCGGCCGAGCGAGGCTTTGCGAGCGAGGCCCGACGGCGTGCCAGTAATGCGGTTCTCGCTTGCGTCGTTGAGAATCAACAAACGCAAGCGCTTCTCGCGTTACTTGTGCACTGGCCCCGTGAGCGGGCGCGATAGTAGTTACACAGTTCTCATTTCGCGGAGGCCGCACAGGTCGGAAGCCCTGTGCGGCCTCCGGCGACCCTGCTTGGCAGGGTGCTCAGACAGAAAAACCACTCTGTTGTCTTCCGCCCCGGAGGGGCCGGCTACCGTAGCACAGGGCGGAAGCCCTGTGCGGCCCACGCGAAACGAGAACCGTGTACCATTGAAGCGACACTTCCGCGAGGGTGCGATGAACAGCGAATCGAAGCCCGACGAGCGATTCACAATGCTCGAACCGAAAGAACCGAACGCGGTGCCGCCGGGCGCGGAGAATTGGCCCGTCGTCGAGTTCGTCGAGAAGCAGCGCTTCACGATGCTGGAACCAAAGGGGCCGAACAACCCGACCCCGGAAGAAGAAGCGGTGCGCGTGGTCGATCTCGCGTGCGACCAGCACTTCACGATGCTGCCGTCCGAAGGAGCGAACGTTCCGCTGCCCTCAGCGGTGGTGAGTCTCGCGGCGCAACTGGCCGACGCTCTCGCGGGCCTCGACGCCGGGGCGCGGGCCGCGGCGCTCGCGTACCTCACGACCGAAGTCGGCAAGCGGCAAGCCGGGTAGCGCTCACCCCGTACCCAGCACCCGCGCGCACACCCAGCACTCGCGGGTGTGCGGTTGGCTCGCGTCGCGGCAGTGCATCAGAACGTGTTCGTCTTCGCAGCCGGCGTCTTGCAGCGCGTCGGCCAGAATCGGCATCGCACCGAAGTCGCCCGCTTCGTGCATCTGCCGCGCGACGGCAACCGCGGTATCGGTGCGCCACGCGGGGGCGAACGTCACCGGGCGCACCAGTTCGCCGAAGAACTCCCCCACCACTTGCGCCGCGGTCTCGAACGGCGGGCGCGGGGCGAGAGCGAATATCTTGTCGAGCTTCGTGATCTGAAAGAACTCGAGCAGTTGCGACGGGACGCAGCAGAACATCAGCTTCCCGTGCGCGAGATGCACCTTCCGCGCGAGGGTGATGAACTTGCCGAGTATCGCGCTGGACACTTGCGTCACGGCCGAACAGTCTACGACCAGATTGATGCGCCCCAACTCGTCCGGTTGTCGGAACAGTTCGTGACCCACGGCTTGGATCGTGCTCGAGTCGTACAGCCTCTTCGTGACGAAGCGAATCACCGTCATATCGCCGAAATCCTCGGTGACGGTGTGCGGCGGGCGCGGTACCGGGTTCATGTGGCCCTCGCGTCAGTTCTTGTTCAGCACCAGATCGCACACCCAACACCCGCGTACGTGAACTTGGTTCGCGTCGCGGCAGTGCGCGAGGATCACTTCATCTTCGCACCCGGCGTCTTGCAACGCATCAGCAAGGATCGGCATAGCAGAGAACTCGCGCCGCTCGTACATCTGGCGAGCAACGGCTATCGCGGTATCGGTGCGCCACGCGGGGTCGAACGCCACCGGTGCGAACGGGTTCCCGAAGATGTCGCGCACGAGCGCCACGCCCCGCACGCGGGCGCGCTCTCGGAGCGCGTTCGCGTCGTGCCCGGTGCGCGGTTGGCTGAGGTAGTACAGGCAGTTCGGTGGCGACACGCGGCGCGCCGCGGTCAGCATCGTGGCCTTTCGAAGCGGGTCGAAGAGCGACGCGCCGTTCGTCGCAACGGCGTCCCACGCTGCGGCGCGCTCGTCGTCGCTGACAAGCCCGTCGGCGAACAGTTCCGCCACTTCGACCGCGCGCCGGTATCTCGGGTCGGTCAGTTCGTCCCAGATGTCGCGGCACGCGGCGCAGTACACCAGCCGCACCTTGCGCGCGGACGCGGTCGTGCGCAGATGGTTCAGCAGTTGCGTCGGCTCCTCGCACGCGAACCACTCGGCTTCCGTCATCGGTGCGCCTCACTCCTTGCCCAACACGAGGTCGCACACCCAGCAGCCGCGAACGTGAACTTGGTTCGCGTCGCGGCAGTGGTTCAGTACTTGTTCGTCTTCGCACCCGGCGTCTTGGAGCGCATCTGCCAGAATCGGCATCGCGCCGAACTCGCGGGAGTCGTACATCTGCCGCGCGAGCGCGACCGCGGTGTCGGTGCGCCACGCGGGATCGAACGCCATCGGGCGAAACGGGTTCCCGAAGATGTCGCGGACCAATGCCTCAAAGCAACTTTGTGGAGGTTGCCGACGGAAATGCAGCGAGGTCGCGCCTTCGTAGGCGACGGTCATACTTGCCGCGTACAACACAACGCACGCCACAGAGTGCGGTTCGGTGTGAACCAACAATTCGTCGTCACCGCCTAGCGAAATTCTCGGACCAATGCGAGTGAAGGGCGTCACGGTGGCAGACACGCATTCGTGAAAGAACGTCCCGTCGGAATCTGCGGTAACGCACCGAGCCTGCTTGAGTTCCAGATCACTCGCTGCACTATCTGCGTGCAGTTCCGCAGTTGCGAGGCACGCCATGAGCAATGGCGAAGCCTGTGGCGGTCGCACGAGGTAACAACACGCGACCGCGAACAGCCGAAATCTCCGTGTGAAACGAACTGACTGTTCGCTGAAAGGCGCGGTCTCGAAATACTCAAGCAGTTTGTCCGGTCGCCGTTCCGCGAGCCATTCCGCTTCCGTCATCGCGTCGCCTCCCAGCCGGCTTTCACCGCGCCGCCTTGCATCACCGCGACGAACCGCGAGCGGTCTTCGAGCAGTGTAATGTCGCGCACCACGTCGCCGTCTACGATCAGCACGTCCGCGAGTTTGCCCGGTTCGAGCGTGCCGAACTCGTGACCGCGGCCCATGATCTCCGCGCCCGTGCGCGTCGCGCATGTGATGACTTCGAGCGGCGTGAGGCCCACATAGTTCACGAAGAAGCTCAGCTCCTTCGCGTAGTCGCCGTGCGGGTTCCACGCGAAGCCGTAATCGCCGCCCATCCCCAGCCGGCCGCCGGCGCGCAAGATGCGTCGCGCGCTCTCCGCGCCGCCCTCCAGCGTTTCCTTGTGGCCGTCGATCACGCGCTGCGACAGCCCGAACTCCGGGCCGCGGTCCACGCTCGCTTGCTCGAAGTACAGCGCTGGCACGCACGGCACGTTCCGCTTCAGCAGCAGTTCCAAGCCCTCGTCGTCGATGAAGGTGCCGTGCTCGATAGCGTCGTACCCGGCGCGGAGCGCGTTCTTGATGCCCTCGGTCGCGCGGCAGTGCCCGGTCACTTTCAGCTTGTGGTTGTGCGCCGTTTGCACCACCGCGTGCATTTCCTCGAACGTCATGCACAGCGTGTGGTGGTCGTTGGTGTCCGGGGCCGCGGCGTCGCCGGTGGGGTACGTCTTCACCCACTCCACGCCGTCTTTCACCAACTTGCGCACCGCGGAGCGCGCCTCTTCCGGTCCGTTCACGAGCAGAACAAGACCGTCCATCCCGATCTTGCGGAAGTCCGGGTTCCAGTCCATCAATCCGCCGACGCCGCAGATTTCGCGCCCGCTCGCCGCGAGCCGCGGCCCCGGGCACACGCCGTTCTCGATGGCCTTCTTCAGCCACACGTCGATATTGAACAGGCTCCCGCCGCTGCGGGCCGCGGTGTAGCCGCACTCGAGCGCGAGCTTCGCGTTCGCCGCCGCGAGCAAGGTGACGTACTCGACCGGGTACTTGATGTCGAGGTCTTCGAGCGCCGCAACGTTGAAGTAAGTGGGGTGGAAGTGCGCCTCCACGAGGCCCGGCATGATGGTCCCGCCGTGCGCGTCGATTCGCTGGGCGTCCGGCTCAATGGTCGCGCCGGCGTTCGCGCGGCCGGCGGAAGCGATGCGGCCGTCGCGGATCACGACCACCGCGTCCGGGATCGGCGGCCCGCCGTTACCGTCTACGAGGGTGCCGTTGGTGATGATCGTCGTGCCGGTGGCGCGTCGCATTTGAGGCTCCGGGAGAGTTGGCGCGATCATACCCGCGGGCCGCGGTTCGCGGAAGAACCTCGTTCGGCACGCTTGCCGAGCGGACAGTTCGGCGAAACAATGGATGCGTGGTGCCCGCCCCCTGTACCCTTCCCCTCAACCCGGAGTCCCTCCCATGAAGCGTTTGACGGTTTCCGTTCTCGCGGTCGCGGTGCTGGCGGTGAGCGCGAGCGCGTCCCGCGCCGACGACTGGGCCACCATCAAGGGCCAAGTCGTGTTCCCGAAAGACAAGGCGCTGCCGAAGCGGGCCGCGCTGAACGTCACGCAAGACAAGGACCACTGCCTCAGCAAGGGCGACATCCTCGACGAGTCGATCGTCGTGAACGCCAAGAACAAGGGCATCAAGAACGTCGTCGTGTTCCTGCGCCCGGACGACACGACCGGGAAGGCGAACTTCCCGGAAGCGAAGATCCACCCGGACGACAAGAAACGCAAGGCCGGCGAAGTGGTGATCGACCAACCGTGCTGCATGTTCGTGGCCCGCGTCACGGCGGCCCGCGTCGGCGACACGATCGTCGTGAAGAACTCGGCCCCGGTCGCGCACAACTTCTTCTGGGACAGCGCCGCGAACGACGCGCACAACGTGACGATCCCGAAGAACGAGAAGTGGACGATGCCGAAGGCGCTCGTGAAGGAGAACCCGCCGATCCAGTACAAGTGTACGATTCACGGCTGGATGACCGGCTACGTGCGCGTGTTCGACCACCCGTACTACGCGGTGACGGACGACGACGGCAAGTTCGAGATCAAGAACGCGCCGGTGGGCAAGTTCCGCATCGTGTACTGGCACGAGAACGGTGTGAAGGGCGGCGCGCCCGGTCGCTTCGGTGAGGTCATCGAGATCAAGGGGCCGACGCTCGAACTGAAGCCGACCGAGTTCGACGTGTCGCCGCGGAATTGACGGCGCGCCGCGCCCACCGCACCGCGGGCCGGGGGTTCACCCCGGCCTTCGGCGTTGTGCCCGTGCGCCGACCGGGTACACTAGCCGCGTACCTTCGCACACGGACGCGCACGCCATGCACATCGCGGACATCTTCGCGCAGCACCGCACCACGTTCAGTTTCGAGTTCTTCCCGCCCAAAACGGACGAGGCGAGCGAGGAACTGTTCCGCACCATCGCGGCCCTGCAACCGCTGCAGCCGTCGTTCGTCTCGGTCACCTACGGGGCCGGCGGCAGCACCCGCGACCGCACGCACGACCTCGTCGTGCGCATCGAGCGCGAAACGAACCTCACCGCGGTGTCGCACCTCACCTGCGTGTGCCACGACCTCGCCGAAATGACCGCGATTCTGGACCGCTACGCGCAGAGCGGCATCGAGAACGTGCTCGCGCTCGGCGGGGACCCGCCCAAGAACCTCGCCAACTACGACCGCGCGAAGGACGCGTTCCGGTACGCCGAAGAACTCGTGCGGTTCGTGCGGTCGCGGCCCGGGCCGAACGCGCGCGCGTTCGGGGTGGGCGTCGCGGGGTTCCCCGAAGGGCACCCCGGCTGCCCGAACCGGCTCGCCGAAATGGACTTCCTCAAGCGCAAGGTGGACGCCGGCGCGGACTACATCTGCACGCAACTGTTCTTCGACAACCGCGACTTCTACGACTTCCGCGACCGGTGCGACCTCGCCGGCATCAAGGTGCCGATCGTCGCCGGGATCATGCCCATCACCTCGAAGGGCGGCATGGTGCGGATGGCGGAACTAGCGGCCGGCGCGCGCATCCCGGCGAAGCTGTTGAAAGCCGTCAGCCGGTGCGCCGACGACGCCGCGGTCGCGCGCGTGGGCACCAGTTGGGCGAGCGAGCAGTGCGCCGACCTGCTGCACAACGGCATCCGCGGCATCCACTTCTACACGCTGAACAAATCCGACGTGACGAAGCAAATCTACCAGAACCTCGGTGTGGACGACAGCGCCGCGCTCCGCGCGGGGTAGCCCGCAGCGTGAGCGAGGGATTCCGCACAGAAAACACAATCCCTCGCTCACGCGGCGGGCTACCGGCGCGCCCGGCGCGCCGGTACACTGCACCTCTGCTGCCCGCCCCGCACGGACACACGCCATGACGCACTTCCCCCCGCGACGCGCGGCGCTCGCGCTTCTCGCGCTCGTGTTGGTCGCCGCGCCCGCCCTCGCGGTGATTACGAAACTCACGCCGCTCGCGGAGGTGCTCGAAAGCGATCAGTTCATCTTCGTGGCGAAGGCCGAAAAGCTCGACCCGGACAAGCCCGCGGCCGTGTTCACGGTCGGCAAGAAACTGAAGGGCGAGCCGCCGTTCGACCGCGTCCCGGTGAACATGACCGGCGACGACGAGGCGAAAAAGGCCGGTGACACGAAAGCCATGTTCGAGCGCCTCGACACTTCGCGCGAACTGGTGTTCTTCGTGCGCAAGCAGGGCAAGCTCTACAACGCGAAGGTGTTCGTGGAGGGCACTTGGTTCTCGGTGTACGGCCAACTCGACGCGGACGGCAAAACGATCCGCTGGGCGTTCCTCCACGGCGAACCGTTCCTGCGCCGCACCTTCAAAGGCACCAGCGCCGAGATGGTGAAGACCGTCGAAGACGCGCTCGCAAAGAAGGCCAAGCCGCCCGAACCCGACGAGAAGGAGAAGCCCGGCTACGGCCCGGTGATCGAGAAGAAGAAGTGTGACACCGCAAACGGGGAAGCAAATGAAACTGGTGGCACAGGCTTTCTAGCCTGTGCAACTGGGGCACAGGCTAGAAAGCCTGTGCCACCAGCAAATCAAGGCTCTCCGCTGCTCGGAGTGATTCCGTCGTTCGTCCTCGTCGGGCCGCTGGCGATCGTCGCGGCGCTGTTCCCCGGGGTGTTCGCGCGGCTCGCGGTCGGCATGAAGCGGTGGCGCGCGTTCCTCGTCGTCGCGAGCGTCAACAGCACGCTCGCGCTCGTCTATTGGGTCTTCTACGCACACTTCCCCGACGTGCTGCCTTCCCACCGCGCGTTCGCGCCGCGGGCGGTCACGCTCTATCTCACGCTGAGCGCCTTCGTCGGGTTGCTCTGGGCCGGGCGGCGGTACCGGCGGATGGCGGCGGAAGACGCGACCATCACCGCCACGCCGGGGCGAACGGAGTTGCTCGTGCTGCTCGGTCTCGCGGCGTTCGTCGGCTTCAGCGTGCTGCTCACCGCGGCGCTCGCCGATTGGAACAGCACGCTCGAAATCCCGATGCGCGAGTTCACCTGTATCGGAATCGGGGTGCTCGCGGCACTGCTGTACGCCGGGTATCGCGTGCTCACGAAGCGCGCGGACGAACCGAGTGGTAGCGCGCCCGCGGTGCGCCTCAGCGTGTCCGGTGAGAGCGTTGCGCTCGCGGCGCTGATGCTGTGCGGTGTTGCAACGCTCGTGAACACCGCGCCGACCGCGCCGGGCATTCAAGGCGCGGGCACCGCACAGAAGGGCGACGCGACCGAACCCGTCGGCCCGCGGTTGGTCGGCGAACCGGTCGCCATCGAGGTGTACGAACTCGAAGCCGGCAAGAAGGAACCGCTGTTCGGCAACGTGATGTCGAACATGGTGATCGACGGCGACCGCCTGTACTTCGGCGTCGATTCCGGCGGCAACGCCGGTCGCATCATCGGCGCGAATCGCAACACCGGCCTCGCGGAGTTCGCTTACGACGCACCCGGGTTGCTCCCGGTGTACTGCACGCCGACCGTCGCGAACGGAAAGGTCTACTGCGGCGAAGGGTTGCACGAAAACAAGGGCTGCCGGTTGTTCTGCGTACACACGAAGGACGCGACCGACGCGTGGAACCCGCCGTTCAAGACCGGGAGCCACACCGAAGGCGCGCCGGTGGTCGCCAACGGGAAGGTGTACTTCACCGGCGGCGAAGACGGCCTCTACTGCGCCGACGCCAACACCGGCGCGAAGCTGTGGCAGTTCCCCGGCGGCAAAGAGAAGGGCATTCACATCGACGGCGCGCCCGCGGTCGCCGACGGGCGCGTGTTCGTCGGCAGCGGGCTTTACTCTTACGTCGCCGTCGCGCTGGACGCGAACACCGGTGAGGAGAAGTGGCGCACCGACCTGAAGCTGCGCTCGTTCGGCCCGCCGACGGTGAGCGGCGGCAAGGTGTTCTACGCGGTCGGCACCGGCAACATGGCGTTCGACACTTACGACTACCCCGAAGAGGGCGAAGCCCGCGACAAGAAAGCGGAGGGCGCGGTGGTGTGCCTCGACACCGCGACGGGCAAAGAAGAGTGGCGCTACCCGCTGCCGAAGTCGGTTCACACCGGGCTGGCGCTCGACGGCTTCACCGCGTATGTGGGCTGCCGCGACGGGTTCGTGTACGCCATCGACCGCAAGACCGGCAAGTTGCGCTGGCGCACGGAAGTGGGTGCGGGCCAACCGGTGCTGAGTTGCCCCGCAGTCGCGCAGAACGGCGGGCAACCGGTCGCGGTGTACGCGGTGGCGACCGTCGGGTTGATGGTGTGCCTGAACCCGCAGACGGGCGAAATGGTGTGGCAGAAGGAACTGCCCGGCTTCCGCTGGGACGGCACCCCGAACGGCGGCGTGATGTGCGCGCCGGTGGTGCAAACCGCACTCACGCCGAACGGCAGCAAGCGCACCATCTATGTGGGCGCGCGGCTCACCGACCCCGCGAACCCGGTGAAGCGCACGGTCGCCTTCTTCCGCTTCGAGGACGCGATTGGGGAGTAACAAGTGTGTGCGGGCCAAACGCACACCCCACCTCCGCACACACTTCGCGGAGGTCCGCACGAATTGCGAGTAACTCCGCACGAATTGCGGTCCAATTCACGAATTAGTGTCTGTACAATTTTCTTGAGCGGAGCCGAACTTCACGAAATCTTGCTCCGCTCGAAGCGAATTCCCTGTAAGCTCGCGCTCCCGTTCTCACCGGGTTCACTCGCCATGTACGAGTTCTTCCGCTGTGTCGCCGAAGCCGTCGCCGAAAACGGCGTGAAGGGGCTTGCGAAGATGGTGCCCGGTGGCGGGTACATCTACGACGTGGGGGAGAAGGCGCTCAAGAAGTACAAGGAGCGCCGCGACAAGCAGAAGCAGCACGACGACTTCCTGAAGCTCGCGGGCGCGAAGATCGACGAGGCACGCGACGTCGCGGTGAAAGTGGTTCAGGAAGTGTTCGCGAAGGTGCCGGTTGGCGCGCCGGCGGAAGGGCCGGCCAGCCCCGAAGAACTCGAAGCCGTCGGGCTGTATCTCACCGCGATCCCGGAAGCGCTGCGCCAGTCGCTCAAGCGCGCCGACGACATCACCGGCACCACACTGCCGGTCGGGTTCGACCTGCGCGACGCCGACGACGTGGTGAAGGTGCTGCCGCCGCGCCCGCCGCGGTTCCGCGCCGGCGCGCCGCTGCCCGGGAAGCCCGGTTGGGTGCTCGATCGGCTCCTCGGCATGGGCGGGTTCGGCGAGGTGTGGTTCGCCAAGCACCCGCGCATGGCCGCGCTCGGCGGCGCGGTCAAGTTCTGCTTCGGGCAGACCGGCCGCGACCTCGTACACGAGGCCGAACTCATCGACCGCGTCATGCAGGCCGGCCCGCACCCGAACATCGTGCCCCTGCGCGACGTATGCCTCGAAGGCGAAGCCCCGTGGCTCATGTTCGAGTACGTCGCCGGCGGTTGCCTCACAGACTGGATTCACCAACTCGCCGGCCCGTCGGCCGACAAGCGGCTCGTGCAAGTGTTCGCGGCGGTCATGCAACTGGCCTCCGCGGTCGGGTTCTTCCACGCCCTCCCGCGGCCGGTCGTTCACCGCGACCTCAAGCCCTCCAACGTGCTACTCGACAAAGCGACGAAGAAGCTGCGCATCACCGATTTCGGCATCGGCGCGGTCACGGCGCGCGAAACGAACCGGCAGGAGAGCCGCGGGCACAGCACGCGCGGCGGCCGCTTGCTGAGCTACTTGCGCGGCTCGCACACGCCGCTCTACAGCAGCCCGCAGCAGCGCACCGGCGCGGACCCGGACCCGCGCGACGACGTTCACGCGCTCGGCGTGATTGCCTACCAGATGCTCACCGGCAAGCTCGACGCCGCGCCGGGGCCGGGCGGCCTCCGCGCGCTCAAGCGCGCGAGCGTGCCCGACGATCTCGCCGAACTCGTCCTCCGCTGCGCGTCCGAGGAACTCGACGACCGCCCGCGCGACGCGAACGAGCTGAGCACCGAACTCGCCAAACTCGGCTCTGCGACCGCCGCCCCCGTTGAAGCACCAGCAAAGGCCGCGCCGCCACCACTCCCCGCGACGCCGGTCGCGCCGAAGTCCGCGGCGCGCAAACCCGGTGAGCGCATCGAACTGGCGCTGCCCGGTGGCGTGAAGGTGCCGTTCGAACTGGCGCTGCCCGGTGGCGTGAAGGTGCCGTTCGCGTACTGCCCGCCGGGCGAATTCCTCATGGGCAGCCCGGCGAGCGAGAAGGACCGCAGTGACGACCAATTGCAGCACCGCGTCGTCATCTCGAAGGGCTTCTACATGGGTGTGGGGCCGGTCACGCGCGGCCAGTTCGCGCGGTTCGTAGCCGAGACGAACTACAAGACCGAAGCCGAAACCAGTGGCGGCGGCTACCGATGGACCGGCAGCGCATGGAAGCTGGACGCGAACTGCAACTGGCGCGCGCCGGGCTTCACGCAGACCGACGCACACCCGGTGGTGGTCGTGAGCTGGAACGACGCGGTCGCGTTCTGCGAGTGGGCGGCGCGCGTGTGCCAGCGCGAGGTGCGCCTGCCCACGGAAGCCGAGTGGGAATACGCCTGTCGCGGCGGCACAACCACGCCATATTATTTCGGCTCGCGACTGAACGGCACGCAAGCGAACTGCGACGGCAACTACCCCTACGGCACGAGCACCAAAGGACCGTACTTGAAGGAGACGACGCCCGTGGGCGCGTATGCGGCGAAGTTCCCGCACCCGTGGGGCCTGTGCGACGTTCACGGCAACGTCTGGGAGTGGTGCTCGGACTGGTACGATAGCGATTACTACAAGCGGAGTTCGACCACTGACCCCCGATGCGATGATGGTGAACAAAAGTATCGTGTCCTGCGTGGTGGCTCGTGGTTCGACAGCGGCCTCTACTGCCGCGCGGCGCTCCGCTTCGGGTTCGAGCCGGCGTACCGTAACGACGACCGCGGTTTCCGCTTGCTTTCCCCCTGTACATAGTGTCACTATTCACTCTATCACTCTTACTCTTTTTCGCTTTTGTCTTTTTACCCTGTTTTTGCCTTTGCCGCCGAAGGCGGCGCAAAAAAAATTATCGATTTTGCGCCGCCGCATGGCTCAGGAACCATTGGAGTTCTTCGAGCGCGCGAACGATCAAATTGTGGCTGTTGGCGTTCGCAGCGTGTGCGATCCACGCTGCGAAGCGCTGGCGCACATCGAACAGGGTCAGCGCGCCGCGCTCGAACGCGGCACGCATCCAGCGCACGCGCCTGCGAAACGCACGCACGTTGTCTTTGCGCAAGAATCGATGCGTGCGCCAGATGCGAAATCCGACGAAGGTCGCGCCCTGAGTCGAATTGCGAATGTGCGCGCGCGCGTCGTGCAGTTTCAGTCGCAAGCCGTTGGCGTAATCGGTGACGCGCGCGAAGGCGTCGCGCAGGGCCGCACGATCGTTGTTTCAGTCGCAAGCCGTTGGCGTAATCGGTGACGCGCGCGAAGGCGTCGCGCAGGGCCGCACGATCGTTGCCTAAAATCACAAAGTCGTCGCAGTAGCGCACATAGCCGCCGAATCCGAGGCGACTGGTAATGAAGTGATCGAGGCCGTCGAGGTACAGGTTGGCGAACCACTGGCTGGTGAGGTTGCCGATGGGCAACCCGCGGCGGCGCTCGTAGGGCGCGAACAAGTTGTCGCCGGGGAAGTAGAACGCCGGGCCGTCCTGTTCGTTCGAGCGGTCGATGAGCAAATCGACGAGCGCGAGCACGTTGCGATCCTTGATGCGCCGCCGCAGCAACCCCTTCAAGATTTCGTGATCGATGCTGGGAAAGAACTTCTGCACGTCGCAAGCGATGAGGTAGCGATTCCGCGCGAGCAACCGCTGGAGGCGGTCGGCCGCGGCGTGCGTGCCCTTCCCCTTTCGGCACGCGAAACTGTGCTCGTGAAAGTGCGCATCGAAGATCGGTTCGAGTACGCCCATGAGCGCGTGGTGAACGACGCGGTCGCGGTAGGGCGCGGCGGAAATGAGTCGCGGCTTGGGCCGCGTGATGGTGTGCGTAGCGAACGGGCCGGGTTCGTAGGTGCCGGCGCGCAGTTCGTCGCGCAAGCGCAGCAGTTCCCACTCGGCGCGGAACTGGAACCGCTGAACCGCGTACCGGTGCCGCTTGCCGCGGCGCGCGAGGCGCGCCGCGCGCAGCAAGTTGGGCCAATCGAGGACGCGCTCCCAGAGGTTGCCGTAGCGCTTCACTTCGGCTCCGCCTTCGGTTCGAGGCTGCGCACCCACCCGCCGAGCTGCCGACCGCACCCTTGAAGGCGCTCGAGCGCGTGGCCGTGGGCGTTGTGCGCGAGGGCTTTGAGGTCGTGCGCGAGGCGCAGTCGGAACCGCAGCACTTCGAGTTCCACGTTTACCGCGCGCAGCAGGTCGAGTTTGGCCGCTCCGCGGGGCATGTAGCGCGCGCGAATCAGGTCCGCGAGCAGCGCGTCGCACTGGTTCGCGATGGTCGCACCGAGGGTGTAGCGGTGCGCGCGCGGGAACGTGGCGACGCGCTCCGCGAGGTATCGCGTGAGTTCGTACCAGTCGTCGATGAGTGCGAGTTCGGTGTTCATGGTGGTGTGGCCGGGCGGGGCGTTCGGCTCGCGCCTACCAGACCCGCCCGGCCCGCGACCCGTTCGCCCCGCGCGCCGCGCGAGGACCGGAACCGGGGCAGTACCGGCGACGCGCGCCCGCCGCGCCCGTGAGCGCGACGGTTCCGGCGGTCGCCCGTGCAGGGGGAAAGCAAGCGGAAACCGTTGTTGTTGTTACGGTTCGCCGGCTCGTTCCTGTTGCGGTTCGCCGCGCGGCAGTTGTGGCCGTTGTTGTTCCACGAGCCACCACGCAGGACACGACGATTGCCCCAGCCCCGCCCCGGCTATTGCCGTGCGAACGGGCCGAATCAAGGCGCAGATTTCGCAAGCGCAAGCGCCATAATAGATTCAATTTGCGCCGCTAGAGCTATCGGGGGCCGCCTTCGGCGCTTGGCAACGCACGCCGGGCAAGGTACAACTCTTCAAGCCCCACGGATCGGGGCACGACCGCATTCCCGCGACCGCGCACGAGGTGCCGTCGCGGTGTCGATGAGGACGCACTCCCATGGGCCGGCAACGCGCCGAACCCGACACGCTCTCCGTTTCCAAATCCGCGATCACCGGGTTGCGCCGCTCCGACCGCTTCCTACTCGGCCTCGGCCGGTTCGCGCGCGTCGTGTTCGTGTCGCACGTGCAGCCGGACCCGGACAGCATCGGCAGTATGCTCGGTCTCGCGCACTTGGTCGAAACGCGCCTCGGCAAGCCCACGCTCATCACCCGCGACGGCCTCATTTCGCGCGCCGAAAACCGCGCGCTCGTGGACGTGCTCGATCTCAACCTCGTGCCCGTCGAAGAGGTGGAGTGGCACCCGAACGACGCGGTGGTGATGGTGGACAGCCAGCCGCGCACCGGTAGGCACACGTTCCCCGATTCCGTGCCGCTGTTCGCGGTCATCGACCACCACGACACGCCCGGCGATTTGGAAGGCGTCACGTTCACCGACATCCGCTCGACGCACGGCGCTACCTGCACGCTGGTCACGAAGTATCTGACCGAACAAGAGGTGCCGATCACCGACCAAGTGGCGACCGCGCTCTTGTACGGCATCGAAACCGAAATGACCGGCTACCCGCGCGAAGCCAGCCCCGCCGACGACGCCGCACTCATCTCGCTGTACCCCGTCGCCGACAAAGACCTCATCGCGCAGATCCGCAACGCCCGGCTCCCGCACTCGTACTTCGAGTGCATGCTGCAAGCGATGCAGTCGTCGTTCATCTACGACCGCATTCTGATGAGCTGGGTCGATCACCTGCCGCAACCGGAACAGGCCGCGGAAGTCGTGGACTTCATGATCCGCTTCGAGAAGGTGGACTACGCGGTGTGCGGCGGGGTGTACGAAGACACGCTCATCCTTTCCGTTCGCGCGGCAATCGAGAACGCCCGCGCCGGCGAAATCTTGCGGCAAGTGGTGGGCAAACTCGGGCGCGCCGGCGGGCACGACCGGCGCGCCGGCGGCGCGATCCCGCTCGCGAGCACCGCACCGAGCGCGATCGAAGAAGTGCAGGCCGAGTTGCGCCGTCGCTTCCTCAAGGCGCTGAAGCTCGAAGACGTGCGCGGCCAACGGCTCGTGCCGCTCCGCGACATGCTGGAGAACTTGCAGTCGTAGCCCGACGCGTAAGCGAGGGATTGCTTGGTCGCGCGCCTTTGCGGGCAGGGTTCGCACAGAGACACCCTCGCTTACGCGTCGGGCTACCAAAAGGAAGAGCATGTCCGCCGCACCGCCACCCGCCGCGCCGGTTCCCGCGCCGCAAGCACGCGCGCGCGGGTGCTTCTGGCCGGTCGCGGTGTTCGTGCTGCTCGCGTCGGTCGCGCTGAACGTCGTGTTCCTCCTCGGCTACACCGGCGCGATCTCCGATCCGCTCTCGAGCGACCCCGACGGCATCGAAGAACACTTCTACCTCGGCGACGCGAAGGCGAAAGCCAAAATCGCCGTCGTGCGCGTGTCCGGCGTCATCTCCGAAGCCGGCATCGCGTTCCCGATCACACAGTTGCGCACCGCGGCCGCCGACCCGAAGGTGAAGGCCGTCGTGCTGCGCGTGAACAGCCCCGGCGGCACCGTGTCGGCGAGCGAAGAACTGTACCAGTGCGTCGTGAACCTGCGCGACAACACCGGGCGGCGGTTCCCCGGCACCGGCGCGAAACCGGTGTCGGTATCGATGGGCGCACTGTGCGCGAGCGGCGGCTACTACATCGCCGCCGCGGGCACCCCGATCGTCGCGGAGAAGACGACGATCACCGGGAGTATCGGCGTGTTCGCGGCGCTGCCGAACGTGTCCGAGTGGGCGAAGACCAACGGCGTGAAACTCGAACTCGTGAAGGCCGGCGGCATCAAAGCGAGCGGGTCACTGTTCCACTCGCTCAGCCCGGACGAGCGCGAGACGTGGCAAGACGTCGTCGATAACGCCTACGACCAGTTCCTCGACGTGATCGCGCGCGGCCGGCCGGGCCTGACGCGCGAGACGCTTCGCGCGCAGGTGGTGGTGGACCGGCCGATTCCGAAGCGCGACGACAAGGGCAACCCGGTGCTAGCGAACGGCAAACCGGTCGAAGTGCGCTACACCCGCGTCCGGGCCGACGGCGGGACGTTTACACCGCAAGACGCGCTGAAGTTCCAGCTCATCGACGGAATCGAGGACCTGCCCGCCGCGGTGCGCGCCGCAGCATCGCGCAACGGGATGAGCAATTTTCGAGCGGTGGTGTATGAAAAGCCCACATCTCTCATCGAGCGCGCGACAGGATTGAACATCGAACAGCGCGGCGCGTTCGATTTTTCGCGCCTGCCAGAAACGCTTTCCCCGCGGCTCTGGTATCTGGCCCCGTATGCCGATGCCGGTCTGCTCGCCCCCGCACCATAAATCGCCCGCGATTACCGCACTTTGTGGCACGCGTTTCGCCTACCCGAACGACCGCGCCAACCGCGTGTGAAACTTCTGCCCCAAGCGCGGAAACTCTGAAACTTATTTCAATTCCCGACGATCATATTAAGAGTGAAGAAGTGCGAATCGGCACTTTTGGCATGCCGTGTGCATGCGTTCTCCGCTCGAAATCGGTCGAACTCGCACGATTTCTGAAAGATAGACACCCAACCGGGCTATACTTCAACGTGCGACCGAAACAGAACTGAGTTGGAGCTAATTACTCCCAAGCACGTTCGCCACTGGCGGACTGGTGAGGATACAGTCATGGCACGGCAAGACGCACTCCTGAGACTGCACAAGAGCCTTGTCAGCCGGCGAACCGAGTTGCGCAAGCGCCTCGGTCTCGAATTGGCCGAACTCGCGCACCTGAAGCACTCGTCCGCGTCCGGCGACGCCGCCGACGCGGCGTTCGATGCCAGCGGCGAAGAAATCTCCTCTGCGCTGGCCGAACTCGAGTCGAAGGAACTGGCCCAGATCGAGCGCGCCCTCGCCCGGTTGAAGGCCGGGACCTACGGCAAGTGCGAAGTGTGCGCGGTGAAAATCCCGGTCGCGCGGCTGAACGCCCTGCCCTTCAGCACGCAGTGCGTGAAGTGCCAGCGCGAGAGCGAGCGCGACGGCGGTTGGAGCGCCGCGCTGGGCGATTCGGACTGGAGCCGCATCCGCGACGGCGACCCGATGGCCGAGCGCGAGATGCGCGCCTCGGAACTCGAAGTCGAAGTGCGCTAGCGCGCGTTCCGTCCGTACCGATTGCACGAAGCTCGCGGCCTTCACAGGCTGCGGGCTTTTTTCGTGCGCGCACGCCCCGCGCACGGGAAGAGCGCGCGATTTCCCGGTCGCGGGCACTCGTCCGCGCGTGCCGAAGAGTAAAGTGGGAACGGTCGCACCGCCGCGGCGCTCGGCCGCGGCGCGGGCGCGCTCGCTTTTCCTCAAGGTTCGGTCATGCGCAAGCACTTGGCGCTGTTCGCGGTGTGCGGCGGGTTCGCGTTCGCCGGCGGGTTCGTGGCCCAAGCGCTCTCCGAACCGTCGAGCGCGAGCGCCCAACCCGGCCCGCCCCTTCCCGCGCTGCCGGACCTGCGCGACGCCGACGCGCCGCTCGCCGCGGACCGCTTCGAGGCGGTGGTGAAGAAGTTCAGCGGGTGCGTGGTCGCGGTGGACGCGGTGAAACCGGCCGAACCCGGCAGCGGGAAGCGCGAGCCGCTCGAAGAGTCCGGCAGCGGCGTGCTGGTGAAGTTCCCCGGCGCGCCGGGCGCGGTCGCGGTCACGAACTACCACGTCGTCGGCGCGGCGCAACCGCAGAAGGTGTACGTCACGCTCGCGGACGCGCGCATCGTGCAGCCGGCGCGCATCTGGACCGACCCGGAATCGGACCTCGCGTTCCTGAACATCGAAGACGCGGCGCTGCCGGTGGCGGACCTCGCGGACAGCGACCGCGTGCGCCGCGGGCAGTGGGTGCTGGCGTTCGGCAGCCCGTTCGGGCTGAATCAGACCGTGACGCACGGCATCATTTCGGCCAAGAACCGCGGGCAGATTTCGCTCGGCTCGACCATTCGCCTCAAAGAGTTCCTGCAAACCGACGCGGCCATCAACCCCGGTTCGAGCGGGGGCCCGCTGGTCGATCTCGACGGCCGCGTGGTGGGCATCAACACCGCGATCGCGTCGAAGAGCGGGAGCAACAGCGGGGTGTCGTTCAGCATCCCGTCGAACATGGTGAAGCGCATCGCGGCGCAGCTCATCGAGAAGGGGACCGTGACGCGCGGCTACTTGGGCGCGCAGTTGGCAACGGCGCTCGAAGCGTCCGAGGCGCTGCGGTTGGGGCTGACGCGGGCGACCGGTGCGCTCGTGGAACTCGTTCACCCGAACACGCCGGCCGCCGCCGCCGGGCTGCGCGTGGGCGACGTGGTGCTGCAGGTCGAAGACGTGGCCGTGCGCGACGAGAACCACCTGATTAACTTGGTGTGCGCGCTCCCGCCGGGGCACAAGGTGCGCGTGACGGTGTGGCGCGAGCGCCGCGCGCAAGTACTGGAAGTGACGATCGGCGAGTACGCGCCGAAGGCGCGCGCGCTGCGCCCGTAAGGGCGCCCGCCCGTAAGACTGCCCAAAAGCGGGTCGCCGTTCGTGGCGGCCCGCGCCCGTTTCTCGCACCCGCGCGGTGGGTTAGTCTTCGTCTTTCCGGTTGTTCTTAAGGAACAGGTACAGGCCGATCAGCACGACGAGCGCGACGATGCAGCCGCCCATGAAGTACCAACTGTCCATCACCGACATCAGTTTGTCCCACATACCGCACGGTCCTTTCCGCCAGAGGGGGTTGATGAACGGCAGCCGAACGCGCGCGCCGGCTACCGAGGCTGTTAAATGCGTTGGTGTTCTACCCGGCCCGCGCGCGCGATGCAAGCGGGCAGCCAAGAAAAGTTCGTGAGTGCGTGCGAACCCGAACCCTTGCCGCGCCCTCTTTGCGTCGCAAGATAGATGACTGCGCCCCGCGCCGTACCGGAGCGCCGGTTAGAATTTTTGACATCGAGACGATCCGCCGCGAAAGGGCACTTCCCAAGATGAACGCGACCGGGGCCGAACGGGTGCGCAGTGGCAACCTCCTCTACACGGACGACGTGGGCCGCGACGCCTGCGGGATCGGCGGCGTCGCCTCTCGCGACGGCAAACCCGCGGCCGAGGTGCTGCGCAAGGCCGTGCTCGCGCTCCGCGCCATGGAGCACCGCGGCGGCGTGTGCGGCGACGCCGGCGACGGCGCGGGCCTGCTGCTCACCGTGCCCCAAGCGTTCCTCAAGGACGAAGCCAAGCGCCTCAAACTCGACGGCGCCCGCGACCTGCGCGCCGAAGACGCCATCGGCGTCGGCACCCTCTTCATTTCGGAAGCGGAGAGCGGGCGCGCCGACCGCGCGCGCGCCCTCGTGCGCGACGCGCTCGCCGGCGGCCCGGTGAAACTCCTCGGCTTCCGCCCGCTGCCCGCGAACCCGGACGTGCTACCCGCCCGCGCCCGGGCCACGAAGCCCGAGCACATCGAACAGGTTCTGTTCCAAGTCCACGGCGACCCGGTCGCGGCCGACCGCTGGCTGTACGCGCGCCGGCTCGAGTTGCGCCAGAAGCTGTCCGAAGAGAAGTTGCGCGCGTACGTTCCGAGCCTGTCGGCGCGGCTCGTGAGCTACAAGGGGCTGATGACGAGCGGGCAACTCGCCGACTACTACGCGGACCTCAGCAACCCCGCGGTCGAAGTCGGCATCGCGACGTTCCACCGCCGCTACAGCACGAACACGTTCCCGAACTGGACGCTCGCGCAGCCGTTCCGCCTCGTGTGCCACAACGGGGAAATCAACACCGTCGCCACGAACCGGAACGCGGTGAGCGCGTTCTCCCGGGGCCTGCAACCGCCGGTACCGGGCGGCGACCTGCTCACCCCCAAGATGAGCGACTCGGCGAGCCTCGACGAGTGGTGCGAGTACTTGATGCTCGAACAGAACTGGAGCGTGTTGCGGGCGCTGCGGCTCAGCATCCCGCCGGTGTGGGACACCGAAGCGGACGTGTGGGGCGCGGAAGCGTTCGACCTGTTCACGTACTACCGGCGCACGTTCGGCAGCCTCGCCGCGTGGGACGGCCCCGCGGGCATCATCGGCACCGACGGGCGCTCGCTGGTCGGCTTGGTGGACCGCATGGGCCTGCGGCCGGTGCGCTGGTGCGCGGACAAGCGCGGCTGGCTGTACATCGGCTCCGAGTCCGGCGTGTTCGGCCTCGACAACACCACCATCGTGGCGAGCGGGCAACTCCAACCGGGCCAGATGATCGCGCTCGACACCGCGACCGGCGAGCGCCTCGACAGCTACCAAATCATGGCCCGGGTCGTCGCGGAGGCGAAGGCCGATCTCGGCGACGTGCGCGAGCTGAACCGCCGGCAGATCGTCGTACCGGAAGGGTTCGACTACACGCGCCAGACCGACGACGCCGTCGGCGCGATGCTCGCGGACCGCAACTGGTCGCCGGACCACCTGCTCCAAGCCGCCGGGTGGGACTTCGACCGCGCCGTCTTCGTGCGCGAGATGGCGAAGCTCAAGAAGGAGCCGCTTTCGAGCATGGGGCACGACCGCGTGCTGACCGTGTTCAGCCAGCACCACCCCACGCTGTTCAAGTACCTCCAGCAGACGTTCGCGGAGGTCACGAACCCGCCCATCGACCCGTACCGCGAGGGCGGGGCGATGTCGCTGACGACGTACCTCGGCCGCGGCCCGCGGGCCAGCGCGCCGGCGGGCGCGAGCGAAGAACTGCCCGTCAAGCAGATCGAGTTGCCGTCGCCGGTCATCTCGGACGCGATCGTCGAAGAGATCCGCCAGAACGAAGTGTTCGGCTTCAAACTGCTCGACGCGACCTTCCCCATTCAGGGCGGTGCGGACGCGCTGCGGGCGAGCCTCGTCGCGCTCCAGAGCGCCGCGGAGAAGGCCGTTCACGACGGCTACCACGTCCTGTGCGTGTCGGACAAAGAGGCGTGCAAGCGCGGCATCTTCCCGCTGCCGTCGCTGCTCGCGCTCGGCGCGGTTCACGAGTACCTGTGCAAGCAGGGGCTGCGCGACAAGTGCAGCCTGATCGTGCAGGCCGGCGACATCCAAGAGGGGCACGACGTGTGCTGCCTCGTCGCCTTCGGTGCCGACGCGGTCCACCCGTACCTGATGCTGCGGCTCGTGAAGGACGGCCTCACGTTCAAAGACCCGGACACGAAGAACGAGTGGAAGCTCGAACCGCGCGAGGCGCTGGAGAACCTGTTCGCGGCGCTCGAAGACACCATCAAGAAGGTGCTCTCCAAGATGGGGATCACCACCATTGAGGGCTATCGCGGCGCGAAGCTGTTCGAGGCGGTCGGGTTCGGCCCGGACCTGATGGCGTTCCTCGGCGCGTTCCCGAGCCGCCTCGGGGGCATCGGGTTCGCGGAACTGGTCGAAGACGGGCAGTGGCGCGTGCAGCAGGCCGAGAAGATGACCGTTCTGGGGCGCAACCGCGACTACCACGCGTTCAACGCGAAGGTGCGGATGGCGCTGCGCGACGCGGTGAAAGAGGCGCACCCCGAACCGGAGCAAGGCGGGGGCGAACTCGCCTACACCGCGCCGCCCACCGAGCACGACCCGAACGCGCCGATTGAGGTGGGCAAGAAGTTCGTGAAGTTCACCGACATGGTGAACACCCGCGTGCCCACCGTGCTGCGGGACCTGTTCGGCATCAAGTTCGCCGAAAGCCCGCTCCCGGCGGAGCGCGTGCAGTCGAGCGCGAGCCTCATTCGCGACCACTTCCGCGGTGCCGCGATGAGCCACGGGGCGCTCACCGGCGCGTCGCACATGACGATCGCCGCGGCGCTGAACGAGATGGGCGCGCTGAGCAACAGCGGCGAGGGCGGCGAGGCCCGGTGGCGCAACGACATGCCGCCGCGGGCGTGGGGGCCGTATTGGGAAAAGGTGCGGGCGCAGCGCGAGGCGCACCCGGAGATTTACACCCTCGGCGGCGACATCCACAAGAGCCGGTTCCGCTCGCGCATCCGCCAAGTGGCGAGCGGGCGGTTCGGCGTGGACGCCGAGTACATCGTGAACGCGGAGGAAATCTCCATCAAGATGGCCCAAGGCGCGAAGCCCGGTGAGGGCGGGCAGCTCATGGGCAAGAAGGTGACGAGCGAGATCGCGGAGATCCGCTTCGCCAAGCCCGGCACCGACCTGATCAGCCCGCCGCCGCACCACGACATCTACAGCATCGAAGACCTCGCGCAGCTCATCTACGACCTGAAAGCCGCCAAGCCGGGAATGCCGGTGTCGGTCAAGCTCGTCGCGGTCGAGAACGTGGGCACGATCGCGGTGGGCGTGGCGAAGGCCGGCGCGGACATCATCGAGATGGACGGCATCGACGGCGGCACCGGCGCGGCGATGGTTTCGTCGAAGGAGCACGCCGGGCTGCCGAGCGAGATGGGCCTCGCCGAAGCGCACCAAGCGCTCGTGGTGAACGGGCTGCGCACCAGCGTGAAGCTCCGCGTCGCGGGCGGCATCAAGAACGGCTACGACGTGGTGAAGTACGCGCTGTTCGGCGCGGACGAGTTCACCTTCGGCCAAGGGCTGATGGTGTCGGTCGGCTGCATCGTGTGCAAGAGCTGCCACATCCCGAACTGCCCGACCGGGATCACCGGGTCGCCGGAAATCTTCAAGGGCCACCCGGAGCACACGAAGGCGTACCTGCACGCGGTGGCGAACGAGGCCCGCGAGTTGCTCGCGAAGATGGGCTTCGCGCACATCAGCGAAATCGTCGGCCGCTCGGACCTGCTCGTGAAGCGCACCGACTTCAAGAAGGAGCACGCGCGCGCCGCGCTGTTGGACGTGTCGCGGTTCATTCAGCCGGATATGGCGCTGTCGCGGTTGGCGGAATCGCACCCGCAGACGCCGCCGGGTCGCGGGCTGTGCGACATCAGCGGTTCGGTGAACGACCGCATTCTGTCGGCGGCGTTCGACGCCATCGACACGGCGCAGAACGCGGACCTCGTGTTCCGCGTCAAGAACTCGGACCGCTCGGTGGGCGCGACGGCCGCGGGGCAGATCGCGAAGCTGTACGGCCGCGAGGGGATGCCGAACCACCGCAAGATCAAGGTGCGGCTCGACGGCGAAGCCGGGCAGAGCTTCGGCGCGTGGTGCGTTCACGGCCTCGACCTCGAGCTGCGCGGGTTCGCGCAAGACGGCGTCGCGAAGGGCATCTCCGGCGGCACGGTCGTCGTTACGCTCGATTACACCGCGAGCGACTACGGCGGCGAGATTCAGAGCGTCGCCGGAAACAACGTGGGCTACGGCGCGACGGGCGGCACGGTGTTCGTCGGCGGGCGCGCCGGGCACCGGCTCGGTATCCGCAACTCGGGCGCGACGATCGTGGCCGAGGCCGCGGGCAAGTACGCGTGCGAGTACATGACCCGCGGCCGCGTGCTGATTCTGGGGCCGGTCGAAAACGAGATCGGTTCGGGGATGACCGGCGGCGAGCTGTTCATCTACGACCCCGAAACCGACGTACCCGCGAAGCTGCACGGCAAGAGCGTGACCGTAATCGACTGCGCGCACGCCGACTACGAGTGGATCCACCCGCTGCTGCACCAGTACTTCGCGCGCACCGGCAGCCGGCAAGCGGAGCAAGTGCTGAAGAACTGGACCGACGTGCGCCGCCACCGCCGGCTGCGTAAAGTCCTCCCGCTGGCCGTCGCCCGCGCGATGGAAGACCTGAAGACCGCCGGCACGAACGCGGGGTGAGTGTCACGGTACTCAATCGGGCGCGAGCAACGTTCGCGCCCGATTCGGAGGTTCGTATGGGCACGACGTTCCGTTACATCGCAGACGGCGCGCTCGAACCGTGCGGCGGTACGCAGTGCCACCACTGCGAACGCTCCGACAGGCCAATCTACTTCTACATGGGCGAAATCCTCGATCCCGAGATTGCAGCGAACCCGGACCTCGCGCGCGAAGAACCCGACGTGTCGGAACTGTGCGCCGAGTGCATCCGCGGCGGGAACGTGCGCAAGGACGCGGGTTCCATTGAAGAGATCGTTCGGACGGCCGAGGCGCTCGCCACCGATTCTACTCAGGCACTCGAAGAGTTCCACCGCACCCCCGACGTAACGTTCATTCAAGGCGACGTGTGGCCAGTGTGTTGTGGCGAGTTCACCGAGTACGTCGGGAAGCACCCCACAGAAGGAACGACATTCGGCGACTACGAACCGTGGCAGCCGATGAACTGGATCGTCGAGCAGCACCAGCTCGAGGACTTCTACCCGCTGGACAAGTTACCCGTGATGTACACGATGGCGCTGTTCCGGTGCCTCCACTGCCCAAAGCGCTTCTGGGTGTTCCAGTACAGCGGCCTCTTTTGGCGCGGCCCACTGAGCGAGTGAAGTTCCGCACGCCCCTTTGAGGTGCGCCGGTGCCGCTGATCGATTTGGTCATAGCGTTCGAGGCCGAGGCGCAGGCGATTTCCGAAGCTGACTCGCTCGCGCTTTGGGAATCGCACAACATCGACCCGTTCGATACGGCCCTGCACCAACTCGTCGCGCACCTGACCGGGCGCGAGTTTCGTGCCGTGGTCGCGGCGGTGCGCGACCTGATTCCGGCAGCAGAAGGGTTGGAGCCGTGGGACGAAGCCGGTTGGGTGCCGCAGGTGTTCGCACTTCCCGACTGGTACGTCGCGGCGCTCGCAGAACTGCCGCTAGAGCGGTTTCGGTTAATGCGTAGCGGTGTACCCGGCGTGTCGGATGTAGTTGCCGCACTCGCCGGGGGTGAACGCCTCGTGGACGGTGCCGAAGAAGCTCTCGACCTTGTCGATGGTGCGC
>Ga0169931_10002042_pt1 | contig 33170 bp, 17 predicted proteins | sample Kivu_15m_20L_FD_129675 | JGI IMG/M metagenome (GOLD analysis project Ga0169931, IMG submission 129675) | Freshwater microbial communities from Lake Kivu, Western Province, Rwanda to study Microbial Dark Matter (Phase II) - Kivu_15m_20L... | ecosystem: Environmental > Aquatic > Freshwater > Lake...
CCACCTGGCGTGCTGGAATGGCACCGAACACCCGCTCGAAGTTTTCTACGCCGGCCGGTTCAAGGAATGGCAGGAGCACCAGAGCCGCCGGAACTTCGGCTGTAAGCACGTCCTTAGCCTGATCGACCTCGGTGCAAGCCAGTGGCTTTTCGTTGGGGTCTACGACGTTCACTCCTTCGCCACTCATCCGAAGTATCCGACCACTTTCCTTTACTCGACGAGCCTGCGACCGGGCCAGGACGAGCTGATCGGGCGAGTGATCGTCTCGCACAAACGGACGCGGCAGTCCTACATCTGGCTGAACCCGGAGGTCACGCTTCCACTCGTGGAAGTTCGTCGCGAGAAGATGACCGTGGGAGAATTCCCAGGGTACAACGCCGTTACGATCAGCCACGGCGTGCTGCGGATTATCACGAAACAGCAGATCGCTTCCTGGCGAGCAGCGTTGGCCAACATCAAAGGGGTGTACCTGATCACGGACACCTCCACCGGCAAGCACTACGTCGGCAAAGCCTCCGGAAACGTGGGTGTCTGGCAGCGTTGGTGCGCCTACGCCGATAACGGCCACGGGGGCAACGTGGAGCTGAAGGCACTCATGGCCGCCAACGGGCCGGATCACATGAGGCACTTCCAGTACGCCATTCTGGAGATCGCCGACACGCACGCCTCGGACGGCGACATCCTCGCGCGGGAGTCCTACTGGATGAATGCTTTGCAGACCCGCAAGTTCGGCCTGAACGGATCGGCAGGCAAAACGACCAGCCCGCCCGGTTCAACTCCGCCGCCGGCTCTTGAAATGGAAGGCACACCATGAGTGTCACTGTCGGATTGCCGGAACGCGCTACCCAGAACCGCGTCATCGCCGTGTTCCGGGACGAGTTGAAGTACCGTTACCTCGGCGACTGGACCGATCGGCCGGGCAACAGCAACATCGACGAGAAGCTGCTTACCGACTGGCTGACCGCTCACGACGTAAAGCCGGCGCAGATCAGCATTGCCCTGCATAGGCTGCGCACCGAGGCCGACAACCACAACCGTTCTCTCTACGGCAACAATCAGGCCGTCTACACCTTGCTCCGCTACGGCGTTCCGGTGAAAACGGACGCCGGCAAGGTCACGGAGACGGTTCACGTCATCGACTGGGCGAACCCCAAGGCCAACGACTTCGCCCTCGCCGAGGAGGTGACGCTCAAGGGCGGGCTCGAACGGCGGATTGATCTGGTGCTGTACGTGAATGGCATCGCGATCGGCGTGCTGGAACTGAAGAACAGCCGGGTCAGCATCGGCGACGGCATCCGGCAAAACCTTTCGAATCAGAAGCCGGAGTTCAACGCCTGGTTCTTCAGCACGGTGCAGTTCGTGTTCGCGGGCAACGACACGCAGGGATTGCAGTTCGGTGCCGTCGGCACGCCCGAGAAGTTCTTCCTGACCTGGAAGGAGGACGAAGCGGACAACAGCCGGATCAAGCTGGACAAGTACCTCCTTAAACTGTGCGGGAAGCGGCGACTTCTGGAACTGATGCACGACTTCGTGCTGTTCGACGCAGGAGTGAAGAAGCTGCCCCGCGTCCACCAGTATTTCGGGATCAACGCCGCCCAGGAGTTCGTGAAGCAGAAGAAGGGCGGCATCATCTGGCACACCCAGGGGAGCGGCAAGAGCATCGTCATGGTGCTGCTCGCCAAGTGGATCCTGGAGTACAACCCGAACGCCCGCGTCGCGATCATGACCGACCGGGACGAACTCGACAAGCAGATCGAGGGCGTCTTCTCCGGCGTCGGCGAGAAGATCTACCGCACCAGCAGCGGCCGCGACCTGATGACGCAACTCGGCCAGGCGAAGCCCCGGCTGCTCTGCTCGCTGGTCCACAAGTTCGGCCGCAATGACGTGGACGACTTCGACTCCTTCATCAAGGATCTGCAAGCGCAGCCCAGCCCGACCGTGGGGGAGGTTTTCGTCTTCGTGGACGAGTGTCACCGGACCCAGAGCGGGAAGTTGCATCGGGTGATGAAGGCGATGATGCCGAACGCGGTGTTCGTCGGCTTCACGGGCACCCCGCTCCTGAAGAAGGACAAGGCGACGAGTCTGGAGGTCTTCGGCGGTTACATCCATACGTACAAGTTCAGCGAGGCGGTCGAGGACGAGGTGGTACTCGACCTGGTCTACGAGGCGCGGGACATCGACCAGAAGCTCGGCTCCCAAGCCAAGATCGACGCTTGGTTTGATGCCAAGACCAAGGGGCTGAACGATTGGCAGAAGGCGGAACTGCGGGCAAAGTGGGGAACGATGCAGCAGGTGCTGAGTTCGAAGTCTCGGATGGACCGCGTGGTGGCGGACATCGTTTTCGACTTCAGCGTCAAGCCGCGGCTCTCGAGCGCCCGCGGCAACGCCATCCTGGTGGCGTCGAGCATCTACGAGGCGTGCAAGTACTTCGCCCTGTTCCTGAAGACACCCTTCAAGGGCAAATGTGCGGTTGTCACCTCTTACAACCCGTTGGCCAAGGACGTGACCAAAGAAGAGGTGGGCGCGAACACCGAAACGGACAAGCAGTTCATCTACAACACCTACACGGAACTGCTCAAGAACGTGAACGCAACCGCGGGCCAGTCGAAGACGGAAACCTACGAGGAGCAAGCCAAGGCACTGTTCGCGAAGGAACCCGCGAACATGAAGCTGCTCGTCGTCGTGGACAAGCTGCTGACTGGGTTCGACGCCCCGCCCTGCACCTACCTGTACATCGACAAATCGATGCAGGACCACGGGCTGTTCCAGGCCATCTGCCGCACGAACCGGCTCGACGGCGAGGACAAGGACTTCGGCTACATCGTGGACTACAAGGACCTGTTCAAGAAGGTCGAGAAGGCCATCGCGGTGTACACGTCGGAGATCGACCAGTCCGCGGGCGGGGCCGACCCTGAAGTGCTAATCCAGGACCGGCTGACCAAGGGTAAGGAGCGGCTCGACGCCGCCTTCGAAGCGATGGCACTTCTGTGCGAGCCGGTCGAGCACCCGAAGGGCGAGTTCGAACACATTCGGTACTTCTGCGGCAACACCGAGATCCCCGGTGACCTCAGGGAACGGGAGCCGCAGCGGGCGCAACTGTACAAGGGCGTGGTCGCCCTCATTCGGGCGTTCGCCAACATTGCCGACGAACTGGAACCGGCGGGGTACAGCGACGCTGACGTTGCACGGATCAAGCAGCAACTCGACCACTACCTGAAGGTGCGTGAGGTGATCCGCATGGCGAGCGGGGAGACGCTCGACCTGAAGGCCTACGAGGCGGACATGCGGCACCTGATCGATACTTACATCGAGGCCGCCGAGCCGAGAAAGGTGTCCGAGTTCGAGGGGCTGGGTCTTCTCGATCTGATCGTGAAGACTGGGATCGCCGACGCCATCGCCAAGCGGCTCGGCGGCATGAAGAATCACGAAGGTGCTGTCGCCGAGACAATCGAAAACAACGTTCGCAGCAAGATCATCAAGGAGCAAGTGACCGACCCGGCGTACTACGAGACGATGTCGAAGCTGCTCGACGAAATCATTCAGGCGAGGAAGGGCAAGGCGATCGAGTACGAGGAGTACCTCAAGCGGATTGCGGAACTGGTCAAGAAGGTCGAGGCGGGGAAGGCTGAAGACACGCCGGAGAAGCTGGACACTTCCGGGAAACGAGCACTTTACAACAACTTGGGCAAGAATGAGGACCTGGCGCTCCGGATCGACGCGTCGGTTCTCGCGTCGCGGCCGGACGACTGGCGGGGCGTCCAACCTCGCGAGCAAGTGATCAAGAAGGCGATATTCGAAGTCTTGAAGGACGCGGCCGAGGTTGAACGGATCTTCCTGATTATCAAGTCGCAGGCGGAGTACTGATGGCCACCCAGGTCAAGCTCGGCGATCTGGCCATCGAGGTGGTGTTCAAAGACATCAAGAACCTGCACCTCAGCGTTCACCCGCCGGCCGGGCGTGTCACCATCTCCGCGCCCCGGCGCATGAACGTAGAAACGGTCCGCGTCTTCGCCATCTCGAAACTTGCGTGGATCAAGCAACAGCGATTGAAGATCCTAAAACAGGACCGCGAAACTGAACGGGAGTACCTCGACCGCGAGAGCCACTTCGTCTGGGGGAAGCGATACCTGCTCTCACTGGTGGAGCGGGACGAGCCGCCTTGCGTTGAACTCCGCCACAACAAGATGGTGCTGCAGGTCCGCCCGGCCACCGACACATTGAAGCGGCAGGCGATTGTCGACGCCTGGTATCGGGACCTGCTCAAGCAAGCCATTCCCGCGCTCATCGCGAAATGGGAACCGCTGATGGACGTGAGGGTCTCGCTGTTCTTCGTGCAGAGGATGAAGACACGCTGGGGGAGTTGCAACCCAAGGACGGGCAACATCCGGCTCAACACCGACTTGGCAAAGAAACCGCGTGAGTGCTTGGAGTACATCGTGATCCACGAGATGGTTCACCTTCTGGAACCAACACACAACGCTCGCTTTGTCGCCCTGATGGACCGCTTCATGCCCAATTGGCACCTACGCCGGCAAGTGCTGAATCGATTGCCGGTGCGGCACGAAAGCTGGGAATACTGATCGCGACTTGCTGTTTGACGGCATCGGTCGACTGCTCCCGTCGGCGTGTCTTTGGATCGGTGGCGACTGCGCATCGCTAAGTCCGCCTCGCGAGTTCAGTCCATGCGCGCTCGAACTCCGCCTCCGGCATACGGTAATACACGCCTTCCGAGCGGCGGTCGCACGCGGTCTCGAACGCGAAAAGCCCGTGGCCGAGCAACACCCGGTAATAGTTGTCGCGTCCGCCGTCGCGGACATGCCAAAGGAGCGTCCGGTCGTGTTCTTCGAGTGTGCCGACGAGAGTCCCGACCAAGCGGATGCCGCCGTTGCCTGTTTGAACCTTCAGCGCTTTGAGTCGCTCAACCTGTTCGATAGTGCTGTAGTCGCCCCGTTTCCGCTGAAGATCATCTCGAACTCCGCGTGACAGCAGCCGCACGACGCTTCCGGATTCCGGTGTCAATTGGAAGAGCAACTTGGCCAATGCGTCGGCATGGGTCTTGGAATGAAGGACATAGGGGTCTGTGATGCCAAGTCTGACGGTCACAGATGTGCGGAACCGCCCCAAATACTCTGGGGCGAATATGTGCTTCGGTGTTCTTGGAAGCAATGTGAAGCGATGAAATTCGATCGGCGGCGGGGCAGTGAACGGTTCTCCAAGAGGTGGCGGCGGCAGGGTCGCCATCGCTTCCGCCCCAGCCCCGAACCGGCTCCGTTCCGCCGATTTGAGACTAGGCTTTAGCTCACCACCCTCCCAAGGCCATCGCCACGCAGACCCGCCGGGGTCGCCCCCCGCGATTGACACCGACGCATATTGCGGAGCGGCGTTGCAAAGTATCACGCTCGCGCCCAAACCACGAAGCGTTGCGTGCTGATAGAACGCCAGCGCATCCGTCGCACCACGAGTTGGATCCGCAATCGCTCCCACACGCAGGGTTAGCGAACCTCCCGCGGTGGGCCGTCTCGCCAATTCACCCAGCACGTCGAACCAGTCGCGGTTTTGCCCGGCAATTGCACCCGGGCAAATCGACGGCACTGTGACAACAACCGCGCCTTCTGCGATTCTCAACGCATGGAAGAGTTCGCGTTCGGGGCTGGACGCCGGCCGCCACGGACTTTCGTCGCCTGCCAGACTGTCGGCAAGTCGGCGTAAGTAGTTGAGTGCCGGTCCGCGGGACAGTTGTGGATGCGCGAATTGATTCGAGTAATCGCACAGGCATCCGTAGCACCCAGTGCTATCGGGAGCGCAATCGCATCCCTCCAGCAAATCGCGTGCACGGGTGACAATGGCACTCAGATTGGCCGCGACCTGTCGACAGTGTCCGGCTCCGCCGGGGACAGTGTCGAATAGTACCACGGCCTGTCGGCCGGCAAGGTCGAGGGGCACACACACGGCATCCAAGTCAGCACGTTCGACACCCAAGACGGCCGCGGAGGCGTTGACGATCGCATAAGCCAGGCTCAACCAGAATCCGGGGTCGGCGCGGTTGGCATCATGGAAGTCCAGCCACACCGCGTCCGTCTCGTACGGATGGCCGAGCGACACCGGCTCGCGGCCGCCAGCGTTGCGACCTTGAGCATCAAGTGCCAGTCCCACCGGACCAGTGCAATGACGGCCAGTGAGATGGAAAGGGGCTCGGTGCCGTTGCGGCTTGTCCTCGCCGGTAAACTCCGCCCGGCCGCAATTCGAGCAAACCAAAAAGCCGGCCCGCTCCAGGTGGCCGGCCCTCGCCTTCCTGAATTCGCCGAGGTTCATGACCAGGAGGGTTTTGCCTTGGGCGTAGGCCGCTTCGACTCGAAGAGGTTCGGCAGCCGAGGGAAGTGCCACCGTGTTGATTCCCTCTCCTCCGGGGCGGTCGCTCAGGAAGAACGATCGGGTGGTATGCCCGCGCTGCGGCCGCTGACCGTAGGGCGGGTGGGGACGACGCGAACGATCGGTCACATATCCCCAAGTCGGACGCACCCAGAGGCGTGGCGGAGCCGGGATGTCCGTCCCGCAAACACGGCATTCACGATCCAGACCCTCGGGCCTTTGAACTCCGGAATGATTCTCCAAGTACCCGCAGGATGTACAAAGGCGATACCACTGGCGCCGATCGAATTCCAATGCCGGGAATTTCCGCAACCCCACGGACGCGTACACTCGCTTCCCGGCAACCACTTCGGCGCCCGGGGCGTAGTCTCCGAGCCCGATCTTGCCATCGCGTTCCAGCCTCAGGCGTGCCTCCCCGGCATCCCTCATCTCATCGCGGAGCACGTGCAGTCGGGCGACATTGACTGGAAATGCGAAACTCGGAAGAACTCCGCCGCTCATCAGGAATCGAGGCAGGTATTCCTTCCTGAGTTGATTCGTGAGTCGGTCAAAGCTCGCTCGGAGACGATCCGCCTCCCGCGCCTCGTCCGCGTGATGCTTGGCCTCCGACTGGTTTTTCTGCACCGCCGCCGCTCCCTGTTGTCTGATGTGTTTTGCCGATGTGGCCCGATGTTCTTCGGCTGCGCGACGATACGCTGCAAGCAAGCTCGTCGCTTCGGTCGCGGCGCGGGCCATGGGGTTGGATTCCCCGTTGGCCAAGTCAGGCAGGAGGTCAAGGTGACGGTCGGCCTCGTCGGAAGTAAGTCCGAATGCATCTGTCACACGCCGCCGGCACGCGTCACGGCCGGAACCCGACAGCCAAGTACGGAGGTAGTCAACCGGAGACACGCCTTCTTGGTCCAGCACATCGTCGAAGAAAGCCCCGACGGTGCCGCCGTTGGCGAACGCTCCGCTCGTTCGCCCACGGAGCGGACGAGAATCCAACCACCTCCAGTACTCGGCGATGGCCTCCGCGTTGCAGTGCCGCCGGAGAATGCGCTGGTTGCCGAGATCGATACGAGGGGGCTTTACCGGGCCCGCGATCAGGCGAAGGGGATCTGCGAAGTGGTACCGGTCATGCGGGCGCCGCTGGCAGTACGTCAGTACGAACGCGACCGCGTCCGCCCGACGGCCGGCTCGGCCCGCCCGCTGAAGGTAGTTGATCGGTCCCGGCGGGGCGTTGCGGAGTACGAGGGCCTGAAGGTCGCCGATGTCGATGCCCATCTCAAAGGTGGTCGAGCAGGAAAGCAGCGTCACTTGCCCGCACTGGAATGCCTCTTGCACTTCTTGGCCGAGGCCCGCGGTCAGTTGAGCCGTATGCTCCTCCGCCCGCAATTCCGCGCGCTCGCCACTAATGACACGGCGGGCAATCAGATCGGCTTCCGTGTCGGCCGCGGGAAGCCGACCTTCATCTAGCTCCTGCAAATTGCCCTGACAGTGCGGGGAGGGACATGTACCGGCCAGGTATGTCGTCGAGTAGGAGCCACATCGGTCGCACTCCCACATGCGAGTCGGGCGGGCCACAGTCAGCCGACCCGGGTCCAGAGCGACCGCGCCATTGTGCTGTACAAGCAAGGAGGCAAAGGGCCCCCGCTCGACGAGTGACTGGAATATCAGGCCGAGCATGCCGGTGATTTCATCCCCGTTGACAGGCGCGCCCCGGTGGGCGGCCCAGCGTTCGAGGAGGTCCGCGTACAACGTGCGCGGAGCATTCTTGCCGTAAAGGAAATGACAGAGTTCCGGAAGGTCGGCCGCGCCCGGAGTCTGAGCGAGCCAAACCGGTTCGCCGCCCCGGTTCGGGGAAGCGGCACCGTTCGTTCCGGTGATCGCATACCGGCGGCGCATCAAGCCGAAGATTCGGCTGAAGAGATCCCGAACGTCCCCGTAGGTGAGTGGCGGTCCGGGCCAAGGAATATTCGCCGGAAACGGTTCGTCGGCGTCACCCTCGAATCCCGGGATCGACTTCAGGCCGTAACCCACCTCGATCAGGCCAAGTGCCTCCAACGTTGCCGGCCGTGTGCCGGCGAGTTCTTCCAGAAGCACGCCCAGCACCTTCGTTCTCCGTTCCGAGGGCGCGCGGCAATACCCGTTCCGATACGGCGTCGCATCGTCGTCCGCCAATCCGGTGTCGAGGAAGAACGGTACATTCACTCCCTCCTTCACTGCGAGATCCGTCACCTCGCCGGCCCACGCATCCACGGGCAATGGGTCGACTCCGGCAGGAAGCGCGCGAAAGGCGAGTTGACGCAAGACAGTTTCAGTTGTGCGGTCTTGGATGTAAGAGGCCATGAAGGCCGCATTTTGACGGCTGTCACTGAAAACCAGCAGCTTGCGACCACCACCGACTTGCGGATCCGCGTCGGCCGGTGCGAACCGGTGGGCATATTGGTTCCTGAGCAGTTTCAATCCGGCGGCCGTCTGCGGGGGAAGTTGCTCGTATAGGACCGCTGTGAGAATAGAAACCGGTGCGTCCTGTCCCGTGAGAAAGCGTCCGGCGATGGTATAGTGCTGACTCGACCGCCCGCAATTCGGACACTCGCGGGCATCGGTCCCATCGCCGTTCGATGGAAGGCGGTAAAGCGTTCGACTGAACGTCTCCGCGCCGTCCATGCCCTCCCGGAGATTGATTTGGCTCGCGTCCAAAGGCGCGCCATTCAAACCCGGTTCGGGCTTCAAGGCATAGACCGCGACGGGGCGTTGCCATGCGGGCGGTGCGTCGAGCCCGGGCGAGTCTGATTCGGCCACGACCACGAACGGATACCCACACCCCGGGCAACGGGCCAGTTCATAGCAGTTTCTGTCTGTCGATTTCACACGCCGAAGTTCCAGGGACCGGACTCCGACCTCGGGCACGGCCCACGTCTCGCCATCCTCCGGCGTCTCGCCGTCGGCAGCGAGGTCGGCGAAAAGCCCCTCCAGTGCGGATGCGAACAGGTGATATCGACACGGCAAGAGTGGTTGTTCGTCGGCACCGGTCCGAGCGGCATTGCAGGCTGCCACAAGGTTACCCAAAGCGATGGCCGACTCGGTCTGCGTGAGACTCTCCGCTGCTGCGAACTCGGCGACAAGTTCCTCGAACCGAGCCGGCCGGGGTGCGACGCGATTCCACAGCCAGTGAAATCGCGGGTGTGTCCGCAAGGCCGCGTGCAGGTAAGCCCGTCGGTCTCCCGGCGGATTCGCGGGCCGACCGAGAGCGGAAGCAAGCGCTTCGCGGAATGTCTGGTCAACCGGACCTGATAGATTCTCCAATGCCTTTCCAACACCGACTGCGGCCCACGCGGTGTCCGTTGTTCCAGTATGGGCTGCCGGTTCGTGTCCGCTCAGCGGGTCCACGCGGCGGGAAAAAATCACCGCGATGGATGGCTCGAACGACACCCCGAAGAGGCTTCGGGCAAACTCCGCCGTTGCCTCTCGCGCTTCCGGTTCGGGAGTGCCGGCGCTGGTGAGTGTCGCGCTCGTGGCGACGCATACCGGTTCGCGGACCGAAACCCCCTTGCCTGCCCTGCCGCGGCGGACCGCCGCACGGACCCGCTGCATCAATCGCGCGAGTTCGATCGCCTGTGCCCCCCGGTAGCTGTGGGCCTCGTCCAGGATCAGAAACCGCCAAGCGTGCTCGTCGACCTTTTCGAAGAATGGCGTTTCGTTCGGCCGAAGCAGGGCCTGTTCAAGCATCGCGAAGTTGGTGATGAGGATGTCCGGAGGGTTTTCGATTATCTCGTCGCGACCAAGGAGTTGATTGTCCGGTGCATCCGGCTCTTTCGCGATCCCCTTAACCCGCGTGTCCTGCGTTTCGCTCGTATAGCGGGCGAAAGTCACGGGGATGGGCCGCTCGCCCCGTTGGCGGCGAAAGCCAACGAGACCCCGCAATCGGCGGATCTGATCGTTGACTAACGCGTTCATCGGATAGACGAGCAGGACACGCAAGCCGACACCGGCTCCGTTTTTCAAACTCGTTCCTGCCTCAATGCGCGTGGGGTGGCGAAAGACCCAGTCGAGCGAAGGGAGCAGAAAACACTCGGTCTTTCCACTGCCGGTGCCACTCGACACAACGGTGTGGGGCGTCTCGGAAATCGTCGCCCCGCAGAGTCGCTGCAGTGCAGCCATCTGATGCGTGTAAAGCCTCCGATTTCCCCGGATGCGAGGTTCCCCAGGTGTCGTCGTGGATTGTGCTGGTCCGAATCCCGCATGAACAGACGACGCTTGACGGACCGGTTGGGAGAAGAGCGAAGTGAACTGGGGAGCAAGTAATCTCCCCTCCCCGGTGACCGAGGAAAACGTCTCACTCGATGGCTCGAATGGGGGCGTCGCTTCCAAGTACGGCCCGGCGAGGAGCCGTCCCGGAGTTGTCAAGAGATCGAGGAACCGTCGGTTGAGAGCCTCCACGGCGTCTGACATCCCGAACGAACCTCGGAGATACGCGACGTAAGCCGAACGGAGTTCGTCAGCAACTGCAATGGGATTCATTTTTGGGTGCTCTCGGAGCGAGGATCGGTAAAGCGGAAGACCGGTCCAAGGCCGCCCCCCAGGATGAGCCGCACATAAGCGGCCACCACCAGACACTCGCTGAGCAACTCGGTCCACGCACCTCTCTGGCCGAGAGCGGTAGCGAGAGCGATTCTAAACGGGGTCCAGTCGGCGATGGGTGCCCTGTCGGCGGCAACCGTGCGGTCCAGCCACGCCAACCGCCAAGCCAGCTTTCCCGCAGGCGGGACATCCGGGTACTGCGGCAGACTCACAGATCGCTTACCGATGAAGTAGTTTCCCACCAGATGTTGCTCGACTGTCGCCGGGGGTGTCAGGACACGTCGATGAGTGGCTCCCAAGTTGCTGTGGAACAGCAGATCGTCGAACTCGTTCGGCAGGAATACGTTCGGGTGGGACATCTTGTCCGACCGGCGGAGCAGCCATTCGACAAGTCCGAGGTGCCCTACGAGTTCCTGCGGTTCCCAAGGGGGCACGCGAATCGGATGCTTCGAGACACAACACCTTGCGTACGACTCGTTTCGCCGCCCAAGGCACCAATAACTCTCGTCGACCCATCCGATCTCATAGATGGTCCGAGGGTAGTGCGCCGCGCTCCCGCGTGCGACAGTGCGGCTCGTCCGTGGATAAAGATCCTCCCTCGCTGCAGGGACATCCCAGCATGCGTCATGGCCCGTCACCTGAGCGATGAACTGATCCAAGTCATCGGTTGGATTCACGAAGTCGAGATGATGATCATGCCTCTGACCGCTGGAGGTGACGCCGCAGACCGAGACGGCCACGTGTCGGGCTGCTGACCGGTCCGCGGGTAAACCTCTCAGCGGGGAAAACAAACCACGGCTTTTATGGAACTGGTATACGTCCGAGGCGGCGTCACACCGCTCTTGCAGCGGGAGGTCATGCATGTCCAGACAAGCGAGACGGGAAAGATAAAACACCGGGTAGGCCGTGTCCCGGGGCTTCGGTTGCGATGGCAATGTGTCCCAGAACGGGTGAACCCCCACCTCCAGCCACATTTGCAGGGTGGTATCCGGCTCTTCCGATTCTGTGACATGAATGGCGGCATGCTCGCGTGCGAAGCCGGCGAGCATATCGCAGAGGGCTTTTCGCAACGTACATGTGGCTGGAAGTCGCGCCGCGTACCGAAGGACATCGTCCCACGGCGGCTTATCTCCGAACCGGGAAAGATCGGCAAATAGTCTTTGGGATGGCTGGCTGTCCCAGCGATGACGGACCGTCCACTTGTGTGCCGTCTCGATCCATGCCGATCCGGGATCCTCGTGTTGGTTTAACAGGCGCGTGATAGGTTTCCCGTCGGTGGCGATGGCCGGAAGGAACTGACGCGGGCCAAATCCCTGAGCCGTTAACGTGCCCAGTGCGGCAGCGCACCGCCGATGTTGCATGTCGCTCGGAATTGGCCACTCGCCACATCCCATCTGGATCTGATCCCTTGTCAGCGGATAAGTCGCGAGTGCACCGGCAGGGTCTGTCGGATCCCAGACAGCTAACGCCGCCGAGGTTGGCATGAACTGTGCCGACCAGCACACAATCATCGAATCGCCATCTTCCCCGACTTCAAGGTCGTGGAGTATCGGCCGATCGGAGAGCCAGACGACGGGATGTTCTTGCGCCGATATTCGAAGGCGAACACTTTCGGCTGCAGCATAGGCGTCGAGAGGAAGGAAGAAATCCCAGCCAGTCTGGCTCTGCGTGAACTCCGCTGAGGGGCGGAGACCGTTGACGAGAACACATTCCGAGGTTGGAACCTCGAAGCGGATGCGGAGTCGACGAGCGGCGACCTCGCGGCGGGTGACGGCCAGCGGTTCACGGGTCCAAGGAGATTGCGGTCCGTCAGGATCGACCAACTGCCAACGCACCGACTGGACTGGCCATTGCAGTCGAACCGGAAGCCCTTTGGGCTCATCCCAACGCCAAGTGACATCCACCCACGGCTGGACATCGGGTCGGACTATTTCCCAGCAGCCCGCCGTCAGTCGGGCGCCATCAAGCCGCCCGCATGAACCCGCACGAAACATGAGTCGCGCTTCGCCGCCTTCAACCTTGAAATTCGGGACCCCGAGTCCTGCGATCACTGCGTAATCGAGAAGCACCCGACCAACTCCCCGAGCCTCACGGAGTTGATAAACTCCCGAACCATGATCCGGCAGGCAGGAAAGGCCTTCCGGTGCGTCCCAGTCCTCGACTGGATCGCCATTGCCAGCGGTCCGTCGGATAAGTCGGAGGGAAGCGTCCCGACCCAACTCGACTTGAGGCGGGCCGGAGTAAAGGCCGATGGGATTGCCGTCTGCCAGTTGGCCGGTCAGGACGGGTGGGGTCGGAACCAGAGGAGCCGCTGAGCCGCGAGCGAGAGGGAAACGAAGCAACTGCCCTTCGATTTGTAGCCTGAGGAATTGTCGTCCATCGGACCGCTCGGGGACTGTTATCTCCCACGCCCCCCATCCTTCGCCACCAGCATAGTAGCCGATTGCGAGTGGGCATCGTGCTTCCTCGCCAAGCCCAGTCGGTGCTCCGCGACAGACAAGATGCCAAGAACCGGAGGCCAAGCCTTGTGACAGGACCGTCTCGCCCTGTTCCAGCGCACCCGAACGGCCTCCGAACCAAGCCGCAGACTCGTTACCGGTTAAAAAAGACTCGTGCCACGTAGTGTTGGTCGGCAGATGGGTCAACACGAACCGCTCGGGAAGTGGCGGCATGACAGCGGCGCTGTTACCTTGCCACAGGAGATTCAGAGATTCGACTTTCCAGTCAGATTCTTCGCCTTCCGTCAGCCACAGCCGAATCTCCCCTGTGTCAGCGTGATATCGGAGCCGGGGACGCGAAGGGCAGACACGTTGGGGAAGGGATGGTTGCGTTTGACGGAGGGCATCAACGATGTGTTCGTAGCTGATACCACCGATTGGTTCCCAAGTGCGGCGAACCGCATTCATGTCCCCACGGGCGGCCAGTACCGCCCTGGCCACCCGAGCCCAGAGATCACCTATTCCGGCAGCGTTGTCCTCCAGCAGGCGGACCACGGTGCGGGGCAGCGGCGGATTCCAAGTCTTGGCGGCCAAGCCCATCCGCAATGAATGCGGCGCATCTTCGTCGGCAGCCCGAGTGCCGTAGACCGCAACCTGGGCGGCTATGAAGTTAACGAATGGTCGAAGCTGTCCGGAGGCCCAACCTGCGTGCCAGAGAATCGGGCCGAGAAAAGACTGTCCTGGAACCGAGGATCGATATCCGAAGTGGTCGAGCGCGTCGCGAAACCAGTCCCCGAGCCGCCGCTGATCGAACGGTGTGATGACTCCCATTCCCAAATGACCGGCAAGGTGAGGCCAGTAACCAGGCCCCGAGCCATACTCCTGCTGGGCAATCCGAATCAAAGCAAACAAGGTCGCGCCGGCGTCAGACTTCTCTGTCCACAAATTTGAACGGAGGCACGAGGAGAGATTGTCCAGCGCGCACCTCAGACTCCCGCCATCTGCATCGAAATCGGCGAGGCCTGCCAATGAAGTCGGGTTCGCTCGCAACGCCGCCGAAGCTCGGCTATTGATATCGGAGTAGGGCGAAGGCACGGGCAATACCTTGTGGATCGTTAGAGCCTAACGTGGAGCAGCGCGCTTGGCGAGGTCCGTGGGCGCGAGTTTGGGCTCTCGTCGCTGGACTGGCAGCGTTCGTATGGCGGATTCGTCTATTCACGGTTCACTCGAAGAAATGTAGCACGGCAGGCTACTGCCACGCAAACAGATGCCAGATCTTTTTTCGCACTCGATGGTGAATCGACAGATTTGATCGAGAATTTCGCGCATGTCGCATCGACATCGCATCTTTGCCGTCGTGCGATGCTCCGCATCCAGTCATTCGGCTCGGCTCAGTCCTGAATAGCGGAGCCCGCTTCGCACGAATGGCTCGGCGTAGAGCCAAGAACTTTCTTCGGATGGGCTATCGTGGATTGCCCAAGAGTTGATGCAGATACTCGGAGGATCGGGTTGTGAGGGACTTCGCTGGACTACCAAAGCTGTCGAGCGAGCAAGTCCTGACTTGGGCGGTACACAAGCCCCCCGGCTGCATTTCATCCCGCGGCGAACACGTCGGCTAGCCCGATGCGCAGCACCTTGGCAATCATCCGAAGATTCAAGCTGCTCGCGGAATTCGGGAATGCTCCAACTCTTCGCTTTGGCCCTGCGGAGGAGGTCCAACCTCTGTCTCTTGTCGGAGATGCGGAAGGCCAAGGTGAGTCGGGTCCAATCCGCTCCGATGCTTACCAACTCAGCAAGCGACTGCTGCGAGGGGTACTCTTTCACAAGCCGTTGGCTCTTGAGAAAGAGGGATTCACCAGGACCCAATGCTTCCGCTAAACCTGAGTGAGCAGCTTTTCGAGTCTTCATGCTGGATTGAAGTTGGCCGAACATGCCGCCGAGATGGTGGTACCAGGCAAGTTCGTCCGAGGGCTGCTTCAGGGAGAAAACGATCTGATCAAACAGCTTCTGCTCGGGCGGAAGCAATGCTCGACGATAAGCATCCAAGGTTGTCGAATCACTGAGTCGAAGCTTGGGCACGGTCTGGGTCCCTGGACGATCCTTCAGGCATCTTACTGGCCCCGTTCCTCGGTGCAGTTTGGGTGCATGATTAGAAGGGTCTGCCCTCCACGTCACGAGACGAGTGTTTGTCGCTTAGGGCGAACGATGCCCCGCGGTAGGCAATGCAAATGATCCGGTTGACGAGCAGACCGCCTGCTCGTCGTCAAGCCTTGGGGCATTCCAAACCAGTGGGCGAAATGGTCTGAATGAGCATCAGAACCGCGGCTCGCGTCGACTCGGGAAGCAATGCCCACGACGCCTTCAGTCTGTCCAGATCGCGAGCGTCACCGGACGCTGCTGCTCCCGGTGCTGCTCCCACATTGCTGCCTTCGACGTAACTCTTATCCTGATTGCCATTTGTGTCAGACTGGCAACGGTTTGCAAAACCGTCACCCCCGGTTCGAATCCGGGCGAGGCCTCTCAACCTTTCTGCCGTCCCGCCCATCGACGCGACAGTTCTTCCTCCGTGGGTGCGACCTTCTCAGTTAGCCGCGCTCCCGGGGGCGGCCCCCAGCGGTCATCCGACTCCAACATCCGTTGCTACACCAGTCGCCAGGGGTATGCCAATGGATCTAGGCGAAGCCCAATGTGGGTGGCTCCGGCTTCCTCGCCGGTGCTCCTTCCGAGGGTGGCTGACTTCGAAGGAAGTTGCCCCCGACAGGAGCCCCGGCTGGAAGCCGGGGCCACACACCGGCTAGAAGCCGGTGCCACCCAAGAGCGGCTCCGCCGCCAACTCTGTCGGCACACCCGTCGCCCGTCGCCAGGCTCGGGTGGTGCGAATGACGGGTCCGAAGTACAACAGCGGGAATGATTCCCGCCTCCTATCGGATCCTGGCTCTCCGCTACATTCGCCACCGGTGGGATCGCGCGGCTCTGATCGTGATCAGCATCGCGCTCGGCGTCGCGACGCTGGTCTCCGCCCGCATCCTGAATCAATGCTTCGAGGCGGCCGCTCATGAGACGAAGACCCCGCTCGGAGGGGCGGATCTCCACGTCACCAACGGTGAAGCCGGCGTACTGCGGTCCATTTCGGACGAGCTTCGCGGCGCGGCCATCCCCGGCGTTCGCTCCGTGCAGCCGCTCGTCTACGATCGGGTGACCATGCCGCAGTTGAACGCCCGCGTCGCGGTGCTCATTGGCGTCGAGATCACCTCGCAACTGCTTCGCACGGACAACCCGCTGAAGTTGAAGGTCACGCCGACCGGGGAAGGGCCCATCCTGCAACTGCTTCCGCTTTGGCAGGCCTTGAGCGCGGGCGACTTCACCGAAGCGGAGCGGCTCTGGGATCGCGTGCCGGGGCGGCTCGTCATGGTCACGAAGCCCATCTACGACGACTGGAAGCGGCAGGCGCAGCCCGGCCAGCCATTCCTACTTCGCTACGCCGGCCGCGACATCGAGTGCATCCCGGTCGGCATGGTCGAGTTCGGGCCGGACTCGCCGCTGGCCGCCCTCGGGAACAATTTCGTCGGCATGGAGGTGGGCCAGGCCGCCCGCGTGGTTCGCGCCTCGCCCTCCGATGCCTCGCTCGCCATGGGCGTCGCCGCCGTCGAGGCGTGGAGCATCGAGTATCCGCCGAAGGTGAATCGCATCGACGTGTTCGTCGAGCCCGGTGCGAACGTCGAGATCGTTCGCGAACGCGTGGCCGAGGTCACGCATCGGCGGGCGAAAGTTCACACGCCCGAGGATCAGCGGCAGAGCACGCAGGAGATCGTGTCCGGGTTGCAGGTCGGCTTCCTCGTCTGTTCCGCGGGAGCGATGATCGTCGGCCTGTTTCTCGTGTACAACGCGCTCTCGGTCACGGTCGCGGAACGGCGCACGGACATCGGCATCCTGCGCTGCATTGGAGCCACGCGGCTCCAGGTCGTGCTCATTTTCTCGATCGCGGCGGCGGGCCTCGGCCTGATCGGCTCCGCGGTCGGCATTCCCCTCGGCGTTCTGCTCGCCGAGATCACGCTGAGCCAGTTCGCGGTCGAACTCGAATCGATCTTCCTGAACCCCGAGGTGAATCCGACGCGGCTCACGTGGCGAACCGGGCTTCTCGCGTCGTTCGCCGGGATCGCGACCGCGGTCTTCGCCGCGCTTGTGCCCGCGATTCAGGCTTCGGCGGAAGACCCGGCTCACGTCGCGCGTCGCTCGGCGGGCCGCACGAAAGGCATCTGGAAGCTGATTCATCAGTTGTCGTGCATCGGGCTCGTGGGGGGCGGAGCGGCCGCGATCTTGCTTCGAAGCGAACTTCCGCCCCGGGTCGGCGCCATCGGCGGGTTGCTGGTCGCGCTCGTGGGTTTGCTGCTGGCCGCGCCGATCGTCGTGGCGGCGCTCGTCTCGCTGGTCCAGCCGCTCGTCCGTGCCACCTGCGGCGTCACCATGCGGCTCGCGTTCGACAATCTCACCCGCGCCCCGGGCCGCACCGGCGTCGTCATCGGCGCCCTCGGCGCGGGCGTCGCCATGATGTTCCAGACCGCCGGCGTCGGCCGCAGCAACGAGGAACCGGTCGTCGCCTGGATCGAACAGGTGGTTCAAGCCGATCGTTTCGTGCTCGCGGGGAGCATGACGACGACGACGAGTTCGAACTCGCCGATGCCGGGCGGCCTTGTCTCGGATCTGAAGAAGCTGCCGTCCGTGGAACGTGCTCTGGGGATCCGCTACGCCCGCCCGGACTTCAACGGCACGGTGGTGTACCTGATCGCGATCGACGCCGAAGAATACGCCGTGGCCACCCGGGCCCGCGTGCCGCACGGCATGCCCGATCTCGAGAAGTTCCGAGATCTGCCGGGCACGAACAACGTGCTGATCTCGCACAACTTCGCGGTGCGGCATCGCGTCGACGTCGGGGAAACGATCGAACTCCCCGGCCCGCGCGGCCCCGTGACGGTCACCATCGCCGGCACCGTCCGCGACTACTCGTGGAGCCGCGGCACGATCTTCATGGACCGCTCCCGCTACGCCAAGCTCTTCGACGACGACCTGATCGACATCTGCCACGTGTTCGACAAACCGGGGCACGGTCGAAGCGCGGACGTGGAATCGTTCGCCTCGTCGCGCGGGCTCTTCGTCACGGACAAGGAGTCGCTGCGGAAGTTTCTCAGCGAACTGATCAACCGCGTGTACCTGCTGGCATACATGCAGCAGATCGTGGTCGGCGTGGTGGCCGCGCTCGGCGTGGTGACGGCCCTGCTGATCTCGGTGCTGCAGCGGAAGCGCGAACTCGGCTTGCTCCTGGCTCTCGGGGCGACTCCGGGACAGGTGCTCCGCAGCGTGCTCGCCGAGGCGATCCTCATGGGCCTGTTCGGCACCGCGCTCGGCATCCTGATCGGCCTGCCGATGGAGTGGTATGTGCTGCGTGTGGTGCTGATGGAAGAGTCGGGTTTCCACTTCGACGTGCTGGTGCCGTGGCGGGAGGCTCTGGGCATCGCGTTCGCCGCGCTTGCCACGGCGACGATCGCCGGGCTCATCCCCGCGCTCCACGCCGTGCGCACCCGCATCCCGGACGCGATTCAGTGGGAGTGAGCGGCCTCCGCGGCGGCGGTATCCACGTCAAGATGCTTTGCGCCCAGAACCCACAGCAAGCCCGCGGCCGGAATCAGGAACGACGTGATCAGGAAGGCCGTGTGCAGGTCCGCGGCGTCGCGCGTGGCCCCGATCAGGGGCGGCGAGATTGCGTCTCCTAAAGCATGAATCACGAAGATGTTCACCGCGAAGGCCGTGGCGCGGATCGGGCCCCGCGTCACGTTCGCGAGGATCGTGTTCGCCGGGCCGGTGTTGAAGAACAACCAGAACACCGCGACGAACATGAAGACCCACGCCAGCGGGAACGGGGCGAACAGCATGCCGACGAAGAAGGGGAACCCGATGGCCGTGCCCCACCCGGCAACGTGAAAGTACGCTCCTTTCACGCCGCGATTCCGCAGCCGATCCCCCGCGATGCCGCCCAGCAGCGTCGCCGCGAATCCCGAAATCACCACGATTCCGCCGAACAGAAGCCCGATCTTGCCGGTGGTGATGGACCCCGGAGCAGTCGCGGCGTCGTCGATGAACGAACCGTACTGCTTCAACTCCTCGAGGCTCAGCTTTGTCCGCAACCGCTCCCGGTATGCCTTCACGTCCATCTCTTCAGGCCCGGCGAGGGAGCGAACGTCCGCGAGCGTCTTCTCGGGAATCACCGCGGTCCCGGCGCTCGTCTTCAATTCGGCGAGGGCGTCGTGCGTTTGATCCGTGATCGCGAATCGGGCTTCGCGCTCGAAGATGTACACGGGGGCCCACGCGGCGACGCCACCCAGCACGAATGTGCTGATCGTCATGCCCGCGCAGCAGAAGAGAAACGAGCGGTTGCGGCGAAGTTCCTTCAGAACGGAGGCATAGCTTGGCGCGTCGGCGGCCCTCGCCGGCGCGTCCTTCCGCGGTTCCTTCATCAAGAAACAGATCAGGCCGAGGAGGAGGCCGGGAATCACGACGACGAGGAAGGCGCCACGCCAGCCGAGGCTCGTTCCCGCGATCGCGCCGCCGACGACGAACCCGAGCGCACTGCCGACGGGGATCGCGAGGTAGAACCAGGACATGATGCGGCCGCGGCGTTCGACCGGGTACAAGTCCGAGAGCATGGACGGAGCGACGGGGCCGTACGCGGCTTCGCCCACGCCCACGAGGCATCGCGTGAGCAGAAGCACGCCGTAGCCCGCGGCGAGGCCGGTGCCGCCGGTCGCCAAACTCCAGGCGATGACGGCGACCCCGACCAGCGCCCACCTCGAGAGCCGATCGCCGAACCAGCCGAAGACCGGCGACAGCAGCATGTACGAAACGAGGAAGCCCGTGGTGAGGAAGCCGAGTTTCAGGCCGATGTTCGGATCGTCCGGGCTGAAAATGCCCGCGTCCAGTTGGATCTTCGGAAGCGTGGCGGAGAGAATTTGGCGGTCGATGTAGTTGAAAAGGTTGATGGAGAGGAGCAACGCAAGGGCCCACCCGGCTCCGGGAATCGGCGTTTTCGCTCCGCCGCTGCTGGTCATCGGTCCCATTTCGCGCCGCTCCGTGGTCCGCTCGTTGCGGCGTAACCTATAATTCCAACGCGGACAAAGGAACCCCGCCTCGCCGCGAATCACTCCATAGCCCGAGGCGCCAGCCAGGGTTCCGTTCCCGTGCCTGCCATGAACGAAGACCAAATCAAAACCCGATTCGTCAGCGAGATCGAGCTTCGCGGCTACGACGACAAGTACATCGACCGCAACGAGGAACGCGAGATCCTGCAAATCGCGATTCAACTGGGGGTCGGGGTCGAGAACGCGAAACTGGCGCTGGCTCAGGTCTGCGAGGATCGCGGCTACATCATCGAGAGTTCGGTGGCCCGGCAGATTCGTTCGGAGATCGAATCCGCGGGCGGAGCCGTGGACCGTCGCAACTTCGAGGCGATTTTCGAAAACGCGCGCAAAGCCGTTCAGGGGAAGAAGAACGACCGCGAAATCAAGAAGATGATCGTGAACGTGATGGAAGACACCGGCAACAACCACGTGAAGACCGGCTGGTTCACGAACTGGTATGCCAGCCTGAAACGCGACTTGGGAATCTGATCATGGGCTGGAACCTCGAAGTGGCGTGCATTCGGCACACCAAGGGCTCAGCGCTTTCGCAGATCGTTCCGGACGTGTTCACCTCGACGGGCGACATGGTTGGATTCGAAGACGCGACCTCCGCTTCACGCGGAAGCGACCTGAGTGCCGCGATCGTCGGAAAGTGGGCCGTGTTGATCGATGTGGCGTGTCGTCTGTCGGGTGCCATTCCGTGGCTGGAGCAAGCGTCGGATGCAGGTGATTTGTTCTTGGTGTGTGTCGCGGTCGATCCCGTGGCGCTGCACTACCGGGAGGGGAAACCGGTTGCCGAACACCGTGGGGTCGGCGAGTGCAATTCTGCGCTGGGTCGGGCGGAGTCCAAGCCGGGCGATTGGATTGATGGCGAACAACTGGCGTGCGATCTGATCAAAACTTGGACCGGGCTGAACTTTCCGAACAAGCTTTGGAAGGCTCGGTTCGAACTGTTCTCGGCGGATTGAGCGCTCGGTGCGGCTTCTGCGTTTCGTCCCTGAATCCCTTGCCGGCTTGAGAATTGTTCCTAATTTAGAGGTTCCTGAAATTCTTGATCAAGGTACGCTCATGCGGACGAAAGATCTCGGCAAGAACCAACAGAATCGCTGCCGTTTCTGCACGAAGGAAGGCTGCCCGCGTCCCGCGTTCGTCGACTACAAGGACGTGACGAACCTCAAGAAATTGGTGACGGGCCAAGGGAAGCTCTACAGCCGCAAGCGAAGCGGGCTGTGCGCCACGTACCAGCGGGCGGCGTCCATCGCCGTGAAGCGGGCCCGGTTCATGGGGCTCCTCCCGTTCGTCGGCGAGTGATCGAACACCGATCCGAAATCGGACGCGAACCCGGCCCCGCGCCGGGTTTCTTCGTTTAGAGTGAACGCATGATGCAGCACGAGATCGATGAGCGGTTCGCGGAAGCCGTAGGCCATCATCAGGCGGGGAACGCGGCCGCGGCCGAACCTCTTTATCGTGCCGTGCTCGCCGCCATGCCGGACCACACCGGCGCACTTTGCAACCTCGGCGTGATCCTCGGTCGCCATCAACCGGCGGAAGCCGTCTCGCTCTATTCCGCGGCCATCGCCGCGAACCCGCACCTCCTCGACGCTCACTTCAATCTCGGCAACCTGTATCGCCGCATGGGCCGCCCCGCGGACGCCGCGAACTGTTATCAGGGCGTCCTCCGCATCGAGCCGAACCACGCCCGCGCCTACCTCAACCTCGGCCTCGCGGCCACGGATCTCGGCGACACCACAAACGCCATCGAGTGTTACCGCCGCGCGTTGTCCCTCGAGCCGAACTTCCCGGACGCGTTCAATCTGCTCGGCGATCTGCTCTTTCGCACGGGCCGCACGGACGAAGCGATCGCGACGTATCGCGAGTTCATCGTTCGCACGCCGGACGATCCGCGGGCCCATCACAACCTCGGACTCGCGCTCGCGTCCCTCGGCAACCACGATGAAGCGCTCCCGGAATTGGAACTGGCCCTGACGCTGCGCCCGAATTATGCGGACGCCCACAACACGATCGGCATCGTCTTCGAGGCCATGCGCCGGGCGGATGAAGCGCAGACGCATTACCGCCAGGCCGTGGAACACCGCCCGGACTTCGCGGACGGCTGGAGCAACCTCGGCACCAGCTACATGGAACAGGGCCGCGTGCCCGAGGCGATCGAGGCCCTCCGGCAGGCCGTCGAGTTGAAGGGCGACTCGCGCAGCGGAGACAACTTGCTTCTCGCGTTCAGCTACTCCTCGGGCACGACCGCGGAGGCGCTTCGCGACGAGCACCTGGCGTGGGCGGCGAAGAACGCCCCGGAGCCGGCCGAGTTCCACCGCGTGAAGACCGACCCGAATCGCCGCCTGAAGATCGGATATCTCTCGGGGGACTTCCGCAACCACACCGCGGCCGGGCTCATCGAGTCGCTCCTCGAGCATCACGACCGCAATCGCTTTCATGTGACGGGATTCTCGAACGCGGTGCAGACGGACGACGCGACCGAACGCATGCGGAAGCTCGCGGACGCGTGGCACCCGATCGCGAACCTCACGGACAGCCGAGCCGCGGAACTGATCCGCGCGAACGACATCGACATCCTCGTGGATCTCAGCGGCCACACCGCGGGGAATCGCCTGCTCGTTTTCGCCCGCAAGCCCGCCGCGTTCCAGGCCACGCTCTTCGGCTACCCGAACACCACGGGCCTCGCCGCGATCGACGCGAAGATTACTGACCCGTTCGCGGACCCGCCTGGCGAAACGGAACCCTTCTACCGCGAGTCGCTGGTGCGTCTGCCGGAAGTGGCGTGGGTGTACCGCCCGCCGAAGGACGCCCCCACGGTGAACTCGCTGCCGTCCCAGAGTCGCCGTTCGTTCACCTTCGGCTGCTTGAACAACCCCGCGAAGTTTTCCGACGATTGCGTCGAGGCGTGGTCCCGGATTCTGAAGGCCGTGCCGCGTTCGCGATTGGTGCTGCTCGCGGGTCGCAGCGCGGCCGGCGCTCGAGCATTGTCCGACCGCTTCACGCGACTCGGCATCGCCTCGGACCGTCTTGAACTCGTCTACCGCCTCCCCGCGAACGAGTACTTCGAGGCGTTCCAGCCCATCGATCTGGCCCTCGATCCGTTCCCGTACAACGGCGGCGTCTCGACGTGCGACGCGCTCTGGATGGGCGTGCCCGCCCTCACCGTGGCGGGTCGCGACTATCGCTCGCGGCAGGGCGTGAGCCTGTTGAACAATGTGGGCTTGCCCGAGTTCGTGGCCGATTCGCCGGACAAACTCGTGGAACTGGCGGCGATCTGGAGCGACCAGCGGGACGGACTCGCCGATCTCCGCGCCAGCCTCCGCGAGATGATGCTTGCCAGCCCGATCACGCAGGCGGAAAAGTACGTCCGAAATCTGGAGACGGCCCTTCGCGCCGGCTGGGCGAAGGGCCTCGATACCTGACGCGACTCACTTCACCGGAGCGATCTCGAAGCGAATCTTCTTCGGCTTCGCGGCGACGCGGATGGCTTCGTCGGCCGCCTCCACTTTTTTCGTCAGAGCGGCCAGATCCTCGATCAACTTCGGGTCCGCGCCTTTGGCGTGGGCCTTGGGCGAGAGGCCACGCCACATGTTCACCACGGTCTCCTTCGCCGCCACGGCCGCGAGCACCGCTTGCATTTGCGCCGCGATGGGATGGGTGAACTTCACCATGGGATCGACCGGCAACGCGGTGAGGTTCAGGCCCGCGGCCAGTTGCTCCTCGGAGTAGGTTCCGCACTTCACGCCATCCAGCTTGAGTCCGTACTCGCCGGGCTTCAGGCCCTTCACGCGGAGCATGTAGCGGCTCAGTTCGACAACCTCGGGGGCGAGCGGCAACACGGCGCGAGCCTCCAGTGGGATCGGGAAGGGGAGGCATTCGTCGAGCCGCTCGAAGCTCACCGAGTTGCCTTCGATCTTCAGATCGCTGAAGGCGCAGTCTTCGCTCGTGCCCGTCTTCATCGTCGTGTCGATGACGACTTCCGAGACGAATCCCTTGGCTCCGAGTCGCTTCAGAAGCGCGGCCGCCATCATGAGTTGCCCCGGGGCGCCAGGATGAACCGGGTCGCCCTGCATCGAAACCGCGAGCGACGGCTTCTTGGTCTGCTCCGCGAGGAAGGCCTTGAGGTGCTCGGAGCCGGAGAGCGTGTCGTCCGCGGCGAGCGTGCGAATGGCCGCGATCGAGTTGGCGAGGTTCTCGCGCGGCTTGTTCTTCCCCCACACGTCCACGAGAGCGTGGAACTGATCGGCGTACGGGATCTTCTCCTTCTCGCTGAACGTCTTGAGGGCGTTCGCGTACTCGGCGAGGCGAACGTTCCGACCCGCGGCCTTCGCCATGATGGTGCCGTCGTTCACCGGGCTCGCCGAGAGAATGACCGGCCGGGCCTTCACGCCGCGGATGCGGGTCACCATCGTTCCCATGTTCTTGATGAAGGCGTCCGTCTGGGTGCCGCCGCTGTCGTTCATGCCGAGTTCGATCGAAACGACGGACGGCTTCCAGGCGGCGATGTCGTAATCGAATCGGGCCAGCGTGGTCGGGATCGTGTGCCCGCCGACGCCGGAATTGCGGAAGGCGAAGTGCAGCTTCGGATAGCGGGCGTAGCAGAAAGCCTCGAAGTAATTCGAGTGCAGGTGCTGGGCCGTGATGCTGTCCCCGGCCATGACCCAGATGTCGCCATCCTGCAGAGGGAAGGTCGACTCCTGGGCCGCGGCGGGCGACGCGAACGCGAGAGCGATCAGGGGAAGGCAGCGACGCAGCATGAGCGGGCTCCGAGTGTCGGAAGAGGGGCAGCGAGCGATAGTGTGCGGCTTCGAGGCGACAGGTTCAAGCGCGAAAAAGGAGGGGGCATCAATCTCGCGCCGCGGTCGTATCCTGATCCCCATGCTTCGTTATCTTGCGGCCGCGTGCCAGACGGACTTCCCAAATCCCCTCTCGCGGGCCGAGATTCCCGATCGCGTCGGGCATATGCTCGGGATGATCGACCGGGCCGTGGTCGGGTACAAGCCGTTCGGGGACGTGCGGCTCGTCGTGTTCCCCGAGTTCGCTCACTCCGCTCCCATCTTCGAAACGGTGGACGAACTCCGGGACAAACTCGCCGTCGCGCTGCCGAACGAACAGACGGATCGATACGAGAAGAAGTGCCGCGACCACGGCATCTGGGTGCAGACCGGCAGCTTTCTGGAAGTGGACGCGAAGTACCCCGGCGTCGTCTTCAACACCACGTGCCTCATCGGGCCGGGCGGGCTGCTGTACAAGTATCGCAAGGTGCACCCGTGGCTGCCGTGGGAGGTTCACGCGAGCCCGCACGATCTGCCCGGCTACTCCGAACCCATGTTCCCCGTGGCGGACACCGAGATCGGCAAACTCGGCTGCGCCATCTGCTACGACTGGCTGTTCCCCGAAGCCATCCGCGAACTCGCTCTCGGCGGAGCCGAGGTTCTCATCCGCGTCTCCGCGTACATGGATCCGTGGGGGGCCACATCGCCGATGGACTGGTGGACGGTGGTGAATCGCTGCCGGGCGCTGGAGAACGTGGCGTGCGTGGTGGCCGCGAATCAGGCCGCCAGCGCGAAGCACTATCCGCCGTTCTCGTGGCCCGGCGGCAGCATGATCGTCGATCACGACGGGCGCATCATGAGCCAGGCGGATCCGGGGCCGGGGGAGAAGATCGTGGTTGGCCCGGTGGACGTGGGCGCCGTGCGGGCCGAACGCGAACGCCGCACCGGGCACTGCATGCTGGCGCACCGGCGAGTCGAAGCCTACACGCTTGCGGCGAAGCCGACGTACCCCGCGGGCTCCGCCGCCGCCGGCCCGATCACCATCGACGGCAACGAAGAGAAGACGCGGCAAGCGAAGTCGAGGTGAATCGGTCAGTCGCCATGCTTGCGGCGCAGCCGCGGGGAGAGCCGCAGGATCCACTGCACCCGCTCGAACTCGTTCAGCCAATCCTGCACGACCTGCATCTGAAGCGGGTCGGTTCCCTTCACGATGCCGGTGGCGCACGACTCGCCGCTCAGTTGCGAGACCAACGAGCGATACTTCGCCAGCGTGCGTTCGCCGTACCGGCTCACCTCGTGACCGTCCTCGCTGAACTGAACCGCGACCGGGACGCGATCGCCGCCGTTGATCTGGAGTTCACGCTGCGCGTCCGCGTGTTCGTCGCGGTCGAGGTACCGTACCTGCACGACCGGCGCCCCCTCGGCGATCCGTTCGAAGATCGGGCACTGGGACACGCAGTCGCCACACCACGCTCCAGCCAGGACGAGCACGTATTGCTCGCGTTTGAATCCTCCGAGCAGAGCCTTCTGCCCGTCCGTGAGTTGGGTCGCGTCCAGTGCGCTTCGCCACCGCGTCTTGTCCGTGGAAGAGCCGTACTTCGCCAGAAATTGTTCGAGCGGCAGAGCCGAGTCGAACTTTGAGAAGAGATTCATCCGTAAGCTCCCAAGTGTCCAGTGATTCTACCGAACTCCGAACTCCGCTTCGGACCTTTCGTTTCGGGCCTGTTCTGCGACAATCTCTGAACCCGAAAACAGGATTTCGCCATGTCCAAAGCCGCCGCCCGCGCCGCCGAGTTGCGTACCGTCATCAACCGCCACAACCACCTGTACTACGTCGAGGCCGCGCCCGAGATCTCGGATCGCGAGTTTGATCGGTTGCTCGAGGAACTTCAACGGCTCGAGAAAGAACATCCTGAACTTCAACTGCCGGATAGCCCCACGCAGCGGGTCGGCGGCGCCCCCATTGCCGGATTCAAGCAGGTCGAGCATCGCGTGCCGATGCTCAGCATCGACAACAGCTACAACCCGAACGACCTCCGCAAGTTCGACGCCGACGTGAGAAAGGCCCTCACGCCGGGCGAGGCCATCACCTACACCGTGGAATTGAAGATCGACGGCGTTTCGATGTCCATGGTGTACGAGAACGGCGTGCTCGCCACGGGCGTGACCCGTGGCCGCGGCGACCTGGGCGACGACGTGACGCACAATCTGCGAACGATCGGAGCCGTGCCCCTGCGGCTCGAGACGAAGAACCCGCCCGCACTGTTCGAGGCCCGCGGCGAGATCTACATGACCCGCGCGGAACTGGTCCGAATCAACCGCAAACGCACCGAAGATGGCGACAAGCCCTACGAGAACTGTCGCAATCTCACGGCCGGCACACTGAAGTTGCTCGACCCGAAGGAATGCTCCAAGCGCAAGCTCACGCTCTTCGCCTACGGTGTCGGAGCGTTCGAAGGAATCGCTCTGAACTCGCAGATGGAACTCTTCGACACGTTGAAGCGGTTCGGCTTCCCCGTGAATCCGCACCTGAAGTTGTGTCGCGACATCGAAGAAGTGATCGAACACTGTCTCGCGTGGGACTCCAAGCGCCACGACCTCCCGTACGACACGGATGGCATGGTCGTGAAGGTGAACGAGTTCGCGATCCGCGAGCGGCTCGGCGCCACGAGCAAGGTGCCGCGCTGGGTGAAGGCCTACAAGTTCGAGGCGGAGCAAGCCGTGACCAAACTCGGCACGGTGGAACTTTCCGTCGGCAAGTTCGGCGAACTGACTCCGGTTGCGATCTTCGATCCGCCGGTGCGGCTGGCCGGCACCACCGTGAGCCGCGCGAGCCTGCACAACGCCTCGATGGTGGACAAACTCGACGTTCGCATCGGCGACACCGTCGTGGTCGAGAAGGCCGGCGAGATCATTCCGCAAGTCGTGAGCGTGGTGACGGACGCCCGCACCGGCAAGGAGAAGAAACTCGCGTGGCCGAAGGCATGCCCCGTATGCGGCGGGCCCGTGGAGAAGGAAGACTCCGCCTCCAGCTACGCGTACTACTGCCAGAACACGGCCCTTTGCCCGGCTCAACTCACGAAGCGGCTCATCGGCTTCGCCCGCCGGGAACGCATGGACATCGAAGGACTCGGTGAAGAAGTTGCCCGGCAACTCGTGGACAGTGGCCTCGTGAAGTCGCTCACCGATCTGTACCGACTGCAAAAGAAGAACCTGCTGGCGCTCGAAGGTTTCGCGGACACGAAGGCCCAGAACCTGCTCGAGGGCATCGAGAAAACCCGCGGCCGCGGCCTCACTCGCCTCATCGCGGCCCTCTCCATCTACATGGTCGGCGAAAGCATGGCCGAAGCGCTCACCGAAGCGTTCCCGAGTTTGGACGACCTGCTCGCGGCCAGCGAGGAGGAACTCGCGAACGTGAAAGGCTTCGGCCCGAAGCGTGCGAAGTTCGTGTACGATTTCTTCCACAGCCCCACAGGCGAGAAACTCGTCGCCGAGTTCCGCGAGTTGGGTCTGAAGCTCACCGAGAAAAAGAAGCCCGCCCCCGCGGGCGGCCTCGTTCTCGCCGGCAAGACGCTCGTCGTCACCGGCACGCTCGCGAAGTACGACCGCTCCGGGATCGAATCGCTGATCAAATCCCTCGGCGGGAAAGCGACCGGCAGCGTCAGTAAAAAGACGGACTACTTGGTGGTCGGCGCCGACGCCGGGAGCAAGCTGGACAAGGCGAAGGAACTCGGTGTGCCGATCCTCACCGAGGCCGAGTTCGACAAACTCATTGGGAAGGGATGACCCGCCGTGCTGAAGTTGCTTTGTCCGAACTGCTACAAGAGCGTTTCCGTTCCCGAGTCGGCGGCGGGAACGGAAACGCCATGCCCGGAGTGCCAGGCTCCGTTCCCGGTGCCGGCGAAATACACGCCCGCGGTCGGGGCCGAGCCGGTCGCGGCACGCCCGGCACCGCCGCCGGCTCCGCCCGCGCCGGAGCCGGCGCCCGTACCCACGCTCGTCCCCGCGCCCGCAGTCGATTGGTTGCCGCACGGGTACACGCGATCTCGGGGCATCACCATCTCGCCGAACGTGGTCGCGTGGATTCCCGCGGTCTCGCTCGCCGCGATTCTCGTGATGACGTTTCTGCCGTGGGTGGAACTCACGTCACGCGGCCACCCGGTGTACACGCAGGGGGCATGGCGCAGCATCACCGGCCGCCCCACCCGCGACATTCAACTCGAAGACCTGATGCTCAAGGAATTGCCGCCGCCCTCGCTCTACGACCGCACCGCGGCGGACTGGTACATCATGCTGCCGTACCTGTTCGCCGTCTTCGCGGCGGTCGCGGTGGCGTGGGCGGATCGACTCGAATCGGCGGCGGTGGAGAAACGCATGGCCGGGCTCTGGCCGTTCCGCCATACCGTGCTCGCGAGTTTGGCCGGCGCCGCGCTGTTGCTTCTCGCGATTGAAGCGACTCGCGGCTTCGGGCTCGAGCGGGCCTTGAACGCCGCCGTGAGCGAGAAGTTCGCCGAGCAACGCGAGAAGGCCGGAAACGTCGCCGGCGAGCAGAAGAAAATCGATTTCTACGAGAGCCAGGAATTGGCGAAGTACGGCCTGGAGCGAACGACTTGGCTCACGCTCGTGATGCTCCTGCACGCGGTCGTGCTGCTGGCGATGCTCGCCCGCATCGGCTTGGCCCGCCGCGGCGACAAACCGCCGCCGCGACTCGTGTTGCAATACTGAGCCCGCGATCACGAGAGCCGGATTGTCTATTTGGCCTTCTGGACCGTCAGCTTCCGGCTGTAGATCGTCGTGCCATTCGCGATGTAGAGCGCGCTGTGATCCGGGCCACCGAGGATGCAGGTGGTCAACGGCTGGGCGCCGTCGACCTTCGGCAGCACGCCACAGGGGCGTCCGGTCGGGTCGAAGATCTGCACGCCCATCGTGCTCGTGACGTAGAACCGTCCCGCCTTGTCGACGGCCATTCCGTCTCCTTGCGAGTTCTGAAGATACGGGGGCGGCTCGTTGAACTTGAAATCGCCCTTGGGGTCGATCGGCAGCCGCATCGGCATCGTCGGCATCTTCGCGTCCAGCACGCCACCCTTGTTCACGCGGAATGTCCACGTGTGCGTCCCGCCGTAATCGGACACGGCGAGCGTGCCGCCGTCGTTCGACAACGCGATGCCGTTCGGCTTGTTGATGCCCGTGTCCATCACCTTCACTTCGCCGGTCTTCGGGTCGATCCGCGTCACCTGCTTCGCAGCGGTCTCCGTGATCAGGATGAACCCGTCCTTCGTCACGGCCAAGTCGTTCGGCTTGACGCCTTCCGCCACCACTTTCACCTCGCCGTTGCCGGGGTTGATGGCGATGACGCGACTCTTCGAACCTTGGCAGCCGTAGAGGACGGACCCGTCCGGGCTGAACTCCAATCCGCTCACGGACTCTTTGCAGATCTCCTTGCGTGTGCCGTCCGTGCCGATGCGGACGACCGACGGGGCCTTCATGTCGCAGAAGTACAGGTTGCCGGCCTTGTCGGCGCAAAGCGCGTCCGCGAAGCCGAGGCCCTTGGCGACCACTTCCCACGATTGATCGCGGATCAACAGGTTCAGCAACGTCAGGTCGCCGCCGAGGTCGCCGCGGGTGTCGAGCACGGTCGTCGGTTTCTCTTTCCGCCAGAGCCATTTCATGGCGTCGGGGAACTTCGCCCCGCCGAAGTCCGAATTGTGCGCGTACCCCTCGGCCCAGTCGAAGCGGACATCGTACCCCATGTACTTGAGCGCGGACGCCATCTGCTGGTTGGCCCACGGCCAACTTCCGGCGATGTTGTCCACGTCGCCGCTCGTGTCGGCCATGTAGACACGGATCGGCTTCGGCTCCGTCTTGCGGACCAGCGACGGGTAGACATTGCCGCCACGCAGGTTCGTGAAACTGCCGACGCTCGAATAAACCTTGCGGAAAAAGCCCGGCCGCTCCCACGCGGCGGTGAATGCGCAGATGGCCCCGGAACTCGAACCGCCGATCGCGTGCATCTCCGGGTCGTCCGAGATCGTGTACTTCTTCCTCACTTCGGGAATCATCTCCTCGATCAGGAAGCGAGCGTAGCGGTCGCCGAGGCTGTCGTACTCGAAGCCGCGGTTGGAGTGACGCCCATCTTTTCGCGGTTTGTCCTTCTCGTGGCCGGAGTTGATGAACACTGCGATCGTCGGCGGCATGTCCCCCTTCGCGATCAGGTTGTCGAAGACGATCGGGACCCGCCATCGGCCCTTCTCGCCCTTCATCCCCTCGCCGTCCTGAAACACCATCAGCGCGGCGGGTTTGTCGGCCTTGTACTGGGCCGGCACATAGATCGACCAATCGCGGGTCGTGTTCGGGAACACCTTCGATTCGAACGCGGGCATCTGCACGACCGTCCCCTTCGGCACGTCGGCCTTCGCGACCGCGTCCGGGTGCGGCGTCCACTCCGGCTTCGTTTCGACGTGCGGCAGTTTCGTGCTCTCGGACTTGTCGCTCCACAGCCACTTGAGCGCGTCCGGCAGTCCTTCGCCGCCCCACTTGCCGCTGTGCCCGCCGTCGGTCATCTCGAGCTTGTACTTGTACCCGGCGAACTGCAGGGCCATCGCGAGTTCCTGATTGCCGAGCGGCCAGTTGCCGTGCAGGTTGTTGAGGTCGTCTTTACCGTCTTGCAGGTACACCTTGATCGGCTTTGGCTTGTCCTTGCTCTTGCGCACGAGTCCGGGATAGGCCCAGCCGCCGCGGATGTTGGTGAAGCTGCCGATGTGGCTGAGCACGAGGCCGAACTGGTCCGGTTTCTCCCACGCGACCGTGAACGCCGCGATCCCGCTGGACGAGATGCCGCAGACGGCTCGCTTCGCCGGGTCCTTGGTCACGTTGAGCCCCTTGAGGGCGACCGGCAGGAACTCCTCGACGAAGAACTTGGCGTTCTGTTCGCCCATCGAGTCGTACTCGAACGAGCGATTGCTGCGGCCGCTCGCGCCGGGCAATGTGGCCGGAATCGTGCCCGGATCGACGAACACGGCGATCGTGACGGGCATCGCCTTCCGATGGATGAGATTGTCGAAGACGACCGGGACCCGAAACCCGCCCTTGGGGTTCGCGTACCCCCCTCCGTCCATGAAGAGCATCAGCGCGGCCGGTTCGTCGGCCTTGTACTGCGCCGGCACGTAGACGCTGAAGTTGCGAGTCGTCCCCGGATAGATCTTGCTCTCGGCGAACTGCCCCGAGGTGATCTTCCCCTGTGGGACGCCGGGCTGAACGACCCGATCAGGGTGTTCTTGACCTTGGGACCAGGTCGAGGAGAGCGCAAGAGCGAGGGCGGCAAGGCAACCGCGAAGGAGTGATTTCATCAGCGGACTCCCGAATCGTTGGCGGTTCGTCAGGCGTTGGGCTTGCTCTACGGATTTTGCTGCACGCTCCTCGGATCGCATCGCGTTCGATGCGTCCGGTTCAAAGCGATGAGGGCCCTCTTTCGAAGGCCCTCTGTCGCGGTTCTAAGCGGAGGGAGTGGGATTCGATACCCCCTGCTCTTTCCCGTAAGTTACCACACCTTTCGGACTGCGCGGCGCAAAATCCGGCGCAACTGACCACTGTGGACCCTGACTTGGAAGCGATCCTCATCGCGTGGCCGACGTTGCCGGACCCGATCCGCCGAGCGGTGGTGGCGTTGGTCGCATCTGCCCATGCATCGTGGTGATCAAACAAAGGCAACACCGCATCGGCGGTGAGGAACGCCTCCGCGGCCTTCTTGGTCAGTTCGGCGTCGCCTTGCAGGTTCTTCGTCAGTTGGCCCACGTCCAGGTTGGCGTAACGGTAGAAGCAGGCCGAGTTGAACCCAACGGTGCCGA
>Ga0169931_10002043_pt1 | contig 33155 bp, 31 predicted proteins | sample Kivu_15m_20L_FD_129675 | JGI IMG/M metagenome (GOLD analysis project Ga0169931, IMG submission 129675) | Freshwater microbial communities from Lake Kivu, Western Province, Rwanda to study Microbial Dark Matter (Phase II) - Kivu_15m_20L... | ecosystem: Environmental > Aquatic > Freshwater > Lake...
ACCGATAGTTTCATTTGGCAGAAATATCTGCAAAAATAGGAAATGGACATGGAGGGGCAATATTTTTATGGTCTGGGACCCACAAACCAAGTACTTGGCCGTACATTTGAAACGTAGAATAGAATATTAATGAAAGAGAAAACCGAGGAAGAGGCAGGCAAAGGTTTTAATGGAAGGGTTTTATTGGCTTGTGCCCTACTTCTGATTTTGGGCTATGGAATGGCAGGTTTTTTTGCCTTTCCTGTGGCAGACGACCTTTCATTTGCATTGATGAGGAAGGAGGGCGGTTGGTGGGAACTCAGCTTGAATGAGTGGAATCGTTGGAGCGGACGGTACATTAGCAATTTTTTGGTTTTGGCGAGTCCTTTGTATTTAGGTGGAATTGATCTTTACAGGTTGATGCCTCTAATTTTGCTTCTTTTTCTTGTGTTCATTGTGTACGCAATTTACAGACATGCTAGGGTAGAACAGTGGCCTGTATTTGTCGGAGGGTTTTTACTGGTGTTTTTAGGAGGAATGCCAGATGTTACAGAAGGCATTTTTTGGTTTACGGGAGCTTGGATTTATTTGCCAGGAGTTTTGATTTTCACCTTAGCTCTTGCCCTTAGGTTAAGTGCAGATTCAGATGAAAATTGGCCGAGGAAGCGAAAACTGATTTTTTCGGCCCTCCTGTTTTTTCTGGCTGCGGGTTTTAATGAATTGATGCCAATTTGGGCATTGTTTTTTTCGGTTTTTTTATTTCAGCTTAAAAAAAACCGATGGGAGCAGGTTTTGTTTTTGATTTTCCTCGGCCTTAATTTCCTCTGGGTATTTTCAGCTCCAGGGAATCAGATTCGGCAAGCTCAATTTGAAGTACACCATCAGGTTTTCAATTCTTTTGTTTTAAGCTCCTTGTACACATGTCGGTTTATATTTGAATGGGTGCTGAATCCAACCCTTTGGATTTGGGCTCTTCTTTTGATTTTTTTTAAAGGAAGCATCAAGCCAAGCACATCGCCCCTTTTCAGTAAGCCACTTAAAGTCTTTTTTTTTGGTTTTGGGACCCTGTTCCTCTCCGTTTTTACTCCCATTTGGTCCACGGGCATTTTGGGGCAATACAGAACAATCAATCAGGCTTATTTTTTGTTTTTGTTTTTATTTTCAATGTCAGTTTACCAGCACAGGATTCGCCTAAGGGAATTTATTCCTTTTGGAATAAGGTTTAAATCTGCCTGCTTTTTATTTATTCTATTTGCCATGGCGTGGAAGAACAATTTCTTTTTATGGAAAGAACTAGGCAATGGTCAGCTTAATCAATTTCACCATGAAATGCTTTACCGATTTTCACTTCTGGAACAGTGCAAGTCAAAAGAATGTTGGATTCCCGAGGTTTCTGCGCGACCTAAAACACTGTTTGTTTATCCTTTAAGTGAAGACCCCAATCATTGGAAAAATCGACAGTATCAGGAATACTTTTCAACGGGAACGGTACACAAAATTGAAAATTAGAAATCGCGCACAGCTCGTACCCGAACGCTGGTGTTGCTGCGGGAAATGGTGGTTTGGGAAGCGTTTGAAAAATTAAGGGTCCAGCCCGGTATGGGCAGGCTGTTGTCTTGGCAACTGCTGCTCCAGTAGGTTGAAGCGGCAAAGTTTCCCAAACCCGCCAAATGCAGATTCTGATACATCAAATTGAGTTCGTATCGGCTGGGCATGCGCCAATCGGTAAATTCTTTGCCGGCATTGTTGTGGTTGTTGGGGTTGGAATAGGCGTCGTCGGCCAAGCCGTAATTGATGCCGGCAGATTGGTCTTGAAGCGCAGCGACCAGGCCGTGGTCGCCGGCGGTATTGACATAAAATACAATTCCCCCGCCCCACAATTCGCCTACAAAATGACCGCCACCACCACCACCGCCGCCACCGCCAGGGCTGACACCCGTTCCGGTGTCTGACAAGCAAATCCAGGTAGGCAATTGGGGCGTGCCCTCGTTGATTTCAAGGCAATGGGTGTCGGTGTTGTACAAGACCAAGCCTTCGGCTGGAAGTACAATTCCATTGCGTTGGGCTGTGCTGAGGCGGGGAGGAAGGAATCCTTGAGAGGGACTTGCAACCTCAAGCGCCGCCGAAGGGTCTGGATTGGCGGTTTGAATGCCAACGGATTGGGCCATAGAAGGCTGTAAAAAAAAAGTAAAAACGAGGCAAATCAAGAAAAAACGCATGTGTCAGTAGTTGTGTAGGTTCACAGAATTTGTTTGACCAAGCCAAATTAAGGCAATTAAACAAGAATCAAAATTGAAAAAGGGCAAATTAATTTTGAATTAAGGAGTAAATTAAGTAATCTAGCCCAAAAAGGCGAAAGTAGTCGTTCAATGAGAAAGTGCCAGATCAAGGTTGTGCAGATTATGGGGATACGGCATTTCTCATTTTACCTTGCCCTTTTGGCAATGTTGTTAACCCTTGTATTTGTTTTCCCTCCATTTTGGGAACTTAATCCAAATTTGGAGTCTTGGAAAACGGTGTACCTGAAAGCCAGCGATTTAACCCACAACTTAGACCATTTAGACCCTTATTCCCACAATGCAAAAAAGGTGTTTCGGCTTACGGTTCCAGCAGCGATCAGGTTTTTTAATCTTAATCCAATCTCTATTCTTGTACTGGAAGGCCTGGCCGGCTTGCTCTTTTTTTATTTTTTCTACCACTTAGCGAATAGAATTTTAAAGGATGCTTTTTCTGCATCAATGTTGACAATGGCCTCGGCGTTTGTTTACTTCGGTCGAGCCGCATTTTTTGATGTTAACCACACATGGTTCGATGGCTTTGCTTATTTTTTTCTTTTATTAAGCCTGTATTTTCGACAGGGAATTTTGGTTTTCCTCTTGTCCTTTTTAGCAGCGTGGACAGACGAACGTGCACTTATTTCGTTGTTGCTCGTATTTGTATTTCACCTACTTGATTCTGGAGTCAAATTCCTTGGCAGAGGGTACAGAATACCGCCAGCTTTGTCGGTAATGGCCGCTGGATTTTTTTACCTTTTAATGCGGTATTATTTAGGCATTAAATGGGGAATGCAAACGCCAACAACGGGAGCCAATTTGCTCATGCTTAAGAGGACTGTTTTCGCACTACCATTTGGGATTTGGACTTTTTTAGAAGGGTTTTGGTTTTATTTAATTGCTGCCCTCTATTTTACAATTAAAAACCGAAACTGGCTAACTTTAGCGGGTATTGGCATACCTCTGTTTTGTTTAATTCTCGTTTCTGGGTTTGTTGCGGATGCAACAAGAAGCGGTTCCTATCTTTTCCCTATTGTATTTTGCTGTATTTTAATTTTAAGGCAGCAATTAAGCACATCGGAACTTCAGAAAACAGCTGTTGCTGTTCTTTTGGTCTCGTTTTTTTTCCCAGCAGTAATCGTCTGTACAGATTGGCCAATGAACATGTGGTTTCAATCGTCAGCAATACCATTAGTTCGGCATCTTTTAGATTTTCTTTCGCACAATGGACTTATTTAAGTTAAAAATAAAGCGGCATTCGTAAATTTGCCTCTCGCTCGTTAACAATGAAATTAAGATACAAATCCGACCGAAGGTCTTTGGCTTTCTTAGCCCTTTATTATGCCTTGTTTTTAGGTAGTTGGCTGTATTTTTTGCCCCAGTTTTCGGTTTTTGGCTTTGAATTTTGGCCACAGAACCATGCTTGGTTGTTTGTTTTGGCTCTGGTTTTATTGGGCGCGTTGAACTTTATGGTGGCCATTACGATTCACAACAGCATCCATTGTCCCATTTTTGTAGAAAAGCATTGGAACAAGTGGCATCGGGTAGCCTTGACCTTGGCCTTTGGGGCCCCAGCTTCCGGCTACGTTCCCGGGCACAACCTTAGCCACCACAAGCATTTGCAAACAGCCAAAGACAATACCCGTACCCATAAAATGCGGTTTCGTTGGAATTTTTTAAATCAGCTCTTGTTTTTCTTTATAATGATTCCGGGCATATTGCGAACCGAAGGCCGGTTTGCCCGTGAAATTGGCCCCAAGAAGCCAAGTTGGTTTAAGCAATACCGCTTAGAAATTTGGTTGTCTTGGGTTTGGAAACTCGTTTTTTTAGCCTGGAATTGGAAGCTGGCCCTTTGGCTCCTTGTTTTGCCGAACCTGTATGCCGTTTGGGGAATTTTCGGCACCAACTTTTGGCAGCACGACGGCTGCGACGAAAACCATCCGTACAACCACAGCCGAAATTTTGTGGGAGCTTGGTTTAATTTTTTGGTTTGCAACAACGGTTATCATGGTGCGCACCACATGCGTCCCGCTTTGCATTGGAGTTTGTATCCTGCCTTTCATAAGGAACACATTGCAGCCCACATTCACCCGGAATTGGACCAAAAGAGCCTGCTGTTGTATTTGTGGAAAAGTTTGATTTGGCCTGGACGCAGAATAAACTACCTGGGCCAGCCTTTGCAGCTGCCGGCCAAAATGGAAGATCAAGACTGGGTAACCGAGGCAGGAAAACGGGAGCTGAGTGCAGAAGACATGGGACAGGTTACGGCCTGAAATGGATTTTCAAGTAAGAAAAACGCAAAGATTGGCAAGGGGCCTGCGGGCCGGATGGAAGAAGGTTGCCCGCAAGGGGCAGCTTGAATGCCGGCGCGCGGCGGCAAGGGCGACCTTGGGAGCCACTTGCCGCCCGCTGCCGGCACCAAGCTGCGCCGCGGACAACCTCTGACAGCCGGATAACCCGCCCCAAAAATCCCTTTCAGAAAGCTTGGGAGTCGCGCGGCACAAAACGGCTTCAATCCAACAGAATAGGCTAGGCCGCTTTTTGAATTGTAAAATTTAGAGTAGGTTTGATTTCTAAATCGTTAAATAATGTTTAAGCCGCTGGTTTTTATTTTCGCTTTTTTGGCCATGGCCAATGGACTTATCGCTCAGGGAGACTCCGCCGCAACGGCTGTGGTGGCCGACACGGTTCAGCAAGCCACAGAACTTATTCAGCCCTTGGCAAAAAAAGACTTCAAGATTGAAAGCGAGGGAATGGGTTTGGCTTCGGTGCTAAGAGGAGTGATTGGAATTATAGCGCTTGTTATGATTGCTTTTTTGTTCAGCACCAACCGCAGGGGAATAAACTGGAGGCTGGTGAGCATTGGGGTGTTGTTGCAAGCGACCATTGGAATTTTGGTTTTAAAGGTTTCTTTTTTTCAATATGGGTTAGAGGTTGTGAGCCTTGGTTTTACGCGGGTTTTGGGTTTTACTCAGTCGGGAGTTGACTTTTTGTTTAGCAGCATGGACACTGGAACCATGATGCCGGCCTTAAAAAGTTTTGCTTTCGTGATTTTGCCTACGGTTATCTTCTTTTCGGCATTGACCAGCCTGCTCTTCTTTTTAGGAATTTTGCAGAAAATCGTGTTTGGTATGGCTTGGTTTATGAAGCGGACAATGGGGCTTTCTGGGCCTGAAAGCTTGGCGGCAGCGGGCAATATCTTTTTGGGACAAACCGAGGCGCCTTTGTTGGTGAAACCCTACATTGGAGGTATGACTCGGTCGGAGTTGATGTGCTTGATGTCGGGAGGCATGGCCACGGTGGCAGGAGGGGTTTTGGGCGCCTATGTTCGGTTTTTGGGAGGCGGTGACCCTGCTCTGGAAATTTACTACGCAAAGCATTTGATTACAGCCAGTGTGCTGTCGGCGCCAGCAGCCATTGTTGTTGCTAAAATTTTGGTGCCCGACAAAGGCCAAGTGCAAACCGAATTGTCCATTCCAAAAGAAAAAATAGGGGCGAACTTTTTAGAGGCCATCAGCAACGGTACCGGCGATGGCCTAAAACTGGCAGTGAATGTAGGAGCCATGCTTCTGGTTTTTACTGCTATGGTAACCATGGTGAATTTTATGCTTCAAAATTTATTGGGGGAATGGACAGGACTGAACACCGAGATTCTTGCTTTAACAGGAGGCCGATATCAAGGCTTGAACTTGCAGTTTATGCTGGGGTATGTTGGAGCTCCAATAGCTTGGCTGATTGGAGTGCCGGTAGAAGATATGGTTTCGGTGGGGCAGCTTGTGGGCCAAAAAACAGTGCTGAACGAATTTTATGCCTATGTGGAATTGGCCCAAATGAAGGGTGCTGGGGCTTTTGTGCATGAAAAATCGGTGATTATGGTTACCTATATTTTATGCGGATTCAGCAATTTTGCCAGCATTGGCATTCAAATTGGCGGCATTGGCTCGCTGGCCCCTGCGCGCCGAGGCCAGCTTTCCGAATTGGGTTTTAGGGCCATGCTGGCAGGAACGTTGGCCTGCTTAATGACGGCTGCCGTGGCTGGAATGTACTATTGATGATGGCCGAGGCAGCACCATTCGGGCAGAACTTTCCACGGGGTTTTGCCAGCGACAATTATTCAGGTGCCCACCCAGAAGTGTTGGAGGCCTTGGCTCGTGCCAGCCGGGGGCATGCTTCTTCGTACGGTTACGATCCTTTTACCCAGGCATTAGCCCAAAGGTTAAGAGAGGAACTAGGTGCCGAAACAGGTGTTTTCCCCGTTTTTAACGGAACTGCCGCCAATGTGTTGGGCCTGCAATCGTTGATTCGGCCCTATCAGGCGGTTCTGTGCCCCAGCAGCGCGCATTTGAACGAAGATGAATGCGGGGCACCCGAACGCTGGCTGGGCATTAAGCTGTGGGACGTTCCCACCGTTGATGGGAAACTGCGCCCCGCCGATATCGAGGCCTGTTTGCATGGCAGGGGCGATGAACACCGGGTGCAGGTGGCTGCCGTTTCCATAACCCAACCCACGGAATGGGGCACCTTGTACTCGGTGGCCGAAATACAAGCCCTTTCGGAATGCTGCCGAAAGCATGGATTGTGGTTGCACATGGATGGAGCCCGGATTTCGAACGCGGTGGCCGCTCTGGGCCGCCCACTACGCGAAATAACCGTTGATGCGGGTGTGGATGCAATGAGCTTTGGGGGAACCAAAAACGGATTGGTGTTTGGGGAATTGGTTTTTACCTTTAGGCCCGAACTCGCGAAGGAAATGCTGTATTTTAGGAAACAAATGGGGCAGCTGCATTCGAAAATGCGCTTTATTTCGGCTCAGTTTTTGGCTTTTTTTGAAGGCGATTTATGGTTGAAAAGCGCAGGGCATGCCAACGCCATGGCGGCGGCATTGTCGGCTGGAGCCGCTGGGCTGAAGGGCGTGGAATTGGCCTATCCTACCCAGGTGAACGGGGTTTTTGCTTGCATTCCAAAGGACTGGATTGCTCCGTTGCAGGCGCATAAGCCTTTTTACATTTTCGACCCCGGGCGGAACATGGCCCGGTGGATGTGCAGTTTTGATACGGAGATGGGCGAGGTGGAGGAATTTTTGGAGGCGTTGAGGGGGATGGGGTAGGTTTTTTCTACTTTTGATTGCTTTTTGGCTGAAGGTATAGCTTAAGGGCGCAAAATTTTAAACTACCATTTTGAACAAACGCATTGTAGTTACTGGTGGAGCTGGATTTGTAGGTTCCAATCTTTGCCTTCACTTAAAGAATTGCCATTCTGAATATCAAGTGGTGGCATTTGATAGCCTAAAGCGCCGGGGTTCTGAATTGAATCTAGATAGGTTGAAGCTTGGCGGAGTGGATTTTGTGCATGGAGATATTCGGTGCAGGGAAGATTTTGATGCTTTGGGAGCCGCAGATGTTGTTGTAGATGCCTCGGCCGAGCCTTCTGTTTTGGTGGGTTTGGAATCGGGTGCCGATTATTTGGTGAACACCAATTTGAACGGAACCGTCCATTGTTTGAACTACGCAAAAAAGCACCATGCCGATTTTATTTTTTTATCGACCAGCAGAGTTTATCCCATTCAAGGCTTAAATCGGATAGATTTAAAGGAAACCGACACCCGTTTTGAACTGTTGGCAGAGCAATCTCAAGCGGGTGTTTCCGAAAAGGGGATTTCGGAGTCTTTTTCATTGAAGGGCAGCCGCTCCTTGTATGGGGCTACCAAATTGGCGGCAGAACTTTTGATTGAAGAGTATAGGGAATGGATGGGAATTCGAACCGTCATCAACCGTTTTGGGGTGGTGGCCGGCCCCTGGCAAATGGGTAAGGTGGACCAAGGGTTTGTTGCTTTGTGGATGGCCAAGCATTTTTGGCAGAAAGAGTTGGCCTATATTGGCTATGGTGGCAGTGGAAAACAAGTTCGAGACCTGCTGCATGTACAGGATTTGGTGGAACTGATAGACCGTCAAATACAAGAAATGGATCACCTTTCGGGACACACCTTTAATGTGGGTGGGGGCATAAAGAACACCGCATCTTTGCTAGAGATGACGGGTTATTGCCAGGAACTAACAGGGAATGCCATACCAATTAAAAAAGTGCCCGAAACCCGTACGGCCGACGTGCCCATGTATTGCACCGACAATTCGTTGATTGGCCAAGTAATGAATTGGCAGCCACGGTTTGGGCTTGATTCCATTGTTCAAGACACCCATGGCTGGATGAAAGAAAACCAATCGATATTAAAACCAATTTTAGCATGAACATAGCATTAATAACAGGTTCGGCAGGACTTATTGGAGGGGAAGCCGTAGAGTTTTTCGCCGACAAATTTGATTTAATTGTTGGCATAGACAACAACATGAGAATGGCCTTTTTTGGGGCTGAGGCCTCTACGGAATGGAATCGAAACCGCTTGCAAGCCAGCTATTCCAATTACAGGCATGAAACGGCCGACATCCGAGATGTTGAATCCTTGGGGCGTTTGTTTTCTGAACTGGGTTCCGACATTAAATTGGTGGTGCATACCGCCGCACAGCCTAGCCACGATTGGGCGGCAAAAGAACCCTTCACCGACTTTAGCGTCAATGCCAATGGCACGTTGAATTTGTTGGAAATGACAAGACAGCACTGCCCCGAAGCGGTGTTTATTTTCACTTCGACCAACAAAGTGTACGGAGACAGCCCCAACCGCTTGCCGCTTATTGAACTGGAGAAGCGCTGGGAAATTGAGGCTACTCACCCCTTTTTTAAGGAAGGCATCGACGAGCAGATGAGCATCGACCATTGCCTGCATTCCTTGTTTGGTGCTTCAAAGGTGGCGGCCGATGTGTTGGTGCAAGAGTATGGACGGTATTTTGGAATGAAAACAGGAGTGTTTCGGGGGGGGTGCCTAACTGGCCCCAACCATTCGGGAACCATGCTGCATGGATTTTTGGCCTACCTAATGAAGTGCGCCGTTCAAGGAACCCACTATACTATATTTGGCTACAAAGGAAAGCAGGTAAGGGACAACATTCACAGCCACGATTTGGTGAATATGTTTTGGCACTTTTACCAAAATCCCCGCATGGGCGAGGTGTACAATGCCGGCGGGGGCCGATTTTCAAATTGTTCCATGATCGAGGCCATTGAATTGTGCGAAGCCATTACCGGCAAACCCATGTCGTACAGCTATAAGGACAGCAATCGAATTGGCGACCACATTTGGTGGATCAGCGACGTTTCCAAGTTCAAGTCCCACTATCCGGAATGGCATTGGAAATACAATGTTGAAGACATCTTACGTCAAATGCATCAGGCCATGACGGCCGCTCGGTAGTCCTATGAAATTAAGCGTTGTTATACCGGCCTACAACGAAGCCGAATCCTTGCCCGAAACACTCCGGTCGCTATTTTCTACGTTGACACGCGAGCAGATTCCACATGAATTGTTGGTGGTAAACGACAACTCAAAAGACACCACAGAAGCTGTTTTGCAAAGTTTGGCAGAGGAAATGCCCAGTTTGGCATGGGTAAAAAACAGTGGGCCCAATGGGTTTGGTTATGCCGTAAGGTATGGACTTGAGCGCTACTCTGGGGATTGTGTTGCTGTTTTTATGGCCGATATGTCGGATTCGCCCGAAGATTTGGTTTTGTTTTATCAGAAACTTGCGGAAGGCTACGATTGTGTCTTTGGAAGCCGCTTCAAAAAAGGAGGAAAGGTTATAGACTATCCGGCACACAAACTTTGGATAAACAGGCTTGCCAACACTTTGGTGCGGTTTACGTTTGGCTATACGTACAACGACACCACCAATGCCTTTAAATTGTACCGCCGAGAAACCATGGAGGGGCTAAAACCCTTTTTGTCGCCCCACTTTAACTTAACCCTGGAGCTGCCATTGAAGGCCATTGTTCGAGGCTACACCTATGCGGTAGTGCCTAATTCTTGGACCAACCGAAAACACGGGGTGTCCAAATTGAAAATTCGAGAAATGGGGAGCAGGTATTTTTTCATAATGATGTACTGTTTTATTGAAAAGTATTTTTCGCGGGGCGACTTTAAAAAGAAATAGCTTTTAGTCCGTTCGGTTGTGTTCGGAATGCCCGAACAAAAAACTACCTTTGAAGTAAACCCGCCCCGATGAAACTCCGTTTTGCCTTTGTTTTTTTTCTTTTTTTGGCAAGTTTTTGTGGCCCGCTTTTTTCTCAATCCGTCGGCCAACAACGCTCCATAGCCCTTAGCTCGGCCCCGGAACCGGGAGGAGGCCTGCGCCTAACCTGGAAAATTCCTCCGGGCAGCCATACCGGCTTTTCTGTGCGCAAAAAAGACTGCGCTCAGGCCGCCTATTCCAATGTGTTGGCCACACTTCAAGCCACCGATACCACCTGGGTGGACGCCTCGGCGCCTCAAGGTTCTTGCACCGATTATGTGCTGCAAGCGCTGGGCAACAGCCTGAATCCCAGCGCCACCATCAGTGCCGTTCTCGATTACTTTCCTGCTTTGCCGGGAGGCATTGCCTTGGTACTCGATACAGGGCTGATGGCCCCTCAGGATGCCCGAATTCAACGCTGGATTGTGGATCTTCAAAAGGAGGGCTGGTCTGTTTTTGTTTTGCCAACCCATGCCCAGGCTAGTCCTACATCGGTGCGTCAAGGATTGCAGGCCTTGCGTTTGGCCCACCCCCAAATTAGTCAAGCCGCCTTAATGGGGCGTGTTCCCGTACCCTACAGCGGAGACATTTACCCCGACGGGCATACCGACCACCGAGGAGCTTGGCCGGCAGACGGATATTACGGCGATCTGGATGGGTTTTGGTCGGACCAATCGGTAAACAGTGTTACCGCTAGCCAAACCCGAAACCACAATGTGCCTGGCGACGGGAAATTCGACCCCTCCATGCTGCCCTCAGACTTGGATTTGGCCGTGGGCCGCATGGATTTTTCAGATATGGGCTCTTTTGGGGGGCACAAAGAACTGCTGGAAAGGTACTTGGATAAAAACCATGCCTTCCGTTCCGGTGACTGGAATCTGCCCGAAATCGGCATTGTGGACGACAACTTTCCCTCCTTTCAAGAAGGTTTTGCCGCCCCCGCTTGGAGGGGATTTTATCCTATTTTTGGATTGCAAGGCCTTCAAGAATCCGACTTTTTCGGAACGGGTAATGCAAATGGGGCCTTGATTGGATATGGCTGTGGAGCAGGATCGTACCAAAGCTGTTCCGGAGTAGGAACTTCCGCTCAGTTTGCCGCCGACAGCCTAAAAATCCCCTTCAACCTCTTGTTTGGCTCTTACTTCGGCGATTGGGACAATGCCAATGCTTTTTTGCGTGCGCCCTTAGCCTCTCGCGGCATGGGCCTAATTAATATGTGGGCAGGCAGGCCCTACTATTATTTACACCCCTTGGCGGCAGGGGCCACCTGGGGCGAAATGTATAAAGCCAGCGTAAATGTGCCCTCCTATTCGTTTGGAAATGCGGTAGGGCAGCGGGGGGTGCACACCGCATTGATGGGCGACCCCAGTTTGGTTTTGTTCCCGAGGAAAGAATCGGCCGATGTTCAGGCCCAACTGGACTGCGACAGCCTGCGTTTAAGCTGGCCCAATGTGAGCATTGCTTGGCCGGAATTCGTAGAATTCGCTTGGGCAAGCGACAGCCTGTCGCCCTTGCAGCTGATATCGAGGCAGCCTTTTGCAAACGGGCAATGGGCCATGGCATTGCCTTCCGATACCGGTCGGCTGTTTAGCCGGCTTTTATTTAAACGGCCTACCGGCTCTGGGTATTTTTACCAGTTTGGTCCGGGGGATTGGTTCCCCGTTTCAACCCAACGACTTAGCCTCAGTCTGGACAGCTTATGGGCGGAGTCGGCTTCGGGAGCCTGCGATGCCGGCATAGCCCTTTCGGTTTTTGGGGGTCAAGCCCCTTATCAGATTGCCTGGGTTCAGGTGCCGGGCGGTCAAACCGGAACGGGGAATTCCGGACTTTGCCCCGGAAATTACGTGTTTACGGTAACCGATGCAGGGGGTTGTTCCCGCAGCAGCGACACTCTGTTGCTGCCCGGGTTTAACACCATGGAAACGGATCAGGCCGAAAGCAATGGATTGTATCCAAACCCCAGCCAAGGAAAAGTTTGGCTAAAGGGCGGATTTGCGGGCCAGCCTTTTGTTTTGATGGATGTTCAAGGGCGGGAATGCTTAAGAGGTTTTTTGGGGGCCGAGGCCGAATTGGATTTACAGGGCTTGGCGCCGGGTTGGTATGGGTTAAGGGTTGAGGAGGGGTTTTTCGTATTACTAAAGGAGATGGGCAATTAAGATGTCAAAGCGAAGGTTTTTTTGGTTTTTAATTTGGATTTTCAAGAAAAAAGGGGCAATATCCTATTGATGTTGGGGGTGGAAGAAAACGACTCCAACCACTTCATTGGCATTTCTGAAAAGGCCTGAGTTAAAATCAACTACCTTTGTGCTCGACACTGGAAAAACAGAATGAACTCATTTCAGCGCATTTCAGACGATTACTGGGATCGGATTCTTCGGCCTCGAAGCCCCTGGTGGAAACTCCCTGTACGCGAAATTTGGGAATACCGCGACCTAATTCTACTGCTGTTCCGCCGCGATTTGATTGCAGTTTATAAGCAAACCGTGCTCGGGCCCATTTGGTTTTTTGTGGGTCCTTTGTTTACGGTAGCGGTGTACACCTTGGTGTTTGGACGGGTGGCCAAACTGCCCTCCGACGGGCTTCCGCCCCCCTTGTTCTATATGTCGGGCATTTTGCTTTGGTCTTTCTTCTCCTCAAATTTAACGGCAATTACAGGCAGTTTGGTTCAAAATGCTTCGCTCTTTGGTAAGGTGTACTTTCCTCGTTTGGTTGTGCCGCTCTCCATTTTAATGTCAAGTTTGGTAAAATTGGGTATTCAAGCGTTGATGCTTCTGCTCTTATTGGGTTATTTTGTGCTGAATACGGATTTTTCCTGGAAGCCAGGACTATCGCTGTGCTTGCTGCCTTTTTTGTTGCTCCTTTTGTCTGCAACGGCCTTGGGTTTGGGACTTGTGTTTGCCTCTTTTTCCACCCGCTACCGCGATTTAAATCACTTAGTTGGGTTTGGAATGCTCTTGCTCATGTATGCCAGCCCAGTCATTTATCCCGCTTCTTTTGTGCCAGCATCCCTTCAGCCGTTTTTTGCGCTAAACCCCATCGCCCCCATCTTAGAAGCATTCAAATCGGGGCTGTTTGGTCTGCCCTTTTCCCTGTGGACAGGCTTGGCTTACAGCTCTGCCTTTGCCCTGTTTACTTTGGTTTTAGGATTGATGGCTTTTCAAAGGGTTGAAGGCCGGTTTGTAGATTACATTTAGAGTATGGGCGCCGCGCTGTTTGTCGACAATTTGAGCAAAGAATACCGCTTGGGTCAACAAAACGCTAGGCGTTGGCTGGGCAATGCCATGCCCTCGGCCAAGCAGAATCCAGAAGCCCTTATCAAGGCTTTAGACGGCGTGTCTTTCGGTGTTGAACAGGGCGAGGTTTTGGGCATTATGGGCAGAAACGGAGCAGGGAAAAGCACCTTGTTAAAACTCCTTTCCCGTATTACTGCTCCCAGTTCAGGTCAAATCAAGCAAAAAGGCAGAATGGCCAGTTTGCTTGAGGTGGGCACCGGCTTTCACCCGGATTTAACCGGCCGCGAAAACGTGTTCCTAAATGGGGCCATACTCGGCATGCGAAAAGCCGAAGTGCGGCAACGGTTGGACGAAATTGTTGACTTTGCAGGCGTCTCAGCCTTTTTAGACACGCCTGTAAAGCGCTATTCTTCAGGCATGTATGTTCGGCTTGCCTTTGCAGTGGCCGCCCACCTTGACCCCGAAATTCTAATCATCGACGAGGTTTTGGCGGTGGGCGACGCTGAGTTTCAAAAAAAGTGCGTTGATAAAATGAAAAGCGCTTCGGCCGGACAAGGCAAAACCATTTTGTTTGTTTCCCACAACCTGGCTTTTGTTCAAGCTCTATGCCCCAGAGCCATTTTACTTGAGAAAGGTCAATTAAAGGCCGATGGACCTACCGCGGATGTTATTCAGCATTACATTCAAGGGGTTCAATCTGCTCAGCCCTCGTTGACACGAACAGGCACCCTGCAGGCAGAAATGCACAGCCTGCAGATGTACAATGAACATGGTCAACCCGCAGCCTTGATTCAACAAGGGCAACCCTGTTCCTTTGTGCTGGAATACCATGCTAAACAGGCTTTGGAACAAGTGGGTGTTGCCCTTGGTTTTAACGACATGGGCGGGCAGCGAATCTTATCGGTTTGGTCCGAATTTCAACAGCAACGGTTTTCGTTTAAACCCGGTATGAACACCATACGAATCACCTTGCCCGCCATGAAGCTGATGCCTGCCAATTACACGTTGATTTCGTACCTTACTACCAACGGCTTGGTGGTTGAGGAGGTGGAGGATGTTCAACAGCTCCTGGTGGTAGCCCCTCCATTAAAAGAAGGCTTTGCCGCCCCTTCCTTAAACCAAGGTGTTTTTAACGACGAGGCCACAATTCTACTAGAAACCCCAAATACATGAGCCATTTGGACTTGCATCTGGTCGATTTTCTGCTGCACCGCCTACGGATGTATCGGAATTGGCGCAGCATGAAACCCCAGCACTTCAAACAATGGAAACAACGCTACCTGTTTGAATTGCAGTTCGGGAATAAAGACCAAATTCCGTTTTCCCTTCCGGGGGGCATTCAAATCATGTTGGAAAAAAACAACCAGCTTTCGTTCGCTATTTATCAGGGTTTCGAAGAAGATGAGCTTGCTTTTGTTCAAGATTTTTTGCGGCCCGGAATGGGCTTTTTAGACATTGGAGCCAATGTGGGCCTGTTCTCTTTGCACGCCGCCAAAATCCTAAACGGTTCCGCTCCGTGCATTGCAGTAGAACCCGCCTCTAAAACCCGTCAAAAACTCGAAGAAAACCTCGCCCTAAATCACCTTAAACAGGTTCAAATTTTACCTTTGGCTTTTTCCGACACCGAAGGAGAATTGCCCTTGCTGTTGGCCGAAGACGGTTTCGATGCTTTCCATTCTTTTGCCCAGCCTTTTATGGGCGGTCAAATTGGACAGGAAATGGTGCAAACCCAAACCCTCGATAACTGGACCCAAGATAACCCCGAATTGGCAGCATCCATTCGCTTGGTAAAGTTGGACGTTGAGGGCTGGGAGGTCAAGGTGCTGAAAGGGGCAGCCAATTGGTTGGCTCAACCCAATGCGCCCATTTTGTTGGTTGAATTTACAGAAGCCAATGCCAGGCAAGCAGGGCATTCCTGTGTGGAACTGTCAGAATCCCTTTTCCAACTTGGCTATACTTTGTTCCGCTATCAGCCAAAAACCAAAACCCTACTGCCTGAGCCCCCAGGAAAAACCTACGACTACTGCAATTTGTTGGCCATTAAGGATCCAAACCAAGTTCGTGAACAATTGAATGCCAAATGAGTTTTTCGCCGACCTTACCTCCACCTCTGGGCTTTGAACAACTTTTAAACGAAGAAGCCTTTCACATCGAATACGACTCCAGTATGGCCTGGCCCCAAATCAGCATCGTGGTTCCCAGCTTTCAGCAGGGTCGATTTTTAGAAACAACCCTACGCAGCCTTTTTCTTCAAGCCTACCCAAACCTTCAAGTTGTTCTAATTGACGGGGGCAGCACCGATGAAACCCTGAAGGTCATAGAACATTATTCCAGCCTTCTTTCCTTTTGGGTTTCAGAGCCCGACCAAGGTCAAAGCGACGCGTTAAACAAAGGCATTGCCCAATGCACAGGACATGTTTTTAATTGGTTGAATTCCGACGACTGGCTCGAACCCGGCGCCCTTCACCTAATAGGAAGCCAGTTTCTTGACTCCAGTGTTTTGGCATTCACCACCCGGGCCAACATCATCAAATCCAACAAATTGGATTACATCAATTCTGCCTGCGCCCTTTTCCCCTCACTTTGGGATACCGCCTCGGTAAGAGGCTTGAATCAGCAAGGATTGTTTTACCGGATGGATTGCATCCGTAGCTTAAACGGGGTGGATCCCTTGTACCACTATTCCATGGATTTGGATTTATGGATTCGTTTTTTGCTGAGCTTTGGGCAAAAAGGAGTACGCAGTTCCGATGCAGTAACGGCCAACTTTCGCTTTCATGCAAACTCCAAAAGCGAGGTCGAAGGCTGGGGCCCTGGATCGGCAAGCGACCTAGAAACCAAGGCCATGCGCATTCGCTTTGCCAATGCCTTTGCCCCCGAATTCTTACCCGCCATGAAAAAGGCATATCCCGATTTTGCCCCAGTCCTTTTAGAAAAGGCCCCCCATTCCAAGCTTGATGCGGCGGTGGTTAGAACCTGGCTAAGCCACCTTTTGTTTGGGCAAGCACAACGGGCCTTTTTTGAAAATGAAATTCAAACGGTACAAGAACGCTTGCAGGGATGGAACCCCGGGCATTTGCCAAAATCTATGCAACGAGACTATTTTGCCTATCAAAGTGCAGGAAAATCAATGTTGAAAAGGGCGGCAAACTCCTTGAAGGGCAGGTTATACAACCTGATACCTGTTCCGAAATCCAATCTTGAATAATGTGCCAAAATGCAGGATGCCGTTTTTTGGAGGTTGATTACTCCGGGAAAGATCCCACATGCATCAAAGCGTCTAAAACGCTAAGCCCTGGAACAAAAGGGTTCCTAAATTGAGGATAAACTGGATGAACAAAGGGCGAAAATACCACCTCGATGTCAGCACGGCGAAAGGCCTCTAAATCTAAGTACTGCCTTGAACCGCCGCTCCCCGCTAGGTAACGGCTTGCCCCCAGGCTTTTGCACAATTCAATTAAAAGTTCTGATTTTTGAGGCCGGTTCGGTGCGTTTTCAATTAGGTCTGAAGAGCGAACCAACTTAGGTTCCCAGCCCAGAGCCGAACACACAGATTCAATCCCGTTTATGTTGAAATCGGCCAAGTTCAAAGAAGGAAAATGAAAAATGGTCTCGACCAGGGGCCAAATCTGCCTTTTAAAAGGAGCTCGGGCATAATGTTGAGCCAACGATTTCAGGTGCTTTTCTGTATGGTTCCCAGCCAAAATTTCTTCCTCTTTTATTTGCTTTGCCCCTGTTTTTTTTATTGGCAGGCTTAAAAATCCTGGTTGGCTACCCAATAAAACGCGGGTGCGGTGTGTTATAGCAGAAGCGCCCCCGGTTGAAAGCGGAACGGAATCAAGGAAGACAAACACATCCGATTGCCGGATTTTGTAAAAATAACCCAACCAGGGAAGAAAATTGGGTTGATGAATGGCACAGGTAACCGACATGGTATGGAATAGATTTACCCTTGAGGGATTATTCCTGCACCATGAATTTGCTGAGGCCAACCTGATCGCCCTGAATTAAAATCAAGGTGTACAGCCCCGCAGCCAATGTTTTTGATGGAATGGGAAGATTGAGGCAAGGTAAAGGCGTGAAAATTTTGAGTAAAGGTTGAATCGGTGGCTAACCATAATTCAAAATTGGGGCAAGGATATGAATCCCAATTGAAATTTAAATTTTCAGGCAGATATACACCATTTTCCATTGGCGAATTTAAAATGGGTCGCTGACCTAAAAGAAATAAAGGGATTAGTGAGAAAACTAAAAGAGGGAAGGACCTTGACATATTTACTTTATTTAGGAAAGGCATCCTTGTGCCTAAAATCAAATCAAAAATAGTGTTTTGTTTTAAGTTTGATTAAAAACGAGTAAGTTTGTTGCTCAATATGATTGAAGGCATTATCAGTTCCAAAACCCGAATCCGGCTGCTGGTCAAGTTCTTCTTGAACCCTGCTGTTACTGCCTACCTGCGGGAAATCGCTACGGAATTCGGTGAAAGCACCAACGGAATACGTTTGGAACTAAACCGGCTGAGCGAAGCAGGGCTCTTGGAATCGGCAGCCGAAGGCAAAACCATTCGATACAAAGCCAACCATGGGCATCCCCTTTTTCCGGAACTGAAAGCCATCGTTGGCAAATACACCGGATTGGATGCCTTGGCTCAGCAGGTTTTTCAGCGTCTAGGTGATCTCCAAGCAGCCTATTTGGTGGGCGATTATGCCCAAGGGAAAGACAGCGGCATCATTGATGTGGTGCTGGTGGGCAAGGTGGACGAATCGGCCCTCAGCCAATTGGTTCAAAAAGCCGAAGCCCTAATTGCCCGCCGGATTCGCTGTTTAACCGTTAGTCCGCAGGAATGGCAGAATTTGCTGGACAAACGAACCTTTGAACGGCCCATGTTGGCCTGGTCGGCTTAAGTTTTGCCGGCCTTTTTTAACCTGCCCTTTTGTTCCAATACATGGGACTCAAAGGGCGAAGCTGTGCAACAAGCATGTATAAAATAGAACCCCACCCCCCTTGGTATAAGCTCAACCTGAAGGAACTTTGGACCTACCGCGATTTGATTTTGATTTTTGTGCGCCGGGACATAGTTGCTATGTACAAGCAAACCATTTTAGGCCCCCTTTGGTTTTTCTTGGCCCCCCTGTTCACGGTCTTAACCTTTACCTTGGTGTTTAACCGCATTGCAGGGCTTAGCACAGATGGTTTGCCGGCTCCCCTGTTCTACCTGACGGGCACCACCCTTTGGAATTATTTTCAACAGAGTTTTTTAGGGGCTTCCGGCACCTTTGTTTCCAATGCCCAACTCTTCGGCAAGGTTTATTTTCCTAGGCTTGCCGCCCCCTTGGCCTTGGTCGTTTCTAACCTGTTTAAGTTCTTTATTCAATTTGGAATGCTGATGGTTTTTTGGACCTATTATTGGCAGCAAGGCCTTGTTTCCCCATCAATTAAAATGCTGTATTTGCCCTTGTTTTTGGTCTTGATGGCTATGCTGGCCTTGGGAGTAGGGCTGTTGGTGTCGTCCCTGACCACCAAGTACCGCGATTTAAGCCATTTCTTGGGTTTTGGGGTTACCCTGCTTATGTACGCCAGCCCGGTCATTTATTCCATGAATCAGGTGCCGCCTCAATATCAGGTTTTGGTGAATTGGAATCCTCTGGCCCCTGTGCTTGAGGGGTTCCGGTATTGCCTAACAGGGGCCGGGCAATTGTCTTGGTCCGGGCTGGGATTCAGCACCCTCATTGCCCTGCTCTTGCTAACGGTCGGAGCCTTCATGTTTAACCGGACCGAAAAAACCTTTATGGATACCGTATGAAGCCCGCTTTAAAAATAGAAGGAGTTTCCAAGCAATACCGCTTAGGCAGGGTAGGGGCTTCCAGTTTGAGGGACGATGTGCAGCGGCAGTGTTGAAAAAAATTAACGTTACCTCCCCATTTCAACCACCAAAGCATGATGTGTTGGCCAAATTAGAACAGATTTTTCAAAAGCGCCAATACACCAACCACGGTCCGCTCTACACGGAATTGAACCAGCTTTTGGAATCTAGGTCCTCTTTGCATCATGCCTACGTTTCCAACGGCACCATCTCCCTGCAATTGCTCTTAAAATCCTTGGGCTGTTCTGGAGAGGTTGTTACCACCCCTTTTTCGTACGTGGCCACCACCAATGCCATTCTTTGGGAAGGCGGCACGCCCGTTTTCGCGGATGTTGACCCTAAGACCTGCAACGCAGATTCTGAAGCTGTTGAAAGGGCGATAGGCCCCAACACCAAAGGCTTGCTCTTAACCCATGTGTATGGAATCCCTTGCGATGTAGAGGCCCTAGAAAAAATCGCCGAAAAGCATGGAATTTGGTTGGTTTTTGATGCCGCCCACGCTTTTGATGTTAAGTTCAAAGGCAGATCTTTGTATTCCTATGGAACCGCCGCTTCGGCCAGCTACCACGCCACCAAAATTTTCCATACCGTTGAGGGCGGCGGAGTGTATTCCAAAGACCAGGAATTAATGAGGGCCGTTCGGCAGGGGATGAACTTTGGACATACCAGCCCAGAAACCTTCGACCGTCCGGGCATCAACGCCAAGAATTCAGAATTCCATGCGGCCATGGGACTTTGCATTCTTCCCCACATGCCCGATATCATTGCCCGGCGCAAAGCCTTGTCAGAACGCTACGACGCTCAAATTCCCAAGGGACTCAGACGCCCCATTCTACCCGAGGAAACGGAATACAACTACGCTTACTATCCTGTTTTTTTTCCACATCAGGACGCATTGTTGCGGACCAAAACGGCATTGGAACAGGCAGGAATTGGCACCCGCCGGTACTTTTACCCCTCTCTAAACACCCTTCCTTATTTAAGCGAAACCCAAGCTTGCCCAGTTTCAGAAGACCTAAGCAGCAGGGTGCTTTGCCTCCCCCTGTATCCCGATTTAAGCGACCTGGAACAGGAATACATTTTAGACCATTTACATCGCAATTTTACGGAATGAATGCACCTGTTTTATTGGTCCTCACCGACAACCTGCAAATGCTGGGCGAGTTCAGAACCCGTGCGGTACATCACCGACACACCCACTTTCATTATGCCTTTAGCCCCGAAAACGAGCAAGCCGACGAGTTCATTCGTAGGGGCTGTTTCCCATTGAGCGTGCATAAGGACCTTGAGCAAATTCTGCACGATTACACCAAGGTGCTTTCCATCCACAGCAAGCAGGTTTTCCCGGCCAAGCTGGTCAACACCTTGCCCTGCTACAACTTGCATCCCGGCCTTAACCCTTACAACCGAGGCTGGTCGCCTCAGGTTTTTTCCATTTTAAACAAGCTGCCACTGGGAGCCACCTTGCACGAAATGGTGGAAAAGGTGGATGCGGGCCCCATAATTGATCAGATAGAGGTTAAGGTGGAGTCTTGGGACACCTCCGAAACCGCCTATGCAAAGGTCATTGCTGCCGAATGTCAATTGCTGGACATCCATTTAGGTTCTATTCTGAATTCAAACTATTCCGCACGTGCGCCCCACAAAAAAGGCAATTTCAATACGCTTTCCAGTTTTCAAGCTTTGATGCCCTTAGATTTGAATGAAACAGCCACCTTCGGAGAATGCATAGACCGCTTGCGGGCATTAAGCCACCCACCCTATTGGAATGCTTATTTTATAGATGAAAATGGCCGAAAGGTGTTTGTTCGGGTTGAGACCTTTGTGGAAGAGGAATAGGAGGATTTATGCCACTAGAAAGGCAATTAAACCCCACAAGAAAATTCAAATTCTTTCGTGAACGACCCCAAACCTGTATCTGTTGCGGTTTTGTCTTTGTTCTCCCATGCCCTGTACTCAGACAAAATAAAAACCATGGGCGGAGCAGAGCATAGGGCTTATTATTGGTTGCGCCTGTTGCAGGAATCAGGCTTTTCGGTTTCGGCGGTTTTGGCTCATCAAGAATCTGTTGCCAAAGACTTTAAATCCCGCTTAAGCGCCCCTTGGCCCTTGTATGAACATCCCAAATACAGGTTTGACGGGCATATTGTTCGAGCAAAAGGGGCCGGAACTGGCCTTGTGCCGCGACTTAGAGACAAGATTTTTTCGCTTTTAAACAGACCTCTTCCCAATGCTGCAGAACAAAATGCCCGGTTGGGCACTACGGTGTACCATCGTATTGAGGCGGATGCCTACCTGGCTTTTGGATTGACCAATGCCGCCAACGAACTGGCTCGATTTTGTGCGGCACAGGGCAAGCGATTTATTGTCAGTATTGCCCATGAAGTGGATTTCGATTTTTTAGAGCAGCCCGAAGGAAAAGACGCTTACGACAGCAAACGGGAACTGAAAGCAGAAACCTTGGCTTTGGCAACCTTTGTCGTGGCTCAAACACCTGCACAGGCCCAAACACTAAAGCAGATTGGCCTTCCTAGTTCAAAAATCAAGCTTGTTCTTAACCCCATCCCGGTATTGGCATTGGCAGAGCAAAACCAAGGGAAACGGGTGTTGTGGATTGGTAAATCAGATGCCAATAAAAACCCGAAGGCGGTGTTGGAGCTTTCGAAGCGCCTTCCTCAACTGGAATTTTGTTTGATTTTTGGGGGCGATTTTGATGCAAGGCAAGGCGCTGAATTTCAGGACCAAAAGAACATTCAGATTGTATCGGGGGTGCCTCCACACCGCATGCGCTCCTACTATTTGGATTCTTTTTGCTTGCTTTCAACGGCGTTTGCAGAGGGATTCCCCAACACCTTTCTGGAGGCCTGGGAAGCCGGCATCCCTGTCGCTTCTCTGCATGTGGACCCCGAAAACCTGCTCAGCCAAAATGGGCTAGGGTTTATGGCTTCAGGAAATGCAGAAGCCCTTGCTGCGAAATTGATGGAATGGGCCCAATGTCCCGTTGCTACAAAAGAAATAGGGCAAAGAGGCCGCAGGTACATTGAAACCCACCACAATCCAGAGCAGATTCGAATTCAATTGGAACAGTTGTTTAAGGTTTGAACCAAAGAGTCCACATTGCCTTCCATTCCCTGTTCGCTCAAAATGCATTGAGATCTAGCCACGACCGACTGGGTGGGGCAGAAAAGCGAAGTGTGTTGTTTGCAACCATGTTGGCCGAAGAGGGAATTCCGACAGGAATGCTCATGGCCGATCCCGGGTATTTTGGACGGACGAGCCAAACCAAATCAGGCATAGTGCCCTTGTACCACCCAAAGTATGGGCTACGAACCCAGGGCATTCAAATACGAAAACCGGTTTTTCGGTCCAGCCTTTGGGCAAAACTGCAAGATAAATTAAGAAATACGATTGGCCTACCGATAATTAACACCCCTGAAAAGGCTAAAAAGGCCGCTTTTGCCCCTTTTTATAAGGCAGGAGCAAGCCTTTGGGTGGGCTTGTCTTTGAACGATTCCATGTTGGAATTGGCAGAATTTTGCCAAGAAGCCGACCGCACATTTTTATTGGGTTTAGCAGGAAATGTTGATTTGGATTTCATCTTTGAGCCCTATGGGCGAGACATGTACGGGGCCAGTCGGGAAAAAAAGAGGAAAACCATGGAATTGGCATCTGCGGTTTTGGTTCAAAATCGGTTTCAAGAGCAAACCCTTAGGTACTGTTTCCCCGCTAAACCCATATATGCATTGCCCAATCCCATTGTGGTTCCGAATGTGTTTAGGGAACCTCCTTTACGGTCGGGCGCTCTTTGGATTGGTAAAATGGATTCCAACAAAAACCCCAAGGCTTTGCTTCGCCTTGCTGCAAAATTGCCTCAGCTAACCATCAGCATGATTGCCAACCCGGCGGAACTTGAATTGGAACAGGAGGTGCTTCAAAATTTGCCGCCCAACATTCAGCTAATTCGCACCGTTCCATATAAAGAAACCCAGGCATTGATGGCCAAGGCACAGGTGCATTTGAGCACCTCATTCCAAGAAGGGTTCCCCAACACCTTTTTGGAGGCGGCCGTGGCAAAAACGCCTACGGTTTCTTTGCATGTGGATCCCGACGGTCGAATGAAAGAAGGCCTATTTGGCTTTTGTGCCAACGGAGACGAAGACCTGTATGCCGAGCTGGTTTCTCTTGCCCTTCAGCGAAGCCAGCAGGTAGAATCTATGATGGATGCCAGCTGGAACCATGTTCAGGAAAACCATGCCTACGAACGCATAAAACAGCGCTGGATTGAAACTGTTAAAACCCTAATCCAATAGCCTTATGTGTGGAATAGCAGGAATAGTATGGCCCGGAAAATCCCCCATTCCTTTTGTGGAAACGGCCTTAGCGATGCAACGGCACCGGGGGCCCGATGGAGAAGGGCATTTGGTTGTTGGAGATACCGCCTTGGTTCACAGCCGGCTTTCTATATTGGATTTAAAGGGGGGACAGCAACCGATGGAATCTGCCCGTTTCGCGGTGGTGTTTAATGGAGAGATTTACAATTACCTTGAGCTTAAAAAGGAATTGGAGTCCAAAGGGTTAAGGTTCCAAACAAATTCAGACACCGAAGTGATTCTTTTAGGATTTGAGCAATGGGGACTTAACCTGTTTGGCAAGCTTCGAGGTATGTTTGCCTTGGCCATCACCAATAAAAAAACAGGCCGGCTGACCTTGGCAAGGGATCCGTTCGGAATAAAGCCCCTGCATTATTTTGCACCCTCAACCGGGTTTGCCTTTTCCAGCGAAATTCGAACCTTATCCACCTGTTTTGGTTCCCTAATTTCGATTGATCCACAGGCCGTTTACGCTTTTTTAAACCTGCAGTTTGTTCCCAGTCCGTTCAGTATTTTTAAAGAAATTAAAAAACTGGAGGCCGGGCAGTTTTTGGAGGTTTCTTCCCAGGGGCAAATCGAAAATTCCGGGTTTTTCTTTACCCTATCTGAACCGTGCAGTACTCTTCGGCCAAGCGACCTGAGCTATGAGGAAGCATTGAATCAAACCGCACACGTAATTCGTGAATCTGTTCAAGCACACATGTTGGCAGATGTGGAAGTGGGTACTTTTTTGTCGGGAGGCATAGATTCAACTTTGATTACCCGCTATGCTACGGAGGTTTCACCGGGGCAAATTAACAGTTTTTCCATTGGGTTTTCTGCCAAGGCCTATGATGAATCTGCCTATGCTCAAGCGGCAGCATTGAAGTTGGGAACCCGGCACCACCAATGGACGGTAGATGGCATTTCAGAATGGGATGTTCAGGAGATGGTTCGGGCCTACGGCGAGCCTTTTGGCGACAGCTCGGCCATACCGACCTATTTGGTTTCAAAGCTGGCTGCCCAGCATGTAAAGGTAGCCTTGACGGGCGACGGGGGCGACGAATTGTTCTTCGGTTATCAGCGGTATGGGGCCTGGTGGCAAAAAGTGCAGCGTTTCTCAGATCATTCTGCCCTGAAAAAAACCTATGTGAAATCGATGCGCAGGATATTCTCCGCACGGTATGGCCCTATGTCGGGCGAACCCCGGCCAAACCTATGGATTAAAAGTATTCAATTGCTGGGTCAACAAGACCTGAATCAATGGATATCGGAGCCCTTAAACCCCAGCTTATTCGAGGTGTTCAAAAACATGGAACGTTTTTTTGATAAACAGCAGCACCGAAACCCGATGGATATTGCTCGTTGGGCCGAATTGAGGTATTACTTAAGGGAGGATATTTTAACCAAAGTGGACATTGCTTCCATGCGCAACAGCTTAGAAACCCGCCCCCCATTGGTGGACCCCAAAATTTGGGATTGGGCCAAACAATTGCCACAAGAATACCTGTTTTCTGTTGAATCTGCACCCTTTGGATTTACAGGGAAACGCATAATTAAAGACCTTTTAGCGGACATGTTTCCTGAAGATTTTATTCATCGCCCCAAAATGGGTTTTGGAATTCCAATGCAGGAATGGATCAATGAAGGGCCACTGACCGCTCTATTTATGTCGTCTTTGCATGATTCAGGCAGCGGGTTGAAAGATTGGTTGGACCTGAACCAGGTTAAAATTTGGCATGAAACGCAGAAAAAATCAGGCCGTTTTGATGTTTCGGGTCAATGGGGTTTGCTTGTGCTTTCTGTATGGCTAAACCAATATAGTTCAAGTTCGGCACCTTCGTTTTATTCCTAAGCCTTCCCCAAAATGATTGCTGTTTCTGTTGTGGTTCTTTGTTTTAACCAATCTGAGTTTATATTGGATTGCCTCAGGGGCATTGCTCAGCAGAAGGGCGATTTCCAAATGGAATTGATCATTAGCGATGATGCCTCAACCGACAATACTCCCGAACTCATTCAGAATTGGGCTCAGGAGTATTTTCCGCAAGCCCGCCTGTTATTTAGGAGGAAAAATGGGGGTGTAGCATTCAATTGGCTAGACACCATTTCCCTGGCCACAGGAAAATACATTGCTTTGTGCGAAGGCGATGATTTTTGGACAGACCCAAACAAGCTGCAACGTCAAATTCAAGCATTGGAATCCCAGCCTGACGCCAGCCTATGCTGGCATGAGGTTGAGGTGTTGGAGCAAGGGGTCATCCGCAGATACCCCTATGCACCCCTAAATATGGAAAGGTCGGGCATTAAGGAGGCCATATTAGATCATTCCATCCCAACTTGCAGCATGGTTTTCAAGAACCTATCGCCATGGAATTGGCCCAATTTCTTTTTTAAGGCATTCAGCATTGATGTATTGGTTCAATTGCACATTCTAAGCCAGGGTTGTGCACTTAAACTAGAGGGAAAGTTGGCCGTGTACCGGCAGCATCCGGGGGGGGTCTCGAAACAGAAAAACAGATTTTGGTTGGCTGCGTTGAACCGAATGGAAATGCTAAGGAAATTCGATGTACATACCCAAGGCAAGTACAGGCCCTTTATTCAATCGTATATTTTGCGTCAAGCAACCTTGCTCTGGAAGTTTCCCGAACTCCCTTGGTTTAGCTTGCGCCGATACCACCTAGCCCAGTTCCTTTGGTTTGCCCAGAAGCCAGCCAGCTGGAAAGAAAAAAAGGCATGGTTTTATACCCTGTTTTTACCTAAAATCTACGAAAGATATTTGCTATGGAGGCAATCCACAAGCCATTAGCAGGTCAGTGCTTTGCTTTGGTAGGGGGCAGTGGGTTTATTGGGCTTGCTTTAGCCCAAAGGCTTAAAAGCCAAGGGGCAGAATGCCTGTTGATTGATCCTTGCGAGCCTGCATTCAAAACGGGTTGTACTTGGGTATCGGTTCCATCAGACAGCAAGGCTTGGTCGGAGGTCCTCAACCCCGTCGATGTATGCATCTATTTGCAATGCTCAACCCTGCCTAAATCCTCATTCCACAATCCCATGTTGGAATTGCAAGGGAACGAAAGGCCCCTTTTGGAATTGCTGCCCTTGTTGTTGGAAAACCAAATTAAATTGGTCTATTTTTCGAGTGGAGGGGCGATTTACGGAGAAATTGAAAGGGGGCAAGCCGATGAAGACCAACCCCTTAAACCAATAAGCCCCTATGGGGTTGGGAAGAAAAATGCAGAGGCCTGGGTCGATTGGTTTTGTTTACAAGGCTTATCTGCCTTGGTTATCCGGCCTTCTACCGTATATGGTTTGGGGCAAGGAGAGCGCAGCACCCAAGGTGTTGTGCTGGCGATGCTGCATTCAGCAAAAAGGCGGCAATCCTTTGGTTTGCAGGGTGGCGGAGAACAGATTAAGGATTTTTTATTTTTGGATGACTTGGTTGATTTTGTTGAACTGGCCTTAGAAAAAAAACTGCAGGGAATCTACAATGTAAGCTCAGGGGAAGCAGTATCACTGAAGACCGTTCTTGAATTGGTTGAAAAAACCACCGAGATACCATTGATAATACATGACCACCCCTTACATCCCTCGGATGTCAGGCGCATGAGTTTAAATTCACGAAAAGCGAATGGGGTAGGCTGGAAGGCGAAAACAACCTTGGAGGAGGGAGTAAAAATGCTATGGAAGGGAATTCTGGAAAGAGACTGAAGCCAGGTGTTTTGTATTTGGTCAACGACCTTCAGGCCGGGGGGGCTGAAATGTTTTTAAAGCGGCTGGGAGAGGGCTTAAGCAAGCATTTCCAACCCTTTATCGGAATTCTAGACAAACAGAATTCACAAGATGAGTTTAGCCAATTTTTCTTTGAAGGAGGCTGTTGGACGGAGTTCCCATTGTATCGTTATAATGAAGAATCTCTGAGGAATTGGTTGTATTGGAAAGCAAACGCAGCGATGGGTTTGTTTGGAAAGAAGATGGTGTATGAGGAATTAAGGAAAGGGGATGAAGAAAAGGTGTGGCGGCAACGAATTAAAACGCACAACATAGTTTTGGTCAACAGCAACAGTGCAGCGACAGATGCTTTTGTTGCAAAGAAAATAAAACCCAATATTAAACTACCTTGGGTAATGACCCAACATAGTTCATACAATAAAGTACGCTGGAATAAATATTCCTCCGAACTCGAATTTATTGAACAAGTTTCGGCAGTTTTAAGATTGCCCGAGGCCATTCTATATACGGCCGAGGAAAATCTAGAAATTTATCAGCATGTTGCACTTTCCCCGCACACCCGAATCAAAAAGATTTATTTGGGGTATGAGCCTGAGCCAGCTGTTCCAGAAAAAGCCCTGCAAACCCAACCGTTAAAACTGTCCATGATGGCCAGGGGAATTCCTGAAAAAGGCTGGGAACAAGCCCTAAAAGCCGTTGAAATTTTGAATGCCGATGCAATTCAGGTTGAGTTTCAAGCCATTTATGCCCCCAGCGAATACATGGACGCCCTCCAAAGTAAGTATGCTCATGTGCAGGGTATTCATTGGCGGGGTTATGTTCCAAATCCTGCTTCTATTTTGGCGGAGTCTCATGCCACGCTGCTGCCTTCCTATTTTCAAGAAAGCCTCCCCTATGCCGTAACCGAAAGTTTGGCCTATGGAACACCCGTTATTACCTTGCCGGTGGCCGAAATTCCCATGATGTTGAAAACGGATTTGGGCTTGGCGGGGCAACTTTTGGAGGCCGATTCAAACGGCACAGCGAATATCCAAGGTTTGGTATTAGCCATTCAACGCTACATAGACAACCCAGAGCAATGCAGGGAACACAGCACGCGCGCCCGCCAGGCTTTCGCCGAAAAGTTTAGCTTGCAAACCTGCCTGAACGAATACAAAGCGGTTTTCGATGCATTAACTCAAGCTACACCTTCCTGATGCATAGCACAGTTGAGCCTGAAATTTGCCTGGTTTTAACTTGCTTTAAAGAGGCGGAATTGCTCAACCGTGCAGTTGATTCAATCTTGGCGCAAACCAACCCACACTTCAAAACGCTTATAGTATTTGATGCTGGCGACGAAGCCACTCAAAATCTGGCACGCAAACATGCCCGTGAGCACGGATTTCAGTTGATTGAACATACACAGAACCAAGGCCTGTCGGCCGCCCGGAACACGGGATTTGCTCATGCGGCAGATTGGGTTATGCCCCTTGATGCGGACGACGCCTTACCCTCGACGGCGGTGGCAGACCTGCGGGCAGCCATTCATCGCTTCCCTGAATCCGATTTTTTCTTTGGAAATTACAGGATAGTACGCAGCGAAACCGACCAGCAGAGCACCGATTGCAGTTCAATTGCCGAGGGCGAACAGTATGGTGGAACACTAAATCCATTCAAACTTACGGAGCACTGGTCTTTGTTGGGAACAAGCCCCTGCCGTAAAAAGGTATGGGAATCCGTGGGGGGCTATGATTTAGCTTTTACCAATACCGTCCAAGACCTTGATTTTTGGAGAAGGGTGTTGTTGAGTGGAGCTCAGGGACGTTGGATAAATCGAGAAATGTACCATTGGTATCGAACCGAAACGGGAATGAACGCTTCCGTCAAAGAAGAAGATTTATTGCCTTTGCGGATAAAAAGTTTGCCTTTTTACGAAAAATTCAACCCTGCGCTTGCCAAACATTATGCCGATTACCTGTATAGGTATTTCAGCCATAGACGGCTTCGTGAACCCCTTGTCGGCTTACTGAAGGCACATCCCCATTTGTTTAATTTTCAAGAAAGGGTTTTGGCCTATGCCATGCCTGTTCCGCCCCTGTATTCGTTACTGTATCGTTTGTTTAAACAATAAGAACTGCGCAGGAAAGCAAGAAATCCATGCAAGGCTATCCCAAAATATCTTTGGTAACCCCCTCCTTCAACCAAGGAAAATACCTGGAACAGACCATAGATTCGGTGCTAAATCAAGGTTACCCGGCCCTTGAATACATGGTAATGGACGGAGGAAGTACCGACGGAAGCCTAGACATCATAAAAAGGCATGCCGGGCACCTGCATGCCTGGGAGTCGGGGCCAGATGGGGGGCAAAGTCAAGCCATAAATAAGGGGTTGATGCGCAGCACGGGCGATCTGGTGGGCTGGTTAAATTCCGACGATTTTTTGGAGCCGGGAGCACTGTTTGCCTGGGCAGAAGCGTTTAAAAGTGCCCCCGAAGCCCTGGCGGTTTGCGGAAAAGTAAAGGTGTGGGACGAGGACCGTTTTTCTCACCTTCGGGAACCCTCTTACCTTGGCGAAACAAGAGCCGAAACCTTGTCAAAAGCAAACATCAATCAAGAGGGAACCCTTTTTAATGGCCCTCGCGTTAGAGCTCTAGGTGGGGTCCACGCCGCATTTCAGTATGCCATGGATTTAGAATTGTGGTTTAGCCTATTGCTCGACGCCCCTGAAGCTCCACTACTTAAAATTGAAAATACGGTTTCGAATTTCAGACGCCACCCTCAGGCAAAATCGAGCATTCAAGCCCAAATGCCGGCAGGCAAGTCCAATATGTTTGCCGAACGGCTTCTTATTATACAGGCCTTGTCAGAAATTGGCAATCGTGTTTCAAAGTCAGATTTGTTCTTAGCCGCAGGTCTAACAAAACCGTTCCCATATTCCTTAAGGGTTCCCGTTTCCGTTCCACTTGCCCAAGAAATCACATCCGGCTTTGTTTTTCAACACAGCCTGTATTTAGAAGACATGGGTTCGAGCAAAGTTTTGCTCCGTTGGCTTTTAAGGAGCAAAAGGTCTTGGAACAAAGCCCAAATGTCAGACTACCGCTTTTTATTGAAAAAGGGTATCATCGACATTGTGTTTGGGCGCCCTTTAAAAGGTTGACAAAAGTGCACCCCAGGTTGTTTTTTTGGATGTTGATATTAAAGCCCAAATGGTTGGCCTGGTGGTTGGCGGGAAAAGAAAGCGAGGGGCTAATTTACGACAACAGCCCCCCAGAAGGACCAATATTAGCCGAGGCCGAAACCTTGGGGTATAAGCCTTTTGGAATATCCGATAAGAACCTGCCTTCAAAAACCAGAAACGTTCAGGCTCATAAATACCACGCCGCCTTGGTTTTTTCAGAGGGCTTTTGGATAAGCAGCAAAGGTTTGGGACGGATAGGACTAAAGCACCCTTCCGAGACCAAAACCCTTAATGGTTTTTACGTTTTGGAAGCAAGGCTCAAAAGAAAAGTACGCCGTATTCATAGCGGGGTTTTGCTGTACAACCGTTGGTCAAGGAACAATTATTACCATTGGATGACCGAAACCCTGCCTAGGATAAGGGTATGGTCTGTTAGGCCAGAGGCGGCAAATTATCCCTTGCTAATTCCAAGCTCCTTCCCAGACTTTTGCCTTGAAAGCATAAAGGCAATGGCTCCACACCTTCCGGTTTTTACCTTCTCGGGCGAATTAGAACTCCTATTGGTTCAGCATCTTTTTTTTATTTCTGAACCTTGGGCCGACATTCCAAGTAAAAATTTATTAAGAAAAACCATCGCAGGTCTTTATTCAAACGTTGAATTTAACAGCAAGCCTGATTTTAAACTTGTTTTTGCCCTTCGAAAGGTTGGGCTTTCTAGATCTATTTTGAACATTTCAGAGGTTAGGGATGCCCTTTCCGCAATCCCAGTACACTATGTTGATTTTGACAGTCTGTCTTTTCGTGAGCAACTTTTATTGACGAGGGGAGCAAGGGGCTTGGTTGGATTTCATGGAGCGAATTTGACCAATCTGATGTTTTTGCCAGAAGGAGGGCATGTGGTTGAAATTAGCTTCCCATTTTTGCAGGCCTCACCTTGGAACCGATTTTGCTACCAACATTTGGCGCAGGCCTGTGGCTTAGATTACACTTTGTTTTTGAATGCCAATACCACAGAAGAGAGCATGGATGGCCCCGTATGGCTGGACGGGCCTAAATTGGCATCGGTTTTGGCTTCAAGATTGCAAAATGCTTGAACCTTTTTTTTCAATTGTCATCCCATTTTACAACCGAGCTGCGACATTAAGCCGAGCTATTGGGTCGGTACAAGCACAAACATTTTCAAACTGGGAACTAATATTGGTTGACGACGCTTCTACCGATGGTTCGCTTTCGATTGCTGCATTGGCGGCCCAAGCCGACCAACGCATTCGGGTGTTCGCAAATACGGTCAACCAAGAGCGTTGCCGCAGCAGAAATAGAGGGATTAAAGAGGCCAAAGGTAAATATGTTTGTTTTTTGGACAGCGACGACTACCACCTACCTGAACACTTGAACTTTTTGTATAATCGCTTGCATAATCTGGGTTATCCCGAGGCATTTTTATTTACAAAAGCATGGAATGAAGATGCACAGGGGAATACCGAAGAGAGATTCTGCCCTGATTTTAATGGAATTGACCCATACAGGTATTTTATTTTATATACCGTTAATCCTCAAAGGTGGTGTGTGCATGCCCGCATTTTTAAAGAGGTTCAATTTGACCCTGAAATTCCTATTTGCGAAGATATGGATACCGCCTTGCGTATTTTGAACCGAGGTACGCCCATTTACGAAATGAAAGAAAGGACAACCGTGTACGTAGCCTATCCAGATAGCTTTACTTGGGGCGATCCCAAAAAATGGCAAAGAGAGCTGGATGCCCTACATTCCATCTTCGCCCGGAAGGAGTTTCAATCTAAATTACCCATGGACGCTTGCCGCCTTCGCAAAAGCGCTTGCTACTACCATTTAGCAATTGAAAGCTGGAAGCAAAAAAAGCCTGTTGATTTTTATAAACGAGCGTTTTTGTCTTTTATATTGTGTCCGAAAGGGTACAACGGAAAAACAAACAAACAACTTTTGGTTATGGCCCTGTATGTTTTTCCGGGCATAGGGCCGGTACTGCAAAAAACAGTGAAACTTGCAAAGGCCGCTCACGCTTAACCAGAGTCCCGCTGCGGCCTTGGTTCATTTTTAAATGAACAGATAAAATTGACAGCCCAATCAAAAAACAACTAAAATCACCCCATCACCTTTAAGCCTTCCAGAAATAAGGCATTTAAATAAATGAAACCTGCATTAAAAATTTCTGATCTATCAAAACAATACAGATTGGGGTCGGTTGGGGCATCAAGCTTAAAAGATGATGTGATGCAGCTTTGGGCCAGAATCCAAGGTGCACCCAATCCCTTTTTAAATAAGGGTGATCGCAACGACCGAAGCATTAGAGGGGAGGATGCATATGTTTGGGCTTTAAAAGACATCAACTTAACTGTTAATCCAGGCGAAATTTTGGGCCTGATAGGAAAAAACGGCGCAGGAAAAAGTACCCTTTTGAAAATTCTAAGCCGAATTACCGC
>Ga0169931_10002044_pt1 | contig 33153 bp, 27 predicted proteins | sample Kivu_15m_20L_FD_129675 | JGI IMG/M metagenome (GOLD analysis project Ga0169931, IMG submission 129675) | Freshwater microbial communities from Lake Kivu, Western Province, Rwanda to study Microbial Dark Matter (Phase II) - Kivu_15m_20L... | ecosystem: Environmental > Aquatic > Freshwater > Lake...
CGGGTACGGCACTGGCGCAATCATGGCGGTTCCTGCACATGACGAACGCGACTACGAGTTTGCAACGCAGTTCGGACTGCCGATTCGCACCGTTGTGGCACCAGCAGAACTCGCAGCCACACCGGCGGAGGTGCAACTCCCGTATGTCGACAAAGGAGATGGCGCCGCCGTTGCAGTGAACAGCGGCGATTGGTCGGGCGCAGCCTGGCCGACATCGTTTGAGCAATCAGTTGCCGTGGTGGAGAAGGCTGGTGCTGGGAAGCGCACCACCACCTATCGGCTGCGCGATTGGCTGATCAGCCGCCAACGTTACTGGGGGACACCGATCCCGATCATCCACTGCGAGAAGTGCGGCCCTGTGGGCGTGCCGGTAGACCAGCTCCCCGTCACGCTTCCCGACGATGTGGACTTCAAGCAGACTGGCGAATCGCCGCTGAAGAGCGCATCGGCGTGGCTCAACGTTCCATGTCCACAGTGCGGCGGACCTGGGCAGCGCGAGACAGACACCATGGACACGTTCGTAGACTCATCCTGGTACTGGTATCGCTACCTTTCGCCAGCATTCACCGGCGGGCCCGTCGACAAGAGCCTTGTAGACGCGTGGTGCCCTGTGGATCAGTACACCGGTGGTGCAGAGCACGCCGTGATGCATCTTCTCTACTCGCGCTTCTTCACCAAGGCGCTGCGCGATCTCGGCCTGATTAGCGAATCCGAACCCTTCACGCGTCTCTTCAACCAGGGCCAAATCCTCGGCAGCGACGGCGAGCGAATGAGCAAGTCGCGCGGCAACGTTGAAGATCCTGATGCGCTTGTTGCAAAGCACGGCGCGGACGCGGTGCGACTCTTCCTGATTTTCATGGGACCGTGGGATCAAGGCGGACCGTGGTCAAGCAGCGGCATCAGCGGCATCGTGCGCTTCCTCGGTCGTGTCTGGACACTCGCGCTCGACCCACACGGGAAGGAGCCAGGCGATCCGAACGCGGGCACGCTGCCGAACGGTGAGGACCAGGCCGCAGCAGAACTCAACATCCGTCGCGCGGCGCACAAGGCGGTCGCAGGCGTTGAGGCCGACATTGAAGCCTTCCGCTTCAACACCGCCGTTGCGAAGTTGATGGAGTTCACAAACGTCCTCTTCCCGTATCGCGGTAGCCCTGTGGCAGGTGGTACGGCATGGAGCGAGGCGATCGACTACCTACTATCCGCACTTGCGCCAATGGCGCCGCATCTCACCGAAGAGGCACATAGTCGCCTGCAGGCAGCGCGCGGAGTCTCCGTGAGCGATTCCACATGGCGCTCGATTCACCAGCGCAGTTGGCCTGTAGTTGATGCTGCGCTCCTCACCGCGAGCACGCGTGAACTCCCGATCCAGGTCAATGGGAAACTCCGTGACAAACTCACCGTCTCTGCCAGCGCAACAGAGGTGGAGATCGAGGCACTTGCGCTCGCGTCCGATAAAGTGAAGCTCGCACTCGAGGGCCGACCGGTGAAGAAGGTCATTCACGCGGGCGGTCGACTCGTCAACATCGTCGGATAGAAGCCAACAGAGCAGGAGGTTGCCCGTGAACGAGAAGGTAAAGATCGGCGCACTCATCTGGCCGCAGTTCACCGAGTGGGCGTCGATGCGCTCCATGGCGCTCACTGCCGATCGCGTCGGCTACGACAACCTCTGGACCTGGGATCACGTCTACCCGATCATTGGCAACCCGAACGGACCAATCTTTGAGGGCTGGTCCGCCCTCGTCGCCTGGGCCGAGGCCACAAAGAGGGCGAAGATCGGCCTAATGGTCGGTGCGAACACCTTCCGTGAGCCAGCACTCACCGCCAAGCTCGCCACCACTCTGGACCACATCTCCGGCGGCCGCGCCATCCTCGGCATCGGTGCCGCCTGGTTTGAAGAGGAGCATCAACACTTCGGCTTGAACTTCGGTGACGGTTTCCCGGAGCGACTTCGCTGGCTCGGTGAGGCACTCCCCATCATGCGCGGCATGTTGGACGGAACAGAACCAACAGCTACCGGCCCACGCTACAAATCAAAGACAGTTCGCAACCTTCCTGCGCCGGTGCAGAAGCACTTGCCGATCTTCATTGGCGGCGGTGGTGAGCAGGTCACACTAAAGCTCGTCGCCAAGTACGGCGACGGCAACAACGTCGGCGGGACGCCTGAACAGGTTGCGCACAAAGAAGAAGTGCTCCTGAAGCACTGTGCGGCTGTTGGACGCAATCCAGATGAGATTGAGCGCACCGTGGGGATTGGCAACGTAGTCATCCGCAACAACGAGGCGGACGCGCAGAAGATCTACGAAGCCCAGTTCAGCAGAAACGGCATCTCACCGCTCTGGGAGCGCCAGCCGGTCGGCACCGTGGACCAGATTGTGGAGCAGCTCGCGCCGTACGTGAAGCTCGGCTACAAGCACTTGATTGCCGGCTTCTCCACCCCGCACGATGAGGAGTCGCTGATCCGCTTTGCCGAAGAGGTGAAGCCGCAGCTGGAGAAGATCTAGAGACCCGTACACCAGCGGTATGCTGGCCGCGCAACCATCTCTGCATGCAGATTGGAGCGCATCAGATCTCACCTCGCATCATCGCGAGTATCTCAATCAGTGCAGCAGCGCTTGCACTCAGTGCAGTGATGCTCCTTGGTGCGACGGAAGAGCCTCCCATTGATCCGGTTCCACTTGTGCCACAGCTCTCGTCCCCAGCAGTTGATGTCGGACAGATTCGTGTGGAGATCAGTGGTGGGGTGTCGCAACCAGGTGTCATCTCGCTCCCCGAGGGCTCGCGCCTGATTGACGGGATCAGTGCCGCGGGAGGCTGGGGCGAACGTGTAGATCCACTACGAGTAGAACTCTGTTTGAACCTCGCTGCTCCACTTCAGGATGGGAGTGCGATCCGAATCCCCACTCGCGATGATCGTCTGCTACTCGGCCTCACTGGCGTGGAGTGCGGTCCACTCTTTTCGACCGCCTCAGAGATCGCAGCTGCAGCGACGGGGGGTAGCGTTGAGACAGGTGCAACGGGAGGAAAGATCGATCTCAATAAGGCGACGGCTGAAGAGCTCGACACGCTACCGGGGATTGGCCCAGCGACGGCGGCGAAGATCATCGCTTCACGCGCTGAATCACCATTCATCATCGTTGACGATCTGCGTGCACGCGGCCTGATCAGCGAGCGAGTCTTGGGGGAGATCCGCGCACTCGTCACACCTTGAGCGGTCAGGTGCGCCTACGCGCGCCACGACTGGCCGGGCGAAGTGGTGCGGCCGCGCTCGCCGCCCTCGCCATCGCGCATCTCTTTCTCCTCCCTATTCCGTCTCGAACTCTTCATCTGCTCGCTCTCCTACTCGGCATCGGACTGCTCCTCCAGTTCATTCTTCTACCAACAACGGGCCCGCAGAGGCTGCGTGCAGCCACACTTGGCGCACTCTTGATTACCTTGCGGATCACGCTGTTTGGGCTTCCAATCCCCCCCGTGGATGTCGCAACGCTCCCCGTAGGTTTGACCGCCGCTGAAGGCGAGGTGCGGGCGCTGCTTGCACCTCTCCGCGGAGCCCAGCGAGTCGTGCTTGATGTTTCAGGGATTCGCGTCTCAGTTGAGGCACCACCAAATCCAATGCTGAGGGTTGGGGACCGCGTATCAGCAACGCTTGAGTACACATCGCAATCACCTGACGTTCGTGAGCGCGCCCGGGTCCGAGGCATTCAGGCGGCGGCTCGCACATACGGCGTCACGATTCTCTCGCGCGGTGGACCGCTCGAGTGGCTGCGCAACCGCATAGGGGACGATCTTGAGCGCGTCATCCCTGCACCGGCTGGTGGGTTCGCCGCAGCCATCGTCGTAGGGCTGCGTGAGCGCGTAGATGAGCGACTTGCTGATGCTTTCACCGCCACCGGGCTAGGCCATGTAGTTGCCCTCTCTGGATGGAACGTCGCCATCACCATGGCAGTCGCCGACCGTGCGCTCCGTCGGCTTCCACTTCGCCGTCGTCGCTGGTCACTCATCTTCGTTGCACTTCTCTACGGCCTGCTTGCAGGCGCGAGCGCGAGTGTGATCCGAGCAAGCGTGATGAGCGCAGCCACGTTAGTTGCCGCTGCGGGAGGTCGGCGTGGAGCTGGCGCTGTCGCGCTCGCCCACGCAGTGCTTGCACTCCTAGTCCTTGATCCATCAATTGCTTATGACGCTGGCTTCCGCCTCTCTGCACTTGCCACGGCCGGCCTCCTTGCGAAGAGCGCAGACTGGTCACGAGTTGCGATCCAGATCACAGCTCGTCTCCCTCGACCCTTCCAGCGACCATGGTCGGTAATCGCAGAAGATGTTGCCGTCAGCATCGCCGCCCAAGCAGCAACAATCGGAGTTGTCATTGCACTCTTCGGGCGAGTTGCCCTCTGGTCAATCCCCCTTACGCTCCTCATCGCGCCCCTGATTCCAGCAGCCACTGGTGCAGCGCTCCTCGCAATCCTGGCGGGGGAGGCTGCCCAGCTCCTTACGGGACCTCTCTCGCTGATCCCCAGCGCGCTGGCACTCCCCGCAAGCGCACTCTTTCGAACCGCAGCGTGGATTGCCGAAGCGGGAGCGCAGCTGCCACTCACTGATCTCGTCGTCCCACGCCACGCGACGTTTGCCGTTGGAGCAGGACTCTTCCTGATTGGACTTGTTGCGCTCAACCGTCGAACAGTACCGTCCACTGAACAGAGTGCTGAACCGAAGATTGGAATCTCCGGTCGCGTTTCGGCAGCAGGTGGCGTCGTGATCCTCCTTGTGAGCTCACTCCTCTCCAGCAGCAGCGGTGCCGCCCCTGGCTCTCTGCGCATCTCGGTTCTAGACGTTGGCCAGGGGGATGCAATCCTTGTCGAGCTGCAAGGTCGCAGGATGCTGATTGACGGCGGGCCTGATCCTGCACGTCTAAGCGTTGAGCTCGACGCCTTGATCCCATCGTGGGATCGCAAGATTGACGTGTTGGTCGCGAGTCACCCACACGAAGACCACCTTGCAGGTTTGCCACGACTTCTTGATCGCTACCAAATTCGATCAATCCTCGGGGCAGAGACGCGTGGTGGCGGACCCGCATCTACTAGTTGGAGCGAACTTCTGCTGAATCGTCGGATGACTTACCACACGGTGACGACAGGAAGCGCATTCATGCTCGGCGCTGCGCGCTTAGAGGTGCTTTGGCCTGACCAGGCGGCGCTGAGGTACGAACCTACTGATGGCGGAAGTGCGCTCAACAATCGCTCGATTGTGCTTCGCTTGGATGTAAATGGTTTCTCTGCGCTCTTCACGGGAGATATTGAATCAGATGTTGACGCACTCGTTGCACGACGTCTGGATGGGCCCATTGACTTGCTCAAGGCTCCGCATCACGGCAGCGCAACTGCATCAAGTAGAGCACTCATTCGCGCCGCTGATCCACGACTATCCGTAATCTCGGTTGGAGAGAAGAACAGCTACGGTCATCCAGCGGCAGCCACCATTGATCGTCTCGGAGAGCGGGGTGGCGCAGTCATGCGCACCGATCTCGATGGAACCGTTTCGGTCACTGTGCAGTCCAGTGGAGTTACAGTGACAACCGACACCGGTGCGCGTGAAATCCCAAGCCGAGCGACGATTGGTGCACATCGCACATGGGGTTCACGCCAGATCCAGGCCGCCGATGCGCTATGGCCTCCGCTCCAACGGCTAGGGGCAGATGCAAGCGCACCAGCAGGTTGCCCCCTCCCAACCGCTACCATCCGCGCATGGCAAAGCCAACGAACCCTACGGTCCTCCTCGCCTGGGGGGATGACCTCCTTCTGATCGAGGAGGCGGTCGATCAGCTCGCGAAAGGAATGGCTGGTGGCGGCATGGGTGCGCCTGATCGCGTGCGTATGAGGGCCGAAGGTCGTGGCTCTGGGAACGGTGCAGCGGTGCTTGCGGATCTTGCACAACGACTTGCCACGGGTGGCCTCTTTGGTGGCGGGACGATTGCGGTCGTCGCAGGGGCGGGTCGACTCTCCGCGACCAAAGATCTGCGCGCAGGCCTCGCCGCTGCCCTCGCGAACATTGCGCCTGGGAACGCCGTTGCGCTGATTGACCAGCGTGCGCGGCGACCCAGCCTGACTGGGGCACGGCCCGAAGGTCCGGGCGAGCTCGGCCTTCTCGTCAAAGATGTTGGCGGTGCCGTGGTGAACTGCATCTCACCGAGTCCAGGAGAGCTCGCATCATGGATCCTGCAGCGCGCGAAGGCGGCGGGACGCGAGATCGCAGGTGACGCCGCGAAGGAGATTGCCGAGCGACTCGGGGCTGAAGTCCGCGAGCCCGATCTTGACCGCAGTGGGATGCGAATGACGGCGGCGATTGAACTTGAGAAGCTGATGCTCGCAGTGCCCAAAGGCGCAATCTCCATGCGTGCGGTCGACGCACTGGTTGCAGATCGCGGGATCGGTTCGCTCTTTGCATTTGCCGATGCGATCGTGGCGCGCAGCGGTCCTCTCGCAGCGAAGCATCTTGGGCGCGCGATCAGTGAGCCCGGTCCAATGGTGGTGTCGACGCTGCATCGGAAGTTTCGTGATCTTGCGCAGATCCATGGGGCAGTGGTGGAAGATGGTCGCCCGCTTGCTCAGGTGGCGCGGGAGATCGGAATGCATGAGTATCCGGCGGGGAAGCTTGCACAGGCGGCACAACGATGGAGCGGGCGAGAGATTGCCGATGCGATCACGGGGCTGGTGGAGCTCAATGCGATCTCAAAGGGCGATGGTGAGCGCGCCTGGGGCCCTGCGCTCACGCGATGGAGTGCCGCGCGAATCGGTTAGCAGTCATTGAATGCGGAGCAAGACCTTCGCTGACGCCCAGAGCTGCTCCAACTTGTAGAACTCGCGCTCAGGTGGCGTAAAGATGTGCACGATCACGCTGCCATAGTCGAGGACGATCCAGTGGGACGAAGGGGCGCGATGACGGTGAGCGGGTGTCACTCCCTCAGCTGCCATGCCGTCAACAATGCTCGCCGTGATTGCCGCGAGCTGTGGCTCTGAGCCTCCAGTGCAGATCACGAACGCTTCAGCGATAGTGGTGAGGCCAGCAACGTCCAACACGATGATGTCCGCCGCCTTCTTCTCTTCTGCCAGCAGCGCGACCTTCCGCGCAAGATCGTGTGGCTCAATGCTGCGCTGCGGTGAGATCACTCGTTCAGCCTACCCGAGTCATCAGGTTGCAGGATCCACAGGAACATCGTCTGGCTCGATCGGTCGTTTCAGCACGAGTTCTGGGCGATCCAGGTAGAGTCCGCTCTTCTTGATGTATTCCGCCACTTGACTCGGCACAAGATATCGAAGTGAACGTCCTCGCGCGGCGAGCGCTCGCAGCTCACGGCTTGCATGTGAGAGGTGGAAGCCGTCGAGGTAGAGGAAGCGATCCTCACGGCCAGGAAAGTGTCGCTTCAGCCAGGCGCGGTCTGGAGTGGGCGTCCCTGGTCTCGGCAGAGCTGCAACTCGAGCGAGTTCAAGAATGGAGGTTGTGTCTTCCCATTCGTGAAACCCGAGGAGCGATTCAACGGAGAGGATGAGGTAGAGCTCGTGCGGCGCACCTGGTGGCGCCGTCGCCGCGATCTCGCGAAGCGTGTCAACGGTGAAGGAGAGTCCGGGGCGATCAAGCTCCGTTCGGCTTAACTCAAAGTTGGGGTTTCCTGCAATCGCAAGTTCCACCATGGCGAATCGGGTCTCCGCGTCGGTCACGCGATCATTCACCTTGTGTGGCGGGCGTGCCGCAGGAACGAAGATCACGCGATCTAGCTTCAGTAGGTCACACGCGGCTTGGCCGAGTGCAAGGTGACCGTCGTGAATCGGGTCAAACGTTCCACCGAGCACGCCGATCTTACTCACTGGAGCCCCTCCGAGCTTCCAACGGCCGCCTCTTCCAGCGTCTCGCCAAGCTCCTCCAGCTCGAGTTCGCTCGCCTCCGCCTCATCTGCTCTGTTCAACAGTTCCGCCTCATCTGGATCCTCCCATTCGAGGGAGAGCTCGCCGATCACTACCGTATCTCCTGCGCGACACCCCGCCTTGCGCAGTGCCGACTCGATCCCGAGTCGCGTCAACGCATGATGGAATCGCTGTGCCGACTCGTCGCGCGCAAAATCGGTCTGGTGCACGAGTCGCTCAATGGCCTTCCCGCGCACACGGTACGCGGCTCCGTCACGGCTTACCTCAAATCCAGCGACGGCAATCGGATCAATGCGGTGTACCACCACGCCTGCTGGTTCAGTTGGGAGTGCGAGTGTCTCCGCGTCTGGAAGTAGCTCGGCAAGCGCGCTGCGGAGATCGCCGACCCCCTCACCCAGCGCACCGCCAAGCGCAGAGCAGGCAATGCTCTTCAGCCCAAGCGTGCTGAATCCGTGGTGTAGCTCTGCAAGGCGCTCACGGACACCTGGACGATCAATCTTGTTCAGCACTACCAGCGTAGTCTTCTCCAGCAGCGCAGGATTGTGGGCGGCGAGCTCCTCGCGAATGATCGCTGCATCGCGCAGTGGGTCCGCGGTCGACGCGTCCACCACGTGCACCAAGATGCGAGTTCGTGACGCGTGTCGCAAGAACGCAAAGCCAAGGCCCGCACCCATAGATGCCCCTTCAATCAGTCCCGGAAGGTCGGCCACGGTCGGTCGTCGTCCATCCTCGATGCCGAGCTCGATCACACCGAGGTTCGGCTCGAGCGTGGTGAACGGGTAATCCCCAATCTTTGGCTGCGCCGCAGTGAGAGCGGCGAGGGTGGTGGACTTCCCTGCGTTTGGAAGGCCCACAAGTCCAACATCGGCGATCAGGCGAAGCTCAAATCGGACCTCACGAGTCTCACCAGGTTCGCCGCGCTGTGCATGGCGCGGCGCCTGATGCGTGGCAGTCACGAAGTGTGCATTCCCAAGTCCACCTCGGCCGCCCTTCACGATCATCACTCTCTGCTCGCGCGAGACAATGTCCGCAATAAGGTCGCCACTCACGGCATCGAAGATCGCCGTTCCGGGCGGGACACCAATCTCTAGATCCTTCCCAGCCTTCCCATGCGACTTCTTGTTGCCACCGTTCCCGCCATCTCCAGCCTGCAGTCGTCGCCTCTGCTCAAAGTCGCGCAGCGTGGTTTGTCCGCTGTCGACCGAGACGTAGATGCTCCCGCCACGTCCCCCGTCGCCTCCATCTGGTCCACCGCGCGGCACATGCGATTCTCGGCGCATGGTTGAAGCGCCGTCGCCTCCTCGGCCAGCAGAGAGATGAAGGTCAACGACGTCGAGGAACACCGCTATGGGAGGAAACGCGCGGGGTTATAGAAGGTTGAGCCACTGGCTAGCGGATAGCCGCGTGAGACGGAGAAGTGCAAATGCGGACCAGTGGTGCAGCCCGTCTCTCCAATCTTTCCAATCTGCTGCCCTCGCGCGATCTTCTGTCCTGGCGAGACCAGGATCCTTGAGAGGTGGTAGTAGCCCGTATAGAGATTAGAGCCAACCGCGATGACGACCTGATTGCCGCCACAGTTGTTGACCCATCCAGTGCGCACCACCACGCCGGCGGCTGCCGCAAGGATCGGTGCCCCAGTGGCCTGCGAGATATCCATGCCGTCATGACCGCGGAAGAATCCGCGCACGAATCTTCCGCCAGGCACGGGATACCGGAACGTCATCCCGCTGTAGATCTCGGGCAACGGTCCGTTGTATGCGTATGACTGACCCGATGCTTGGTACGTCGGAAGCGCTGGCCCTCGACCACCGGGGAGGACCAGAACCATGCCCAGCACCACATCAGCAGAGCGAAGTCCGTTGTAAGACATGATCTTCTGCTGAGAAACATTAGACGCATTGGCAATAGATTTCAGTGTCTCGTGTTCGGCAACTACGTGGACGTAGCCCTTCGTATCAGGGATCTTCAAGCGCCTTCCAGCGGACGGATTGCTTGTGGATGGTAGGCGGTTTGACCAGACCACATCCATCAGGCCAATGCTGTATAGCTTTGCGATCTGCGCGAGCGTCTGTCCCTTCTGGACCACATGAATCTGCACATGAGATCGACCATCCACGATGTTGAGGTCAACTGCGGCAGGGAGAGTCATGGTGCCGTCGTCAAGAATGCGTGGTCCGTCGAGCAACCCTGTATCGGCGTTCGCGTTGACCACAGCTGATGCGTCACGAGCCGCCTCGATCGGACGCCATCCAAGCGCGCCTGGCGCAAGTGGATCTGCGCCGTTTGGAGAAGCTAGGGAGAGAAGTTCGGACTCGCCCATTTGAGCATTGCGGTCTGGATCAACTGCGCTCCCCCATAGCGCCGGGGTGATCGGCTCAAGGGCCTCAGGCGCTCCGGTAAATGCACCGTCGTCTAGCGCGAGCGCCCTCTGATCAACCGCGGGGCCTGGAAGAATGCTCGCAACAATCGCGATCCCGAGGAGGAGCGCGATGCCAGCCGGAGCCGCCTGCTCGGGAGCGCGTTGAAGTCCCGCGAATCGCTTGGTGAGTGCCGTTCGCCGACGTGCGAGGAAGCGGATCACTCCCCATTCTTCTAGCCGCGGGGTGAGGCGGTGAAGGATTGCAGCCGCTGCAAGCCCGCTGGTGCGTTCTCGCAGCTTCGGGTGGATTCGAACGCGGCGCGGGAGGGGGTGTCTGAGGAACTCGCCCGCGCGGAAGAGGCTCAAGCTGAGCGCACGATCACCAGCACGTTCAAGGGTGCGAAGCATCGCGAACGCTTGACGACGGATGGCCGCGAAGAGTTGGAACCTGAGTGAGCCGGGACGGGCGCCGCTGAGCAGCCCCTTCGTTGAACGCTCATCGCGGTGGCGACCAGTTCTCGTCATCGTTGCCTCCGATCTCAACCCCCATTCTAGCCGCCCCAATTCCGTGCTCAGGAGTGGCGTGGAGGGTGCGCTCTAGGCTGGGTTTGACCCTTCTGCCCCCTTGGTGAGGGAGGCGAGGAACTGTGCGTTCGACTCGGTCTTCGCGATGCGATTCAGAAGCAGCTCGATCCCTTCATTCGCCCCAACGGCCGAGAGCATGCGTCGCATCGTCCAGACCATCTTGAGGGTCGCTTCATCGAGCAGCAGCTCCTCGCGACGCGTGCCAGAACGCTGCACATCAATCGCAGGGAAGATCCGCTTCTCCGCAAGCTTGCGATCAAGGACGAGTTCGGAATTACCAGTCCCCTTGAATTCCTCATAGATGACGTCGTCCATCTTGGAGCCGGTATCCACCAGACAGGTGCCGATGATTGTCAAAGATCCGCCCTCTTCGAGCTTCCGTGCGGCTCCGAAGAAGCGCTTCGGCGGGTAGAGCGCGATCGGATCGATACCGCCTGAGAGAGTTCGTCCGGAGGGCGGGAGTGCCAGGTTATACGCGCGTGCGAGTCGCGTGATGGAGTCGAGCAGCACCACCACGTCGGCTCCCGCCTCGGTTCGTCGCTTCGCAATCTCCAGTGCCATCTCAGCGACGTGCGTGTGATTCTCTGTCGGCTCGTCAAAGGTTGACGAGATCACTTCGCCCTTGACGGAGCGGCGCATGTCGGTCACCTCTTCAGGCCGCTCGCCAATGAGACAGACCATGAGCGAGATCTCCGGATAGTTCGCGGTCACACCCTGTGCGATTTGCTTGAGGAGGCTCGTCTTGCCAGCCTTCGGCGGTGAGACGATCAGCGCGCGCTGACCCTTCCCGAGCGGGTTGACCAGGTTGATGAGACGCTGCGACAGGTTCGATGGGTCGGTCTCCAGATTGATCAGCTCAATCGGATGGATTGGCGTTAGGTCGCCGAAGTGCGGCCTGCGGCGCGCCGATTCAGGATCTGTTCCAGAGATGATCTCGACGCGAAGCATTCCCCAGAACTTTTCACCTTCACGCGGTGCGCGAATGACGCCACCGATGGTGTCGCCTTGTCGAAGTCCAATGCGGCGCAACATCGGCGACGGCACATAGACATCGTTCGCGCTCGGAAGAAGTCCGTTGCGTCGAACAAAGCCGTACCCTTCGTCGACGATCTCGAGGATGCCCTCCGCCCACACCTGACCCTGCTCTTCCGCCTGTGCGGTAAGGATCTTTTGGATCACGCGGGGGAGATCTTCCTGCTGGGAGGCGGTGATGTTGAACTTCTTCGCCGCCGCCATCAGTTCACTCGCCGTCATGTTGGCGAGCGCTGCAAACGTGAGGAGTCCCTCAGCGGCGAGATCGGCCTCCGAAAGCACCTCGACGTCTTGCGGAAGTGAACCGTGCGGCATGCGCATGCCGCCTTGACCGCCGTTCATTCCGGGGCCGCGGCGTGGTCCTCGTCGAGGTCCGCGGTTGCGTGGGTCGTTCATTGACATGGGGTTGGGTACCTTCCTCGTCTCGGGTGATTCCATGGATCCCCGCACGAAACGTCCAACGCCTCTGCGCAGGAGGAGTGGGGGGATACGAAGACTTTACGAGATATGCGCCACCCCGTCAACGGGGGGCGCTGCTGTCTTTACTTTCCGCCCTTTGCCTTCGCCCAATCCGACTTGAAGACGGCGATTCCCTTGTCGGTAAGGGGGTGCTTCGCCATCTGCTCCAGAACCTTCAGCGGCATGGTCGCAACGTGCGCGCCCACTAGTGCAGCTTCGGTCACGTGGCGTGGGTGACGGATCGAGGCGGCAAGAATCTCGCAGTGATCAAGCTCTTCGTAGTGAGAGAAGATCTCCGCAAGTTCGCGGATCACCGCCATCCCATCTTCACTGATGTCATCGAGCCGGCCGACAAATGGGCTGATCAACGAAGCGCCAGCCTTCGCGGCAAGGAGGCCTTGGTTTGCCGTGAAGATTAGGGTGCAGTTGGTCTTGATCCCCTCGCTCTTGAGGCGACTGATTGCTGCGAGGCCCTCCGTGGTCATGGGCACCTTGACCACGATGTTGGCGGCGATCTTTGCGAAGGCTAGCCCCTCTTTCACCATACCGTCGGCGTCGTCGCTGATCACCTCGGCGGAGACAGGACCCTTGGTCAGCCCGCAGATCTCCTTGAGGAGTTCTTCATAGGAGCCGCCGACCTTCGCGTACAGCGATGGGTTCGTCGTGACACCGTCGACGATCCCCCAGCTGATGCCGGTCTTGATCTCGCTGATGTCCGCGGTATCGAGGAAGAACTTCAAGATGCTGCTCCTGTTCCATTGCTGCGGGTAGCGGCCTTGTGCGCGGCCGCCTCGATTGCCTTACGGCGCGCCGCCTGTACCGCCTCATCATCGCGCACTCCGACCATTCGCGGAGTGTACGCGGCGAGACGCCCCTCCTTGAGCGCGAGTGCAGCGCCAATGAACCCGTCAAAGAGCGGGTTCGGCCGAAGCGGACGGCTGGTGAACTCAGGATGGAATTGACTCGCGACAAACCATGGATGATCGGCGAGCTCGATGATCTCCACAAGGCGTCCATCGGGTGAGACGCCAGAGAACCTCATCCCAGCCGCCTCTAGTTGTGGCTTGAAGCGATTCGCGACCTCAAAGCGATGGCGGTGCCGCTCGTAGGCGATCTCAGAGCCATAGACGGTTGCGGCGCGTGACCCTGGGGAGAGCTTTGCTGGGTAGAGGCCGAGCCGTTGGGTGCCACCCTTCTCTTCCACGCCGCGCTGGTCTGGCGTGAAGTCAATCACCGGATATTTCGTGAACATGTCGAACTCAGTTGAGTTCGCATCTGCTGAGCCCAGGGTTTCGCGCGCGAACTCAATCACCGCAATCTGCAACCCAAGGCAGAGTCCAAGGTAAGGAATGCGCTCGGTGCGCGCCGAGTGTGCTGCGCGGATCTTCCCCTCTATCCCTCGATATCCATAGCCACCCGGAACCAGCACGCCGTGGGCACCAGCCAACTGGGCGGACACGTGTGCAGCATCTGCGTCATCGAGCTGCTCCGCATTCACCCAGCGCACACGCACGTCCACGCCGTGGGCCCAACCTGCATGCCTGAGCGCCTCAGTCACGGAAAGATACGCGTCAGGGAGTTCGGTGTATTTGCCGACGATCGCAATCTCAACGGCTGGCTTTTCGGCAACGATCTGCGCAACAAGTTGCTCCCACCTGGTCAGATCGGGGACGGCGGCGCTGATTCCGAGTTCACTGGTGAGCAGGTCCCCAAGTCCGAACCTCTCGAACTGCAGCGGCACTTCGTAGATCGTGCGCGCCGTAGTGGCGGGGACAACCGCCTCAACCGCAACGTCAGTGAAGAGTGCGATCTTCTCGCGCACATCGTCTGGTACCGGGTGATCCGCGCGCAAGATGATCACGTCAGGCTGGATTCCGCTGCCACGCAGCTCTTTCACCGAGTGCTGCGTCGGCTTTGTCTTCAACTCCCCGGTGGCGGCGAGCTCTGGCAGAAGTGTCACATGGATATAGAGCGAGTTGCCACGGCCAACATCCTTCTTTAGTTGACGAATCGCCTCAATGAACGGAAGGGACTCAATGTCGCCCACCGTTCCACCAACTTCAACAATGACAACATCAACATCATCGCCGCCGAGTCGAAGGACGCGCTCCTTGATCTCGTTGGTGATGTGCGGGATCACTTGGACGGTGCCACCAAGATAATCGCCGCGACGCTCGCGAGCGATCACGGTGGAGTAGATGCGTCCGGTGGTGACGTTGGACGCTTGGGAGAGGTTGACGTCGATGAATCGTTCGTAGTGACCAAGGTCGAGATCTGTCTCTGCGCCGTCATCGGTGATATACACCTCGCCGTGTTGGTACGGGGACATGGTGCCCGGATCGACGTTGAGGTAGGGATCGAGCTTGATGACGGAGATTCTGAGTCCGCGGGACTTCAGCAGAAGGCCAACTGATGCGGCGGTGATCCCCTTGCCGAGGGAGGAGGTGACGCCACCGGTGACGAACACAAACTTCGTCGCCATCTCGTCCCCTCTGCCTCCTCAAATTCGGCGGGGCGCTCAGTGATTGCCGAGCGATCCTGACGGAGTCTATCGCAGTCGGCGACGGAACGGGAACTCTGTTTGGCGACCGGCCCAGATCCCGAGCAAGATGAGCGCGCCGCCGAGCGCCTGGACGGGCTCCAACGCCTCGCCAAGGACAAGTGCGGAGATCACCACGGCGAGGAATGGGACAAGGAGTTGGAAACTCGCGACGCGCGCTGGCCCTACGACTGGCACGGCGGTGAAGTAGAGAACGTTCGCAAGGCCGCTCGAGCCGAACGTGGCATAGAGGATGCCGAAGAGTGCGACGACGGGGATTGCTGGTGAACCGAGCTCTGCCCATTGGCTCGCGCCGAACGGGATCAAGACGGCACCACCGATCACCATGCTCCATCCAGTGAACGCGAGCGCGCCAGTACGCGGGATCACCCGTGCGGCGGCGAGGAGGTACGAAGCCCAACAGGCGGCGGCGAGGAGCGTGGCGGTGACTCCAGCGGTCGTCCCACCGAATGCACCCGCCCCTTCACCGAGAGCCACTGCAGCGACACCCGCAGATGCGATCAATCCACCAGCAATCGTTGCGGGTCGCAGCGGATCAATTCGAAGAAGCGCCGCAAAGATTGCGGTAAGGAATGGAGTGACGGCAATGAGTAGCGCACTTGTTCCCGCATTGATCGTTCCAAGCGACCCAGCCCAGAGGAGCTGATAGATCCCTTGGCCGATCACGCCAAAGAGTCCCGTGACCGCTAGATCTCGGGGAGACATGCGGACGCTGCCACCGCGGAGCTGCGTCCAGAGGAGCACGATGATCCCAGCGGCAGTGATGCGGATCGCAGAGAACGGGAGGACTGGCCACGCGGTAACCGCCGCCTTCACCACCGTGAAGTTCGCCGCCCAGATCAACATGGCGACCAGCACGCCAATTTCGGCGGCCGCGCGCACGCTCGTTGGACGACGACTCATGAGGTTGCTTCGGGGCATTTCGCCTCCAGTACTACTGACTCCGAGGGAGTCTACAATCAACGGACACCAGCGAACATCGAGGGGGTTACCAATGGATCCACGGCTTGAGCAGTCAGCAATCACCACGATCCGCACCCTCGCAATTGACACCGTCCAGGCGGCAAACTCTGGCCACCCTGGCGCCCCCATGGGTTGCGCACCGATGGCTCACACGGTCTGGACACGCCACCTCCGCCATGCACCTCGAACCCCTAACTGGTTCGACCGCGATCGCTTCGTCCTCTCCAACGGCCACGCCAGCGCGCTCCTCTATTCACTGCTGCATCTCACCGGATACGGACTCACGATTGATGATCTGAAATCATTCCGACAGTGGGGCTCGCTGACGCCTGGCCACCCGGAGTACGGCCTTACCGCGGGCGTTGAGGCCACCACGGGACCGCTCGGTCAGGGATTCGCGAACGGCGTTGGCATGGCGATCGCCGAGCGGCGCCTCGCCGAAGAGTTCAATCGCCTAGGACACACGGTGATCGATCACCGCGTCTTCGCGATCGTCTCCGATGGCGACCTTCAAGAAGGGATCGCCTCCGAAGCTGCATCGCTCGCGGGTCACCTAAAGCTTGGTAAGTTGATCTACCTCTGGGATGACAACCTCATCCAGCTTGACGGACCAACATCAACGGCCTGGTCGGAAGACGTGCGCAAGCGATTCGATGCGTACGGCTGGCACACCAGCAGCGTTGCTGACGGCAACGATGTTGCCTCCATTGATGCGGCGATCAGCGCGGCAATCAAGGATGATCGCCCGAGCCTCATCGCGGTGCGCACCGTGATCGGCTTCGGTTCACCGAACAAAGCGGGAAGCCAGAAGTCTCACGGCGCACCGCTCGGCCCAGACGAGGTGAAGCTCACAAAGGCGGCATACGGCGCGAATCCAGATGCAACCTTCGACGTCCCCGCCGATGTTTCCGCGTTCTACCGCGGCGCGATCACCAGTGGCGAAGCGCTCGTTGCAGCGCACACCAAGCGACTCCTCGCATACGCAACCGCCTTCCCCGCAGAGGCGGCGGAACTCCAGCGCCGCATGGCGGGCGGGTTGCCGAGCGGCTGGGAGCGCGCGCTGCCCGCATACGAGCTTGGCGCTGATTCGCCAACGCGAAACGTCAGCCAGTCGAGCATCAAGGCGCTCGCCGCGGTGCTGCCAGAGTTGATCGGTGGGAGCGCCGACCTCTCTGAGTCGAACCTCACCGACATTCACGAAGGGGGTCGCTTCACCGCAACAGAGTCGGGTCGCAACATCAGCTTCGGCGTGCGTGAACACGCCATGGCGGCAATCACCAATGGAATCTCGTACCACGGCGGACTCATCCCGTTCAACGCGACATTCCTCACCTTCAGCGACTACATGCGCGGTTCACTGCGACTGGCGGCACTCGCCGGGCTCGGCAGCATCTTCGTCTTCACGCACGACTCCATCGGCCTTGGTGAAGATGGCCCAACCCATCAGCCAGTCGAGCACTACGCCGCACTACGCGCCCTTCCGAACCTGCGCTTCTTCCGGCCAGGCGATCCGAATGAGGCCGCACATGCGTGGGGCGCTGCGATCGAACGACGCAGTGCACCGACGGTGCTCGCCTTCACGCGACAGAAGCTGCCCGTGCTCCCTGGCAGCATCACTGGAGCAGCAGATGGCGTGAAGCGCGGGGCATATGTGATTCGCGAGGCGAGTGCGCAGGCAGCGGTAATCCTCATTGCCACAGGCTCGGAGGTGCATCTCGCCACTGCCGCAGCAGAACTTCTCGAGGCATCTGGCACGCCGACGCGCGTCGTCTCAGCCCCGTGCCTAGAACTCTTTGGCGATCAAGATGCTGCGTACCGCGAATCAGTCCTTCCAGCCGGAATTCGCGCGCGCGTCGGCATCGAGGCCGGTGTCAGCCTCGGATGGGATCGCTGGACAGGAAGCGACGGCGCAGTCATCGCGATGGACCGCTTTGGCGCGTCTGCACCAGCACCGAAACTCTTCGCGGAGTTCGGCTTCACCCCAGAGCGCATTGCAGAGGTTGCGCGCGGCGTGATCGCCGGATCGCATCGTGGCGTGATCCCAACGCCACACCTTCACGACGGCCATCGGGTCAGCTGAAGTGCCTACACGCAAGCTCGCGATTGCCGCAGATCACGCAGGTGCTGCGCTCAAGGCGGCACTGCTCAAAGAACTTCACGCGATCGCGCCTGACTGGGAGGGGATCGACCTTGGCGGCGACGGGAGCGATCTCACCGACGATTACCCAGACGCTTCGCGTGCGGTTGCCGAGTTGATGCAGCGCGGCGGAGCCGAGCGCGGCCTCGTGATCTGCGGATCGGGGATCGGCGTCACGATCGCGGCAAACAAGTTCAAGGGCATTCGAGCCTCGATCGCACATGATCCCGCATCAGCGGAGCAGGGTGTGGTCCATGACGCCATGAACGTACTCTCGCTTGGTGCAAAGGTGATCAACCCCGCAACCGCAGCAACGGTGCTCTCCGCATTCCTCGCCGCAACACCGAGCGATGCAGAACGATTCGTCCGCCGCACCAACAAGGTGCAGGAGATTGAAAAGGAACAGGGGTGAGCGGCGAACTGCAACTCCCCTTCTCCGTGCGCGTTGGTCGCACCGAAGATCTCGCCGCGATCAGCACAATGTTCGAGTGCGCGCGCAACGAAGAGTGGGCGACGCGACTTGCCGATAAGGACGTCACGCTCTGGAGCCGTAACGCTGAAGTGCAGGCGAAGATCGCGAATCGGCTCGGCTGGCTCGACGCGCCAGCGCACTTCACCGAACAGGTCCCAGCACTTGAAGCGTTCGGCGAGAAGGTGCGCGACGCAGGATTCACCACGGCAATCGTGGCGGGGATGGGAGGATCCTCCCTCGCTCCTGAAGTGCTCGCCACCGCGTTCGCTTCAATCAGTGAGTGGCTGAAGATTCGCGTCTGCGACTCCACCGACCCAGAGGCCGTTGCGGCGGCACTCGCAGGGCTCAACCCGGCCAAGACACTCGTGATCGTTGCGAGCAAGTCTGGCACCACAACGGAGACGCTCTCGTTCGCCGCCTATGCGGCGGGATGGATCTCGAGCGCGCTCGGTGCAGGGGAAGACCCGTTCGCATCAATGATCGCGATCAGCGACCCGTCGCCAAGTATCGATGGGATTCTGGGGAACGAACGGATGCTCGAACGCTTCCTGAACCCCGCTGACATTGGCGGACGCTACTCCGCACTCAGCTTTGTTGGGCTCGTGCCCGCAAGCCTTCTCGGCATTGACCTGGATTCACTGCTCGCTGCTGGCGCCGTCGCTGCCGCCCAGCTTCGCGAGCCAGAGCCAACCGCCAACCGTGCAGTTGCGCTCGGCGTGATCATCGGCGCACTTGCGCGTGAGGGGCGAGATAAGTTGACCCTTCTCGTTGACGAGCCGATCCACGGCTTCGGCGCATGGGCTGAGCAACTCGTGGCAGAGAGCACGGGGAAGCAGGGTGTCGGAGTGATCCCCGTTGACCTCGAACCGCTCGGTGCACTTGAGAGCTACCAGGACGATCGTCTCTTCGTGCGCATCGCGCTGAGTGGCGGCCGTGCACCGCGCGCTGCGGACGGGACATCCGCTGAGACTCGACTCAACGAGCTAGCGGCCGCTGGGCACCCCGTCATCAGCTACACGCTGAGCGATGCAATTGACCTTGGTGGCGAATTCTTCCACTGGGAGGCGGCAACAGCGGTCGCAGGTGTCGCTCTGGACATCAACCCATTTGATGAACCGAATGTGACCGAGTCCAAGCAGAACACCACCGCAGTGCTCGGTGAACTGTCCGCAACTGGTGCACTCCCAGAACTGACTCCGAAGTGCACGGACGGACCACTCCAGCTCTGGGTGGACGATGCACTCCCTGCTGCATTCGCGGATGACGCGGTGAAAATGGTTGCCGGTCAGCTGCAGCGACTCACGCAGCGCGGCTACATTGGCATCCATGCGTACGTCGCCACCACGCCCGAACGGACGGCGGCGCTCACCGCAATTCGACTCCTGATGCGCGATGGGACACGCTGCGCAACCACCGTTGGCTACGGTCCCCGTTTCCTCCACTCAACGGGGCAGTTGCACAAAGGTGGTGCGCCGATCGGCTGGTTTGTCCAACTCGTTGCAGGGCGGCCGCACGACCTTGAGATCCCAGGGAGCAGTTTTACCTTCGGTCAGCTCGTCGACGCGCAGGCACTCGGTGACGCACGTTCGCTGGTGGCTCACGGACTGCCGATCCTGCGCATCCATCTCGGCGACAACCCAGACGCCGGGCTCACCGCGGTGGAGTCGCTCTTCCGGCGCGCGCTTAGTGCCTGACTCACATCGGGTCGCACGCACGCGCTAGCATCTCAGTGACGGGCCGCGTGTGGCCACAAGTGAGGAGGCTCCTGTGAAGATCGGATTCATTGGCCTTGGCAAGATGGGCGGCAACATGGTCAAGCGCCTCCTTCGAGGCGGACATGAGGTAGCGATCTGGAACCGCTCGCGCGAGAAGACCGACGAGATCGCAAAAGATGGCGCAACCCCCACCTACAGCGTGAAGGATCTCGTTGCCGCGCTCCCATCTCCGCGAAAGGTCTGGGTGATGGTACCGAGCGGAGATGCCACCGAGGCCATGATCGACGAACTGATCCCACTCCTCGGGAAGGGTGACACGTTGATTGACGGTGGCAACTCGAACTTCCATGACACGATCCGCCGACACCAGAAGCTTGCGGGGCACGGCATCCATTTCATTGATGCTGGAACTTCAGGCGGCGTCTGGGGCCTTGAGAATGGCTATTGCATGATGGTGGGCGGCGATGCCGCTCCGGTGAAGGAGATGGAGCCGATCTTCCTCACGCTCGCACCGAAGGACGGCTACATGCACTGCGGCGCGACCGGCGCTGGTCACTACGTGAAGATGGTGCACAACGGGATTGAATACGGCCTGATGCAGGCGTATGCCGAAGGATTTGAGATCCTTGCGAAATCTCGCTACAAGGTGGACCTCGCAAAGGTCTCCGACCTCTGGATGCAAGGCTCCGTCGTGCGCAGTTGGCTCCTTGAACTCGCTGGGCGCGCCTTTCGCGCTGAAGGGAACGAACTGAAGTCCATCAAGGGCTGGGTTGCAGATTCTGGAGAGGGGCGCTGGACGGTACAAGAGGCGATCGACCTTGATGTCCCAGCACCGCTGATCACCCTCTCGCTCCTGACGAGATTCCGATCACGTCAAGAGGACTCGTACAGCGCCAAGGTGCTCGCTGCGCTACGCAATCAGTTCGGCGGACATGCGGTGAAGCCCGAGTGAAGATCGGAAAAGTGGGCGAAGGCGACGGAACGATCCGCAGCCTCCGCATTGCAAGAGCGGGAAAGAAGGCAACGCCGAAGCGAAGCAAGGCGAATCCGCTTCGTTCAGGTTTGCGCATTGAGCGCGTCCCTGACCCAAACATCGTGGTGCTCTTTGGGGCGACCGGTGACCTCGCGCATCGCAAGGTTGTCCCCGCCCTCTATCACCTCTGGGCCGGCGACCTTCTCCCCGAGAAGTTCGCGCTCGTCTGCTTCGGTCGTCGTGACGCCTCCGATGCATCGATGCGCGCCGACCTGCGTGCCTCCCTAGAGAAGCACGCTCGCGTCAAACCAGTCGATGAAGCGCGCTGGAGTGAGTTTGCTGAGCGCATCAGCTACCTCAAGGGGGCGTTTGATGATCCCGAATCTTTCGCGAATCTAAGTCGGCACCTTGACGCAATCGACGCGAGCGTTGGAACCAGAGGGAACCGCCTCTTCTATCTCGCGACCCCAGCCTCATCATTCCCGGAGATCGTCCGCGGCCTCGGCGCTGCGGGGCTCGATCACGAAACGAGTGAGGGGGGCTGGCGACGCGTCGTGATCGAGAAGCCCTTCGGTCGCGATCTTGATTCTGCCGTCAAGCTCAATCGTGAAGTCGGCAAAGTATTCCGCGAGAGCCAGGTCTACCGAATTGACCACTATCTGGGAAAGGAGACCGTTCGCAACATCTTGATCTTCCGATTCGGCAATCTCATCTTCGAGCCGATCTGGCATCGTCGTTACATCGACCACATCCAAATCACGGTGGCGGAAACGATTGGCGTGGAGGGACGCGGGGCATTCTACGAAGAGACTGGGGCGCTCCGTGACATCTTGCAAAACCACCTCCTCCAGCTCCTCACGCTCGTTGCAATGGAGCCGCCCGCCACACTTGAAGCAGAGGCCCTCCGCGACGAGAAGGTCAAGGTGCTCCGTGCCGTCCGCCTCCTGAGCACCGATGCGGCCGATCAGCACGTTGTGCGCGGCCAATACGGGCCCGGCTGGATCGGCGCGACCGAGGTGGCCGGATACCGCAATGAACCTGAGGTAGAGGTCGCGTCGGAGACAGAGACATTCGTCGCCGCTCGCTTTGAGATCGACGACTGGCGCTGGGCAGGCGTGCCATTCTATCTGCGAGCAGGGAAGCGCCTCCCAAAGCGCGCAACGGAGATTGCCATCCAGTTCAAAGATGTTCCGCAGCGTCTCTTCTCGCCGACCGGCGATGCACCAGAGCCGAACATGCTCGTGATTCGCATCCAACCGGATGAGGGGATCCTGCTTCGATTTGCCGCCAAGGTGCCAGGTCTCGGGACTGATGTGCGACCGGTCAACATGGACTTCGCCTACGGATCCGCCTTCTCGGTCGAGAGCCCAGACGCCTATGAGACGCTCATGCTGGACGCACTCCTCGGGGACGCGTCGCTCTTTACGCGCGCCGACGAAGTGGAGGCCGCCTGGCGGATCGTCGATCCGATCATGGAGGCCTGGCTCGCCGGCGCTGAGCCAGCACTCCCCAACTATGCGGCCGGGACGTGGGGGCCAGATGCCGCCGATGCACTCCTCACCCGCGAGGGGCGTCGCTGGCGCAGGCTGTAGCCCCCGATGAACCTCAGCGCCGCAGAGCTCTCCACCCTCCGCTGGAAGTCCACCGCACACTCAGTTGCGGAGGCGGACGCGCTCCTCGCGCGCCTCTGGGGTAGCACCGAGTCGCGTCAGCAGATCAGCGCCAACGCGCTGCCAGATGGAAATGGCGCGACTCCACTCGCAGTACGAACCGGCGTGATGAACCTTGTGGTGGTGGCGCCAGGTGAAGAGCGCGCGGTTGGTGCGGCGAGTTCACTTACAAGCCTCCCAAGAAACCCTTCGCGCACCCTCTTCATTGTGCCGCGCGATCCAGAGGGACCACCCACCTTTCAGGCGCGACTCGAGATCTTCTGCGCGGTCACCCCGCGCGGCGACGGCACCTCCGCATGCACGGAGCTTCTCTGGATTGATGCGAGCGGTGAGGCGGGGCGCCACCTCTCCAGCATGGTTCCACAACTGTCACTACATGACCTCCCCACACTCCTCTGGTGGGATCACACCGTCGATCCAACCAGTCGTGACTTGAAGGAGTTGCTGCGAGGCGTTGATCGGATTCTCTTTAGCGGAGCGGAGCAGCGAGGCGTAGGAATTGAGGTTGTGCGCGACCTGATCTCACTCTCGCGCGCCTCTGGGACCGCGATCAGTGATTTCTCGCTCATTCGGCAGGCTCGTTGGCGCGATGCAGTTGCGAGTGCATTTGATGAGCCAGAGGTCGCTCCGTTTCTGCGTGCGATCACGAAGATCCGCGCCACCTACTCGGCCGGAAGCAACACGAGCGCCCCCGTGAATGTCGTCAAGCCGACGTATCACCTAGCCTGGCTGACCTCACGCTTGAATGCACGCGTCTCAGCACCCCTTCAGAACCGCGCTGGAACATGGAATGGAACGATCGACGATGAGGGGCGGAGCATTGCGCTCGCACTCGAGCCGGTGGTGGAGAGTGGCCGATCAGGGACCACGCTCGCTCTCCACATCACGGCAGAGCGCCGTGGAAGTGTGTTGGAGCTCAACGTCCATGCTGATGGTGCGAGCACTCATGTCCGCGCATCAATAAACGGCACCCCAGTGCATGAGCGTACGCTGCGCGCAAAGCGCGCCACTGACGCCGAACTGCTCAGTCATGCACTTGAACTTGGAGAGGTTGATCCGCTCTCCCCGTCCATCCTGCGCGCGTTTGCGCAACTCGTCGGATGAGCGGTCCGCACATCATCGTTGTAGAAGACGCCAAGGCGGTCGCCCTAGCGGCGGCCGACCTCGTGATAGCAGCTGCTACGCAATCCGTTGCGGCTCGCGGCGTTTTTCACTGGTGCGCGACTGGCGGCAGCACTCCTGCGGCGCTCTACGCTGCAATGCGAGATACAAGGCTATCGTCCCAAATGCCTTGGAGTAAGACACACATTTGGTTTGGTGACGAGCGACATGTTGATCGCGCTGACCCGCTTTCAAATGCATCCCTTGTGGATGAATTTCTGCTTCTGCCCACGGCTTCAAAGACCTCCACAGATAGCCTCGGAGTACAAGTACATGCTTGGCCGACTCAACTGCCAGGACCAGCCGCAGTGACTTCATACCTTCATGAGCTAGATAAGTTCCAGGTACCTCTGAACGCCGAGAGGTTCCCAATCTTTGACATCGTGATGGTTGGAGTCGGATCAGATGGACACTGCTTGAGTGTGTTCCCGGGCTCTTTCTTATCCCGAGTGGGTGCGCCAGTTGCATCTCCGGTGGAAGCGCCAACTCACATTGCGCCCCATGTATCGCGATTAACGTTCTCTATTGGAATTCTTGCAAGCGCGCGCTCAGTTTGCGTGAGTGTCGTTGGTTCAGGAAAAGTAAACGCGCTGAAGTCAATCATGGAGACTAGCTTCACGATCACCGAGTTTCCTGCCAAGGCTGCGCTGACCGACACATCCACCTGGCTAGTGGATCAAGCCGCGTCGGACGGGCTCCGCTAGACTCTGGCCGATGGCCGCAACGCGTACTCCTTGGCTCCACGTGATCGCTGGCTGCATGAGCAGCGGCAAGACGGCGGAGGTCGTACGCCTCCTGAGCCGCCGTGAGATCGCCGGCCAGAGCGTCCTCCTAATCACGCCAGCCCGCGACACCCGTGTAGCGCCCGGAGAGGTCGTGAGTCGGACGGGGACGCGTTTCCCGAGTGTTGTTGCCAAGGACACCGCATCACTTCGCGACGAGGTGCTCGCGCGAGACCCAGACGCGGTGGCCGTTGAAGAGGCGCAGTTCTTCGGGCCAGATCTCCCCGCCATCATCGAGGAGATCGTTGCGGGCCCTCGTACCGTGATCGTCAGTGGGCTCGATCAGGACTTCGCCGGTCGACCGTTCGCCACGATCCCGGAGCTGCTCGCGCGCGCCGACGAGGTGACGAAGCTCACCGCAATCTGCGTGAAGTGCGGCGGAGAGGCGACGCGCACGCAACGCATGCGCAACGGGCAGCCGGCGAGCGTTAGCGACGAGTTGATCGTCATCGGTGGGATGGGCGGCGACGACACCTACGAGGCGCGATGCCGCGCCTGCCACGTGGTACTCCCCTGAACGACACCTTGTAGGAGTCGCTCGCGTTCACTCGAGCGGCAGCACCACCTCAATCGGTGTCCAGCTCTCACCCACCAGATCAATGCTGGAGGGGAGGCTCAGGAGCGCAAGGTCGAGAACGCGTCGGTCGACAAGATCAGAAACCGCTGGCGCGGTCGACGCCACGCCTACGGCAACCGCCTGCTCCACCGCCCGAGTCAGTTCAGCGTCATCGATGGCGAATGCGCCGTTTGGCGCGGGCCACATGGTCCCGTTGAACGCGTTGATCGACCAGAGCAGACCGTCACCGTAGCGATCGGCTATCGCCGAGTCTTCAAGTACGACCGCACATGCGGCTGCATCGTCTCGGCAACCCGCCAGACCATCGGCGATTGCGATGAGAGTGAGCGCCATGGCAATTCGGTTGTCTTCGCTGTCAAGCGCAGAACGCAGTGCCCAGATCCCGATGCCGGGAGCCGACGTAAGGGAATCGTCGTCGATGCCCGCAATCAGTCGTGTGCCTTCCGGACCGACTGGGATTCCGCTCTCTAGGTCGTAGAACTCTTGGAGGCGCGCGGCTCCGTCGAAACTGGTGACGGCGGCCGCAGCATACGTCTCATCAAAGAGGCCGAAGAGATCGAGCGGCGATGATGGATCCTCTGGATATGCGATTTCCAGGGCGCTGCGATCGACACCGGCGTCGTCGAATAGAGTGAGCAGTGGTGCCTCATCGCCGGGACGCCCCTGGAGAAGGATTGGCCCAGCTGCGATCTCCACAAGTGACTCGGGTCCCTTTGGGAGGGCCGCCAGCTGCAAGCCAGCGCGTCGCTGGAGTCCCGCAATCATCACAAGGTCGTTGCCCGCTTCTCGGGCAACGAGCGCCGCGGCGGGAGTCGCAAAGAAGATATCGGTCTGACCTTCGCGATCGCGCACGGCAAACGCATCTTCACCGGCGTACGGCAGCACGATCTCGAGCTGCACCCCAGAGCCTGCAATCGACTCCGATCCTGCGGCGTTGGTGATGGCCGACGCGAGCGCATCCGGGGCTCCCGGCAGGTGGATTGCCACTGCGATATCGCGCGAGGGCACTAGATCGCCTGCGATGGAACTCGCGCTCGGCTCTGCGCTCCCGCCGACCGGAGGCCTACACGCCGCAACCAAGACGAGAGCGAAGGCGACTCGCGCCGCCGCGCTGACGCGAATCACCCGAATCGACCCGCGACGTAACTTTCGGTCAACGACTCCTTCGGTGACGTGAAGATTGTGGTTGTTGGACCGGTCTCCACCAGATAACCGGCACGGTTCTCATCCATGGAGAAGAACGCCGTGGAGTCAGAAACGCGAGAGGCCTGCTGCATGTTATGCGTGACGATCACAATGGTGTACTCAGCGGCCAACTCGCGAATCAGATCCTCGATCTTCAGCGTTGCCACTGGATCGAGGGCGGAACACGGTTCGTCCATCAAGAGCACTCGAGGTTGTACGGCCACTGCACGCGCGATACAGAGCCGCTGCTGCTGTCCGCCAGAGAGCGAGGTTCCAGGCTGCTTGAGCTTCTCCTTGACTTCGTCCCACAGCACCGCGCGTCGAAGAGAAGCCTCGACCACACCGTCAAGCTCCGACTTCGGTGTGCGACCGAGGAGGCGCAGCCCTGCGGCGACATTTTCGTAGATTGACATCGTCGGGAACGGGTTTGGTTTCTGGAACACCATCCCGATCACGCGTCGAACCCGCACCGCGTCGACCTCACGGTCATAGAGATCTATCCCGTCGAGCGTGATTGAGCCTTGCACCCGAGCGCCGGGAAGTGTCTCGTGCATGCGGTTGATCGTGCGCAGGAGCGTTGACTTTCCGCACCCTGAGGGCCCGATCAGCGCCGTAACTGCGCGCGGCTGAACATCGAGAGAGACGTTGTTTACTGCACGGAACACCCCGTAAAAGGCCTCCACGTTGGTCAAGCTGACTGCGCCGCTCACCGGGGTCTCAGTCTCATGCTTGCGCGGCTGCGGCTCTCCAGCGATCTCAGTGGCGGCAGCTTTGCGATTCACCTTCTTGCTCGACACGCTCAACATGTTCTCATCCCTTTCTGACCCTGTCATCTCATGCCACCCGACTATCGATGGTGCGCCATCGCACGATCACATTGAGCGTGAGGGCGATCACCATCAAGACGAGTGCGGTCGCCCATGCCTGGCCGATGGTCCGATCGTCCGCCGCCTCCGCGTATCTGTAAATCACGAGTGGCATTGCGTTCATGGTGGTGCCAAAGTCCAGGAAATTCGACGCATTCGTCCCCTTCGCGGTCATGATCAGCGGTGCGGTCTCACCAAGGGCGCGGCTCGCGGCAAGCACCAGGCCGGTCAAGACTCCAGGGAGTGCAGTGCGAAGTGTGACGAGAAGTGTCGTGCGCCAGACTGGAACTCCGAGCGCGAGTGACGCTTCCCGAACGGATGGAGGAACCAGACGTACCACTTCCTGTGTCGTGCGCATCACAATAGGAAGGGTTAGGACGCTAAGCGCCAGTGAGCCGGCCCAACCCGAGAAGCCAAGGATCGGCACGAGCAAGAGAAACGCAAAGAGACCAGCAACGATGCTTGGGATTCCAAGCAAGATGTCGATTACCATTTCGCCGATTGACGCCACACGTGCTGAGGCAAACTCGCTCAGGTACACGCCGCCTGCGACACCGATCGGTCCTGTGATCAACAGTGCGAGCGCTGACATCTGGAGCGAACCAATGATTGCATTGAAGATTCCTGGCTGGGTGTCGAGCGGATTGTTGAAGAAGAATTCCGGACTCAGCCATGGCAATGCGCGCAGGGTGACAAAAAGCACGAGGGCAAAGAGTGGCAGGACTGCGAGGAAAGCCGCGATCTCCACGACTCGCCGCATGATCCAGTCAGTGCGCGCTCGCCGCAGGTCTCGGGCCCCGGGCTCGAGGAGCGCCTCCCGTACCGTCAGTTCCGCCCGACTCACGAAACCGCCTTGATCGCCGCGAACCTGCGCAGCGAGATCCGAACGATCAGGCTAATGACGAAAGAGAGCAGGAACAGGGCAAGGCCGAGTGCCACGAGCGCAGATAGCTGCACTTCTGTAGAGGCCTCTCCGATGTTTCCCGCGATCTTCGCCGCGACGCTGTTTCCAGGCAAGAAGAGGCTGCTTGGGATCCCTTCGGCATTGCCGATGACCATGGTCACTGCAATTGTCTCGCCTATCGCACGTCCGAGTGCGAGAAGGACTGCGCCGATCAACCCGACGCGAGCGGTCGGCACTACGACATTGCGGATTGCCTCCCACTTCGTTGCACCCATGCCGATGTACCCTTCTCGCAACGAGATTGGGACTGAGCGAAGGAACTCGCGACTGACGGCAACGATCATCGGCAAGATCATGATCGCGAGCAGGAATCCGGCACGGAACACGCTATCCGCAGCGGGAGATCCAGGATCCTCCGAGAGCCATGGGATCACCTGTCCGAGGGTCGATGCGACCCACCACTCAATGGAGTCCCGAAGTCGAATCGACAGGTCCCCGAGTGCCCAGAGCCCGAAGACGACGGATGGGATCGCTGCGATCAGCTCTACCAAGAACGTCAATGGAATCGCGAGGCGTTTCGGTGCGAACTCCACGAGGTAGATTGCGCCGAGGATGCCAATGGGCGCTGCGAAGAGCACCGCAATCAAGCTGGTAGCCGCCGTTCCGAAGAGCGCGGAGGCTGCCCCGTATACCTCCAGTGTCGACCCGTCTGCCTGTTCAATACCAGTGATCCATGCAGTGGTGCTGATGAAGCTAAAAGGGCTCTGGATGGCCCAGAGCGGAAGTGTGTTGATGATCAGGTAGCCGGTGATCACGAGAAGGAGGATTCCTCCTGCCGCGGCTCCTGCCCCAAAGATACGCCGGAACAGGGGGTCGGCTGCGCCGCTTCGACTTTGATAGAGATCTAGCGTTGCCACGTGTGAACCCCTCCAGTCGATTCCTAATCGTTCCACCGCATCTCGCTCCAGAAAGTCTGACCAGAGAATACGCTGGGGGCGGACCGCCTGGCCCGCCCCCAGCACCTGTCAGAACAGTCCTAGATCACGGCCAGACGGCGACCCCGTTGAACGTGATCTTCTTCAGCTCAGCGATCGCCTTGGTTCGGGCCGCAGCTGGAACAGGCGTGTATCCCTTGTAGAGATACGTCGACTTCTGTCCCTCTGTAAGCGCCCACTCCATGAAGGCAATCATTCCCTGAACCTGACCGAGCGTGGTCCCATTTGCATTGTCGTACTCGTGATAGATCAGCCACCAGGAGTAGCCCACGATTGGGTACGAATTCACGCCCGCCGCGAAGACGGGGTGGACGAACGCCGTGCTCGGATTGATCGGATCTCCGGTTGCGACTGCATTCTTCAACGCAGAATTCACAGAGGCAGTGGTTGGCTTGAGGTAGACAGTCGCTCCACTGCGCTTCGTCTTCGCCGCAAGCGCTGCCTCTTTGAGGCCGTACTTGGACGCGTATGACGACTCGACGTATGAGATCGAGTAATTCGTTGCCTTCACGTATGGAGCGATGCCGCCATTGCCGGGCTTCCCTGTGATCGCCGCGGCGCCGTTGGCCGTTCGGATTGCCGAGAAGTATGTTCCAGGTGCCGTGGAGGCAGGAAGGAACGTACCGGCGGCATCATTGAGATTGGCTTCAGTCGAAGACGTGAAGTTGCTGTGATAGCCGCAGTTCTTCTGTGCCGCTGCTGAGGCCTTTCCAAGATACGAGGCAAACACAAACGTGGTGCCAGAACTGTCCGATCGACCAACGACGTTGATGGTTGCGTTTGGCAGGTTTGCAATAGATGGATTCAACGCTTTGATCTTTGCATCATTCCACTTCTTGATCTGACCAAGGTAGATACCACACATCACCGATCCGTTGAGGCGCAGCGTCGCTGCGGCACCCGCGGTGGTCTTCAGGCCATCAATGCGATAAACCACAGAAATCGGACCGGTGATCGCAGGGATCACCGAATACTTCTTTCCGATATCCGTTCCCTCGATTGAGGCGCGCTGTGAGCTCGAGAGCACTGAGTCAGAACCGGAAAACATCTGAGTTGGTGACTTTCGAGCCGCACCAAAGAAATTGGAGATTCCCGCACCAGAGCCACCACCCGTGTAGTTCAGCACAAGGCTGTTGGTGGAATTGCTCGAGTGGAATTGCGCCAGGGACGTGCCAGACGTCACTGCAGTCGCTTCGGTGTTCTCGTCAGTGAAGGATCTGAACCAGTCGGTGTACTGGTTCCACGGGAACGTGGCACCGGAGCCTTCAATCTTTCCGGCCGCGTTCGCGTCAATCGTTGGGTCAGCTGCGTACGCTACGCCACTCACACTCACGGTGAGCGCGAGAGCGAGAGCGATGCTGACGCGAATGCTCTTTGCGAGACTCATCGTCACTCCTAACTGTTTGGCGAGGCGCCCCTAGCTCGCCGTGATTGCGGGCGCACGCACATCCTCGCTGGGACGTGTGAACAGCCTGCTACCGCCAGGTAAACGGCGCGTTAACTTTGTTTTCGTGCGGCGGCGTTCGGTCGAATCGCCTCCCACTCGGCCACAAGGACGGCTCCCAAGATCAAGGCGCCGCCGAGGAGTTGGATGGCGGTGAGACGCTCGCCGAAGATGAGCCCTGCGGCAACGATCGTGAAGATCGGCTCCACGGTGCTGACGAGCGCGGCGCGGGCGGCACCGAGTCGCTGGGCGCCCGCGTAGAAGGCACCGATCGGCACGATTCCAGCGATGGTGGCTACACCGATGATTGGGAGGAGGGCGTCGCTTGGGATCGGCATCGGGAGCAGGTCCCGCCCAGCGAACAAGCGCAGCGCGAAGACGCCGAGCGCGGTTCCGGCGAGGCTGAGTGGAACCGCAGCGAGCGGCGGAATACCGCCTCCGCGGCTCGAACCGGTACCGCGTTTCGACTCGCCACCTAGGCGCGCGGCAAGGATGATGTAGCAGCTGTAGATGATGGGAGAAGCAACGCCAAGGACAAGTCCGATCAGTGCCGGCTCTCTGCCCGACGAGATCCCTCCAACGCCAAGCGCCACGCCGGTGGTGGCGATCCCCAGTGCCACCCAAGGTCGTAGGCCTGATGGAGCGTGTGCGAAGAAGATGGAGAGGACCGCGACGATTGCCGGATACGCATACGTCATTAGTCCGGCGAGAGAGGCGTCGATCCAGATAAGGCTCGCAAAGTACGTGGACGCATTCGCCACGAACAGCGCTCCGATCGCTAAGGCGGTCAGTGCGCGACGCGAGCTGAGCGAGCGCAGCGCCGAACGACCTGCAGGGAGCGCAATCACGATCACGCCGAGGAAGATCGCAGCGAGGAAGTGTCTCCAGGCCAAGAGGTCGAGCCAATCGAACCCGGTGGGATAGATCCACTTTGCGAAGAGTGGACCCGAACCGTAGCCGAATGCGGAAATCGCGACGAGGAGGATCCAGGGGAGTCGTGAGCCGCGCATCGCAGAAGGATACGCGAGGAACCGAGTATCATCTGCGCATGTCTTCCAGCGCGCGCCTCACCGCGGCCTCTCCGCTTGCCATCGCACTCGGGATGCTCGCGATCTACATCGTCTGGGGGACCACCTATCTCGCCATCCGTGTCGTTGTCGATCCCACTGCTGGGAGTGCCATCCCTCCGTTCACCATGGTTGCGCTTCGGTTTGCCCTTGCCGGCGCGGTGATGCTCGCGATCGTCGCCGTGGTAGCGCGACCAGCACTACGCAGCTTGACGCGCGCACAGATTCGCGATCAAGTGATCGTTGGACTTGCCCTGAACGTTGGAGGTCTCGGGGTCACGTCGTACGGTGAGCAGACCATCCCATCAGGGATCACCGCGCTTCTCATCGCACTCCTCCCCATCTGGGTCGCCCTGATCGGTCGGGTTGTCTACAAGGACCGCATTGCGCCGCTGACACTGTTCGGCATCGTGATCGGCCTCGTGGGTGTGGCAATCCTGATCTCGCCGCGCACCGATGGTGCAGGGCTCGACCCACTCGGACTCGCGTGCATTCTGCTCAGCCCGCTGAGCTGGGGAGGTGGATCAATATGGAGTCAACGGCGCGCGGCCACTCCGCCCGACGCACGCATTGCGGTAACGATCCAGATGCTCGCGGGGAGCGTTGGTGGCACGCTCGTGGCCCTGATGCTCGGCGAGCCGGCGCAGATCCGAACTGAGACGATCGGGCCAGACGTGCTCATTGCACTCCTCTACTTGACGACGGTTGGGAGCCTTTTCGCCTACAACGTCTACACCTGGCTCCTCCGCGTCGCACCGTTCGGACTCGTCTCCACCTATGCCTATGTCAACCCAGTCGTCGCCGTGATCGCGGGTGGCCTGATCCTTGCGGAACCGATCTCGCCGCAGATCGTGCTTGGCGGTGGCATCGTGGTTGCTGGAGTTGCAATGATGGTGACCGCGCGAAGTCGCACCATCAAGGCGGGTGGCACCGCACACTGAGGCTAGGATGCACGCATGGATCTAGCGAAGCGACGTGCATTCACCGAGCGAGTGATAGCGGCGGGCCGCGACGCAGGAGTGGACGTGCGCCCTCACGCGATGGACGAGAGCACCGCCACTGCGGCACAGGCGGCGGCTGCGCTCGGCGTTGAGGTTGGACAGATCGTCAAGAGCCTCGTCTTCTCCATTGAGGGAGGAGTGGAGACGCGCGGCGTGCTCTGTCTGGTCTCAGGTGCAGATCGCGTGGATCTCACCGCGCTACGCGGCGCACTCAATCTCGCGCAGGGTGAACAGGTTCGTCGCGCAACGGCGGATGAAGCCCGTGCGTTCACCGGCTTCGTCATTGGCGGCATCCCTCCGTTTGGACACACGCCAGCACCTGAATACGACGCGCCGATC
>Ga0169931_10002045_pt1 | contig 33138 bp, 18 predicted proteins | sample Kivu_15m_20L_FD_129675 | JGI IMG/M metagenome (GOLD analysis project Ga0169931, IMG submission 129675) | Freshwater microbial communities from Lake Kivu, Western Province, Rwanda to study Microbial Dark Matter (Phase II) - Kivu_15m_20L... | ecosystem: Environmental > Aquatic > Freshwater > Lake...
GATCTTGTTGCACACGTCGACCAGGAATGCCGTCGGCGAAATGTCGGGTGTGCCATCGCCGCTCCCGAACCTTGTCCCAAGGAGAACTGACGAAAGGTCCGGCGAGAGTTTCGTAATGAACTGGCCTCCACCTGGGACTTGGTAGGTGGCGCCCTGGATCAGCTGGCCGGGAGGTGCTGTGGTCTGGCCGAACAGGAAGGGGTTGTCCGTCGCATCCAGTTCGATGAAGTAGACCTGGTCATAGGCCGGTGAACCCCAGTAGGTGAGTGCGTCTAGGCTTGCAAGGCCGGGGACAAGGCGTGCAACGAACCCCTCGGCACTGCCGCCCGCGTTGGTGGGGCGCGCAGCGTTCGCACTCGCAGGAAGATCGGTGCTGGTGGTGCCTCCGCACAGGTAAAGTCGACCGTCCTGGCCCAGCGCGCCGTTGTAACAAGCATCCGATGCTGCGCCCCCGATGAAGCTGGCGTACTGCAGCGTGGTGAGCGTTGCATTGAACCGGGCCACGTAGCCATCCTGCGCGCCACCCCGGTAGGAAGGGGAGACCGCATCCGGTGTGACGGGCGCGTTGGTGCTCTGGGTGCAACTCACCACCCATACCCGTCCCTGTTCGTCCAGGAGCACCTCGCCGCGCACCTCATCGGCGTAGTTGAACCGCAGGCCCGCAGCCGTATTGATACCATCGTTCGCACTGCCACCGAGGTAGGTGCTACCCCGCAGCAAGGACCCGTCGGCGCTCAGCCGGGCAAGCACCATGTCCGTTCCGGTGGGGAACGATACCCCGAGCCCGGAGGGCGTCACCGCGCTTCCTCCGGAGAAGGTGTCATCGAACGCGCCGGGAACCATCGGGAAGTCGGTGGATCCCGTAGTGCCCAGCAGCAGGAGTTCGTCGTTGTCGTCCACGATCAGGCTGTGTGGCATCTCATCGCGCGAGCCACCGAGGTATGTGCTCCACACCAGGAAGGTGCCCGTGGTATCGTACTTGGTGATCACGATATCCGTACCCCCGTTGCCGCCCTGGCCGGTGCCACCAGCGAAGCTCGTCTGGTAGGCCCCGGTGGTGGTGGGATACTGGTTGCCGAAGGCGGTGCTGCCTGCGTACAGGAAGCCGGCACGATCGAAGGTCGCCGTGTAGCCGAAGTTGTTGCTGAAGGAACCGGAATAGGTGGCGAACGCCAGCGTGGGATCGATGACCAGTGGTACGCTCTGGTCATAGGTGCCCACCACGAAGCCGTATCCATCCTTGAACGCCTTGTAGGCACAGGACACAGGAACATGGCGACCATCGATCACCTGGTAGGCGATCGGGATGTGTTCCGTGATCCGTCCCAACGTGGTCTCCACCAGAAGTGTGGCTCCGCGCAGGCTGACACCGCTGGCACCTTCATACGTGAAGCGCACCTTGTTCACGTCAGCACCGGGCCGTACATGCAGGTCGTACTTGGCTGCCCCACCGTTCAACCTGAAGACAGCGTCGCAACCGGGGGCAACGGCCTCCATACGGACCTGGCGAAAGGCGCGGGCGTGGCGCACCCACCTGTGTTGGTCCGCACCAAGGAGGTAATGATGCTCTCCCGCGAGCGCACTGTCCGCTGTGCATCTGGTATCCGCTCCCGCCGAGGAGAAGCGCAGCCTTACCGCATGCCTGCGAATGCGTTCCAGCGGGCGTTGCCCCACCTGGCCGTGGGTCTCCGCGGCGGCCTTTGCATCGAACAGGTCGATCAGCAGGCCATCGCGCTCGAACCATAGGATGGCACCATCCAGTGCCGCCTGGTAGGTCACGGCACCCGGCCATTGCCCCTTGTTCTCGATGATCTGGGGCCCTCCGGCCCTGCCATTCAAGGCAAGTGCTGCGAGGAGGACCAGGAGGATGGCACGGGGGTGGTCCATGGAGGCTCGAAGATACTTCCCGCCGCCGGCAAGCTGGTCTGATGAAGCGTTACTTTCCGGTCGCGTTGCATTCAATTCCATGGAGCACATGATCGGCGACGATGGCCAGCGAGCAGGACGAAATACAGGCAGCACGGAAAGACCCCCGCCATTTCGCGGTGTTGTATGAGCGCTATTTCACCACCATCTTCCGCTTCATCCTGCGCCGCACCCAGGACCGTGAGTTGACGGCCGATCTTGCCCAGCAGACCTTCCTCAAGGCCATGCTCGGTCTGCACCGATACGAGCCGCGGGGGCTGCCTTTCAGGGCTTGGCTCTATCGCATCGCGCTGAACGAGTTGCGCATGTTCTGGAGGAAGCGCCGCGAGGTGTGCATCGACCTGGCCCATGGCGAGGCCCGCCTTCTTTCGGAGGAGATGGGGATGGAGGACGATGACGGAACGCTCCGCAGGTTGGCGGCCTGCCTCGGTCGCCTCGATCAGGACCGTGCCCGGCTGATCGAGCTCAGGTACATGGATGGGCTCAGCTTTGCTGAGTTGGGCCCCCAGCGTCCGTTGTACCGCGATCCCAAGGCGTTCCTCGTGCTCCTGGTCATTGTGCTGCTGGCTTGGTTGCTTTCAGGTGATCACCGGCGTGCTGGTCAACGGGATCCTGCAGGGCAGGACGGGGGTGTCCAGAAGGTGCCGTGATACACCGGAATGCGCGATGCCGTAGTTTCGCCACATGCGCATCCTTCGTACGATACCTGTATTCATCCTGCTCCTCAACCTGCCCGTGCAGGCCCATGAGGGCATGTGGCTTCCAACCCTTCTCAAGAGCATCGAGGGCGATCTGCAGTCAGCCGGGCTTCGGCTCTCCGCTGAGGACATATACAGCATCAACCGTAGCAGTCTCAAGGACGCCATCGTTCTGTTCGGAGGGGGGTGCACTGCCGAAGTGATCGGGCGCGAAGGTCTCATCCTCACCAATCACCACTGTGGGTTCGGCTCCATCACCGACCATAGCACGGTGGAGAACGACCGGTTGAAGAACGGTTTCTGGGCGGCCAGCAAAGGAGAGGAGCTCCGTAATCCCGGGCTCACAGCCACCTTCATCATACGCATGGAGGATGTCAGCGAACGTATCCTGCCACAGCTCGATCCCGCCATGAGCGAGGCCGCCCGGCGTGATGTGGTGTCCAGCTTGTCCGAGGCCATCGTCAAGGAGGCCACCGGGGGCACCCACTATCGTGCGGTGGTGCGACCGTTCAATTACGGGAACAGCTATTACCTCATCGTATCGGAGACCTTCCGTGATGTACGGCTTGTGGGCGCGCCTCCCAGCGCCATCGGCAAGTTCGGTGGCGATACGGACAACTGGATGTGGCCCCGGCACAACGCGGACATGAGCCTGTTCCGCATCTACGCGGGGCCGGACAACAAGCCCGCCGATCCCAGCGATGCCAATGTTCCGTTCACGCCCCGCCACGTGCTGCCCATGAGCCTCGAAGGACCGGTGGAGGGGGAGTACGCCATGATCTTCGGCTTCCCTGGTAACACGCAGCGCTACCTCACCTCCTACGCCGTGGCTTACGTGCTGGAGAAGGCCGATCCGATGCGGGTTGAAATGCGCACCGCCAGCCTGGAGGTCATCGATGCGGCCATGCGGAGCAGCGACCTAACCCGCCTGCAGTACGCCGACAAGCAGGCCGGTATCAGCAACGCATGGAAGAAATGGATCGGTGAGATGCGCGGTCTGAAGGAGCTGAACACATTGGCCCGAAAGCGCGACCAGGAAAAGGCCTTCACCGAACGCGCCACCAATGCCGGGCGCAACGACCTGCTTACCGTGCTGCCGGAGTTGGAGCAGGCATACCGTGACTACATCCCTTATGCCACCGCGCGTGACCTGTTCGTGGAAATGGCCTATTACGGGCCCGAGGCACTCCGTTTCGCCGATGGGTTCAAGGGCCTGTTGCTGGAGCATGCGCAGCTGACCGCTCAGGGTAAGCTGGAAACCGAGCGTGACCAGCGGCTGGCAGCTGCCGACACCTACTTCCAGAATTACGATGTGGAGGTGGACAAGCGCGTGTTCAAGGCGCTGTTGCCGATCTATCGCTCGCATGTGCCTGCAGCACTGGCACCGTCGTTCCTGCAGGAGTTGGATACCCGCTACAAGGGTGACGTGGATGCGTGGGTGGAGTCCCTGTATGCACGCAGCATCTTCACGGATGCTACGCGCCTCAGGAACGCATTTGCGAAACCCACGAAAGGAGGGCTCTCCAAGCTGGCGACGGATCCCCTGTTCCGAGTGAGCCAGAGCATCTTCGGCAATTTCCTCCAGGAGGTACGCCCACAGCATACGGTGCTCGGCGAACGCATCGAGGGGGCGATGCGCCGCTATGTGAAAGGCCAGATGGATCTGGAACCCGGCCGCACGTTCTGGCCTGATGCGAACAGCACCCTGCGCCTGTCCTATGGCCAGGTGGAGGGCAGCGGCCCCCGTGATGGTGTTGTTTACGGTGCCTTCACCACCCTGGACGGCATCATGGAGAAATATGTTCCTGGTGATGTGGAATTCGATGTCCCCCAGCGATTGCTCGACCTTTACCGGGCCAGGGACTACGGGCCATACGGGGTCAACGGAACCCTGCCGGTCTGCTTCACCTCGTCACTGCATACCACTGGTGGCAATAGTGGCAGCCCGGTGCTCAACGGCCGCGGCGAACTGATCGGCCTCAACTTTGACCGCAGCTGGGAGAGCACCATGAGCGACATCCAGTTCGATCCGGAGAAGTGCAGGAACATTTGCGTGGACGTGCGGTACATCCTGTTCCTGATCGACAGGTATGCCGGTGCGTCGCATCTGCTGGATGAAATGGTGCTGGCCCCGGCCCCGGCGCCGATGCAGCTGATCGACCTGCCCCTTCACCGATGAACGGATGGGAGGAACGGGCCGATGGCCTGCATAAACAGTTCGCTTTCGCCGACTTCGTTTCAGCCTTTGCGTTCATGACACGGGTCGCCCTTGTAGCAGAGCGGATGGGCCATCACCCCAACTGGACCAATTCATACAACACGGTCACGATCACGCTCAATACGCATGACGCGCAAGGCCGTGTCACGGAACTGGACCACCGTCTTGCCCGGGCCATCGACAAGGTGGCCTGAACACCGCCATGAAAAAGCCCCGATGGTACTTACCACCGGGGCTTTTTCGGCGATCGGCGCCGATCAGATCTTCTGCACGTTGGCGGTGATCTTCAACTGGGTCTCCTTGGGTTCGGTGTTGGCCACCACGGTCACGGTCTTGGTCTGCGCGTTCTCCTGTTTGCCGGGCTTGTAGACCACCTCGATCTCGCCGGTACCACCCGGGGGGATGGGGTTCTTGGGATAGTTGGGCACGGTGCATCCGCAGCTGCCATTGGCCGCCTCGATCAGCAGGGGCTCCGAGCCGGTGTTCGTGAAGGTGAACACCTTTTTGTTGTCCGTGTCCTGCTTGATGTTGCCGAAGTCATGCTCGTACTGGGCGAACTGGATGGTGGTCTTGGGGGTGTTGTCCACCGGTTCAGCGGGCTTCGCCATCGGATCGAAGGTGGTGGGGGTGGCCGCCGCTGCGGGATCGGTGTTTGCCACTGCACCGGATGAAGTGCCACCCTTGTCTCCGGAGAATTGCTGGACGGCAAGGGCAACGAGGGCCACCGCGATCACGGCAAGCAGGCCGATCTGGATCTTGTCTTTCATGGGATGGTGTTCTTCAAGTTGTTTCGGGGGACGAAATTAACGCACTCCACCCACCCGTGCGATGCCTTAACGAAGCATTAACACTTGTGACGGTCCCTCATCGGGCCATGCCAAGGCGCTGGTAGGTGTTGTCGCTCAATGCCTCCATCGCACGTTGGAAACTTCGGTCCACCGGGTTCTGGGCGTTGATCACCATCCAATAGGCGGATGTGTCCCACAGGTCCCTGGCGATCAGCGCCTTCAGGCGGGTGTCGAGCAGTTCGCGGGAGCGTGCAAGCCCTGCCTCATCGGGTTCAACGCCTTCCTTCTGCGCCTGGGCAACAAGCTGGTCCACCAATGGCTGGTCCACCTTGAAGCCTGCCAGGAATTTGGGTGCATCGGGATATGCCTTCAGCAGTTCCGAGCGATGCAGGTCCACGTATTGGAGGGCGAACGTGTTGAGGGCTCCGCGCCGCACCAGTTGTCCGAAATAGCTTGAGCTCTGGACGGTATCGATGGGTACGAAGATGTCCGGCGAGATACCCCCGCCTCCGTAGACCACCCGCTTGTTCATGGTGAAGTACTTCAGTGTATCGGCCGGTTGAAGGCTGTCCGCGGAGGTGAGTTCACCGCTGGCAAGTCGCTGTTCCTTTTCGCGCTGGTAGGCTTCCGGTCCCTCTTCGTAGGACTTCTGGATGCATCTTCCGGAGGGTGTGAAGTAGCGCGAAATGGTCAACCGTACGGCCGATCCGTCCGGCAGCATCACAGGCCGTTGCACAAGGCCTTTGCCGAAGCTCCTTCTTCCCACGATGAGCCCCCTGTCCCAGTCCTGGACGGCGCCGCTCACGATCTCGCTCGCGCTCGCGGAGCCTTCGTCCACCAGCACCACCAGCCGGCCCTTTTCAAATCCGCCTTCCTTGGTGGCATAGGTCTCATCGCGCGGCGAATTGCGTCCTTCCGTGTAGACGATGAGGCGGCGGTCGCCAAGGAATTCATCCGCCATTTCGATGGCGGTACGCAGGTAGCCTCCACCATTGCCTTGCAGGTCCAGGATCAGGTCCTGCATTCCTGCCGCCTTCAGCTCGGAGAGCTTGTTGCGGAACTCCTTCATGGTGGTGGCGCTGAACCGGCTCACCTTGATGTATCCCACCTTCGGGGTGGCCATGTAGGCGGCCTCCACGCTGAAGATCGGGATCTTGTCACGGGTAATGATGAACTCAAGGAGCCCGGGTTCCATGCGCCGCTGGATGCCCACCTTCACCTTGGTCCCCTTGGGGCCGCGCAGACGGGCCATCACGTCGCTGTTCCGAAAGCCGACCCCGGCCACCGTGGTGTCATTGATGGTTATGATGCGGTCACCTGCACGGATGCCCAACCGCTCCGAAGGTCCACCGGCTATGGCATCCACCACATAGATCGTGTCCTTGATCAGGTTGAATTGCACGCCGATGCCGTCGAAGTTCCCTTTCAACGGCTCGTTCACCTCCTCGAGCTCGTCCTTGGGGATGTAGACCGAGTGCGGATCCAACTCCTCGAGCATGCGGATGATGGCGGCCTCGACCAATTCGTCCTTGTCCACCTCGTCCACATACATACGGTCGATGTGGTAGAGCAGGCTTTCCAACTTGCTTGCCGCCGCTCCCGTCCGGTCCTGTGCAGAGGCTGTTCGCACCAATGGGATGAACGCAAGCAGGGCGACCAGGCGAAGTGAAAGTTGCAGGAGTCTTGGAAGCATCGCCCCAAGGTAGTGAGCTGGACGCATCATCGGGGTTTCCGCAGTTGCGCAGCACGTTCATGGGCACCGATCACCGACCTGAACCTGATGCTCGACTGGCGTCCCTGCGGGTCGGTAACAGTGAGCAGGTGGTCCCCGTTCGCAGGTTCCATGGCGAACTGGTGCGATGCGGTGGTGGATCCCAGGGACACTCCATCAAGCGACCAATGCAGCTTGCCATCCGGCACCCGCTGGGTGGCAAGAGCGACCAGTCGTGCGGGCTTTCCGGTCATGCCGATGGGCAGGTATAGCATGGATCCATGCTCCGGATAGATGATCGCAGGTCCCGCGTCGATATCGGTGTCGTTCGGTACTGGTGGCAGCCGCTTGTATTCGGGATGGCGTGGCGCGAAGTAATGTTCCATGGCGGGTGGCAGTACGAACCAGGCCACGGAGGAGCCAGGGGCTGCAGGTCCGACCCGGTCTCCCGTCAAAGGATCCACACGTACGCTCCTATGGTACGGGCACGGACGCGTCCGCAACGCGCCGCGGGCGATGGACTGAGCTCGTGTATCGGGGCAGTCGACCGAGGCCTTGTGACCGCTCCGGGGGCAAACGGCCATGGGCACCATGTCCTCGTGCGGTATCCGGAGCGGCTGCCCGTTCGGGAGCAGTCCGAAGAGCTCGAACAGGATCGGTGCCGCGGCCTGCGTTCCGGTGAGTCCGGGGCGTCCTTCACCATTCGCGTTGCCCACCCAGACACCAACGGCATGAACGCCATCCACGCCAATGGCCCATGCATCGCGGTGGCCGAAACTGGTGCCGGTCTTCCATGCGATGGTCTGCTGTCCTGTGAAGTGTTGCCAGCCTGCCGTGGCGTCCGGCCGCCTGGTGTGGGTGAGCGCTTCCAAGGTGTGGTATGCCGCTCCTGCCGACAAGGGTGTTGCCTTGCGTTCAGTCGCGGGGGCGGGGGTGGTGAGCCATACCCGTGGTGGCCACACCACCAACGTCGGGCCCGGTCCAGCGCTATCGCTTGCACGAAGGATCCGGGCCAGGGATGCGTAGGCCCCGGTCAATTCCCAAAGGCTGCCTTCCGCACCACCCATCGCAAGGGCCAGCCCATAGTGTTCAGCGCTCCTGTTTATGGAATGCAGCCCCATTCCATGCAGCGTGTGTAGTGCGGCAGGCACGCCGAGGTGGCGGAGTGCGCGGACCGCGGGTACATTGAGCGACCGTGACAGCGCCTCGGAAGCGGGCACGGCACCATCGTAACCCTCATCGAAATTGCGGGGTGCGAAGCCTTCATACTGGGTGGGAATGTCGGTGACCAGCTGGTCCGGCATCCAGGCACCTTGGTCGATCATGGCGGCGTGGATGAACGGTTTCAGAAGACTGCCGGTGCTGCGTCGTGCCTGGACGATATCGACCGCCCCGCCGGCGCCGCCGGCATCAGGCTGGTTGCCAACATAGACGCGTACCTCGCCGCTGCCGATCTCCATCACCATTACTGCTGCGTTCATGACACCGTTGGCACGCTGGGCTGGTGCATGCCTGCGCAGCACGTCAAGAGCCTGTTGTTGAAGACCGGCATCCACGGTGGACATCAGCCGCCGGCCTCCACGACCCTCACGTTCCGCATGGTCGAGCAGGTGCGGTGCGAGGTGGGGAAGGGGGAGGGGTACATCGGGCAGCGGTTCATCCAAGGCCAGGCTCCATTCCATGCGGTCGATCGTCCCGTTGCGATGCAGTTCATCCAGCAACCGGTCGCGCTTGCGGCGGAGCGCTTCGCGGGCCCTTCCAGGGTGGATGCGGGACGGGGCGTTTGGCAGAACCGCGAGGGTGGCGCATTCGGCCCAGCCGAGCGTTTCCGCAGGACGACCGAACCATCGCCAGGAAGCCGCCTCCAATCCCACTACATTGCCGCCGAACGGCGCGTTGTCCGCGTAATTGCGCAGGATCGCATCCTTGTCCAGCTGCCATTCGATGCGCAGTGCCAGAACCAACTCAAGCACCTTCTGCGCCCATGTGCGGGGACGGTCGCCCCGGGACATCCGGGCGAGTTGCATGGTGATGGTGCTGCCACCGGAGACGATGCGGTGGGCTTTCCAGTTCTGGTATGCAGCCCTCAGCAGCGATGGCAGGTGAACACCTCGGTGATGCTGGAAGTGGCGATCCTCGAAGGTGAGCAGGCAGGTGGCGAACCGGGGAGGGACGTGGTCCGTTGTGGGCATGCGCCATTGCGCATCGGATGCCACCCGGGCTGCCAGCAGGCGCCCATCCCGGTCGAGCAACACCGTGCTGGAGGGTGTCTCGAAGAGCGGTTCTACCGGGAACACGGCCACCGCCACAAGGCCGCAGGCTGCCAGCAGCAGGATCGGCCGGAACTTCACAAGCGCCCGCATTCGACTGCAAAGGTGTGGCACACCGATACCTTTGTCCATCATGCCACGCCACGTACCGATCATCGCACACCTCTGGCTGCTGCTGGGCTCATTCGCCACCGCGCAGGAATGGCGCCCCATCACCACCCACGGCTACATGCCTGAGACGGCTACTCCGGAGGTGGTGGCGGTTCCGTTCGACGGCGTTGCCGCAGCGTTGGACGATGTGCGCCGTGCCTCCGAGGGGCGGCTGTGGCTTCATGCCCGGTTCGTCACGTGCACCGTGGATCCCATCACCGGTGGCGCTTGGTACACCGCTGCGAACGGGGATCGCCTGTGGCGGGCGGCCTTGCGTTCACCGGGAGCGCATGCTGTGGAGGTGTTCATTGAGGAAGTGGATATTCCGGAGGGAGCGGCTTTCATGGTGCATGATGGCCTCGGAGGCAGGATGCAGGGGGGCTACACCGCTGACCATGCCGCCAGGTCGGGTACCATCACCTCACTTCCTGTGGAAGGGGAGCGTTTGGTGCTGGAGTATTTCGAGCCGGCAGGGTCTTCCTTTCAAGGCTCTTTCCGGGTCGGGAAGTTGTTGCATACTTACCGTGGTGCAGCAGATGGGCGGACGGGTGCGTGTATGGTGGATGTCGCCTGCAGCGAGGGCACGGACTGGTCACAGCAGCGTGATGCCGTGGTGCGTATCCGTGTGGTGGTGCCCGGTGGCGCCGGCTTTTGCACCGGAACGCTGATGAACAATACAGCCCTTGATTGCAGGCCACTGGTGTTGACCGCGTTCCATTGCGGCGAGGATTCAGAGGCGGCCAACTTCGGGTCGTACCAGTTCCTGTTCAACTACCAACGCGGTTGTGGCACCGGAACGGCGCCTGCGAGCCAGGTGATGACGGGGTGTGTCAGGTTGGCGGATAGCAATGATACCGGCCCACAGGGTGGGGGTACCTACGGCTCCGATTTCCTCTTGCTGGAGTTGAACAACGTGGTGCCCCCGTCTTTTAACGCCTTCTATGCGGGCTGGGAGTCCACTGTGTTCGCTCCAGCGAATGCGGTGAGCATCCACCATCCGTCCGCCGGGCCCAAGTGCATCAGCACGTTCACGGCACCTGCCACGGATGCGTCGTGGGCGGGCTTCACAGCAGGTTCGCATTGGCGGGTCAACTGGGTGCCAACGGAAAATGGTCATGGTGTCATGGAGCAGGGTTCATCCGGCGCGCCGCTCTTCAACGCCTCCAAGCGAGTGGTGGGTACGCTGACAGGCGGTAATTCGTGTTGCACGACCAATGGATGCGGGCCCCAGACAGGGCCGAATGAGCCCGACCTGTTCGGCAAGATGATCTATCACTGGATCGAGAACCCGAACCCGCCTGAGGAAAAGCTCTACCTCTTCCTGAGCCCCACTGGGAACTTCAGTCAACAGAACGGCAGCTATACGCCGTGCGGCGGCATCGGTATTCCCGAGCAGGGGTCCTTGTCCCGGGTGGAGCTGCAGTACCTGGCCGCTGAGCACAGTCTGGCGTTCACCTGTGCCGGATGTCAGGGGCGCATCCGCTTGCGGTTGTTCGATACGACAGGACGTGTCGTAATGGAACGCGCCGTGGATGCACTCACCCGGACGGTCCTGGCGTTGCCCGCTCTTGGCAGTGGCACCTACCTGTTGGTGGCCGATGGGATCGGGGCGCATGCCACGCTGCGCTTCGTCGTTACTGGATAGTGGATGCATCTCCCGAAGGCACCACCTCCACCCAGGTACCCTTCGTACGCGCCTGTATGCGCCCATCGTACATCGCATCCAGTTGTATGCCTGGCAGGCGGAACCTGCCGGTGAAAGAGGCGTTCAGCGCCACCCGGATACGGCGGGAGGAACCCCGTGGGAGATCGAAGTAGCTGAGCACCCGGTCGTCCCGGATATCCTGGTAGTCCATGGTGCGCGGGGCATCCGGACCCTCCTCCAGGCGGGTGGGCCGGATCTCCCATCCGTTGGCGAAGATCTGCGTCAGGGCGAGATCGCGGAGGTCCGGTCCCTGACCATCATGCTGCACATCAACCACTGCGAACAGGTCGGTACCCTGTTCCAACCTGCCGGGATCCAGGGCTCTTCCATCGCGGTCCTCGAACCGGACGCGTGCCATGATACCCCGGAAGTACTCCTGCTCCACGTCCGCACGGGGCTTTCCGCGCCTGAGCAACTGTACGTGCAGGGGGTGGTCGCTGTTATTGCGCACGGTGATGCGCTGTGCTTCGTCGGTTCTTCCCATGTCGATGGTGCGCAAGGACGAGGGGCTTCGCTCTTCCACGGCGCGACCCTTCCGGGTGACGGTATAGTGCAGGCCTTTTCCATTACCCGGGGCGTCCTGGGCGATGGACCATAGCGCGAATGCCGTGGCCTGAGTGCTCTGCCACTCATCGCTCGAGAGGGTGGAGGCGATGCGCTGAAGAACGGTGTACGCTTCCGCATTGCGATCGATCGACCGCAGCACGTGTGCGGTGATCGCATCATCGCGCAGAACACTGCCAAAGGTCAAGGTGGCCACCTCGGAAGGCACGACCGCCCTTGTACCGACCCCCATGAGGGTGCCTGCAACATCCTTCCTCCCGTTCAGCGCATAGGCGCCGGCAAGCAGGTGGCGTGATCGGTCGCTCAGATCGGTCCGTTCGCGCAGCCTGTTCATCGCCGCACTTTCCGGTCGCTGGGCAAGGCTCAGCACGAAAAGACGGTAGGCGTCCAGTTCATTGCGGAACGCCCGTTCCAAGTTGGTGGGCTGCGTTGGAACGTCGTCGCGCAGGCTTCGCCGGGTATGTTCCGCCCATCGTTCCAGCACGCGTTGTTCCACGGGATGTCCAGCGCGCTTCGCTTCCACCAGGAAATGCCCTGCGTATGCGCTGCTCCAACCGTCGTAGGTATCACCGGCCGGCCACATATTGAACGAGCCATCGGAACGTTGCAGCCTGGCGACACGACGCATGGCATCAGCTACCTGCAGGCGCAGTTGTTCCCGGTCGGCCGCAGGAAGGTCCAAGATCCGGTCAAGGTACACCTGTGCGAATGCACGTGAAACGGTCTGTTCAAGGCAGCCATGGGGATATTCGAGCAGGTATTTCAGGCGTTCTCCGAGGTTTATCGGTGGCATGCTGCTCAATTCCAATTCCGCGGAATTGCTTCCAGCAATGCCGATCGGCGCGACATCCATCGTGATCTCCGCTCCCGGTCGGATCAACGATCGTGTCACATCGCTCGCCATGGGCGCGGCATCCCTCACGTCGATCTCCACTTCTGTCGTGGCGCGTTCCGATCCGCTTTCGGCTGTGACGATGATGCGGCCTGTTCCGCTGCGTTCAGTACAACGCAGGGGAAAGCGCAGCAGTTCTTCTCCGATGGCGCTCATGGTAAGCTGCTGGCTCGCGGGCCCGCTCAGCTGAACAGGACCTGTGGTCCGTACGCTCACCTTCACCGCGCCGGGGGGGCGCTCCATGGCGAACAGCGTCACCGGCAGATCCACTGATTCGCCAGGCGCCAGTTGCCGCGGTAGGCTGGCCAGCACCATGAGGGGCTTGGTCACCGGCACGCGCTGCTCGGCATGACCCTGCGCTCCTTCGCCGTTGGATGCGACCACCATCACACGGACCGATCCCACGTAGTTGTCAAGGACGACGGAATGCGTGCCAAGTCCGCGCGCTCCGATGCTGAAAGGTCCGAGGTACCGCACCACCGGTACAAAGCGCTGTGCGCGTGCGCCCTGCACGGGGCCTACATCGTCGCTGCCACCGAGGGCCAGGATCCGCTGTACCTGTTGGCCATATGCACCAATGACATCGTCATAGACATCCCAGCTTCTGACTCCCAGTGCTTCGCGCGCGTGGAAATGGGACCAGGGATCCGGTGTTTGGAACCTGGTAAGGTCGAGAAGTCCTTCATCAACGATGGCCAGGGTGTAGGTCATTGGTCGTCCTGCGCGTTCGCGGACCTTCACGTTGAACGCTGCGCCAGTGCGGATGGTCTTGGGCAATTCGAGCGTGGGGGAGAGGTGGGAGTCCGGGTCCTCCACGAAGAGCGGTATCACCCCGTGCAGGCGTATGGGCAGATCATTGGTCACGCTGCCGTGGGGCTGCAACAGGCATACGTCCGCATATACGTTGGGTGCCATATCGGCCGTGATGGGGATGGCGACATGTGTCTCCCGTTCGCTGAGTTCCACCCACCGGGTGCTGAGCAGGCGGTCGCCAGTGGCGATGGTGATCAATGCACGTCCCGCACCGGCCGAGGGGATGCTGAGGATGGCCTCCTCCCCGGGTGTGTAGCGTTCCTTGTCCGCGCTGAAGGTGAGCATGGATGATGCCTTGGGGTCTTCGCGTCGTGCACGACCCTCCCAGCCCGGCCAGTCGAAATGGAGCAACAGGGCGCTGACATGCCCGCTTGCCGGGTCCGTGACGCGAAGCACCGTTCTGCCCCAGTCCGCTCGCCCCACGCGCAGGTTGAAACGTGCGCGCCCCCTGGCATCGGTGGTCAACGACAGCGCCTGTCGTACAGTATGGTGTGCTGCGCTCATGTAGTTGGCGCTTCCACCCACGGCACCATCCCACCACCAGGAGTGATCCAGCTTCAGTACCTGCACATCGAGGTTCCGGTCCCGGGCTGACGAACCCCGGGCGTCAAGGGATGCGATATCCACGACATAGGTGGTATCCGTGAAATAACTGCCCCATGCCCCGGTTGGAGCCGGAACGCGGATCGCCACGTAGTGGTCATAGGGTGCCATGGACAAGCTGGTCCTGTCCATGCTCGCATCTCCGCCCGGCTCAAAGACCCGTGTGACAATATTGGCTTTCACGAGTGCCGGCACACCTTCACCTGCAGGCACCGGGAGGGGGAATGAGAGGCTTCCATCCGGACCGGTCCGGCCATCGTGAACGAGCACCTCCTCTTCGCCGATCCGGGATGCAAGGTCATTGAGGTTCCACTCCTCGAAACCCTTGAACACAAGATCGTCCGTGGCGAGCGTCATGGTTATCGTGGCACGCATGTCCCGCGCCACGGCACCGTGCAGCCATTCCGCATTGACCTTTACCTGATGCGGCCCAGCCCCGTTCAGGCGCCCAGGACCTGCATCCAGCTTTACACGGAGCCTGTTCGGGCGCACGGTCTCCACGCGAAGGCTCCGATCGAAGCGAGCCGATCCGACCTGGACCTGGGCGTTCCAGATACCGGTGGGAGCCGATGCGTCCGTAGCAACACTGAACCGGAAAAGACCCTGCACCCCCTTCCCCGCCACCATACGCTGGGTAGGACGACCCTGCGGGTCGAATAACTGGAGCACTACGGGATGGTCCTTCGCAGCTGATGCATCCTCCAGCATGAAGGCAAGGTGGAGCGTGTCTCCGGGGCGCCATACACCGCGCTCCCCGTAAAGGAACCCCTTCATGCCTTCCTGCGCACGGCGTCCGCTTACGTCGAATTCGCTGACGGAAAGAGCATTGCCGGGATCGAGGCGGAGGTATCCGTATTGGCGTCCTTTCCGAGCGGTGATCACCGATGGTCGTGCGGCCGATGCGGTCATTGTGGCCATCCCATCCGCGTCGGTCCGCAGGGTCGCCAGTTGTTGTAATTGGGGCCCGAGCACGGTGAGCTCCACACCGGCCATTGGACGCGTGGATACGATATCCGCCACGGCGAAGGTCCATGCTCCCTGGCCGGCCTCCTTGGCCATGAGCCCCAGGTCACTGGCTATGATGTTGCATCCTTGGGGTGCCTGGGCATGGTAGTAATCCTCACTGCAGGGGTCCAGCTCGTCCCAGCCCCAATACGGGTAGTAGCCGTGGCCGTACCATTCCTGGCCCATGGCATCATGGCGCTCCTGTTCGGCCTTGAACTCCTCCTTCCATGCGAGGTCCGTCAGGTCGGTATCGCTGCCTGTGCAGGGCAGGGCGCTGTGCTGTCGGCGGAAGGAAAGTTCCACCCGGTAAAGGGCACCCGGTTCTGCCTCGAAGTAACGGGAAAGGTCGAGGTGGTATCGGTTCCATGCGTCAAGGTCGGGTGCATCAGCGGTCCGCAATGGCACCAGATGACGCGCCACCAGGCTTCCGACCCGCGCCAGTTCATGCTGCCCGTTGAGCGGGTTCACCTGCAGGAATTGCGGAACGTTGGACGAGGTGATGCGCAGTATCCTGACCTCCACGTGGCGGAGCCCAACGGCTTCGAACGGCATCACCATCGCATTGCTGGAGGGCAGTATGGTGCCGTCACCTACAAGCCTAACGGCCGGACCGCGTGGAGCGAACGTGAGCGCGAAGGCCGTATCCGCGGTCAGCTGCAGCCCTCGTTGCGAACGGATACTACGACCCACGCTCACCAGCTGCTCACCATCCGATCGTTGCGGCGGCATCAGGAGCACCCTGTTCCCATCCACATGGATCCGGACGGGTCCGTTGCCAAGGGTAATGAGCCCATCGAGGTCCTGGGCCGCGTCGAGGGGATCACTGAACACCAGTTCCGCGTACTGTTCCCCGTCATCGCGGGCGGCGCTGGATATGATGCCCAGTTCACCCATGGCAGGGATGGTGATGCGTTGCTCGGATCGGTCATCCACACCGATAGCGGAACCGTTGAATGATAGCGTGACCACGCTTCTGGTGCTGCGCCGGTCCACGTTGGGGATGGTCAGCGTGTGGGTACGGCCATCCTCAGCGTGCGCCCACTGCCGATCCAACTGGCGGCCATCCTGGGTGGCTGTGAAGCATGCAGACAGTTCTGATGCAGCTGCATCATCGAGCGTTCGTACCGTCACCACCAGCTGTTGCCCACCATTACCGGTTCCGATAAGGTCTGAAGCAGCATAGCGCACACCCTGCCGGATGGTGTGGATGGTGTAGCGCAATTCGCGATGATCGGCCGGCACCTCGACAAGAGCACCGAGGTCAAGCTGCACTGTGTGGTCCTTGTCAGGGGCGAGGCTGTTCGCTGGTTCGAAGGCTAGGGTCCTGCGATCGCGCCAGCGCACGTTGCCGGGAACAGCGGGGTCGAGCGTGAGGATCCGCCCCAGTTCCAGTTCGCTCGTATCGCGCCATTGCAGACCTTCAGCGAGCCGGACCAGTATGGGTGCCCGGGCTGAAATGTTGCCTGCGGTGAAGGCTTCCACATAGCTGCTGAAGGAGGGGGGGGGAAGGTCCGGCGCGGGTGGTGATGTGCAGGCCACCACATGCAGGGCCAGGACCAACAGGGCGGTACGAAAAAGTGATCCCATGGCAGCAGGGGCGGCAAGTGCGTTCCCGACACGAAGTTAGAACGGCTTGCACTACGCGTTGGGCTGCACCTGTGGACGTGCAGGTGTATCGGTGGACCCGATCAGCTCACTGGCCTTGCTGCAGGCTTTCGGCATCCTCTGCGGGAAGGATATAGCCGTTCATCTCGCCCACCACGAAAGCGTCCACAAGGCCCATGCCCCTAAGGCGCTCGCGAGCGATCTCGGCCTCTGCCCGCGTGCCGAAGCGTCCATGGAAATAGCGCACGCCATCCGGTCGAATGACAGGTTCCACATCGCCGATCTCGATGTACTTGCCCATGGTCTCAACGGGCACCGAACTGACGGAGCCCACGAAGGAACCCACCTGCACACGGAATCGGATGCTGCTCCGGTCCACGTTACTGGAGGGCAGCGAGCGTACATCCTCAGGACCGGTCAGGATGGCACCGGCCTCCTTCATGCTCACCCGCTTTCCCTGTTTGAAGGCCACCAGGAAGGCTCCTTCAAATCCCTGGAGCAACATCTGCACCTTGTGGTCGGCCGCATCGTTCACGTTGGTGAACGATCCGGTATAATAGCGCATCAGCCCATCGTCGCCGCGGATGGATACAAGGTCGGGAACATCGCGGAAGATGTTGCGGGACAACGGTTTTCGGAAGGCGCCCAGCTGTACCCGAACGATCACGTCCCGACTATCATCCACCGCCCCCATGCCGCGTTTGCGTTCGCGCTCGGTCCCAACTTCACCACCCACCTCCAGCAAGCGGCCGTTCTCCTCTGCCATCACCCTGCTTTCGATGCCCATGCCACGAAGCTCCAGTTCGCGTCTCAGGGCTTCCGGAATTCCATCATAACTACCAACCACATAGAACGTGGTGTCACCACTTTCCACGGTACGCACATCCGGCAGGCTGAGTATGCGCTGCATGAGCTCCTCGCTGATACCCTCCACCTGTCCACCCACCTTCACCACGTAGATCCGCTTGTTCTGCGCTGCGATGGGTCTGGGCTTTGGCGCGGGACCAAAGGATGCCACGGAGGAGGCGACCATGTTCACCGCGCCGGAATCGAGGTAACTGAGGTGTCGCTTGAGGAGGGCTGCATCGCTGATCGTCACCCCGCGCCCATCCACAATGGCCCCTGCCGCTGTTCCGGGTTCGTCGTCCTGGTGGTCCGGCACTCCATCCCCGTCGGTATCGATCGGGCATCCCGATGCATCCACCTTCACTCCTGTAGGAGTGCCCGGGCACAGATCCTGCATATCCTTCACGCCGTCCGCATCCTCATCATCCAGCAGCACGATCAGGTCCAGCTCCTCGCTGTTCAAGGGGGTCACCCTGCTGCGTTCGGCACGCGGTACGATGGGAACAGCATAACCGATGGAGAAGGAGGAGTACAGGAAGCGATCGTTCCCCGCGGTCCCGCGCCGCTCTCCCGTGCTCTGGTCCGTGACACCATCCACCAGGTCGGTCAGCGTGAAGTGCATGGTGGTGCCGATGCGGAAGTCAAAGCCCCCGCCAAGGTCCATGCGGGCGCCGATGCCGGCAGGCACGGCCCACGTGCGTTCGGGATACTTGCCGAATCCGTCCGCGTTCAGTTCACGGACATCACTCTCGTATACATAGTCGCGTTGGATCACGGAGGCCTGTGCAGCGAACGGATCATCCTCTGAACGGTCGCGGATGCTGCCATCGCTCCAGTAGTGATAGGTGCGCCCCTCGCGATCGCGGAGATCGGTCTTGGTGAGGAACTCCACACTTTCGAACCCGAGCGTGATGTAAGGCTCCACACGCCTGTCCTTGTTCAGTAACTGGAGGAAATTGTAGCGGAACTGGAAGCCGCCGATCGTGATGCGTGATTCGAAGTTGAGGGAGCGGGAGAGGCTTCGCTCATTGACCCCCAGCCTTCCGTGAAGCGCGTACAGGCCGCCTTCCAGCCAGTCGTTGAGCGGCACGGTGGCACGAATATCGAAGGCCGGCCGGGCGAGGAGGGCACTGTGCTCGGCATGTTGCCGGCCCACATCGCCGAAGAAGGCGAACATACCCACCCCGAGGCCCAACGTGGGCCGGGTTCCGGATGTGGCCGGTGTCACCACGCCTCCCGCGAAGGCTGGGGCCACCATCGGTGCCGTGGTCGTACTGTCCTGCTGGGCCTGTGCCGGCGACAGCACCACCACGAGGGCCATCGCTCCTGTAAGGGAGCGGGCTGCTGTTGGATGGCTTGTGCCGGCCGCCATGGGGTTCATCGAAGGATCACTGGACCCACTGCTGTTGGGTGATCATCAGTGCCTCCTGTACGGTGATACGCTCGCCATTGTTATAAGCTGTCACGAACGGTCCAGGGAAGCCATGGCCCCCGTTCACGAAGTTAATACGTTGGTCGCGGGCCTCCCGGTAGGTGGAATGGCGGCCGGTCACGTACTTGATCCATCCCTCGTGGCGCTCCATTTGCAGGTCTCCGGAATAGCGGTGCTTCTCCGCGAAATAGGCTTTGCTCACTTCACGGTGGCCCGCTGCGATCTGTACCTTGAAGATCACGCCGCGTTCCGGTGTGGGAGTGCTCGTGACCGGGTTGGACGGGCTGGCGGCGGGGCGGGAGGTGGATCCGGACCGCGAGGAACGTTCGGCAGATCGTGGAGCGCTCTTCGGTGTCTCGGTGACAGGCTCGGTGGCCGGGGCTCGCTCTGCCGGCTGCTCCTTCAATGCAAGGTTGAGTTCTCCGTCGCTGCTGTCCATGGTGGAGAGGCCGGCTGCATCATTGCCCAATAACTCCATTGCCTTGGGGCCGATGTAGAAACGGGAAGAGCCCACCACCGCTTTCTGGGTCTCGTCGTTCAGGAGATAGCCGAACTCGCCGTCGACGGTGTATTCGCCATCCGGCTGGCCGGTCGCACGAAGCTTGTACACGACCCGCACGTCTTCCCTTGCTGGCAGGTTCAGCCAAACGAACTTGACGACGCGTTCCTGGGCGGTGAAGATGGCTTCATCGCTGCTTTTCTCCAACGCGGTGAAGCCGGCCGGGATGGTCTCCTGCAACTTGCCGAACCCGCGGATGGAACCTTTACTGATGAGCACCTCCACCAACATCTCCTTGTCGGAAACCGGTGTGATGGTGCGGGCTGCGCTCACGCCACCCGGGCCCTGGGCCGGGGGTATACCCGCTGCATCGACCACCACCATGGGCACCTTGCCGGACGATGGCGGAGTGGCACCGGCTGAAGCGGACACCAGGTCGTATGTATCGACTGAAGTATCATCCGCTGCGCTCGAGCGCGCGGTGGTGCCCGATGGGTTGCCTTCACCGACATTCACGCTGTGGGTGGGCAGGTCATGGGTCTTTCGCTCGTTATCCTCGATGTAGGAGAGGCGGCCTGTGATGGGCAACATGCCGCGCGCGGTGGCATTGGCCTTTAGGGTGTAGCTGAACGTGAAACTGGGACCGGCCGGCAGAGACATCCAGATGAACTTCGCCTTGTTATCGGCGAAGGTGAACGAGGCCCCCTTCGTTTCAATGGCGGTAACGCTCAAGCCGGCAGGAAGGTCCAGCTGGAACTTCGCGAAACCGGAGAGCTCACCTTTCTCCACGGTGACGTTCACGCGCACTTCGGAGCCGGGAGACATGCCCGCCGGCAGAGTTTGGTTGATGCGCACATCCGCCGACAGGAAAGCGTCAACAAGGAAGAGGCCGAAGAGATTGGCGAACAGCACCAGCTTTGGGACCATGGGATGTGGTGGATCGGTGAAGGAACGAACGTGTCATGCACACGCTGCGTCCAAAAGTATCCGCACCTCCTCTGGTGGATCCCCGGCGTTCGGTGTCAACTACCAACAAGGCACTGTTGAACGCGGCGCCCTGATGCTCAGTAGTTCGGCTTCAATAGGTACTTGCTGTAGAAGCGGTTGATGGCCGCCACGGCATCCTCTGGTGCGTCCACCACCGTGACGAGGTCCAGGTCCTCCCCTTTGATGTATGCATGGCGCTCGCCCATGGTGCGTTTGATCCAGTCGAGCAGTCCCTGCCAGTAAGTGCGCCCGACGAGGATGATGGGGAAGCGGCCGATCTTCTCCGTCTGGATCAGGGTGAGCGCTTCGAACAACTCATCCAACGTGCCGAACCCGCCTGGAAGTACGATGAAGCCCTGGCTGTATTTGGTGAACATCACCTTGCGGACGAAGAAGTAGTCGAAGTGAAGGCTTTTTTCCTTGTCCACGTACGGGTTTGATGACTGCTCGAAGGGGAGCTCGATATTGAGCCCGACACTGGTCCCGCCCCCCCGCTGGGCCCCCTTGTTGGCTGCCTCCATGATGCCAGGGCCACCTCCGGTGATCACGCCATATCCGCTTTGGGTTAACTGGTAGGCGATCTCCTCGGCGAGGGCGTACTCCACCGCATCGGGTTTTGTGCGCGCGCTGCCGAAGATGCTCACGCAGGGCCTGATTCGCTGCATGGCTTCAAAGCCCTCTACGAACTCGCTCATGATCTTGAAGATCGCCCAGCTGTCGTTCGCTTTCACCTCGCTCCAGCCACGTCGCTTGAATGCGCGCTTGATACGGCGTTCGCTCTCGTCGTGGGGTTTGCTGCTGCGGCTGCTCATAGGTGGCGTGAGGGGGTGTTAGGAGGAAGATACGGCCCGGTCCAGCTCCGCGGCGAGGAAAGCTGCGGTATGACCGCGCCCCATGAGCACCACCTCTTCGGGCGTTCCACGGGCCACCACGGTTCCGCCCCCCTGCCCACCCTCCGGCCCCATGTCGATCAGGTGGTCCGCCACCTTGATGATGTCCATGTTGTGTTCGATCACCAGTACGGTGTTGCCCTGGTCCACCAGCCGGTCCAGCACCGAGATCAACTGCCTTACGTCATCGAAATGCAGGCCGGTGGTGGGCTCGTCGAGGATGTAGAAGGTGCGGCCCGTATCGCGTTTGCTCAACTCGCTGGCCAGCTTGATGCGCTGTGCCTCCCCGCCGCTCAGGGTGGTGCTGCTTTGGCCCAGTGTCACATAGCCGAGGCCGACATCCAGCAGCGTACGGAGCTTTTGCGCGATCATCGGGATGTCGGCGAAATGGGTGGCGGCTTGTTCCACCGGCATGGAAAGCACATCGGCGATGCTGCGCCCCTTGTAGCGCACCTCCAGTGTCTCCCGGTCATACCGGCGGCCCCGGCAGGTTTCACATGGCACGTTCACGTCGGGCAGGAAATTCATCTCAATGGTCCGCACACCCGCCCCTTTGCACGTTTCACAACGTCCACCTGCGGTGTTGAAGCTGAAGCGCCCGGCCTTGTACCCGCGGATCTTGGCGGCTGGGAGCTGGGCGTACAGTTCACGGATGTGGTCGAAGAGCCCGGTGTAAGTGGCTGGATTGCTGCGCGGTGTGCGTCCGATCGGACTTTGGTCCACCTCGATGACCTTGTCGATGTGCTCAAGCCCTGTTACACTCCGGTACGGCAGGGGCTGGGCCTCACTGCGGTGATAGTGCTTGGCCAGGATGGGATAGAGCGTGTCGCTGATCAGGGTGCTCTTTCCGCTGCCGCTGACCCCGGTGACACAGATGAACCTTCCCAATGGCAGGGTCAGGTCCACGTCCTTCAGATTGTGGCCACTGGCGCCGTTCAGTTGAAGCTTCCTGCCGTTCCCGGGGCGGCGCTGGACGGGTACCGGAATACGGAGGTCACCGCGCAGGTAACGGGCGGTGGTGCTCTCCCCCTGCACCAGGTCGCGCGGGTCTCCCTGTGCCACGATGCGACCGCCATGCGCACCGGCACCGGGCCCGATGTCGATGAGGTGGTCGGCGCTCATCATCATCTCCCGGTCATGTTCCACCACCAGCACGCTGTTCCCCCCATCGCGCAGTTCGCGCAGGCTGCCAATGAGTCGGCGGTCGTCACGCGGATGCAGGCCGATGCTGGGTTCGTCGAGGATGTAGAGCACGCCGGTGAGCTGGCTGCCGATCTGGGTTGCCAGGCGGATGCGCTGGGCTTCGCCGCCGCTCAGGGTACGGGCACTGCGGTCCAGCGTCAGGTAGTCGAGGCCTACGTCCAGGAGGAAGCGTGTGCGGCTGGTGATCTCCTTGATGACCTCATTCGCAATGAGCGCCTGTTTCTCATCGAGGTGGGCGGAGAGCCCCTCCATCTCAGCATGCAACGCCGTGATGCTCATGCCTGCCAACTGGTGGATGTTCCGTCCGTTGAGCCTGAAATGCAAGGCGTTCTCCTTCAGGCGGGCACCCTTGCACAGGGGGCAGGTGACCATGTGCGTGAAGCCGGCAGCCCATTTCTGGGCCGCCTTCGTGCCGTCGTTCGCCTGCTCCATCACATGGGGAATGATCCCCTCGAATTGAACGCTGCGGTCGTTCAGCCCGATGCTGCTGCTCACGCGGAGCGGCTCGTCGAGCCCGTTCAGCAGGGCGGAGATCACTGCATCGTCCATTTCGGCCACCGGGCTGTCAAGGTCGAGCCCGAACCGCTGCAGCACCGCCTCCACCTGCTTGAATATCCAGTTGCTCTTGTAGGCGCCGAGGGGAAGGAAGGCGCCACGCCGGATGCTCTTGTTACGGTCGGGTACGATCTTGTCCAGCGCAACCTCCGTCACCTGGCCCAGCCCGCTGCACGTGGGACATGCGCCATAGGGGCTGTTGAAGCTGAACAGGTTGGGTTCCGGTTCCTCGTAAGCGATGCCGCTGGTGGGGCACATCAGGTGACGGCTCAGGTAGCGCGGTTCATGTTGGTCCACACCTGCGATCATGAGCGAACCCTTGCCATACTTCATGGCGGTGGCGCAGGTCTCCGCCAGTCGCTTGGCGTTGGCCTCGTTCACCTTCAGCCTGTCCACCACCAATTCGATGTCGTGCAACTTGTACCGGTCCAGCCGTGGGCGATCGGCGATGTCGATCACCCTGCCATCCACGCGCGCCCTAAGGAATCCCTGGCGAAGGAGTTGGTCGAAGAGTTCTTTGTAGTGCCCCTTTCGCCCGCGTACCAGGGGCGCCAGCACGAGCATCTCACGTCCTGTATAGCCGGAAAGGATGAGCTCCTGGATCTGCCTGTCGGAGTAGCGCACCATGCGTTCGCCGGTCACATGGCTGTATGCTTCACCGGCCCGGGCGAAAAGCAGGCGCAGCAGGTCATAGACCTCGGTGATCGTACCCACCGTGCTCCTGGGGTTGCGGCTGATGGTCTTCTGCTCGATGGCGATCACCGGGCTCAGCCCCGTGATGGCGTCCACATCGGGTCGTTCAATGGCGCCGAGGAACTGGCGGGCATAGGCGTTGAAGGTCTCGATATAGCGGCGCTGCCCTTCGGCATGGATGGTGTCGAAGGCGAGGGAACTCTTCCCGCTGCCGCTGAGCCCGGTGATGACCACCAGCTGGTCACGTGGAATGCGGACATCAATGCCTTTGAGGTTGTGCACCCGGGCACCCTGTACCTCGATATATTCCTGCTCCCCCTGCTCCCGGTCCGACCCAGCCTGCACCTCGGCCACCTTCGTTTTCCTTGCCATCATCGGTCATCATTGCCGGTGGTCACCTCATCAAAATCCTCGGCTGGCAACAGCAGGTTGTAGCTGCGTCGCTGTGTGTTGCTCAACTTGTTGGAGCGCAACCAGGGGTTCAGCAACTTCAGCATCCGGAGATCGGTGCCCTGCTCACGCGCATAAGTGGCCAGGTCGGCGATGGGCCCTTCCACCGACATGCTGCGTGTCCGGTATGGCTGGTAGAGGTCCTGTGGTCGGATGTGGAAGCCATACCGTTCCGGGTCGCGCAGGATCTCCTTGATCGCCAGGATCCGGAACACGTAGCGGGACGTTTCTTCCGGCAGCTGAAGGTCGAAGTAGCTGGTGCCCCCTTGTTGTTCCAACTGGCGTGCCACTCCATCGGTTCCCATATTGTAACCGGCTGCTGCGAGCGCCCAATCCCCATGTTGCTCGTAGGAGCGCTTCAGGTAGCGGGCGGCGGCCTCCGTGCTTTTCTCCATGTGATAGCGCTCATCCACCTCGTCATTCACTTCGAGGCCATATTCGATGGCGGTGCCTTTCATGAACTGCCAGGGGCCGGCGGCACCGGCGGGCGAGACCACATTGGTGAAGCCGCTCTCGACCAATGCGATGTACTTCATATCGTCCGGCACACCGGCCTCGGCTAGGGCCTCGGATACCATGGGGAACCAACGGTGGGCTCGTTTATGCAGCAGCACGGTATTGCTCTGCCAGTAGGTGTTCACCAGCAGTTCACGGTCCAGTCGTTCGCGCACGTCCAGCCGGTCCAAAGGCACTGGTTGGTCACAGAAGGCAAGACGGTTGGGCAGGGTGAGGGAGAAGACCTTGTAGCTGTCGTTGAAGTGGCGCTGGTGGTCCAGGTCACTGTTCTCCACGGATGTGGAGTAGGAGAACAGGTGCACCCCGAGCGCGCCGGTCAGGAACAACAAGCACCATAGGGCGGTGCGGGCGACCATTCCGAACTTGTTAGGAGTCCTCATCGGCGTGCGTGTCGGGTCCGTAACGTGAGTGCGAACAACGTGCCGAAAACGACCACTGCATAGCCAACGTACAGGGCGGTGTGGAAGTTCTGCCAGACCTGGATGTACCTGGAGGCCACGAAGACAAGGAACACGTTGAGTATGGAGAGCCCCACGAAGGTGAGCGCCACCTGGGCGTCACTAAGGCCGGCGTAGCTGAGGTGATGGGTTGTATGGTCACGGCCACCCACGAACGGGGAAGTGCCTCGTGCGATGCGGTTGATGGAAACGACGGTGGTATCAACAATGGGCAGCAGCAAGGCGATCAGCGGCATGACGATCTGGCGTGGTGTCTCCCATGCGCCTGCGGGTGAAGGGGTGTTCCACAGGAAACGGATGGCGAGGTAGGCGAGGAACACCCCCAGGAACTGGCTTCCCGTATCGCCCATGAACATGCGCGATGGGTGCCAGTTGAAGAACAGGAATCCGGCAAGGGCGGCAAGCACGCCGATGATGAGGATCGTACGGACCGTCTCATCCGCATGCAGCACCTGCATCTGGACCAATATGGCACAGAGCACGCCGATGCTCACGCTGGTGGTGATGCCATCCATGTTGTCAAGCATGTTGATGGAGTTCATCATTCCCACCACCCACAGCACGGTCAGCAGCTGGTCGGCCCATTCCGCGTCAAAGAGGTCGATGCAGGTGCCTGATGCGATCAGGATCACGCCGCAGGCCACTTGGGCCAGGAATTTCAGCAGAGGGCGCGTGTTGTATGCGTCATCGGCCAATCCCATCAGGAAGCCGAGGGCGGTTGAGGCCAGCAAACCGAACAGCTCCGGGCGCAGGGTGGTGCCCGCCCGTCCTGGGAAGATGACCCCATGCAGCGTGAAGCTCACCAGGAACAGCATGAAGAAACCAATGCCGCCGAACGCAGGTTTGGCGGTACTGCTCCAGCGCACCAGAAGATGGTCTGTGCCCCGGATGCCAAGCGTACGGGCAAACCGCATGAACAGGGAGTTCACGAGGATGCTGAACACCAGCGAGGCGAAGAACAGCCCGGAATAGATCAGGAGGAGTTGCGCAGCGCTGTACATGGGATCAAGTTACAGGCCACCTAGGTCCATCGGCGAATGCGGGCGCCGCAGCGTCCTTGGGGCTCATCAACGGAGCGCTGGTCCCCCATTCGATGGCCAGCTCAGGATCGTTCCAGCGGATCGATCGTTCTGCGGAAGGGTCATAGTAGCCGGAGCACTTGTAGGAGAAGATGGTGTCATCCTCCAGCGCCAGGAACCCGTGCGCGAATCCGGGAGGTATCCAGAGCTGTTCATTGGCGACCGTGTCCAGCACCTGTTTGTAATGCCGGCCCAGGGTGGGACTGTCAGGCCTGAGGTCCACGCAAACGTCGAGCACACTGCCCCGTACCACGTGTACGAGTTTCCCCTGGGCGCTTGGTGGCAATTGGAAATGCAACCCGCGAAGGACACCCTTGCTGGATGTGCTTTCGTTGTCCTGTACGAATGGAACAGGATACCCGATGGCCGCTTCGAAGCGGCGCTGGTCGAAGGTGACGATGAAGCTACCCCGGTCATCGGTGTATCGGGTGGGCAACAGCCGAAGGAGCCCGGGGAGGGGGGTGGTCAGAACATTCATGATCGCCCCAACAGCCAGTTCATGAACGAACGACGCTTGGTACTAGAACGCTCCTCGTAATATCCGCTTGACCCTTGCGCATAACCATATCCATACCCATACCCATAGCCGTAGCCATAGCCGTAATTGTATCCGTACTTGTTCCGGTCCACATCCACACCGTTCAGCACGGCGCTCAGGCGGACGATGTTGTTCTCGTTGATCAAGCGGTCAACGTTCTGGACGAACTGCTTCTTACTGTAATCCGCGCGGAAGATGTAGATCGGGTAGTCCGCGAGTTGGATCATGGGGATCCCATCGGTCACCAGTCCCACCGGTGGATTGTCGATCAGGATCACATCATACGCCTGCTTGAGTTGCTCCAAGACGAGCTGCATGCGCGGGTTGATGATGAGCTCCGATGGATTCGGGGGTATGGGTCCGGCGGTGATGAAATCCAATCCGGGAAGATTGCTTTTCTGCACGCAGCCATCCACGGTATCCTTGCCGATCAGGATCGTGCTCATCCCCCGTATGTTCTCCACCCCGAATCCCAGGTGGATCTTGGGCTTTCGCATGTCCAGGTCAATGATGATGACCCGCTTGCCGCTGATGGCGATGATCCCCCCCAGGTTGATCGCCACGAAGGTCTTGCCTTCTCCAGAAATGGTGCTTGTGATGGCCATCACCTTGGGCCCTTCCGCATTGTCTATGAACTGGAGGTTCGTACGGATGCTTCGAAAGGACTCGGCGATGAGTGACTTGGGGTTCTTGTCTATCAGTAGTTGAGAAATGGGAATGTCCTTCTTGTATTTGGGCACCATTCCAAGGATACCGATGCTGGCGTTCGATAGCTTGGCGATATCGTGCAAGCTGGTGATGTTGTCATGCAGCACATACCGGATGAGGATGAGGATGAGGCTCACCATTATTCCAGCCAGCAGGTAGGTGCCGATGATGATGTTGCGGACCGGATGCAGCGGGTTGGCGGGTAAGGTGGCATCCTCCAGGATCTGGTTCTCTGGCACGAACCCGGCCTTGCTGATACGGTATTCAACATCCTTCTCAAGGAGCTGGGTGTAGTACTTCTCGTTGATGTTGAACAGCCTTTCGATGCGCGCGTACCCCAGTTCCTTTTCGGGCAGTGCCCCGAACTGGCGGTCCATGTCATCCAGCAGCTGTTGGATCTCCCGCCTCCGCTGCAAGGCGCGTTCGCGGATGGTGCCAATGCTGGTTAGGATGAGTTGTTTCTGGGTGTCGATCTGGTGTTCGAGCGAGCGCACCCCTTGATGGTCCACCGTGGCCTCCAGGTACAATTCATCGCGCTCACGCAACAGGGCCTCCATGGTCCCTATGATGCTTGCCAAGGTCTTCTGGAACTCTGTTCCAACGAGCAGCGGCACCAGGTTCTGCACCGTGATCTCCGGCAGGGGCCTGTCCGTATTCCGTTTTATCTCATCCAGCAGGGCAATATCCTGCTCAAGCTGAACAAGCTCGTTCGTGAACGCTTCGTTGCGTTCGATGTAAAGCGGGGTCATCTGTCCGGCCCCTGTCACCTTGTTGTCCACCTTGAACTGCTGGAGCTCGCGCTCTGAATCGCGGAGCAGTTCGAAGACCGTGTCCTTCTGCGCGCGAATGAACCGGATGACGTTGGCCGCACTCTCGGTCTTCCGCTCCACGTCATAGGCGATGAACGTTTCTGCGATCGTCTGGGCCAGGTCCCGGGCAAGCAGTGGGTTCTCGTCCACGCAGCTGATCTCCACGGTCTGTGCTCCCACGTCGGCGATCTTCACCTGTACCTGCTTGATGTATCGGTTCACAAGGGACTTCCTCGAATTGATGCGGAAGAACAACGTGGCTTCGGTGGGTTGGGCTTCTTTCCCTGCAGGCAGCTCTATATCGAGCACGCAACTGAAGTCCGGTGTGCGAACGATACGTCCCCGTTCGAACGTGTACTTGCGCGCTGCCTTGCCATCGTTGTAGGAGAGGGTCACACTGCCCACATCGCTCAGGTCCATCATGACCGGAATATCCCGCACGGCCTCATTGAACACGGTCAGTTCTCGCACCTTGAAGAAGGACCGCGTGTAGAACTCCTCCGTCAGGATCTGTCCCTTGTTGAAGTAGCTGACATCGAGTTCCATCCGGTCCAGGACACGGCTTAGGAAGAACGGTGAACGCATCAGTTCAACGTCGGCCTGGAGGGTCTTGTCCTCCATGAAATCCTCCACATTGAGCACCTGTTGGGCAGTGTTGCTCTCCCGCAGCTGTACGAGGGTCCTCGCGCTGAAGGTGGGTGCGGTATAGCGCAGGTAAAGGAGCGCGCTCGCCAGCGCCAGCAACATCAGAAGAAAGATCCAGAAGGCGCTCTTGCGGACGATATGGACGAACAGCCCCAGCTCGAACTCATTGCTGAAGTTGGTTATCCGCTCCTTGTAGCTCTCGAAATTGAGGCTACGCTGGCTTGTTTCGTCCTGTAGCATCTGCCGCTGGCTGCCTTAGTTGAATCCGCGCACAATGCCGATCACGAGCACCACACTGGTCAGAAGGGTGATGATGGGTGTCAGGTCCTGCAGGAATTCGCGCGCCAGTTCGGGGTTCGGTTGTACATAGATCACGTCATCGCCCTGCATGACGATGTCCGCGTACTTGAGCCCCTCGATGGTCGACAGGTCGAATTCGTACACCTTGCGTCCACCGGTAGGCATGTGGCGGAAGAGCTTCACATGGGAAGCGTTACCCCGTGGTGCGATGCCTCCGGCTGAAGCGAGCGCTTCCAACAGGGTGGTGTTGTTGTTCTCCAATGGAATGATGCGGGCATCTCCGCCCCCCCCCGGGAAGACCACCACCCGACGGTTGTTCACCATCACCTGCACGAAAGGTCGGTTGTAGAACTGGGTATAGCGCTCCTCGAGCATTATCTCCGCTTCCCGGACCGTCTTGCCGCTCAAAGCTACGCGACCGAGCAGGGGCAGCTTCACCATGCCGTCGAATTCGATCAGGTACAGGAAAATGTTCCGGTTCATGAACTGGGCGTCGCGTCCACCCCCCTCGCTCACCAGGTCGATCATCTTGAATCCATCATTGGCGAACAGCCTGAACTGGATGACGTCATTCGGCTGAAGCAGGAGCTGGCCCGATGCGGAATCGGAAAAGCTGTCGAAGACGTGGTCCGTGGGCGTCTTGAACATGATGTCCCGGTTGACGGTGCAACTGCTGAGCAGCGCGATCAACAGGCATAGGAACAGGGTGCTGCGGAAAAGGTGGTGCATATCCGGGCAAAAGTAACGTTCGGCGCTGAGGATCAACGGCCCAATATCCGGTTGTAGAGTTCCGCCATGTCGTTCACCAGGCGGGTGTAGTGGAACCGTTCCGCCACCAGCGGCCAGCCGGCGGCGCCCATGCGCTCCCTGAGCGCAGCATCCTCCACCAGCCGCAGCAGGTCGTTCCGCAGGCCCTCCGCATCCCCGGAAGGTCGCAGCAGGGCCGTACCGCCACTGGCCACAACGTCCGCAATGCCACCCACACGGGTGCTCACGATGGGCCTGCCGGCAGCCTGTGCTTCGATAAGGCTAACCGGGGTCCCCTCGTTCAGGCTGGTTAGTACGGCGATGTCGAGCCCTGCGTTCACGATATCAACCTCCTTCAACCACGAGGTGAAGGTGAGGGTGGCGGGTGGAACGGCCGGCCTGTCCGCATAAGCATCCACCAGGCCCCTGCCGTTGAGCTGTGGCCCTGAAGCCACGTCGAGCCCCAGTGTCCGGGCACGCTCCTCCAGGCGTCCGCGCTCCTCTCCATCGCCTACGATGAAGGCCCGGATGCGCCTGCTGGTCCGCTGTTGCATGCCGGCAATGACTTCCAGGAAGAGGTCGTGGTTCTTGATCGGGACCAGCCGCCCCACGATCCCGATGGCCACTTCGTCCTCTGCCACGCCGTAAACGGTCCGGAAGATGGTCCGCTTGCGTTCCCTGTCCTCGCGGAAGCGGCTTAGGTCGAACCCAAGCGGTATCACGCTCACCTTGTCGGCGGCACAGATCCGATAGGTGTTCACCAACTCTTCGCGCTGCTGTTCGCTGATGGCGATGATGCGGCTCGAACGGAGGGCGAGGTAGCGCTCAATATTCTTGTACAGAGCCGTGCGCACCGGCCCGAAGTAGCTGTGGAAGACGTGTCCGTGGAAGGTGTGCACGATCGCCTTTACCCCCAGCTGTGCGGCGGCCATGCGCCCTACGGCTCCAGCCTTGGCGGCATGGGTATGCACGATGTCCGGCTTGTATTCCCGGATGAGCTGCTTGATCCGCCGGTAGGCTGCGCCATCGCGCCAGGGGGCCACCTCGCGCTGCAGCTCGGGCAACACCAGAGGCTTCACACCCACCGCGTCGAGGATATGGTGGCTGCCTTCCTCGGTGGCCTCCTGGCCCCCCCCCACCAGCAGGGTCTCGAAATCGGGTGGTAAGTACCGTGTGAGGTAAGCAGCGTTGTGCGTGGGGCCGCCCAGGTTGAACCGGTTGATGATACGGAGGATGCGGGGCATGGCTCAGGAGGTGGCGGGGGGGCTCACGGTCGCACCCGGATGACGTTCCCACCACCGGGTGAAGACGATGCAGGCGTGCAAAGTTGCCTCCGCCGTACCTGGATCCGCTGAACGCGACCGCGCCAGGAGCGCGCGCACGGCAGGGGCTGACAGGCCCGCGGCCTCCACCCGGTCCGGATGCAGCCAGACGTCGACTGCATCGCGAAGAAGGGTGTTGTACAGGTCCAGGAGGGGAACTTCGAACCCCTTCTTGCGACGCAGCATCACGCTGGGTGGCAGCAGGCTTCCGAAGGTGGTTCGCAGCAGGTGCTTGCCGCTTCCCTTGCTCAACTTCGCCGCTGCGGGTAGTGCGAAGGCCAGTTCCACCACGCGTTTATCCAGGAAGGGGGTTCGCACCTCGAGGCCGTGCGCCATGCTGGTGAGGTCCACCTTGCACAGCATCTGGTTGGGCAGGGTGAAGTGCAGGTCATGCAGGAGCACCCGGTCCATCCCGGTCCACGGTCCTTCGCTGGACCGCAGGGCGTGTTCGCGGCGCAGGCGTTCATCGGGGAGCCCCCCCCACAGCTGGTGCACCAGTGCACGGTCGGTGAACGTGGTAAGCTCCAGGGAGCGCTCCTGAGCGGGCAGCCTGGCCATGCGGGCGAAGCGATCGAACTGGCGGATCCGGTCCTGCCAGGGAGATCGTCGGCTCCGGGGCAGTGCACGCCAGAGCGGCCCGAGCGCCCTGATGGCGTGTTCTGCGATACCCGGTCTTGCCCAGCGCAGCTCCGCCTGGTGCTTGCGGTATCCGCCGAACAGCTCATCAGCCCCGTCGCCGCTCAGGGCCACCGTCACATGCCTGCGTGTGCGTTCGCACAGGATGAAGGAGGGAAGGGCACTGCTGTCCGAGAACGGTTCATCGATGGCATCCAGCAGGCGCGTATAAGCTTCGGCCAGTTCGGAGCGCTGCAGCCGGAAACTGTGGTGCCGGGTGCCGAGGTGGCTGGCTACCGCCTCCGCATGCGCGCTCTCGTCGTAGTACGGGTCCTCCGCATAGCCGATGCTGAAGGTCTGCAGGTCGGGCTTGTGGCGTGTGGCAAGGGCGGTTATGATGCTGCTGTCCACACCGCCACTGAGAAAGGTGCCCACGGGCACATCCGCCACCAGGCGCATGCGCACCGCATCGTCGAGCAGGTCCATCAATTCCCGCCCGGGGTCGGGTATGGGCCGTGCGGGAGGGTGGGGGAGCTGATACCAACGCTCGTGTCGCACACCCTTGCCATCGGCATGCAGGCAGTATCCCGGCTCCAGCTTGTGCGTTCCGGCCAACACCGTTGCGGGCGCTGGGATGAACTGGTGCAACAAAAGTTGTTCCACGGAGCAGCGGTCCAGTGTCCGGTCCACCCCCAGCGCCAGCAGTGCCCGCAGTTCGCTGGCCACCATGAGCTGCCCCTGTTGTTCGCTCCAATACAGGGGCTTCACACCATACCGGTCCCGGGCCACGAAGAGGCTGTCGTCCTGCGCATCGTGGATGGCCAGGGCGAAGAAGCCGTTCAACGAATGGAGGAAGTCCGGGCCCCTTTCAGAATAGAGCCTGAGCACGACCTCGGTA
>Ga0169931_10002047_pt1 | contig 33127 bp, 23 predicted proteins | sample Kivu_15m_20L_FD_129675 | JGI IMG/M metagenome (GOLD analysis project Ga0169931, IMG submission 129675) | Freshwater microbial communities from Lake Kivu, Western Province, Rwanda to study Microbial Dark Matter (Phase II) - Kivu_15m_20L... | ecosystem: Environmental > Aquatic > Freshwater > Lake...
CAAGGCTGTAGATGTCGCTGCGGTTGTCGATGCGGTGCCCTTCGCCGCGAGCTTGTTCGGGGCTCATGTAAGCGGGAGTACCGGCCGAGTCTCCTCTCTTGCAATATTCGCTTTCACGTAGCGCCAGACCAAAGTCCGCCAAGTAAGGCCGATCCTGTCGATCGAGCAAGATATTGGCTGGTTTCACATCGCGATGGACCAGCCCCTTGGCGTGCGCATAGTTCAGCGCATCGGCCATCTGTTCGATGATCCGCAGCGACAAAAGGCGATCGGGGCGATCGAGCTTGATGCGCGATGACAAATCGCTGCCATCGATCAGTTTGGAGACAACGAAGAAATCACCGCTGTCGGTCTGACCCACATCGTAGACCGGTACGATATTCGGGTGATCGAGCGCTGCGACGATACGAGCCTCGGTGAGAAACCCTTGTCGCATCGACGGGTCGAGCAATGAACCGAGGGTGACTTTGATGGCGACATCGCGCTCGAGCTGGTCATCGACAGCGCGGTAAACGGCACCGAAGCCTCCTTTGCCCAGTAGCGAAACCACCCGATGGCGGCCAAAGGATATAGGCAGGCTATCGTGAAATGGGGCAGTTGTCGCGTGAAGACCGGGCTTTGCTTCTCCGAGATTATCTTCTGGGGGATTATCTTCTGGGGGAGTCTTCGCAGGTGGAATCGTAGCCTCGTCGCTACCGCTTTGCTTGGACATGGCGTAAAGGTCGGAGGAGGTTGATGAAAGAGCTGCGGAGAAAATTATAGCCATTCATCGATCGATCTGCACCTAACAGAGCTGATCGCAGAGCCCCGTTCGCCTTGGCAAAATTGAAGCGGCTGCAATTTAGTGGACATTACTGTTACCAGCATCGCAAACCCCGATAATGAGCCGCTTGGCCACCGCTGGCCTTGTGCCAGTGGAGCCCTGACTGGGTAGCTACAGGAAAGCCGCGAGCACTCCCCTTTTTTCTTTGAGCCCGGCGGCAGGCCGGGCACAAAGAAAAGAAAATGGAGGAGGGCCATTCGCTTGTAGCCACTCAGTCATTCTTCCACCGGGGCAAGCCCGGATGGTGAGCTTCGAGCCACAACGGGGAACGACCGGGGTGTTAGTAACCGGGCTGTAGTCGAGGGAGTCGCTGCATGCCACCCTTACAAAGCTTTGCAAGATTGGGGGGCAACAAAGGTGTCAGGAACGTGTCAGGAACCAGAACGCTTGGTAGGGGACTTCGCCAGAGGTCCTCACGCGGGGCGGGGACTTCTGGCGAAGTCCACTACGGGTGGTTCCATTCGTGCCAGAGTGCCTTTCGTGCAGTGCCTTTCGAGGGCAACAAAGGTGTCAGGAACCGAAACGCTCGGTAGTGGACTTCGCCAGAGGTCTTCACGCGGGGCGGGGACTTCTGGCGAAGTCCACTACGGTCAATTCTGCTCGGGTCAATTCTGCTCCGGTCAATTCTGCTCGGGTCAATTCTGCTCGGGCTCGGGCGGGATGGGATCGAGGATTGGGCCGTAGAATTCGGGGCGACGATCGGCAAAACGGTCGATCACATGCGCTCCCTTCGTTCGCTCAATCCGCTTATTCCGAGCCACTCCCAAGTCAATCGCCGCGCTGATCAATTGCTCGTCGTGGTCCGAGGCCCGCGCCAGCTGGATCCCGTCCGGCCCCCAGATACTGCTCAGTCCGCAAAACGAGAAGGCGCGCTCCTGGCCGATGCGGTTGGCGGCGACAAAAAACAAATGGTTCTCCATGCTCCGCGCCGCCGGGACAATCCGCGCCGTCTGCTGTGCCGCCATCGGCCAGTTCGTCGCTAGTGCAATCACATCGGCCCGGAGCAATCCCAAAACACGCATCGGTTCCGGGAACGAGCAGTCGTAGCAGATCGCCAGCCCAATCTTCATCCCCCCAACCTCGTGGACCGCGTAAGGACGGTTCCCGCGATCGACAAATCGATCGATCCCAAGATGCGGAAGGTGGATCTTGCGATACCCCCCCACGACCCCCGACTCGGTCACCAGCGCCAGGGCGTTGTAGAGCCGATCGCCGTCGCGCTCGAGATAACCAATTGCGGCAGCTTGCACCCCCGCTTGCATCAGACAACGGCTGATATTCTGCCAGCATGGATCGTCGATTCCGATCGCATGCGGGAGCGCCTCGGCGCGGCTTTCGAAACAGTAACCGCAGAGCGCACATTCCGGGAAGACGATTAAATCGATACCCTCGGCGCCCGCTTTGTGGATCCAGCGCTCGATTTTCTCCAGGTTTCGCTTGAGCTGTCCGAGCTCAATATCAATTTGCGCAGCTGCGATTCTCATAGCGACATTCCCATTTTCTTGATTGGGTCTACCGGCAACCGGGGACCCCCACAATAATCGATTTTCATGAACAGCACTGAATTTGATTACGATGTTGTCGTGATTGGTACCGGCCCAGGAGGAGAAGGGGCTGCGATGCAAGCCGTGAAAGGGGGGCATCGCGTCGTGGTTGTGGAAAAATACCATTTCATTGGGGGTGGCTGCACCCATTGGGGGACGATTCCCAGCAAGGCGCTGCGGTACAGCATCAGTGCCGTGATGCGGGCGATCAATAACCCGACGATCCGCGAAATGGGGGTCCATATTTGCCCCTCGATGCAGCAGCTCCGCTCGAGCAGCCAAGCAATCATCCAGCGGCAAGTCGCCATGCGGCAATCGTTCTATGACCGCAACGGGGTGCCGATTCATTTCGGCGAGGCAAGGTTCGTCGACCCGCAGACCGTCGAAGTCGATGGAACAAAACGGATCACGGGAAAATATTTTGTGATCGCGACAGGCTCCCGCCCCTACCGACCCGAGAATATCGATTTCACTCATCCACGCATCTTTGACAGCGATACGATCCTCAGTCTCGATAATAAACCACAGTCGGTGACGGTCTATGGTGCGGGGGTCATCGGTTGCGAATATGCATCGATGTTTCGCAACCTCGAGATGAAGGTCAACCTGATCAATACTCGCGCCAAGCTGCTGGAGTTTCTCGATGACGAGATCATCGATGCGCTCGCCTACCATTTGCGCGACCAGGGGATTCTGATTCGCCACAATGAAATGGTCGAAGGGATTGAGGGGCAGGAGGATGGTGTTGTCGTCCATTTGAAAAGTGGCAAGCGGCTGAAGACCGATATTTTTCTCTGGGCCAACGGTCGCCAGGGGAATACCGAGACGCTCGGTTTGGAACAGATTGGGATCGAAGTCGCCTCGCGAGGCCAGATCAAGGTCAACGAGCATTTCCAAACATCGTCCCCCCATATCTATGCCGTTGGGGATGTGATCGGTTATCCGTCGCTGGCAAGTGCGGCTTACTCGCAGGGTCGCTTTGCCGCGATGCATATGCTGGGGACGGGTCACGAAACAGGTCATGAAACAGGTCACGGGGCAGGTCACGGAACAGGCTATCGACCGGTGCGCGTCGAAGACATTCCGACAGGGATCTACACCAGTCCCGAGATCAGTTCGGTGGGGAAGACGGAGCGTGAATTAACCGCCGCCTGCATTCCGTACGAGATTGGTTTCAGCCAATTCAAAAGTCTCGCGCGGGCGCAGATCACGGGTGAAACGACGGGGATGCTGAAGCTGCTGTTCCATCGCGATACGCTGGAGATTCTCGGGGTGCATTGCTTCGGCGCGCAGGCAGCGGAGATCGTCCATATCGGCCAGGCGATCATGAGCCAGCCGCAGGGGAACAATACGCTCGAGTATTTTTTTGAAACGACATTCAATTATCCGACCATGGCCGAAGCGTATCGAGTGGCAGCGCTCAATGGCTACAATCGATTATTTTGATGCAAGCCATCGACGCGGAAACGGCTCACGGACCGATGTCGCACAATCATCACGATCACGATCATCCAGCTGATGCGTCCTGTACCGAGAGTCGTGCAGCCTTGGATTCCCATACCCCTACTCATACCCATACCCCTACTCATACCCATACCCATACCCATGCCCATGCCCATTCCCATGCCCATACCCATGGAATGGGGGGCTGTGGCCATGATCATGGTGGTGAGCGTCTGGAGCTGGGCTGTGCGATCGCCGCGCTCGCGCTGTGGGGCGCTGGGGTCTTGGCCTCGATCGTGCTCGAGGTCTTTCCTGCATTGCCGCTTGGGTTGTACCTGCCCGAGGCATTGTTTTTGATCTCGATCGGCTGCGGGGGTTTCCATCCCTTGCAGGAATCGTGGCAGAGTCTCAAGCGGGGGCGGTTTGAGATCGATTTTTTGATGGTCGTTGCCGCGGCTGGGGCGGGGGTTCTGGGGGAGTGGCAGGAGGGAGCGTTGCTGCTGGGGCTGTTTAGTCTGGGGCATGCCCTGGAGCATCTGGCGATGCTGCGAGCGCGGCGATCGATCGCCAGCCTTGGGTTGCTGCGCCCGCAGAGTGCGATCCTCGATCGCGAGGGGCGTGAAGAAGAAGTCCCGATTGCCCAGGTGCGGATCGGCGACCATGCGATCCTGAAACCCGATTCGATGATTGCCGTCGATGGGATTGTGATTGCCGGCGAGAGTGATGTCGATCAATCGTCGATCACGGGGGAGAGTTTTCCGGTCGAGAAACGGGGGATCCCCAGTTTTCATCCCGAGGATCCGCGGGGGATCGATGTTGCGGGTGAGCATCGCGTCTATGCCGGGACGCTCAATGGCGCCGGGATGCTCCGCGTCTATGTCACGCGGGCCGCAAACGAGACGACCCTTGCGCGGCTGATGCATCTGGTGACCACAGCCCAGACCCAGCGCTCGGCGACGCAGCGGTTGACCGAGCGATTCGAGCGCGTGTATGTCCCGATCGTGCTGGTGGGGGTGGTCCTGCTGCTGTTTGTTGGTCTGGTTTGGGAGGAACCGTTTGGCCGCAGTTTCTATCGCGCGATGGCGGTGCTGGTCGCTGCCAGTCCCTGTGCGCTGGCGATTGCGACTCCTGCGGCGGTCCTCAGTGGAATTGCACGGGCCGGCCGCAGCGGGCTGCTGTTCAAAGGAGGAGGTCCGCTCGAGGCGCTCGGCAAGGTGCAGACGATCGCCTTTGACAAGACCGGCACGCTGACTCGCGGGCGACCAACCCTGACCGAGATCCTCCCCGCCGCCGGCGTCTCGACCGAGGAACTGCTCGGGTGCGCTGCGGCGGTCGAGCGGATGAGTCCCCACCCGCTGGCGCGAACGATTCTGCAAGCGGCCCGGGAGACAATCGGTGATCCGCGGATTGCGGAGGCAAGCCAATTCCAGCGGCTGGTCGGTCGCGGTGTGCAGGCAGTGGTTGGCGGCCAGCGCGTGATCGTGGGCAACGAGCGTTTGCTGGCTGAGAACCGCGAGCACCATCCGCTGCCCGATGCACTCGCGGCGGAAGTGCAGCGACTGAAAAAAGGGGGACGAACAATCGTCATTGTCCAGCGGGGCGAAGATTATCTCGGCGTGCTCGGTGTCCAGGATGTCCCTCGTCCACACGCTGGGGAAACGATTGCGGCGCTGCGTCGGTTGGGGATTCGTCGCCTGGTGATGTTGTCGGGGGACCATCAAACGGTGGCCGAACACATTGCGGCCGAAGTCGGTTTGGATGAAGCGACAGGGGATCTTCTACCAGAGGACAAAGTGGAGATCGTCAAGCGATTGTCCCATGTTCAGTCCACCGCGATGATTGGTGATGGGGTCAACGATGCACCGGCGATGGCGATTGCCAATGTCTCGGTGGCGATGGGTGCGGCGGGTTCCGATGTTGCGCTGGAAACAGCCGATGTTGCCCTCATGGGGGATGATCTCTCACGATTGCCGTTTGCGATTCTTCTGAGCCGACAAGCCTCGCGAATCATTCGCCAAAATCTGTGGATCAGCCTGGGGATGATCGCGATTCTGGTCCCGGCATCGCTGGCTGGTTTGCAGCTGGCGATCGCGATCGTCTTTCACGAGGGTTCCACGCTGCTGGTGGTGCTCAACGCCCTGCGGCTGCTGACCTTCGCTGAACCGCAGCCGGCGACAACCGCAACCGATCCGCCAATCGAGCCTGCCGTATCAATCTCGCCAGCCTCGATGCGGTCGACGTAATTGCTGCTTTCGCGGTCCGAAAAGGGGGCCGAAAAGGGGCCGAAAAGGGGTCTGACCCTCTCCGGCAATTGCCTCTAAAGGGTCAGACCCCTTTTCGGACCGCGACCCTTTTTTGGAGAGGCTCTAATTGTTTGCTGGAACAAATTGTGGGGGCAGCGTGTATTTGGTTTTGGCTTGGGTTCGCGTCGTGATCAGAATGGCTTGGGAGCTCGTGCGTTCGGGATGCGGCGCGATGACCCACACCAATTTTTGGGCATCTTGGTCCAGAGCCGTCGCTGTCCGGTCTGGGTTTGCTTTCCGCACCAAATCGTCCAGCACCTGCGCGAGCGTCTGATCGCGATGATTGAAATCGCGAATCTGCTGGTTCTGGGTGATGCCATCGAGCTCGAGGTCCCCTCCCATCAAGACGATCTCCAGTGGCGGAGTGCGATTGGGGTCGACCGCATTGAATTGATCGCAGACAGACTGCGCCGCCATTTCGAGTGATTCTTGGTCAAAATTGATCGAGAATTGCTTGGTCAGTAGCCCCTCGATGGCGCTGCGATCGGCCATCGGTGCCGAGGGATTCTCGGTTGATGGAGCGGCCTTGGTGGGGGGAGCGCTGGCCAGCGGAACTGGACCGGCGACAGTGTTGCTTGCGAGCCATCCGCCGAGAATCAGATTCGGGGCTGCTTGGGAGGGAAGATACATATTGGCGACGATATCCCCTGCCCCGACGACACCCGTCCGCGTCCTCTGGGCAGCGACCCGCAGCATTTGCGGCAGGCGGACAGAGAGCGGTTTCCAGGATGGATCGATCGTCGCGTCGATCAGCAATCTCTCGGCGGCCAGCGGGAGCCGGCCGATCGCCTCGTCGAGTTTCTTGCGGAGCAGATCCGGAGCCGTGTTGCCTCCCGGAGCCAAGCGGACTTCGACATACCACTGTGGGCTCCAGTCCATTCGGATCAGGAGCGCCGAGAAATCGGGGATCAGAAACTGCTTGAGCGGTTCATAGAGTTCTTTTGCGTACTGCTGGAGCATTTGCCGACCATCGGCGAAGAGAAAGTTTGGAGCGGTGAGGATGGCCAGATCGGGTTCCGATCCGACCTCGTTCCACAATTGATTCAGCGCGCGTGGAAGGACCACGGCACCTCCTTCGGCGGCTTCGATCTCCCGGATCCCTTCGAGCGTTGCGACGGCAAACCATTCCACCATCCCGACGGTTTGCGGATCGATATACCAGGCTTCGCTCTCCTGGTCGCCACGGACATAAACCGTTCCTCCGGCGGGCAATCGCGCCTCTTCCCCCTGCCAGCGTTTGACGAGCGAGTCGCGTGGCTGAGGGGATTTGAGCTGGACGGCCAGCGAGATTCGGAAGGTCCCTTCCTGATCGGCGTCGATCCCCATCAAGAGGCGACGGACATCCTCCGGCGGGACGCCGATCCGCCGCTCAAGCTGCTCCATCGCTTCGGCCAATTCGGGCGAGAGGACTTCGTACAGCGATCCTCCAGCAGTGCGGTCGATGAGACGATCGATCCGCGCGGCGACAAACATGTCCGAGCCTGGAGGGAGGAGGCGGAGGGGAATCGGGGCTCCAGGAGCGGGGGCACCCCAGAGCAGTTTCGGGTCATCGACCCACACGACTGGATCCTTCGATGGACGTGTGGGACGAGTTGTGGAGGTGGGGGGCTTTTGATTGTTTTCAGCCGCAGCCGTTTGGCGCTCGGCCGATGTGCCTGGAGCGTTTTGCGAGCGCGCGTTTGGTGGGGTGGGGTTTGATGGTGTGGAGGGGAGTTCCGAAATTGTGGGGAGATCCCGCGAACGCGCGCGGGCAGTGTCTGAATCGGGGCTGCGGACGAGCACGGCAATAAACAGTCCGAGCACGACCAACCCGAGGGCACCGAGCAGATAGGGGGCTGGCGATTTTTTCTTCTTCCGCTTGTTCGCAAAGGTGGATTTTCGCTGCGGCTCGCGCGGTCCATTTGCCGGTCCATTTGCCGGTCCATTTGCCGGTACGTTTGCCGGTACGTTGCTTGCAGACCCGTTTGCCGCCGTGACGGCGGAGGCCTGTGCGGGAGTCGTTGGCAGCGGTGCGGCGACGGTTACCGGCTGGGAGGAGAGAGTCTCTGTCTGGGCGGGCACTGCTGGGGGCTGGGCGAGCGAAGGTGGCGGCTGGGCGGCAGTATCGCCGGGTTGTGAGGGAGCAGGTTGTGAGGGAGCAGGTTCAGCGGGAGTGAGCCGTGAGGGCGCAGGGTGCGCGGGTGCAGTTTGTGGGGGTGCAGTTTGTGGGGGTGTAGGAGTGGGTTTGGGGGGCGCGGGGCGCGGTTGCTGGACAGTGTCTGCGACCTGCGGCTGGGCGGGAAGAACGTCTGCGGGTGGAGGCGGGTTGAGCGGCTGCGAGGGGGTGGTTTTCGCGACGGTGTTTTGTGAGGGAACGCTCTGTGAGGGAACGCTCTGTGTGGGAACGCTCTGTGAGGGAACGCTCTGTGAGGAAACGCTCTGTGTGGGAACGCTCTGTGTGGGCGTGCTCTTTGGGGGCGGAGTTTTTGAGGGTTTGGGCTGCGAGGGGGTGGTGACCGCGCGTGGGAGCGTGGGAGCAGTTTGCGAGGGTGCGGTTACGGGAATTGCATCGAGCGCCTCGAGGAGGGCTGCGGCAGAGGCGAAGCGCGCATCGCGATTTCGGGCGACGAGGTGCGAGAGGACTTGCTTGAGCGCGGCATCGGTTTCGTCTTGAGCGACGTAATTTCGCAGTCCTTCGGGGAAGCTCGATACGAGTGCCGCGAAGGCTTGTCGCGTCTCCTGGGCGTCTTCGGTTACCGGCAGATCGACGCTTGCCAGGAGCGTGCCGGTGCGGAGAAAGAAGAGGAGGCAGCCGAGGCCGTAGAGATCGGCAACTTCGTCGTGCGGATGGTCGAGGAGAACAGTTTCAGGGGGAAGAAAAGCCCATCGAGAAAACGGGGAGGAGAAGATTCGACGTTCTGGAAACGTCGAGCCGGCAAAGGGCTCGGTCAGCAGCTGGACCGCTCCGTGGCGATCCATCCAAGCGTGGTAGGGGTCGCCGGGAAAAGCGAACAGCCGCACGGCATGGAGCTGGATGAGTCCTTGGGCCAGCTGGCGCGCGGCGGCGACCACATCGGCCGCGGACATGCGTGCATTGCGGCATGCTTGAACCGCATTGTTCCCCTCGGGGGTGCGGCACAGGAGGATCGAGCTGGGCGGGGCCTGCTGGGCGGGGATTCGATCGGGGGCCGGGACGACCGACAGGAGCGATGGGGCGGGGAGACGTGCGAGCCACTGCAAGCGAGCGGCGATCTCCAGGGGGAGGGGTTCGGTGAGGGGGTAGAGGAGGACCCCGATCCCCTCGGTGTCGAGCGCGGACCACCATCCGGTCCAGGGGGGGGATTCGAGCTTCTGCCGCAGGATGTAGGGACCGAGTCGGAGCTGGGGGTTTTCGCTCGCGAGCAGCTGTGTGACTTGGTAGCGGGTGAGCATCTTTTGCGCGACGAGCCAGTCGGTCAGCTGAGCGAGCGACTTTGGCGTGGAACCGGCGTGGGTTTTCGCGAAAGCGGCCAGAATCCGTGGGGAGTCGGGGAGAGGACCGGCCTGCGAGGCGAGCACCCGCTGGTAGCGCTCGAGAAACTGGTCAACGTTCAAGGTCATGCGCAGTCCATTAGCGCTGTGCGGAGGAAACGGCTAGCGACCTCCCATTCTAGCCGCTCGTGGGCTGGTTCCCAGTCTTTCTTTCTCCGCCGGTGGGGCTTGTGCCGATAGTCGCCGATCGGCCGAGGATTTACACTTGAGATGTTTTGTGGGGGATCGGCTGCGGGGGGATGGATCGAGAAACAGGGGGCATGCGTTGCGGATTGTACTGATCACGACCGAAGCGGTCCCGTTCGCAAAGACCGGTGGGCTGGCGGATGTTTGCGGTGCCCTGCCGATTCGTTTGGCAAGACGCGGGCATCAGTGCACCGTGTTCATGCCCGCCTTTCGGCAGATTCATAGCGCTGGTTTACCGATCCAGTCGACCGACATCAGTTTTGCGGTCCCGATCGGGGATCATGTGATTGGCGGTCGGCTGCTGGTGTCGAAGCTGCCAGAGAGCGATGTGACGGTTTACTTTCTGGATCAACCGCAGTATTTCAACCGCCCCGCGCTCTACGGCGATGGCCATGGCGATTATCGCGACAATTGTGAGCGGTTTGCTTTTTTCTGCCGCGGTGCGCTGCACGCGATCGACCGCCTTGACCTGCAACCGGAGATCGTCCACTGCAATGATTGGCAGACAGGTTTGATTCCGGCGTATGTTCGCACGGGGCTGGAGCATCATCGCTGGATGCCGCAGGCGGCGACGGTCATGACGATCCATAACCTTGCGTATCAGGGTCGGTTCTGGCACTGGGATATGTTGCTCACGGGGCTCGACTGGACCTATTTCAACCCTGCCGGGATGGAGTTCTATGGGCACTTGAACTTGCTGAAAACCGGAATTGTCTTTGCCGATGCGATCAGTACGGTGAGTCCGCAGTATGCACGAGAGATTCAAACGAGCGAACATGGATGTGGCCTCGAAGGGGTGCTCGCCAACCGCCATCGCGATTTGACCGGGATCATCAATGGTGTCGATTCCTCGCACTGGAATCCGCGGACCGATCGGTTGCTCTTGGCCAACTATGACCAAGACAATTGGGCAGAAGGCAAAGGGGTCAATCGGCGGAGTGTGCGGGCCGAGTTTGGTCTGCCTGATGATCCGAACATTCCGATGATTGGCTTGATCGGACGGCTTGCCGAGCAGAAGGGGTGGGACTTGATCCTGGCGGCGATGCACCGCTTGCTGGAGGAACAGCGGCCGCTGCAGTGGGTGATTTTGGGAACTGGAGATTCGCATTATCAGGAAGAACTGCAGCGACTTGCGGATCATTACCCTGGGGTGCTGGGGCTGCGGCTGGGGTTTTCAAACGAACTGGCGCATCGGATCGAAGCGGCCAGCGACATTTTTCTGATGCCCAGCCGGTACGAGCCCTGCGGCCTCAATCAGCTTTACAGCCTGATGTATGGAGCAGTCCCGGTGGTCCATCCGACCGGGGGACTGTTCGACACCGTGGTCAACGCGACCCCCGAATCGATTGCGGCGGGGACCGCGACTGGTTTTTATCTCCCGGAGTATTCCAGTGCCGGGCTGATCGATGCCCTGTGGCGCGCGGCGCTCGTGCGATGGGACGACTGGGCAACCTGGCAGCAGATAGTTCGCACGGGAATGCAGCAAGATTTTTCGTGGCGGCGTAGTGCCCAGTTGTATGAACATCTTTACACAGAGACGATCGAGAAAAAGCGGGCGCGAGTGGCGGCTCCGGCTCCTCGTCCCCCGCGTGCATAAACCTCGTTCGCAGTCCCCTTTGGATTTGACATTCAGCCTCTTTTCTGCTGTAACCTAGACCGCAGCCTTGTTTGTCAATGGACTGCTTTTGATTGCCACGACCGTCGCAGGTTCTGTCCGCCGTGATTCCTGTCCCTCGTCGCCCCGATTCCCTTGCTGGATCGCAGCCTCCGCGCGAGCCTCGCGATGTCGCTGGTGCACGACTTCGGCCGGCGGAGATCGAGGATGTCGACTCAGCGGCGCGAGCCGGTGGCGATCTGTGCCGTCACGATGCGCTCGCCGGACACTGGGTGATCTACGCCCCGGGACGCAACGATCGACCGGCGGAGATCCAGGAGACGGTTCTGCCGCCGGAGTCACAGACCGAATGTCCGTTTTGTCGAGGCAATGAGTCACGGACTCCCGCCGCCACGTTGTCGCTGGGGGATCCGGAGGACGAGCATGGGGGATGGTCGGTGCGGGTTGTCCCGAATCTTTTTCCAGCCGTCTTGCCGCTTGCCACGGTGCGTCCGCAGTACGGTTGCCATGGGGTCGCCGAGCGTTCGTATGAAGCGGGTGTGGCAGCGTGGCAGGGGCAGCGAAGTCCTCGGGAGCTGAGTTACAGCGTTCCTCGTCCGCGGCCGATCGAGCTGTTTCAGACCTTTGAACTCCATGGCGGACACGAGGTGATTGTCGAGAGTCCGCGGCATGTTGAATCGATCACGGACCTCAGTCCCGCCCAGGCGGCGCGGGTCTTTCAAGCGTATGCCCAGCGGATGCGGTATTGGTCGAGCGTGGCAGGAGTCCAGTACGTTACCGTCTTCAAGAATGTGGGTGCTGCGGCCGGGGCGTCGCTGCGACATACGCACAGCCAGCTCGTAGCAACGAGCTTGCTGCCGCCGAATCTGGAGCGGATCGAGCGGACGACGAGCGACTATTTCCGGCAGACAGGTCAGTGTCTTTTATGTGCGATGCTGGCCGAGGAAGAGGTGGGTGACCGAATCGTGGCACGGAGTCCGCGATTTGTTGCTTACTGCCCGTTTGCGAGTCGTCTTCCGTTTCTGGTGCGGATCGCTCCCTTGGTCCATACCGACCGCTTTGAATGGGAGGGAGACGATGCGTTGCGGGAGCTTGCGCGGCTGGTGCAGCAGATTGTTGGCCGGATGGAAGCGTTGATTCGCGAGTGCTCTTATAACTTGACAATTCACACTCGCCCCCCCCATCACGGGACAGAGGAATCGTTTCACTGGTGGCTGGAGATTTTTCCGCGGCTCACGAAGGTCGCTGGATTCGAGTGGGGATCGGATTGTTTTATCAATCCTGAGACTCCGGAGACGGCCGCCCGGCAGCTTCGCTGTCCCTCAAGCAGCCTCCAAGGACACGGCCTCCAAGGGCAGGCACTGGAGCGACCGAGGTCACCCAGCGGACGCGACTGAGCAGACCATGATTCCCTCTTCTCCGCCCCAGCGATTCGCTGGCTGAATTCTTCGTGCGCTTCGTGTCCTTCGTGGTTGCTCGCTGACCCCTTGCTCGCTCGCAGCGCCCCGACCCCGACGTCGCGAACGAGTGATTCGTTCGAACCACCGACAAAACCAACCACCTACAATGCCTGTCCATGCAGGAGGATCTTTTTGCGGATAAGATAATTGGCTCAGCTTCGGCGAGTCGCGCGCCGATACCGATTGTGCGGGATTTTCGCTTTTTGACGGCAACAGTGGATGGATCTCAATATGATGCCCACGGCCCACCTTTGTTTGGTGCTCCACAACCACCAACCAGTCGGTAATTTCGAAGGGGTCTTCGAACAGGCTTACCAGGACAGCTACCTCCCCTTTCTCGAAATCTTCGAGCCTTACGAACACCTTCAGATTTCGCTGCACACGAGTGGTCCGCTGATGCTTTGGCTTGCCCAGCAGCATCCTGAGTACGTGACACGTTTGGGAGCGCTTGTAGAGGCGGGGCGTGTGGAGATTCTTGGCGGGCCGATCTATGAACCGATTCTCACGATGCTTCCGCGGCGCGACCGGATCGGTCAGATTCGCGCTTACAGCGATTGGCTGACGAACCAATTTGGGGTCCCGATTGCGGGCATGTGGACTCCGGAACGAGTTTGGGAATCGGCGCTTATCGCCGAGATTGTCGACGCGAAGATCAGTTACACGGTGCTGGATGATTTTCATTTCCGCGCCGCGGGGGTGAGCGCTGCGGAGCTGACCGGGTACTTCCTCAGCGAAGAAGATGGCCGCGTGCTGCGGATTTTTCCGGGGAGCGAGCGATTGCGTTACACGATCCCCTTTGCACCGCCGGAGGAGACGATTGCCTACTGTCGCGCGCGGGCTGAGGAATCTCCTGGCGCGGTCCTTGTCTTTGGCGATGATGGAGAGAAATTCGGTACGTGGCCGAACACCAAGCAGCATGTTTATGGGGAGGGGTGGCTGGTCGCTTTTTTCGATCGCCTGACGGCCGAGCGTCATTGGCTGCGAACGAGCACCTTAGCGACTGCGGTGCAGAGCACGCCGCCACGTGGCAAGATTTATCTGCCCGATTGCAGCTATCGCGAGATGACGCAGTGGGCGCTGCCGACAGCCGAACAGGAGATCTATGAGTCGCTCGTCCATACGCTCGAGGAGGAACCGCGATGGAGCCACGTCGGGCGATTCATGCGTGGCGGTTTTTGGCGGAATTTTCGCGTCAAATACAGCGAAGCTAATGAGATGTATGCGCGGATGATGGATGTCAGCCAGCGCTGCTGGGATGCCCAGCGAGAATTTGGGGACCATCCCCAAATCGATGCCGCGCGAGACGATTTGTATCGCGGCCAGTGCAATTGTCCTTACTGGCATGGGGCCTTCGGGGGGATCTATTTGCCGCACCTCCGCAACGCCATCTTCAGCCATCTGATTGCCGCCGATACGCGGCTGGAAACGCTTCGCCGCGGAACAACGCCATGGGTCGAAGCGACGGTTGCGGACTACGATTTCGACGCCCGGCAGGAGGTCCGTTTGGCCAATGACCGCGCGATCTGCTGGATCGCACCGGCGCAAGGGGGGCGGATTTATGGGCTCGACATTCGCGACATCCGCCACAATCTGCTGGCCACCATGCAGCGTCGTCCCGAAGCTTATCACCGGAAAGTGGTCGCGGGCGCACAGCGTGGAGCAGCCGCAGAAGTGGCTTCGATTCATGACCGCGTGGTGTTCAAGCAAGCGGGGCTCGATCAATTGCTGCAGTACGATCGCTATCCACGCAAGAGCCTGATGGACCATTTCTACGACGACGCGACGGAACTGGCGCAGGTCCAGCGAGGAGACGCCGTCGAGCGCGGGGACTTTGTCGATCTCCCCTACGAAGCAAAGCTCCGCCGAGCCGCGGACCGGATCCAAGTCCAAATGACGCGACAAGGAAACGTTTGGGGGAACCCGATGACGATGACCAAGGCCGTCACGATGCTGGCCGGTCGGGGGCTGCTGGAGATCGCTTATCTGATCGAGAACCTACCCCCACAGCGGACTTTCCATTTCGGGATCGAATTCAATTTTGCCGGGCTCCCCTCCGGTGCCGAGGATCGCTATTTCAGCGATGCCGCGGGCTATCGTCTCGGCCAGCTCGGGCGAACTCAGGATCTGATCGAGACCGATCAGATTGCCCTGACCGACGAGTGGTTAGGGATCACGACTCGGCTGTCGATCGATCGTCCCAGCGGCATTTGGGCATTTCCGGTGCAGACGGTCAGCCAGAGCGAAGGTGGATTTGAGCTGGTCCATCAAAGCGTCTGCGTCCAGCCCCACTGGATCATCCGTGGCGATGATCAGGGGAGATGGGCCGTGAAGATGCAGCTTGCGCTCGAATGCCACCGCCCGCCACGGTCGATGGTGCTCGATCGATCGCTGCAAGCGGCGCTCCGCTAGCGGTAGCTTGGTCTTCTTTTGACGTGGCATAGGCTTCCAGCCTGTGATTGCGCACGCTGACAGGCAGGATGCCTATCCCACGGATGACGACAGGCAGGATGCCTATCCCACGGACAGGAATTGGGTGGCATGACCCTGAGGCTTTGCGAAAAGCGTTCCACCCCCAAAATCGTGCTCAGCGCTGCGGTGCTCGTGCTCGTGCTCGATTGGATCGCGCGGCGTTCGAGCACGAGCACGAGCACGAGCACGAGCACGAGCACGAGAAAAGAAAAGAGAAGAGAAGAGAAGAAAAGGGAGCTAGGCGAGAGGTTTTTATGCGATCGCGGTCCCGGTCAGGCGATCGCCGGCCGAATGATCGATCCGCACGCGGATCAGCTGCTTGAGATCGGGAATCGCCGGAGTCCTTGCGACGACCGGGAGCGAGCGGCAGCTGATCCCTTCCAAGTGATACCAGCCCTCTTCGTCGGGTCGTGCAAAACGCGCGCTTTCCGATTCGTCGCGACCGCGCTGGGCATCGACGATGATCGTCAACTCCTTTCCGATCAGCGTTTGGCAATATTCGCTTCGGAGCTGCTCATCGAGCTCAAGCAGCCGCTGGACTCGCGCGGCAATCACTTCGGGAGGCACCGGATCGGGCATCTGGGCCGCTGCCGTCCCTCGCCGAGGGCTGAAGGGAAAGGCATGGATCTTCGCAAACCCCGCGGCGCGGCACGTTTCCAGGGTCGCTTCGAAATCCGCTTCGCTCTCCCCAGGAAACCCGACGATCACATCGGTCGAAAGCGCGGGTTCAGGAAGCGCTTCGCGAAGCATCCGGCAGCGGTCTAAAAACATCCGCACTCCCCAGCGGCGTCGCATCCGGCGAAGTATCCGATCACTGCCGCTCTGCAAGCACAGATGAAGATGCGGCGCGACCCGATCGCGATGGGAGGCGAGGACCGCGATCAGCTCGCGCGTCACTTCGGTCGCTTCAATACTGCTCAGACGGAGCCGATATTCCCCGTCGCGAAGCGCTAAGTGGTCGACCACATGAGCCAACCGAATCCACTGGTCTTTCGGCTTGCTGCGATTCCAATCGACGCCGTAATGACCCAAATGGATCCCGGTGAGAATGATCTCGCGATAACCCGCGGCCACCAGCCGATCGACTTCGTCGACAATCTCTGGTAGAGGGCGGCTGGTGAGCAGCGGACGAACCATCGGGATGATGCAGTAACTGCAGCGCAGCATGCAGCCATCTTGAATCTTCACATAGGCGCGGCGGCGACCAGAGAAACTCGAAATCCCGGTCGGGACATCGATGACACCAAAACGGCCGAGCAGATCGGGAAGCTCGCGTTTGTCGGTAATGACTTCGGCCACACCCGGCAAGGCAGCAACCTCTGCCGGGGCGCGCGTTGCGTAACATCCCATGACCACGATCCGCGATGCCGGGTTCTCCCGCGCCATGCGACGAATCACTTGGCGGCTCTTTGCATCCCCTTCAGCGGTCACCGTGCAAGTATTCACGATGCACAGCTGGGCCGATTCCTGCGGCTGGGCATCGACATAGCCGGCACGATGGAGTCCCTGCCGAACGTACTCCGTTTCATACTGGTTGACTTTACAACCGAGCGTCACGGTCTTGAGGAGTGGTCCACGCACGATTTGGTCAGACATTCGGAAACTCACCCGCACTCCCAAGTCCCTTGCCGGAACACTCGACACGATCACTCGACACGATTACTCGAGGCGATTACTCGACACGATCACTCGAGGCGATCACTCGAGGCGGTGGGGCTCCGCAAACTTATTCCACCGCTTCGATCGTGGCCGACATGCTCCCTTTGCACCGCGGAATCCGTGGATCGGCGCCGAAGGAATGAATCTGATCACGCTTCAGTTCCGCATGCTCGAGCGTCGTCGTCAAACAAATCGCGCGGCCCGAATTGTCGACTTCGCGAGCCACGAGCAGCCCCTGTTCCAAGGACATCCGAAACAAGCGATGCATCATCACCTGAACATACTCGTAGGTATGATCCGAATCATCCCACAAGATGACATTGTAACGAGGTTGCTTCTCGGTTTTTTCTTCCCGTTTCGCTTTCGGGCGAACAATCGGTTCAATGACTAATGTTGCTTCTTCGTTCATCGCCTCACCGTCGCATCCGTTGACGTGTGACTTGGACCTTCAGGCGCAACCGCTGCGCCCCGCTGCGTGTTCAGCGGCTTCCATTCTAGTGCCGGTTATGCGAAAAATGCTAGTCTTTCGACCTGTAACGAAGAAATCGACGCCCCTTTTTGTCGGCACAACCGCTGCAAAAAGACCGCTTTTCCTATCCCGAAGATCCTACCTCTGCCACCGACCGAGGTCCCGAGTATGAAGACCGCCGACCTGCAGCCCCACCTCGACACTCTCGCTCCGCAATTCCAGCAAGACCTGATGGAGTGGCTGCGAATTGCTAGCATTAGCTCCGATCCGAGCTGCATGCGTCAGACGAGCGAAGCGGCGGACTGGATTGCCAACCACCTCCGCCGGGGTGGGCTCGAGGTCCAGCGGATCGAAACGCAAGGACACCCGCTAGTGTTTGCGCAGTCGCCCCCGATTCCCGGCCGCCCGGTGGTGCTCGTGTACGGGCATTACGATGTCCAACCCGTGGAGCCCCTCGAGCAGTGGATTTCGGGACCCTTTGAACCGACGATTCGCGATGGAAACATCTACGCCCGCGGAGCGACCGACGACAAGGGTCAGGTGCTGACGCATGTCGAAAGCCTCCTGACCTTGATCGAAGCCGGGGTCCGATTACCGATCCAGGTGAAGTTTTTGATCGAGGGGGAGGAAGAAGTGGGGAGTGCCAATCTGGAACGGCTTCTCCCGTCGCTCGCCAAGCAACTGGACTGCGATGTGGTTGTGATCAGCGATAGCAGCCAGTACGACGTCGGTCAGCCAGCGATCACCTACGGGTTGCGCGGGATCGCGACTTTCGAATTGCGGCTCGATGGTCCGCGTCAGGATCTGCACAGCGGTTCCTTTGGAGGTGCGGTCACCAATCCGGCCGTCGCGCTCTGCCAGATGCTTGCCGCAGCGATCGGGCGAGACGGACGGGTTCAAATCCCTGGATTCTATGATGGTTGTCGTGAGCTCACGGAAATCGAACGACGGCGTTTGGCAGAGCTCCCGTACAGCGATGCTGAATTCGCGCGGTCGATTGGTGTCGATGCACTCGGTGGCGACCAGCGCTACGGGGCGCTCGAGCGCCGCTGGACTCGGCCCACGTTCGAGATCAATGGCCTGACCAGTGGACACCAAGGGGAAGGGGGGAAAACGATTATTCCGGCCACAGCGAGCGCGAAGATCTCCTGCCGATTGGTTCCCGATCAAGACCCGGAAAAAGTCGTTGCGGCCGCCGAGGCCTTTTTCCACGCGCAGACTCCCCCTGGGATTCGGCTCCATTTCAAGCGCGGGCACGCGGCCCCGGGAATGCTCTCGCGGCTCGACAGTCCCTACATCGCCGCGGCCCAGCGGGCGATCGAGTCTGCCTTTGGAAAACAGCCTGTGATGATTCGCGAAGGGGGTTCGATCCCGATCGTAACACGGTTTCAAGAAGTTCTCGGGGCCGATTGCTTGCTGCTCGGCTGGGGACTTTCGGACGACAACGCCCACAGTCCCAACGAAAAATTCTGCCTCGCCGATTTCCACCGGGGGATTGCGGCAAGTGCCCAGCTGTTTATGGAACTGGGGAGCCTCAATCACCACCGGGCTGGTCACGGGTGATGCGCAGTGACGGGCGTTGCTCGAGAGAAGATCACGAACCGCCGAAAGGATCATCGCCGGGAGCGGGGGCATCACCGCCGAAGGGATCATCCCCAGCTTGCGGCGTCTCGGTCGGTGCTGGCCGCACTTCACCCCCTGGCTTGGTCGACGGAGCGGGTGCCTCGGCTTTCGCTGATTCGAGCGTTCCTTGGAGCACGTCGGTCGATTCGACTTGCGGCGCGGGCGACGGTGTGGCGGCATCCTCGGTAAACGGATTATCGCGAACCGCTGCATCGCCGGGGGGCGCGGGTGCGATGCCTGATTGCGGAGCATAACGTGCTTTATCGCGAAGCATCGATTCCTTCCGCGCTTCGAGCCGCGCTCGCTGTCGCATTTGTTCGAGTGCGACACGAGCGGGACCTTGAATTCTTGCCAGCGAACGACCGACCGAGAGATCAAACGTCCCTTGGGCTTCATACCGCGCACCGACGCTCCAGTCGGATGCCGCCTCGTCGATACGGCCTGTGGCGATCAGTGCCAAACCACGGAAGTAAAACGCGCGTGGGTCCTGAGAACCATTTTCGATCGCGCTGCTGAGCATTTCGTAAGCACTCTGGTAATCCCCGGCAAAATAGCGATGGACCCCGCGCCCATAGAATTCATCGAGGACAGCATCCGCCGCAGAGGCAGAGGAAGTGGTGCCGCTGAGCGCCGAAGCAGCGATCACGATGCAAGAAACAAGCGTCAATTTGCGAAACATGAAGTTCTTCTTCCTCGCGGAGTCCATGAAGTGAGGAGCATGAGCCTGAAAACGAAGACGGCACCAGCGCCGCGAGCGGTGGGCAGGAAGCCGACCCGCTTCTGGCAGACTAATTGCCCGCTCCTCACCTGGCAATGATTGCGACCCTACGGCGACGAGTTTTTCTCCCGTTCGGCGCCGTCGGTTCCATTTCCTGCCGCTCCAATTTCGCGGGGTTCTGGCTCTACGACCGCGTCACTTCCGGTGCCCGCGCGCCCCAGCAATCCCTCGATCGCCCGCCAGAGTTGGGGGTCGACTTCCTCGAGGGGAAGATCCGCGGAATCGCCATCCGCTGGCTCTGCAGCATCGGTGGCAATGCTTGGATAGGTCGACAATTCCCAGCGGCGAAGGAAACGCCGACGCCCCTCCTGGTCGATCGGGACTTCGAATCCAGCATCGGGGCGCACCCCCCATTCTTGGTCCTCTGTCGCATCTCCTTCGCGGTGGATGTTCCCACCACTGGGGCGGTAATAGCGAGATGTCGTCATCTTCAGTGCACTTTGGCCCCGTTCGAGGGCAAAAATATTCTGGACGCTCCCTTTGCCAAAAGATCGCTGGCCAACGATCGTCGCGCGGCGATGGTCTTGGAGGCAGGCAGCGACGATTTCCGAGGCACTTGCAGAATCGCCGTCGATGAGCACAAAGATCGGCAGTTCCTCGGGGACGAGGCTCCCGGGGCTGGCCTCCCAAGTGACTTGATCGTCCTGAGCACGAGCCGCGGCGGCCGGGTCGAGGACTCCGCGGCCGCGCGTCGAGACAATCCTGCCTGTCTCGAGCAGCATATCGCAGACATCCACCGCCGCCGCGAGCAGCCCCCCCGAATTGCCCCGCATATCGAGGATCAGACCTTCGGCATCGGCGGGGATTTTCCGCAGCGCGCGCTCCAGTTCCGCAGTGGTCCGTTCACCGAATCCGGTCAATCGCACATAGCCAATCCGCGGGAATTCGCGGAGATGGAAAACCCACGCATCGTTCGGATCGCGATCATCCCCGACGACAGAGTCGAGCTGGATGGTTTGCCGAGTGATTGCGATCTCCAGCTCTTGGGGTTCTCCCGCGGGCACGCTCTCACCGCTGGTCGCATTTTCTCCGCTGGTGGGAAGGGTTGGCGGCGCAGCGCGACGGACAAGCAACCGGACCGAGGTTCCGACCGGACCCCGCAGTCGTTTGCTGAGCTGTTCGATCGAGTCGCCGGTGGTCTCGGTGCCATCGACCTGAATGATTTCGTCGCGCGGTTTTAGACCGGCCGCCAGTGCCGGCGAGCCGACCAAGGGAGTGATGACGCGAAAAGGCTGGTTTTCGGGGCGTTCGATGAGGATTCCAATCCCGGCGAATTCCTGCTGGAGGGCATCCTGGAAATCGTCATAAGCAGACGCTGGAATGAATTGCGTGTAGGGATCGAGCTCCGACGTTAAACCCTTCATTGCGGCTTCGATCAGAGACCGCCGGTCGACTTGATCGACGTAGTACTGGCGGAGCAGCGCGATGGATTCCCCGACCAGCGCTCCATCTCGTGTCCGCTCTGCCTTGACGTGGCAGATGGCCGAAACGAGGGTAATGATCGAGATGAGGTAGAAATTACGCGGAGGCATGGGACGTTCCAAAACACGTTTTCCGGCGCGGCAAACTTGCTGGCCGCTCCCGAGGGCAGCTATGATCGTAGAGTCTATCCGAAAAGGGGTCTGACCCTTCTCCAAAGCGTCAGACCCCTTTTCGGATAGGCTCTTAGCAGTCCTCAAGGGACGCTCTGTTTGCTTGTTATACCATCCGAGTCGAATCATGCCTGTTCGATGTACGCTTATGTCCCTCGTGCTTGGGGGGCTTCTTCAGGGAGGATTTTTGCAGGGATTTTTAGGGCAGGGGCTCGTGGGGACGATCATTGCCCAGGAACCGAAGCGGGTGACCCTCAATGCGATCGGGGAAACGTCGGTGATGGTCCCTGCCGAGCGGTTGCGGGTGGCGATCCCGTTATTTGCGCATGCCCTTTCCAGCCAAGATGCGATCGACGTGCTGCGGCAACGAAAAGCAGCGGCCCAGGAGCGGGCGATTGCATTGGGGGGGATTGCCGATTCGATTCGCTTTGGCGGGATCGCGATCGAGACTAGCGATCCGCTGCGACGGGGAAATTTTCCGGTGATGCCGGCGGGGAACGATGTCGAGATCGACGAACTTCCAACGATTTCGACCGCCCGCGCCGACATGGTTGTCGACTGGAAAGTACCTGCTGCGGATGAAGAAGCGGTGGTCAGTTTCGCCGAAATGATCGTTGCGGAGCTGAAGAATCCGGATCTCACGGGCAAGGACGAGCGGCCGGCGTTTTCGCCGCGAGTCGAAGAGTATCTCAAAGAGCTGCAAACGCAGAACATGATGTACAACCAGTCGGGCAACCGACAGGATCTCCAGGAGATCCGCTATCTTTTCGTCGCCACGATCACGCCAGCACTGATCAAGGGAGCGGTTCAGGGCGCCTTCAGCGATGCGCAGGCCAAGATCGATTCGATGGCTCAGGCGGGAAACATTCAAAATCTTTCGATGAATTCGCTGAACACCTCGAGCACTCGCTATTCGGTCACGAATTATGGTCCAATGGGCCAGCGGACACGAAAAGATCTCCTCGTTCCGCGCGACAACGAAGTCGCCAGCTCAGTGGCTGGGGAGATCCAGTTTTCTGCTCAAGTGCAAATGAATTACACGGGGACGATTGAGCTTCCCGCGGCCCCATAGTCGCGGATCAAAAAGCTCGCTTGCATCTCTCTCCATGACGATCCTCGACCGCGGATCCTATCCCTTGCCTACTCCGCTCTCGGACTTTGTCGCTCGCCAGCAGCGGATTGCCGCGCTCGATCTTCGCCTGAGCGAGGATCTTCCGATCACCGCCGCAGCCGCAGAGATTCTCGACCTGCTCCGCAGTCAATCGGTGATGATCGTTTGCGGTGAAACGGGGAGTGGAAAAAGCACCCAGCTTCCAAAGCTCTGCCTCCAGGCGGGGCTCGGAGTGCGGGGGATGATCGGCCATACCCAGCCGCGGCGATTGGCGGCTCGATCGATCGCCAGTCGTCTCGCCGAAGAGCTCGGATCTCCCCTGGGAACCGCTGTCGGATTCAAGATCCGCTTTAGTGATCAGACTCGAAAAGAAACGCTCGTCAAGCTGATGACCGATGGGATGCTGCTGGCGGAAACGCAGAAGGATCGCCAGCTTCGCGCCTACGAAGCAATCATCATCGACGAAGCGCACGAGCGATCGCTGAACATCGATTTTCTCCTCGGCTACTGCAAACGGTTGCTCGACCGGCGGAGCGATTTGAAACTGATCATTACCAGCGCCACGATCGATGCCGAGCGATTTGCCAATCATTTCGCCACCCCCCAAGGGCCTGCGCCGATTGTCAACGTCCAAGGGCGGTCCTTTGGAGTCGAGATTCGCTATCGCCCATGGGACGATCTGGCACCCTCGAGCGACCTCGATGGACTCCCGCCACAGTATGACCTAGCCCGCCACTGTAGTGCCGCGGTCGATGAACTGATGGCTGCGGGGGAGGGAGACATCCTGATCTTTCTACCGACGGAACGCGATATTCGCGATCTCTCCCACCGGCTCGCTGGGCATCTACGGCGCGGAGGTCGTGGCAACCACGTGGAGCTGCTCCCGCTCTATGCGCGTCTGCCGCAGGGGGAACAGCACCGCATCTTTCATCCCTCGGGAAAATCGCGGCGAATCATTTTGGCGACGAATGTTGCCGAATCGTCGCTGACGGTTCCGGGGATTCGCTACGTGATCGATGCCGGGACGGCGCGGATCAGCCGCTACAGCCCGCGGAGCAAAGTCCAGCGGCTGCCGATCGAGCCGATCAGCCAAGCGAGCGCTCGCCAGCGTGCCGGTCGCTGTGGTCGCGTTGCGCCCGGGATCTGCATCCGCCTGTACAGCGAAAGCGATTTTCTCTCGCGCGATCCCTACACGACTCCGGAAATTCGCCGCACGAATCTCGCCTCCGTAATTCTTCAAACAAAAGTCCTGCGGCTCGGCCCGATCGATGAATTCCCGTTTCTCGACCCGCCGCGTCCGGAGAACATTCGCGAAGGATATCGAACGCTGTTTGAAATCGGTGCGCTCGATGATCACCGCCAACTGACGGAGATTGGTCGTCGGCTTGGACGCATGCCGGTCGACCCGCGCGTCGGACGGATCATCCTTGCGGCGGATGCCGAAGGAGTGCTCCCGGAAATCCTCGTGATTGCCGGGGCGCTGGAAATCCAGGATCCACGGGAAAGACCGGCCGAAAAGAAACAGGCGGCCGACCAGGCACAGGCGATTTTCCAGGACCCGCAGAGCGATTTCCTGGCCTGGCTCAAGCTGTGGAAATTTTCTCAGCAGCAGCGTGAGAAGCTCAGCCGTGCACAGCTCGAAAAGGCGCTCCGCAGCCGCTTTCTCTCCCCTGCGGCGATCCGCGAATGGGGTGAAATCGTTCGCCAGCTCCGCGACGTGGCCTGCGAAACCTTGAGCCTCTCACCTCACGCGTTTCCACAGCCCCGGCTGGAGGCGGATTGGGAAGATCCGCTCCAGGCATGCGTCTCGGCAGAACGTTATCAAGCAATCCATCGGGCGCTGCTGACAGGCCTGCTCAGCGGGGCGGCGATGCGTGGTGAGCAGCATCAGTATGAGGGAGCGGGAGGATTGAAACTGTTTCTCTGGCCCGGTTCAGGAATCTTCAAACAATCCCCCAAGTGGATCGTCGCTGCGGAACTCGTCGAGACCACGCGGCAGTATGCTCGCTGCGTCGCGAGGATCGAGCCGCAGTGGCTTGAACAGCTTGGGAGCCATTTGGTCCGGCGCAACTACAGCGATTCGCACTGGAGTGACAAGCGCGGAGCGGCGATGTGTTACGAACAGGTTTCCCTCTTTGGACTGCGGATTGTCACTCGTCGCCCCGTGGCCCTCGCGCCGATCGATCCTGGAACCGCGCGGCAATTGCTGATCGAACATGGTCTGGTCGAGCATCGACTGACGACGCGGGCCCCGAGCATCGCCCACAATGCGCGACTCGAAAATCTCTTCACCGATCTGGCCGCGAAAACTCGTCGACGCGATTTCGTTGTCGATCCCTATCAAGTGATCGCTTTCTACCAGCAACGGTTGCCGGCATCGGTCGTCGATCGCGCGAGCCTCGAGCAGTATGACCGCTCGATCCCACCGCCTCCCTGGAGCCGATCGCTGCAGCGCAGCGAAGATCTTGTCCGCTGGCTCGAGCACCCGCCGGCAAACATCCCACCGACTGGCGCCCCACCCTCACTCTGGATGCGCCCCGAGGACCTCCACGGCCAGGAACAGGCTTCGATCGCGACCGATGCATTCCCAGACACGATCGAAATCGGCGCGACGAAGCTGCCGCTGGAATATCACTTCGCGCCAGGGACCCCCGGCGATGGTCTGACGCTGACGATTCCCCAGTCAGCGCTCCCGCAGATCTCCGACCAGCGGCTGGGCTGGCTCGTTCCAGGATTGCTCGAAGAAAAAGTCACGGCGCTGATCAAGGCGCTACCGAAACGGATTCGCCGCAACCTTGTCCCCGCAGCAGAGACCGCCAAGGCGGTCATTGCCCAGCTCCCCGCGGGATACCTCCAACGTCCATTTTTCCCAACCCTCTGCCAGCTCCTTGCCGCGCGAGCGGAAATGCCGATCACCGAACATGATTTCGAAATCGACAAGATTCCTCCCCACCTGCAATTTCTGATCCGCGTCATCGATGATCGGGGAACGGTGCTCGCCGAGGATCGTTCGGTCCAGGGGCTACGGCAGCACCTCGGGATCGACGCGACCAATTCGCCCGGGCATCGACTCGGGGCGCACGAGCGTGCGGGCGGCGCGAGCGATCCGCTCGATCGCGATCAGCTCACATCGTTCGACCTGCCACCCCTGAGCGTGCAAGTTATCCGCAACCGCGGCGGTGTCGACATCGCCCTCTATCCCGCGCTGATCGATCGCGGCGAGGATGTTTCGCTCCGTCTGCTGGCAGATGAGCAGGCTGCCCAGCGGGCATCGCAACAAGGTTTGATGCGGCTCTATGCGATCGCCGAGCGAAAAGAGCTGCGGAGCCAAGTCCGCTGGTTGCCTCAGCTGGAACAGTCGCGAGTGCTGCTGTCCAAGGCGATCGGGGCGGAAAAATTCGAAGCTCAGCTGATCGACCTGATGGCACGCCGCGCCTTTGTCGATAATCAGCCGATGGTCCGCACGAGCGAAGAGTTTCAAGCTCGGCGGACTGGCCGCGGTTCGCGAATTGCGATCGCCGCACAGGAAATTGCCACCTGGCTCCCTGCCCTCGCCCACGGAGTGCACCGCGCGACGCTCCTCTTGGAATCGAGTTCCAGCGCCCATCCGACCCCTGCGCTTCGCGATGCCCAGCGCGATATCGAGCGTCAAATCGCCGAGCTGCTGGCGGAGAATTTTCTGCAGCTCGTCCCCTGGCAATGGCTGCAGCATTACCCCCGTTATTTTCGTGGGATCGAATATCGCTTGGACAAGCTCCGCAGCGGAAGCGCCCCGCGCGATGCCGAGAGCGCAAAGACGATTGGCCACGTGACGGCGCTCTGGAAGACTTACGCCCAGCGCGATGACGCCGATCCACAGATTGCCCAAGAGGTCCGCTGGTGGATCGAAGAGCTTCGCGTCAGCCTCTTTGCCCAGCCTCTCGGGACGGCCGTGAAAGTTTCACCCCAGCGGATCGAAAAACAGCTCGCCAGCTAGAGTCTCGATCGACCCGAGCGAATGAGGGCTACGGCGGGAAGGTTGATGCCCTGCTTTTGGGCTTCGATCCGCATCGCCCGTTCGTAAAAAGGAAACGGAAAACTCGGATTGCGACGCTGTGCGTAACGACAGATCGCCAGCGCAAAACCCTGCTCCATTCGCCCCGCTTCGACTTCCACGACAACACGGCGAATGAATGCTTGTTGTTCAGGGAGCGTGGCGCGAAGCGTACTGACCAAGTACTCCTCGAGGCTCGGCTGCTGCGTCCCCCCTGCCGATGTCCGGCCACCGGGGAATTGCCCCTGAACCGTGCTCGTCGCACCAAGGACGCAAAGAAAAGCAAGCAGCCCTGGGGCCAAGCGAACGAGCGGTCTTGTCCTTCGACTCATCATGCGCTTCCGATTGCTGAGCTGCGATCGCACCCGGGGACCGCGGTGGCGGCAAAGACACCTTCTCCGGTCTGATGCATCGGTCGATTGCAAACGCGCTCTGGAGTCCATTTATGCCGAATGGGCAAAATATTCTAGCGCAATTTTTTCCTGAGCAGCCGCGTCGCCCCCCCCGGTAAGTGATCGCCCCAAGCGATCCTCCGATCGATGGATCCCCCGATCGATTGCCCGACGCGGAAAAGCGAAGGCGGAATCGAAGGGACCGAACTCCTGGTTGTACTGGCGACGCAGTGAATCTGGGCAAGCTAGTGAATTTTTGCTATCGGCCATTGGGAAGGATGGATCAGGATGGATCGATTCTCTGGTTGAGAGCGGAATTATCGACCGATGGAGGGATCGGCGGGTAACGACGATGGATCGGAACCATGGATTGGTCCACCCTGGAAGGGAATCACGCGATGAAACGTTTGAAATTAATGGCTGCCGCGCTGGTGATGCTGGTGGGGGCAACGGGATGTTCGGTCAACCGCTGTCAGTCGGCATGCAACAGCTGCAACTCGTGCCCTCCGACCGGGGGTCTTTTGGGTTCGTTGGGGTGCCGAGGTTGCTTGTCGGACCAGTGCAGTGTGGCGACGGGTTGCCGGACGTGCGGGATTGGTTGGCAGCATGGCGGGCTTGATTATTCCGAGGGGTTGGCGACGGGGCATCCGCTCCATGGACGCCCGGGCGACCAGTCGGGTGGTGCGGGAGGGAGCGGGATGGCGGGTCCCCAAGGAGCGACTGTCGCGTATCCTTATTACTCGGTCCGCGGACCGCGCGATTTCCTCCTCGATAACCCTCCGACGATCGGCCGTTAGAGATGGCGTCTGACTTCCGTCTCAAGTCACAGCTTCCTGAGATCACTCGCGAGATTGTCTCAACGTACCGTGCGGACGATGGCATTAATCATTTAGGCCATTGTCCGCTGCCGAGCTACGATGCTGTGGTCGAGATTCTGGAAGACCTTCGCGATGTTCTCTATCCGGGGTATCGGCGTCGTGTTGGTCTCCATGCGGGGAACATCACCTACCACGTCGGGATTTTGATCGACGCCCTCCATGACAAGCTGACGACTCAGATTGGGCGAGCGCTCGAGCACGAGCATCGTGTCACGAGCGAGCACAGCGACTGCGATTCGAAGGTTGACTTCGAAGCCAAAGGTCAGGCGATGGCGATCGAGTTCCTCCGGCGGATACCGCGGATTCGCGGCATGCTCGCGACCGATGTCCGCGCGGCTTTGGCTGGGGATCCGGCGTGCCATACGACCGACGAGGTGGTTTTTTGCTACCCCGGCTTTGAAGCGGTGACGATTTTTCGTTTGGCGCATGAGCTCCGCGATCTGCAGGTCCCGTTCATTCCGCGGATGATGAGCGAGTGGGCCCATAAGCAAACAGGGATCGATATCCATCCCGGGGCAACGATTGGTCACCATTTCTTTATCGATCACGGGACGGGGGTTGTCATCGGCGAGACGTGTGAGATTGGGAACCATGTCAAGCTGTATCAGGGGGTAACGCTGGGGGCGATCAGTTTTCCGACCGATGCCGAGGGACAGCTGATTCGTGGTACCAAGCGTCACCCGACGATTGAGGACCGGGTTGTCGTCTATGCCAACGCGACGATCCTTGGCGGAGAGACCGTCATCGGTCATGATTCGGTGATCGGTTCGAGTGTCTGGATCACGCGGAGCGTGCACCCGAAGTCGACGGTGACGCTCGAAAAGCCTCAGCTTCGCGTCCGTGGTGGATCGCTTGATCGATCGGATGCCCATGACTTTAATTTTCAAATCTGATTCGTCCCCCGCATGACCCTCCCGCTCCCCGGGGTTTTTCGTACGTGTCGATCCTTGAAGATTCGATTGCTGCAGCGCGGCGGCTTGCCGACGATGTCGATCGGCTTCGCTTTGCAGCCCCCGTGACTCACGTCTACAACCCGCTCCGCTACGCCTGGGAGGCTCACGAGGCTTATCTGCGGCAGATGCACCCGCGCGGGAGCCGTGTGATTTTTCTTGGAATGAATCCGGGGCCATGGGGGATGGCACAGACGGGCGTTCCGTTCGGTGAAGTCACGGCGGTACGGGAATTTCTGCGGATCGCTGCCCCGATTTCGCGCCCCGCAAACGAACATCCGCGCCGCCCGGTCGAAGGACTCGCGTGTCGACGCCATGAAGTCTCCGGCCAGCGTCTGTGGGGATTGTTTCAGGAGCGATTCGGCACCGCCAGCAATTTTTTTCGTGAGCACTTTGTCGTCAATTACTGCCCCCTGGTCTTTATGGAAGCCTCCGCGCGCAATCGGACCCCTGACAAGCTGCATCCGGCCGAGCGGCGCGCATTGGTCGAGGCCTGCGATCAGCACTTGCAGACCTTGCTCGCCACCCTGAAACCAGAATGGCTCGTAGGGGTCGGTCAATATGCAGAGGAATGTTTGCAGCGAGTCACCACGAATTTGTCCTCAGCGGTTCCATCCAAAAAGGCTGCGGCACAGATCGTGCGGATCCTCCATCCGAGCCCGGCGAGCCCGGCAGCCAATCGTGGCTGGAGCGCGGCGGTCACGAAGCAGCTTGTGGACTGCGGTCTATGGAAGAAGTGAATTTGATCGTCGGTGTCGGGAGTCCCACGGGGGATGATCGCATCGGGTGGGAGATTGCGACACAGCTGCAGCAGCACCCTCTGCGAGGCTGGGTGATTGTCTCGGGGAAAGGGCCGATGGATCTGCTGGATCTGCTGGCGAATTTCTCAGGGATGCACATCGAGCCGATTGGACCAGGACCCAGCCGAGGCGAGATCGACCAGCGGAGATTGTCTCGGCTTGCAATCTGCGATGCCGTTGCGTCGGCGGAGCACTCACATGGGCAGCTTTTCTGCTGGCACTGGCCGGCCGCGGACCTGGCGCGAGTCCCCTTTCGAAGCTCGCATCAATTCTCCGTGGTCGAAGCTTTGGAGCTCGCCGACTCGCTCGGTCTGCTGCCACCGCGAGTGACGCTCTGGGGGATCGGAATCGACCCCGCTGCGGCGATGCCTGGAGCACGCGCCGCGATCTCCTGCGACCTTCAAGCCCGACTGCCAAGGCTGCTGGAAGAACTGCGGATGCAGCTTTGCCCGCCCCCTTGAGGTCCTTCGCTTCCCACGGGAGGGCCTCGGTTACGGTGAAAAAACCTTGGTGACGGCCGGACCCGAGCCTCTAGGGGAACGTGAAGGGGATGCGATCATTTCGCCCTGCCATCGCTCGATACACCTGCATGTCGATCGTTGTCGCGATCGTATGGGTTGAAGCATCCATGAGCATGAACAGGCAGCCGCCCGGGTGCGGACTCCAGAAACCTCCGGGGCTCCCGGTGGGCGCATTGGGTCCACCGGATCGCACATGCACGGTCGCCATCGTGATCGCCGGACGCGCTGTTTGGCCGACGACTTGCCCGCGACTCTGGGCGATTTGAGGAGAAAAGACTGTCTGTGCACCAGGGATGACCCCTGCCCAGCCATTGGGTGCGAACATGCTGGCCCGTTCCCCGATGCCGATCGTATTGGACGTTCCGTCATAGATGTCGGCCGGACGGATCGCTTTGTTGCGGTGGAAGATGCCATTAAAAGGTTGCTCTTCGTACATCGCCGAATAACGCGGGGCATCGGCGGGGTTTCCACCCCCGAGGCACCCGATGTAGCTGCTGTGAGCGAGGTCGCCAGTGCCGATGGAGGTTGGCCAGACGGTCACCGGTTCGTTCCACGTGTCGGAGGGACACTCGTAGCCGGCGACGCGCGTGCTCCGCGCGGACTGATTGGCTGCAGCCGTGATCGGTTGATGAAACTGAATCGTACTGTGGAGGCTGCCTTGCTCGAGCTGCGGGAGGATCATCGCCAAAAAGCTCCAGCCCGGGCCCGCTTCGGGGATCGGCTCATTCCCTCCACCAGGCCATGTCCCGGTGACGCGGGAGATGAAGCCGGGTGGAAAGGTGCGATGAGCGGATTCGTAGTTTTGCAGCGCCAGTCCGATTTGTTTCAGATTGTTCGTGCACTCGATTCGTCGCGCCGCCTCGCGGGCCGCTTGCACCGCTGGCAGCAAGAGACTGACAAGGATCCCGATCACGGCGATGACGACGAGGAGTTCGACGAGCGTAAAGCCGTGGCGGGCGGGGGTGAACGGGGTGGAGCCGGCCGAGACGGCGGCTGGTGGAGTGAGCAAACGGAGCATGGGAGCGCCTCGCGAAGCCAAAGAGGAAGAGGTTTTTGTGGAACCACGACGGATTTTTTGGCTGGCTGGGGTGCTGCGGCGCTTTCCGCGACCCACTCGCTTGCTCGACAACAACCTATTGTTACTGAGACTCAGTCTCATTACAATCGGCATTCGATGGAGATTCGCTTTTTTTCTTGCCTTCACCCGCGGTAGGCGGCCGGACTGAATGACGGGAAGCGGAATCATGGGGGACGCGGAGCAACCGCAGATTGAGCGTGCGTCGATCTCGGCACCGAGCGAAGGGGGTGCGGAGGGGGGGACTACTGCGCAGCGACCGGAGCTCCCGAAGATGATCCCATTTCGCGAATTATGTCGCTGCGGGGACGAGGTTTGGATTGAGCATCAGGGCCAGCTGTATCGTCTTCGCTGCACGAAACAGGGAAAGTTGCTGCTGACGAAATAGAACTAATCGATGCATGAATTCTCGCTTGCCCGCTCGATCCTCGTTCAGGCCGATCAGCTTGCGGCGGCGCACGGTGGTTCCGAGGTCCTCGAGATTTCGGTTCGCTGTGGGTCGTTCGCCGGCGTCGACCCCTGGCAGCTCGAGGAGGCGTTTGGGCTGATCTGTGGTGGCTCGCGAACCTGCGCCCGGGCGAAGCTGCGTGTGACAACCGAAGTGCTCGAGGCGAGTTGCCGTGGCTGCGGCGCGAAATTTACTCCTGCGAAGTTCTCCTTTATTTGCCTGCACTGCGGCTCGCATGATACCGTAACAACAGCGGGTGAAGAGATCATTCTCGAGAACATTGTCTTGCAATGACGCGGATCCTCACGATCGAACGAGACGTTCTGGCGCGGGAAAAAATGGCCGCCCAGGAATTTCGCGCGATGCTCGCCTCGCGTGGGACGCTGATCGTGAACCTGCTCTCTTCGCCGGGGTCTGGGAAGACGACTTTGCTGGCCGAGACTGCCAAGCGATGGAAGGATCGCTATCGCCTTGGCGTCCTTGTCGGGGACATTGCCACGGATCGCGATGCGCAGAAGCTGGCTCCTTGGGTCCCGGCAATTCAGTTGACCACCGGAGGTGCGTGTCACTTGGGTCTTCCGCAAGTCCAGCGTGGGTGGGAGCAGTGGGAAGGGGAACGACTCGATTTTCTCTTTATTGAAAACATCGGCAACCTTGTCTGCCCGTCCTCGCACGATTTGGGAGAGCACACGCGGGTGGTCCTCCTGAGCACGACCGAAGGGGATGACAAACCGGGCAAGTACCCGAAGGTTTTTCGGACGAGCCATGGGGTGGTGATCAGCAAGCTCGACCTTCTCCCGCACGTCCCCTTTTCGATTCCTGCCGCCAGCGATGACGCGAGGAAAGTCCAGCCGCATCTGGAAATCATTCCGCTCTCGGCTCTTTCCGGAGAGGGACTTGACGTCTGGCTGCGATTTCTCGAGACCCAGCGCGCGATGCACGTTTGCAATGACTGTTCGTGAGCCTTCCGGGACCGGTCCAGGGCAACCCCTGGAGGCGGTGAGGTTGACCCTCGTCGGTCTCGTCCAGGGCCAAGGGGTTCGGCCCTCCATAGCGCGTCTTGCGCACCAGCTGGCGCTACGGGGTTGCTGCTGGAATTCGGCCGCGGGTGTGACGATCGAGATCTCGGGTGATCCCGCGGCCATTGCCACCTTCATCGATCGCGTCCCTACGGTTCTCCCCTGCCCTTCAAGGCTCGAAATCGACCCCTGCTCAGCCACCGCGGCGCTGCGGACTGGTCCCTTTGCGATCCTCACGAGCGCCCCGGCGGACGGAGCCGTGTCTGCGGCAGCGACAATCCTCAAGACGCTTGTCCCCCACGACCAGCGAACGTGCCCCAGCTGCCTCGCCGAGACGCGGCAGCCGGGGAACCGCCGCCACGGCGATCTGCTCACGACATGCACTCAGTGCGGACCGCGGTACAGCATCCTCGACTCGATGCCCTA
>Ga0169931_10002048_pt1 | contig 33106 bp, 23 predicted proteins | sample Kivu_15m_20L_FD_129675 | JGI IMG/M metagenome (GOLD analysis project Ga0169931, IMG submission 129675) | Freshwater microbial communities from Lake Kivu, Western Province, Rwanda to study Microbial Dark Matter (Phase II) - Kivu_15m_20L... | ecosystem: Environmental > Aquatic > Freshwater > Lake...
CATCTCCACCTTGGTGAATTGATGGACCCGATAGAGCCCGCGTGAAGCCCGCCCCGCCGCTCCTGCCTCAGTCCGAAAGCAGTGGCTCAAACCACACAAGCGGATCGGTAGTTGGTCGATATCGATCGTTTGTCCGGCGAGCATCCCACCGAGAGTAATTTCCGCGGTCGCCACGAGATTCAGTTCTGTATTTTCAATGCTGTAAATCTGCGTCTCAGGTCCGCGGGGCATAAACCCAGTCCCATGCAAGACGCTTGTGAGCGCGACATCGGGGGTCGTCACCGGAGTGAATCCGTAATCGATCAGGAAAGAGACCGCAAACTGTTGCAAAGCAAGATCGAGCAGCACGAGGTCATTTTTGAGGAAAAAGAATCCGGCACCGGCGACCCTCGCCCCGGCATCGAAATCAATCGCATCCCAGCGGCTCGCCAATTCCACGTGATCGCGAGCGGGAAAGTCAAACTGAGGTATCGGTGTTCGACCTCTCCCGACTTCGACGGCATCGGCTTCGCCCCCGAGGGGTGCATCGGGATGAGTCATGTTCGGGACGAGGCGGAGGAGATGCTCGATTTCCGCATCGAGCGCATCATGATCGCGCTGGGCATCGTCCTTCTGCTCGCGAAGCTGCCGACCACGGAGGATGCACTCCTGACGCTCCTGGGCAGTCGCTGCCTTCCCAATCCCCTGGCTGGTTTCATTGGCCAGACGGTTCAATTCCTGGACGATGCGGAGTTTCTCAAGCCGCTCGGTCTCGAGCCGAATAAGTTTCTCCAGATCGACGGCGACACCACGACGGCAGCAATTCTCCTGGACCTGAGAAAAGTTTTCCTTGATGAATCGTCGATCGAGCATGGCAGGATGGGGTACGAGTTTGTGAAACGGTGAGGAGCGGGAAAGGGTGGAATTAATCCTCGAACATTTGTAAGTCGCCGCCAGGGGAATCGACGAACGAGTTCTTCATGACTTGACGAACGCGTCGTTGGCGGACCTCGTCGGAGAGCCTGGCAATCGCTTCGGCAATTGGCATGCACCCGAGGTCTCCATCGATTCGGTCGCGGAGGGCAACCTCCCCAGCTTCGGCTTCCTTCGGGCCGACAACTGCCATGTAAGGAACGAGTTCCAGCTGGGCGTCGCGAATTTTGGCTTGAACTTTGCTGTTGCGCAAATCCGTGGTCACGCGAAAACCATGCTCGCTCAGCTGCGCTGCGACCGCCTCGGCATACTCCGTCGTCTTTTCGGAAAGAGGGAGAATACGAACTTGCTCAGGTGCCAGCCAGAGCGGAAAAGCCCCAGCAAAATGCTCAATCAGCATCCCCGTGAATCGCTCGAGCGACCCAAAGGGCGCACGGTGAATCATCACCGGTCGATGGCCGCGGTTATCGGCTCCGGTATACTCGAGCTGAAATCGTTCGGGCAAGTTGTAATCCAACTGGACAGTCCCCAGCTGCCAAGACCGGCCGATGCAGTCGCGGACCATGAAGTCGGCCTTCGGGCCGTAGAACGCTGCCTCTCCCGGCTGTTCATTAAAGGCGAGTCCCGAATCCTCGAGCACGCCGCGGAGCGCGCCCTCGGCACGGTCCCAATTCTCGGGACTGCCGACATACTTGTCGCTCCGAGGATCTCGCAGCGAAAGCTGGACGCGGTAATCCTCGAGCCCCACCGAAGCCAAAACAAACTTCGTCAATTCGATCGTCGCGCGAAATTCGTGCTCGACCTGCTCCGCCGTGCAGAAAATATGCGCGTCATCTTGAGTCAGTCCACGGACTCGCAACATCCCATTGAGCTCGCCGGTTTGCTCATGGCGATAGACAGTCCCGAATTCAAAGAGCCGCAACGGAAGTTGCCGATAGGAGCGGGGCTGGGCCGCAAAAATATGGCAGTGATGCGGGCAATTCATCGGCTTGACCAAGTACCGCTCGTGGTTCAGCTGCCAACGATGGAGCACCTCGCGGCGATCCTGGACTGAAGCGGATGGCTTGTAATCGGGGATCGAAACACCGAGCACCTCGGCCGCAGCAATCAGTTTGTCTTCGCCATCGCGATCGAGCGTCCCCGCCTCGAGGCGTCGGCTCCAAGCATCCAGCAGTGCGCCGGCATCGGAGCCAAAGAGCGGCGCAAACTGGCTGTCACGATAATAAGGAAAATGGCCGCTCGTCTCGTACAATTCGACTCGTCCCAGATGGGGACTGTAGACCGGCTCATATCCGCGGCGAAGGAGTTCGCCGCGGAGAAACTGCTCGAGCGTTCCGCGAACCCGCGCACCTTTAGGCAACCAGAGGCAGAGACCCTGGCCAACTTCGGGGGTGATCGCAAAGAGTCCATGCTTCTTCCCCAGCACCCGGTGGTCTCGCCGCTTCGCCTCTTCGATTTGGTCCAGGTGCGCCTGGAGATCCTTCTTGTCGAAAAACGCGGTCCCGTAAAGTCGTTGCAGTTGGCGGCCTGCGGCATCCCCCTTCCAGTACGCACCCGCCGTGCTCAAGATCTTGATTGCTTTAATCAGCCCCGCATGCGGAATATGGGGTCCCCGACAGAGATCCACAAATTCTCCCTGCCGATAAAAGCTCACCTGTTTCTGATCGGCCAGCCCAGACTGCAGATGCTCCACCTTCAGGTCTTGCCCCAACTCCTCGCAGAGCTCGACCGCTTCGTGATGACCCAAGGAAAAACGCTCAAAGGGCTCTTTTTCCTTGATAATCTTCGCCATTTCCGCTTCGATCTTCTCGAAATCATCCTCTCCAATTTTTTCCGGGATATCAAAGTCGTAGTAGAAACCGCCAGAAGTGGTGGGACCAAAGGCCAAGGAGACGCCCTTGTACAGCCGCATCACCGCGCGGGCCATGACGTGCGCCGCTGAATGCCGCAGGACATCCAGGGCAGAGCGATCCCGATGCGTCAGGAGCCGGAGAGGTAAAGTCTCGCCGCTTTTGGCAATTTCGCCAAACGGCAGCTGTGCATCGACGATCCGCCCGCCGACATCCGCAGCAACAACGCTCTGCGCAAGCCCCGTGCTCATTCCTTGGGCCACCTCCATCGGCGTGGCGGAGAGGGGGTATGAGCGGAGCGAGCCATCGGGTAACTGTATCGAAACGTGATCCACAGTTTGCTACTTCCTTCCCTGTCGAGTCTCTATCACTGGTCACCGGCACAAAGGGTGACGCGCCGCCCGTAAGGATCGCTCTCGGAGTCGGTGAGCGTCAAGACGTCTGGGAATCGACCCTACTGCTTGGGAATCTCGAACGTCCCAGCGGGAAACTCGAGATTCGCCTCGATCTTTTCGATGGTAATCTCCACGGATTGACCCTGGACAGACTGGACCGACTTGTGGGGCATTTTGATCCCCTGGACATCGCGATAATCGCTCAGCGACGTGGTGATTTTCATCGGCCCGACAACCGTGTTTTGCTCGCTTTGAGTCTGCACCAAGAGAAGGCTCTGGGCGTCGTAGAAATTGCTCAATTTCAGTCCCTCCTTCGTCGACAGCTCCACTTGATAGGCTGGCTTCCCCTCGACATCCGCCATTCCTTTGAGTTCCGCCTTCAGATAGGTGTCCCGCCAAGTTGGTGTCGAATCAAAGTCGGCCTGGAGTAACATCGCATCCTTTTCCGCCCCCTCGAGCATCCTCGCCCCACCTTGAGGTTCCTTGCTGTAAACGTTCTCCCCATCGCAAATCTGGACAATCGGCGGGAGTCCCGGAATCGTCAGTTCCATTCGATATCGATTGGGTGCCTGCTGCGAGATGGTCATCGGCGCCTTGACACCCGCGGCGGCCATCGAGAATGTCGAATTGATGCGCAAGCTTTTTAACGACTTGTATTTTTCCACGCCACCAATCGCGGCGACGTAGGCATCGAGAACCGCTTCGCCGGTTTTCAATGTCCCAACCACCGCAGAAGCTGCGCTCGGCGAAGCCTCTTGCGCTGCGACCGGAGCATCGGACCACGTGCTGGACAGGAGCGAAACGAGCATCGTTCCCCGCAGTGTGATCCCCAAAAAACGACTCCGCAGGATTCCCATGAACGACTTTTCCATTCCTCTTAACCCTCGTCTGAATGACCCGGTTGTCTGTCGATTGACTCGCTCTTCGCCACGCACTGCGAACCATTCGGCAGCACACCCGCCGAGAGCTGTTCGACAAGGAATCTAATCCAAACGAAGCCTCCGCGGGAATGGAGGCCACCGAAATTCCACGCTTAAGCACTCGCCATTACCAATGAAGCCAAATCTAAGAATGAACAAAGAAACACCGCTACTAAGGGGGTGTGGTCGAGGGCTGCTGGCGCTGGAGTAAATCTTGGAGCTGCCGCTGAAATGGAGGTGAAAATGGATCCAGCTGCAAAGCGCGTCGCTGGAGGGCGATCGCTTGCTCGAGCTTTCCGGCGCTTCCGTAACAGCGCGCGAGGGTGTCCAGATAATCCGGCTGGTCGGGGACGAGATCCAGCGAACGCTGGCTCAGCTGGGTCGCTAATTGCACGTCTCCTTGAGTATTGACGAGCAGCCAAGCGTACTGGTTGCATGCCATCGCGAGCGCGGCGCGGGTCTCTTCGGAGTCCCCTTCGCGTTTTAAATTCTCCTCTCCGCGGCGGACCTGATGGGCGTGCAACTTGAGAATCGCTTCGAGCTGCTGGAGGACTTCGCTACGCCATGCGGCGCCTCCCTCGTGGGCATACATCGCAATGAGGATGTCCGGATTATCGCGGCCCTTGCTGAGGGCAATGCGGAACGCGTTCTGGGCTTCGCCGGCGGTCGAGGCCGCAAGCGCCTTGTGGTAATGGAGTTGGCTGCTGAGATCATCAAGCGAAAGCCAAAACTCCTTCTGGCACTGGGTGCGGAAAAGAGCATCCTGTTCCATCCTCGCCACGAGGGGCTGCAGCACGTCGACAACATCGCGATGACGCTGCAGCAATTCGAGCAGCATTGCTTGGTCGGCGCGATGGATTGCAGCTTCACAAAAAGACGGCGGGAGCCTTTCGATCACGTATTGATGTTCGGCGATCGCCCATGAAAAAAGGCCTCGCTTTCGGAGCATCTGGATGATTTCTCGCCGCCGCATTGCGGCATGACGAAGATCGTCCTGCGCATTGTTGGGCTGTTCGGCGGAAGCCAGCGGCGGAAGCGGGTGGAGCTCCAGCGCTTCGCGTTGTGATTGCTCGGCGCGCTCGACATCGCCCGTTTTCAGGAAGGCCTCGGCGACCGCATAGATCAATTCCGGCTCGTCGAGAAAACGTTCGGGGGATTGCTGACGGAGTTCGAAGACAACTTCATGGAGTCCTAAATCCAGCCCCCAGTGGACGGCCTGCACGAGGTCCTGCCGCTTGGCCAAAAGCCGATCAATCCCCTGGAGAGCAAGAACCCGTGCATCGTCCCGCTCGCCGGAAACCGCAGCGCGAGTCGCACAGATCCGGTAAAAATTCAGGATCAGCTCGGCGCTTGTATTCCGGGCTGGACCTTGGATCTCAAGCTGCTGCCGTTCGTCAGCGAGATATTTCTCCCAGGTCGAGCGAACGAAGGTACCCTCCTCGAGCTCTGCGTTCCATTGCCGCAGCCATTGCAAGGGTGCACGGGTACTGTCGCCGATCTCGCGCGCTAGCTGGGTGCGCGTCGGGCCGGAAATCTCTTCCGCCGAGCCAGCCAGTGGAATGCTGCCCCGAGGCTCCATCGCCGAGAGGGCCGCGTAACGACTCAATTGGAGGTTTTTCTCGAACCTGGCCAATCGGATCAGCGCCGGGAGTCCTATTTCGCCGCATCCCCGTAAGCGGTCAATACGTCGCCTCCGCTCCCCTTCGGAAAGCTCTCCATAGTTTTCGAGCACTCCGCGGACTGCCGCCGGGTCTGTATTGTCACTCCAACGAACCTCCAGCGCGCTGAGGATCGAACGAGCTGCCAGAGCGATCTCGATATTTGGGGACTCGCCTGCTTCGCGGATCGCATCGAGCGCTGCGAGTCCGCGGTTCTGCAGTTCATAACGGGCGCGGACACGAACGGCGTACTGGGGATGAGCGAGAAGTTCAATCAACCGCTCGATTCCCGTGTCGCTGCTCTCGTCGCTAGCAAAGTTCCCTGCGGCGGGACGTGACGGCTCATCCTCCCGAGCCGCCAGCGGGAGCGGCCAAGGCCCGGCGAAAAGCGACGGGGCTGCTGCCAGGAAAAGCAAAACTCGGGAAGCCCAGATTCCGCGTGATGCGCGATCGATGTTCCGCTGTACGATCATTTTTCATGCCCCTTCCCCGTGTCCATCGGTGTGCGGCGAGCGGACGGAGTTCGATTCCGCGCGGTCATGTCATGCACGACGACCTCTCCAGCATAGGCGGCGGGGGAGGCATCGGACAACGTGCACCGACGATTTCCAAGCTTGGGTGGCACGTTTTTCCTAAGAGCCTATCCGAAAAGGGGTCTGACCCTCTCCGGCACGGCCAAAACACCAATGAAATCGACTTGCCTCCAAAGGGTCTGCCTCCAAAGGGTCAGACCCCTTTTCGGATAGGCTCTAACCAGACCTCGGCCCGGCGGCCAGGACTCCCGCTGCGACTCCTCCGGAGAACGACTGGAAGTTTGACTGAAACAGGTCTGCCAAACGCTGCGCGGAGGCATCATAGAGCGCGGGTTCGGGCCAGGCATCGCGGGGCCAGAGAATTTCGTCTCGTACGCCTGGACAATGTCGCGGAACCCGAAAGCCAAACCGCATGTCTTCGCGCGTTTCCTCGCGGCTCAGCGAACCATCGTGGATCGCATCGATGATGCTCCGCGTTTCCGGCAAGCTCATTCTTTTACCGAACCCAAATCCGCCACCGACCCAGCCCGTGTTGACGAGCCAAACATGCGTTCCATGCTGGGAGATTTTCTCGCTCAGCAGTTCGGCGTATTTCGCCGGATGCCAAACGAGAAACGCAGCGCCGAAGCACGCCGAAAAGGTCGCTTTAGGCTCGGTGACCCCCATTTCCGTTCCCGCTACTTTGGCAGTGTAACCACTCATAAAGTGATACATCGCCTGCGCGGGGGTCAGACGACTGACGGGAGGAAGGACACCGAAAGCATCGCACGTGAGGAAAATGATGTTCTTGGGGTGGCCTCCGAGGCAGGGAATCTTCGATCGCGGAATGAAATCGATCGGATAAGCGACACGAGTATTCTCCGTAATCGAAGCGTCATCGTAGTTCACTTCGTGCGTACCGCTGTCGTAGACGACATTCTCAAGCACCGACCCGAAGCGAATCGCCTTATAGATTTCTGGCTCGTTGGCGGCGGAGAGATGAATCACCTTGGCGTAGCACCCCCCTTCGATATTAAAAATCCCTTCGTCCGTCCAGCAATGCTCGTCATCACCAATCAAATTCCGTTGCGGGTCTGCCGAGAGCGTGGTTTTCCCCGTCCCACTGAGTCCAAAAAAGAGCGTCACATCGCCGCGAGCCCCTTCGTTCGCGCTGCAGTGCATGCTGAGAATGCCTCGCTTGGGCATCAGATAATTCATGACCGTGAAGACGCCTTTCTTCATCTCCCCAGCATATTGCGTCCCAAGAATGACGAGCTCCCCATGTTCAAAAGAAAGATCGATGCTCGTACGACTGGTCATTTGGGCGGTATAGGGATTGGCGGGGAAAGCCCCAGCGTTGAAGATCACAAAATCGGGTTCGCCGAAGCTGTGCAACTGTTCGGCGGTTGGCCGAATCAACATGTTGTGCATGAACAGTGCATGATAAGGGCTGCTGGCGATCACGCGAATCTTCAGCTGGTAACGTGGCTCCCAGCCTGCAAGTCCATCGAGCACATAGGTCCGCGGCTGGAGATTCAGATAATCCATCGCCCGCTGCCGATTGATCGTAAAGGATCGCTCGGTCAGGCGAATATTGACATCTCCCCACCAAATGTCGTCGCGGCTACGCGGATCGTCGACAATCCGCTTGTCTTTGGGACTCCTCCCCGTCTTGTCGCCGCTTCGCGTGGCGAGCGCACCGCTGGCCGCGATTACTGCATCTTCGCTGCGAATCGCGTACTCATAAAGCCGCGCCGGAGACGCATTCCGGATGCATTCTCGAACCGTCAGTCCATACGGGGTCAGATCGATAGCACTGGTACTCAATTGAAAAGACCTTTCCTCAGGATTGCGCAAACACGAGGAAGCAAATCCTCGGCCCCCCCCCGTAGCAGCGGCGGTGAGCAGCCGAAATCATAGCGCGCAGCAGGACGTTTTTCGAGCGGTCCTAGAGGGGGCCGCTAAAAAAACAGCGATAGCCCCCGAGAGAAAAACCCGGCGAAGCGATCAGCGAGTCGCTTTGAAGCGGACGTTGAGTGTCCGGCTTCCATTGGTTTGATCGGCACGCAACTGCAACACTTTTCCGATTAACTGTTCCCCATTGGCAAAATGCACCGTTCGCTCGACTGTGGAATGGGGAGGGACACGAATGCTCTCACGTTCACGCAGTCGCTGCGGGGCATAAACATAACAATCAAACTGCTGCATCGCATCCGATTCATTGGTGATCTCCTGGTGGACATGCAATCGGCCATCGGGAAGGAGGCGAGTAACGACTTCGATCCTGACGTCTGCCGGACCGACCTCGAGATAACGAATCACCTCGAATTGCCGTTCGGTCTGACCATCGAGGCTGAATCGCAGATAGATCGGGCTCCGACCGATCGTCGCATCGTTTCGAAGAGCCATCGAAATCGGCTCCGATCGCAAGCCGTTGATTTCCACATTGAAGCTTCGTGGGATCGGCGAGATTCCCCAAGTTTCCGGAGCCAGAACGCGGAGCGTACCGCTGATTGTTTGCGATGAATTATTGTTGTACTCGACGCGTACTTCCTGATTGCGTCCCAAGAAACTGTCGATCCGTTGCCGGTTGAGCCGGACCCCAAGCGCCCAAAGTGCCGCGATTCGATCGATATTCGTTACAAAGGTCGGGACCGGAAGAACCTGGATCTGTTGCTGGACACATTCCCGTACAGTCACACTGCGAATAGGCATCGACCGACCATAGCAATCGATCTGTCGAGCGTCCGCACCGAAATAAAAATTCTCGCTGCAGGGTTGTTCGTTCCAGACCACGAGGCATGCGCTGGTCTCGTCGACAAGGAGCATATTCTCGCTGCCTGAGGGAAGTTCGAGCGAACCGAGCGGTTGCATTCCCCCGAGTAGCGCGGCGGAAGTTCTCCAGGGCAAAAGCAGTTCATCCGGGGTCCCATCTGGCTTCAGGACTCCCAGTTCAGGCTTAAACGGATCGGAGATAAACGCCGCCGGGACCTGCAATTGACGAACCGCCAGCATCTTTAAAATCAAATCGCGAATCCGCTCTTCTCGCGAGTAAACACCGCGAGGAAGTGGATCGATCACGATCCAAGGCTCTCCCTGTGGAGCGGCCGACTCGCTCACCATCCCGGCTGGATTTGCCTTCGCTCCGCTCGCTGCAGAAATCGCGTCCGAAATCGGGGTCCCCGTGTGCGCGAGCTCGAGCGATTTGGTAACCAGTTTCGCGGCGACCTCGCCGTTGGTGCCATTGGGCGGAGCGATGAACTGCAGTTCCGCCGCCGCTCGATCACTAAAGTAAGCCTGCATTTCCCCAAGAGTTGGAGCGATTGGATCGGCGACACACACGGCGTGCCACGACCATTGATCAGCCGGCGGAATGGCATCTCCCCATGGCCAGTTCAGCACTAATTGAATTGGCTGGCCATACCCTTGCAACTTGACACGAATCTCATCAATCGTTTGTCGTAATTGCGCGCGTCCAAGAAAACTCGTGTCTCCCTCGTCTCCCAATTGCCACCAACGCACACCGCTTGAGAGTCGCGCCATGACGGGTTCCAGCAAAGGCTGCCAAGTTGCGGTGTCGCGAAACAGAACCGCGGCAGGATCGTCTTCTCGAACCCCCATCACCTTCGCCACCGAAGATGGAGGGCGACCGAGGACCGCAACCGTCTGAATTCCACGGTCCTCGAGTCGTCCCATGAGCCGAGCAATTTCTTCGAGTTCCACCGTATTGTCCGGCGCCAGCCAACATGGATATTTCGCCCATTGCACTCGACACTGCGAGAGCCATTCCGGAATTTGGCGGATCGAAATCATCCGATGATCGGCACCAGTAAGGGACCATCCGAAGGGTCCCTGCGGTTGGGGAAGTGACTCGAGAATGCCCAGCGAATGCTCGACATCATGATCTCCACCACGAGTATCCGAGAGTGTTGCGAGAACGCGATAGAACCCAGGGGATAATTTCGGCAATTGCCACGCAGCTTGCCCTTCACTCGCATCGCCTGACTCTCCGGAAACTCCCCCTTCCCCCTTCTTTTCCAGGGTGCGAGCCAAGGGGAGCTGCTGGCGATGTAGGGGCGTTCCTAATTCGTCCTGGACTTCAAACTGGATCATCGCATTTTCATCAAGCATTCCAGAAACGATGCAGGAGATTTCCGGCTGTGCATCGACCGGATAGAGACCGCTGGCGATATTCGATTCGAGACGGATTCGCGGCATCTGCTTGATGACGATCCGATCGATACCGAATGCGCCTTTCAGGTCACGTAATTCCCCAGCCTCAAAGTGAAGATGGACGCGCGCATAAGCCGCTTGACGCGGTGCTGCGAATGGCCCCATCGCGATTGGTTGCCATGGAGATGTGCCACCCAGCTTCGGTCCCGAGTAACTGGCGACAGTATTTCCACTGTTGTCATAAAAAGAAAGAGCGACCCAAGCTTGATGGTGGACGAGCTGCTCGGTCATCATCTCTGCTTCGAGGCGATAGCTAAATTCCTGGCTCACCGCCAGCGGTGCACTCGCTGCACGAATAGCCCCCCCCTCAAGCTCTCCTCGCAAGTAACGATCGACAAGAAGGTCCGCGATATTCGGAGGAACCGATGGGAGCTGCGGCCAGCGATTGCGAAGCGCTCGCCAAGAGGCTAGCAGCTGCGCATCGAGACGGACTGCTTTTGCTGCGAACTGCGGTTCTCGCGGAGCAAGATAGAGCTTGAGGTAATGCGGAAAAACTCGCGAGACCTCCCGTTCCCAACCATCGGCCTGGAAGTCATAGTTCTGATCGTCACGCCGACCGAAATTCCACTCCGCAGCAATCTCCCCGCCGCAGGCTCGATTACACAGAAGGCCGAAGATCCCACCGAAAGGTTCGATCGCACAGTTGGGTTCGATCGCACAGTTGGGTTCGATCGCACAGTTGGGTTCGATCGCACAGTAGGATTCGATCGCACAGAAGCAGGCAAGGATCACGACCCACCGCCCAACGACACTGGCGGTCCACCCCTTGGTTCCCGCGGCATGGCGCGCGAAAATCGTGGTGTCATGAAGGCGACGTGGTACCCAACCTGTTCGTTCGACCATTCCTCGTATCCTGGTTCACCCCTACCGTGCCACAACTTCGTATCGCCGTTCGCATGTCCGCTTTTGGCATTCCTCTGCAGAAAGCATTGCTCGCAGCAGCACAAGCGGGCGCTGCAGGAGTGGAAATCGATGCGCGGAACGAGCTGAAACCGGCCGATTTAACCGGTACAGCCAAGCGGCAGATTCGGAAAATGCTGGATGATCTCAATTTACGGGTCAGTTCGATTCGTTTCCCAACGCGCCGCGGGTACGATGTGCTGCAGGATCTCGATCGACGGATCGATGCGACGCGGCAAGCGATGGAAATGGCCTACGAGCTTGGGGCACCCCATGTCGTCAACCAAATCGGACCCGTTCCCACCGATTCCGCATCCCCGGCGTGGCATCAACTTCAAAGCGTCCTGGCCGACCTCGCCTCCTTCGGGGCTCGCGTCGGTGCCTTTTTCGCCCCCGAAACAGGGACCGAATCAGGTCGCGATCTCGCGAACCTTGTGGAAAGCCTCGACGAGCATTTCGTTCCTGTAGCCTTCAATCCGGGCCTGCTCATCGTCGGAGGCTTTGATCCCCATGAGGCGATTGGAATCCTCGCTTCGCGAATCGGTGTCGTGGTCGCCCAAGATGGCGTCAAAGACTTATCGCGGGGGCGGGCCTTGGAAGTCCCCCTCGGTCAAGGCATTGCCGACTTTCCGAAGATCCTCGGGATGCTCGAAGAACACCAGTACCGGGGCTGGTTTGTCGTCGGTCAAACAGGCGATGGATTCGCGAAAGTTGCCGATGCCGTGAGCTACCTGCGGCATCTCGGTGAACCCTCTTCATGAGTATCGCCAGGGGCGAAAACATCGCGCAGCTGATCATTCGCATGGAACTCCAGGGAACGCGGTCGAGCGAGAATTTCAAGCTCCTCACGCTCCACAATCTGTGGCAAGAAAGCTTCGCTGCAGTAAACAACTTCCAGATGAAGGGTGTCGGGGATCCACATCCAGCGGAGTTCTTCGCCGCCGCGAAGTCCTCCCTGAAGGGATGCGATCTCGAGAACCTCGCGGTCTGTGGCAAAGTGAGCCGGGATCGCGGCCGCCGTGACATGCCCCGCGGTCACGGAGTTGATTCGCGTCGCCTCGTAATCAATCGCTTCGACGAGCGACGTTCGGCAATACTCGGCAAGCCCGATCCCTGCCGCGTTCCCATGCGTCTCTTGTGTCAGGCCGCGAACGTAGATCTGTGAAATCTTCGGATACTCATCGATCCCGGCATGTTTGTCGAACTGCTTGCGACCGATCACATTTGTGTCCATCCCCGTTCCACTGATCTCCTTGCCGATGCGATCGATGATCAGGAGGTCCGCGGTTGGAAATGGAAGCCGCGGAAGGAGCATCGTCGCCTGCTGCAGCAACTCCCGCTCGCGAGCAAGCAAATCCTCGGGTGCGATCGCTTCGATCCACGCAGTTTGGTCGAGACCATTTTCAATCACCGCGATTCCACCCCTCAGTGGAGTCTGTTGCATAAGGACGGGAATCACCGTCTCGATCAAGCGATCAAAGGGGATCTTCGTACTGGCCCGATGGTAGACGCTCGCTCCATCCCGCTTCCCTAAACCGATCATCAGCATCTTGAGAAGCCCACTTTGGATGCTGCCTGCGAACCGGGTGTGAGGCTTGACTCGATTGAGGACAAAGAGGTGGTCCATCCGCCGCGCGGCCGAGTCGAAGTAGATCGGAACTCCGTCGACCGTCTGACCAAGGAGATCGGTTTCCATCGAAGCCACGATTTCGCACCCAACCGTTGCCGCGGTGACTCCCAAATTCGCCAGCACCTGACGCTGCCCGTCGGCCGTCCCACGTCCATGGCTCCCCATGGCTGGAATGATCGAAGGGATCCCCCCCGCAATCCACACATTCCGGACAAGTTCCGCGACCAACTCCGGCAGGTGCATGATCCCACGGCTCCCCACCGCAATCGCGACCGTTTGACCAGGAAAAATGGAACTCGCAAATCTCGCTCGCTGCCACTGCTCGCCTAGTGCGGCGACGGGGTCGTCCAGCTGAGGCTGCGAGAATCGTTGGCGAAGCGGAAACATTTTCGGAAGATCTGTCATGGTTGCGCTATCGGTCGTTGCTCGGAGAGGAGGTGCAGGGGGTTGATCCGCAAATCGTTGCGGGAGCTCCGCAGAGATTGCTCGCCTTCCGGCGTCACGCCAGTCAATTGCATATCGACTTCCTTTAGCGAACGGAGCGCACTGATCCGCCGAATCGAATCGTCGGTGACCTTGCTTCCCGTGAGCCAAAGGGTGCTGAGGCGACGCAAGCCTTCCAGGGATCGGATCGCGGGATCTCCAAACTTCGTAAAGCTCACGTCGAGTTCCTCCAACTGACGCTGCCTCTCCAGCAGCGGTCCGATCTCGTCGCCGATCGCTGTTCGTTCCAAATTCAGCCGCTGCAAATGGCTGCCATCACCGAGCAGCTTTGCAATCATCGAATCAGTGGCTTGCAGATTGCGAAGATCCAACCAGGTGAGCCCCGGATGCGTTCCAAGCGATGCGATTTCGCTTGCTCGAAGCCTCGTTCCGCCAAGGCACAGCAGTCGCAACTCCACGCTCGTGTCGAGCGGCGGAAGCGACTGCAGGTGTTCGAGTGCGAGAAACTTGAGCAATGGCTCAGCGCTGGTCAGCTCGGGTTCCCCGAGCAGCGATGGGTCGTGCCTCCCTCGATAGACTCCCTGCAAATAAGCGAGCAGCGATTTTCGTCTCTCGGGATCATCCATCCACAGATGGGTATATCCGGCCGTGGTCGTATACCACGCCGCCAAGTCACTCTGTTGCTGGGCGTCCGCCTGGCTTTGCTCAAGCAGCTCCGCGAGAGGCGGCGGATCTCGCTGCGGCAACCACCGCCCGCGAGCATACTGCAGACGTGGTGATTCCCAGCCGCCCACGGTGGCCAGGCCATCAAAAAACCGAACCGACTCCATGTAAGAGGCAATCCCCTCGACAATCCAAAACCCCTGGTCTTTTCCCGGGTTGCCAATCGCTTGGAGAATCAGTTCCTGCAGCAACTGATGCGTGAGCTCGTGATAACGCGTTTCCACATCCCCTTCTTTGCCCGCGAACAGGAGGGTCAGTTTTCGCTCGGGCGAGTAAAAACCAGTCGATTCCTCGATTCCCTGCGTCGCCTGTCCCACCCCTTGCAGGTACGACCGACGATCGGCATAGAGCACCACCTGCACTTGGCCTGGGAGTGCGACCGACTGCCCCGCCGCGATTTTTTCCGCAACGTCCCCGCCGGCAGACCAGAGCGGGAAAAAGACCTGAGACCAAACTTCGAAAAAACGCTCGAGGTCTTCCGCCAGCGCGATTGTTTCTCGACGGGGAGCGATACTGAAAATTCGAAAATGAGGCGACTGCGCAATTGTGAATGACCGTGGAGGCCATCCCAATCCGGGTGGCCCTTCGGTCCCGGGTCGAAGTGTTACCCGCGAGGATTTACCCCCAGACAAACCGAGCATTTTTGCGACCTCCGTCGCTGTCGGATCCTCTCGATAGGCGCGCCACAGAAGGGCATATGCATCGGCGTCGGACCCCTGCCGAGCCGCTTTCCGCGCCCCGTCGAGGGCGATCATGGCCGCCTTCTGCCGCCGCGCAATAAAGGCCTCGCGGACTTTGGGTTCAGCCAGCTACTGCGCGGGTGCGTCGAGCCTGACTCCCGCATGGTAAACAACTTGATTGTCGGGGCGCTGCAACGGAATCCAGCGCCGGACTTCCGCGGCTGCATCGTCGCGCCCGCTGCCGGACAACTGCTGGGCCAGTTCCTCCATCTGCTGGCGGATTGCGGCCGTGGTCTCGCGAACGATGTGGCGATCGACCCCTTCCCCAGCCAGGAGCGACTGGGCCGTAGATGGCAAATTCATCGCGATCGTCCAGACCACTCCCAGCAAGACGATCTTCCCGCCGCCGAGCAGGCCAGAGCCAAAAGAACGTCGACAAGGGGGAATCCACATCGCGAATCATTCCTAGGGGAGACGAATCTACGCCGCGATCATGATACGATGAAAGGGCTGCGCGACCCAGCCTCTGCCGATTCTTGACCACCGATTCTCTCTGCGTGCCACCGTGCCTCACCATTTTTCCACACCGGTTTTCGAGACTCCCAAGGATCAGGCGGTGCCGATGAGATTGCCGTCTTCGCGTTGGCGGTGGCTCGTCGCCGCCTGTGGGCTTGGGTTGCTGGCCGGAGCCCTTTTTTGGGTTGCAGAACGGTTGCTCGCCCAGTCGCCGAGATCGCCGGCCGAAGTGGCGCAGCAGGAAAAAATTCCGGCCCCATTTAGCGCGTCACGAGCCGAGCAATATCTCGCAGAAATCGTCGCCATCGGGCCACGCCAAAGCGGCTCGACAGGGATGGCCAAACAGCAACAGTTGCTCCTTGCGTTTTTCAGCAAGCAAGGGGGAGCCGCCGAACTCCAAAAATTTCCCGCACGCGATCCACTGACAGGAAAAACGCTTGAACTGGCGAATTTGATCGTCCGTTTTCGGCCCCAAGCGACAAAACGCTACTTGCTCTGTGCGCATTACGATACGCGTCCATATCCCGACGAAGATAAAAAAAACCCGCGTGGCCTCTTTGTCGGCGCTAACGATGGTGGCAGCGGCGTCGCGGCGCTGATGGAAATGTCGCATCATCTCTCGACGCTCCCGGAATCGATTGGTGTCGACTTCGTCCTCTTCGACGGCGAAGAGCTGGTTTACGATTCGCAGCGCGATCCCTATTTTCTTGGCTCGACCCACTTTGCCCGGACGTACGCCCAGCAGCAGCAGGAATTGAGTGGAGCATTCAAGCCCTACGAGGCAGGCGTTCTTCTTGACATGATTGGGGATCGAGAGCTGCAAATATTTTACGAGCAGAATAGCTGGAACTACGCCCGGAAAGTGACGCTTGAAATATGGGGGACAGCAGAGCGGCTTGGGATTCGCGCTTTCCAGCCACGGATTCGTCATACGGTGCGAGACGACCATCTACCGCTCAATGAGATCGCCCGGATTCCGACCACAGACTTAATTGACTTCGATTATCCACGTCCCGGTTTCCGCCAGCAGTCGTACTGGCATACCACGGCGGACACGATCGATAAATGCAGCGGCCATTCGCTGGTCTCGGTCATCTATGTGCTCCATACGTGGCTCAAGGAGCGAGGTTGATTGATGGACTTTGCGAGCCTCATTTTTGGCACATCGTTAATGGCTGTCGCATTGGCTTTGGAATCGCATCGGCGGTTGCTCGATGGTCCATCGGCACTCCATGATCTCACGGTGCTCGATGCGGAATACCGCCGTGGGCGCGTCCGAGGACGAGGCTGGATCAATTGTCTCGTCGGACTCATCGGCGTCTTGGCGCTCCTGGCCGGATTCTTCGGTGCGGGCTACGTGTGGGTGGCAATCTGGGCGGCGATTCCGCTGATCTTGCTCATGATCATCCTCATGGCATGCCTCGATTTGGTCAGAACCCAGCGTTATTTGCAGGAAAAAATCCCCGAATTGGAAAGACAAATGCTAGGCCCAGTGGAAGCGTCATCGACGGAGCAAGCAGGAGTGGGGGAGCGATCGAAACGATCTTGAATCCGCGGTGCGATTATCCTATCGTCCCCCCGGCCACAATACCTGGGGTGTCAGGAACCAAGCTTGGTCGAGTGACGCGCTGGGGCTGTGCCGCTCTTTCACTGGTGCTCGCTGCGCTGTGGGGGGTGGCTGCATCCCTAGAGCCAAGCTCGACCGGCATCGGAACTCACCAACAATTAGGTTTGCCTCCATGCAGTTTTCGCCTCTTGTGGGCGATCCGTTGTCCGACATGCGGGATGACGACTTCGTGGGCTTTCCTCACTCAGGGAGAATGGCGCTCCGCAATTCAAGCAAACATCGGAGGGGTCGTCCTCGCGGGCGTGACATGGATCATTCTCCCCGTGACAACCCTCGCCGCAATTTATGGAAGACCAGTATCAAATCGGATCCGTTGGTCGATCGCCGTGGGGCTCATCGGAACGATTCTCGGTTCGCTTGTTCACTGGCTGATCAAGTTGACCGAGTCGAATTATTGACTGTTGCCTTTCGCGAAGGGATTCGCCATGCATGAACCAATTCGTCCCGTTTGGGAGCGTCGTATTCTTGGCCGTCGTATTCTTGGCCGTCGTATTCTTGGCCGTCGCATGCTGCTGGCAGCCCTTGCCTCGAGCGGGATCTTTGCATCCCAGGCAGGTTGTATTCCCATGCTCGCCAACATCATCCATGCGGTGAAGGGAAATAATGTTCCCCCCGAGTATGAAGGACTCGAAGGTAAACGCGTCGCCGTGGTCACTGTGACCGATGCCAGTTTCTACAGCGAGGACTCCGCAGCGCGGCTCCTCAATCGCTATGTGGTCGAACTGCTGCAAACGAATGTCGACAAGATCAAGATGGTGCGAGAAGATGAAGTCGACATGTGGCGCGATACGAAAGGGATTGATCGGCTCGATTTTCTTTCCCTCGGACGAGGCCTCCAATGCGAAAAAGTGGTGGCGATTGAAATGAAAAGTCTGCGACTCCGCGAAGGGCAGACGATGTACCGAGGCCGAGCAGATGTCACCGTGACCGTCCATGATATTGCCGCTGGGACGCTCGATTTTCGTCGCACTCTCGAGGATTACACCTACCCATCCACCGCTGCACTTCCGGTCACCGAGACGACCGAAGAAAAATTTCGTCGCTTGTATCTGAATATGCTCGCACAGCGGATCGCGCGTCACTTTTACCCCTACGACTTCCGGGACACCGTCGCCTCCGACGCCAAGATCATCCATTTCTAGAACTTGGTCCCTCCGCTCCGCTTCACTCGTTCCCACCGCCACGCCACATCCGACCGCAAACGCAAAATCGTTCCGGTAGGTGGATATCAAACCACCTGATGGAGCAATCCCGTGGGAACGTGGCAAATTCTTCATCAGTGCTTCTGGTTGATTCGGCTGCTCCCTCCGACTATGGTGTCCGGACGATCCCTTAAAATCCTGCAGTCCCCTCTGAATCGCGTTTGGCGTACGAGGGTTCGCGCCGGGCAGCAAGCGAAGGAGCTGGAAGATGAGACGCGTGGCAAGAACTCCAAGCAAGACAAGTTTGTCGGCAAAGCATCTGCGGTTTGAGCATCTGGAGTGTCGTGCGATGCTCGCAGCAGAGTTGTTCGCGATCGGCGCGGAGCACTCGAAAGAAGACCTCCGCAGCAGCGACGGTCGCTCCTCCGGGGCGACGCATACTTACTGGGCCAGCGGTGAAACGTTTGGCCTCCGCATCGCGAGCGATCGTTTGGCGATCGGGTTCCACGGCGCTGCGACTGGGGGTGGGTTGCTCAGCGACGCGGCAGAGGATGCACTGCTTGGCGAAGACGTGACCTTAGTCCGTTCCATCGGCAGGACGATCGGTGTTTATGCTGGGGAGGATCTCGCGCTTCCAAGCCGCCAGCAGTTGCTCCGAACAGAGGCTGAAGTCGCGGGAGTTTTTCCTGTCTTCATTCATGATGCAACTGGTTCCGAGGCAGTCCTGACCGATGAGATCATTGTCGCCCTTCGCCCTGGAGTCAGTGCGGCGGGTTATTTCACTGCGAACACGATGTTTGCTTCGTACAAACCGCTGCGAGGAACCAGCGATCAGTTCATTGGTCGACTTTCCGCATTGACGGGCGAGGCGGCGCTCGCGTACGCCGGCGAGCTCTCGCGCGATCCGCAGCTCCGCTGGGCAGCCCCGAATTTTTATCAAAGCTGGGAACGTTATTTCATCCCCAATGATCCCCGTTTCAGCAACCAGTGGCACCTGCACAACACCGGACAGGGAGGTGGACTCGTGGGAGCTGATAGCAGCCTTCCCGAGGCCTGGGACATCCAGCAGGGTGGCGCGGAGACAGTCGTGATCGGGATCATTGATGACGGGGTCGCGGCGCACCCGGATCTCATCCGCTGGACAAACCCCGGGGAAACGCCGGGCAACGGCGTGGATGACGACGGCAACGGCTATATCGATGATGTGCATGGTTGGAATTTCGTCGCCGACAACAACTTTGCTGAGCCGACGACAGCGACCGATTCGCATGGTACTGCTGTGGCCGGCGTCGCAGCCGCGGTCGGGAGGAATAATCTCGGCGTGGCCGGAGCTTCGCTCGGTTCGCCCGTACTGAGCGCGCGGATTTTCGAAGGGAATGACGTCGCGTCCGACGCGAACATCGCCGAAGCGATTTACTATGCAGCTGGGCGGACGGCCGATGGTTCGGCAACATGGCCTGCGGCTCGAGTCCTCAACAATTCCTGGGGTGGGGGTGGGTCAAGCACGGCGATCAATGATGCGATTCTCTGGGCTGCGTCGCTTGGCAATGCTGGGGACGGGGCAACCGTACTGTTCGCATCGGGGAACGACTACAGCGGCTTTGTTGGATACCCTGCCAATTCCTCGGCAACGATCCCTGGAGTGGTCGCCGTCGGGGCAACGAACAATTTCGGCGGGCGATCGGACTACAGCAATTTCGGCACGGCCCTCGACCTTGTCGCCCCAAGCAATGATTTCCGCATTGGTTACTTGGCAATCGACACGACCGATCGGGTCGGGGCCGCGGGATATGCCTCAGGGGATTACACGGGGACGGGCAGCACGGGTTTTGGCGGCACCTCCTCAGCGACTCCATTGGCGGCTGGCATCGCCGCTCTGGCGCTCGCTCGAGCCGATGCGGCTGGTGAATCGCTGACTTCTGCCCAAATGCGGGACTTGCTCCGGGCCAACACCGATCTGATCGGAAACGCCCTCTACGACCCTGGCACTGGAAAGAACCTTGAATTCGGTTTCGGACGCCTCAATGCTGGGTCCCTGCTCCGTGGAGTGGGAACAGCGGAGATCTCCGTTCATTCGCCTTTTCTCGAGTTCGCTAATGACGAAAACGATGTCGACTTCGGATTTCTCTTTGTGGGCGAGTCGGGAGTCGCCGAACTGCGGATTCGCAATCAGGGTACCGAACCCTTGAATCTGGAAGACGTCTTCATCATTGGAGGTCCTTTTACGATCGAAGAGGGGGCGAATCCGCAAACCCTTGGACTTGGCCAGTGGACAACGCTGGTCATTCGCGCTACCCCTACTGCGGCAGGTTCCTTCTCCACGAGCTTGGTCATCGTTTCCAGCGATGCGGATGAGGATGTATTCGAGATCGGCCTGCAACTGGAATCCGATTTCGCCGACATCTCTGGCTTCGCTTATGAGGATCGCAATGGAGACGGAAGTCGTGATGCGGACGACCCAGGAATCCCCGGCCAGCGGATCTACTTGGACACCAACAACAATGATCTGTTCGACGTTACCAGCGATAGCTTTACCGAATCGGATCCGGTCGAAATTCTCGATCTGCAAACGGTCACATCCACACAGACTGTCACGGGACTCAGTGGTCTCGTTATCGATCTGAATGTCACGATTAATATTGCGCACACCTTCGTTTCAGACCTCGAAATTGTCTTGGTCTCTCCCAGCGGAACAAGAATCGTGCTGGCCTCCGGTGTCGGATGGTCTGGAGATAATTTCGTCGAGACGTTCTTTGACGATGAGGCATCGTTGTCCATCAACAATGCTTCGGCACCCTTCACCGGATCATTCCGTCCGGCGCAACCGCTGAGCCTGATCGATGGACAAGACCCCAACGGTCTTTGGTCGTTGGAAGTGACCGATTTTTTCAACGAAGACCAGGGACAAATCCAAAACTGGACGCTCGACATCCAGACTGGGGAGCCTTTTGTGCTGAGCGATAGCGACGGCTTTTTCATGTTCCCCAGTTTACCGGCGGGAACATATTTCGTTCGCACGGTGGTCGATTCCCAGTCGACCGCAACCGGACCAACTGGGGGCGAATATGAAGTTGTTCTGGAAGAGCCAAACGACTATGCCAGCGACCTCCAGTTCGGAAGTGCGAGGAATCGGAGGGCCTACTTTACTGTTTTCGAGGATCTCGATCGCGATGGAATTCAGGAAAGTGGGGAAGGTCCCCTTCCTGCACGACTAGTCCATTTGGACCTGGATGATGATGGATTGTTCGACTCGAACAATCATAACGCCACGAATTCGACCGAGGTCCCGATCGTTGGCCTCGAGTATGCGTACTCAACCATCGAAGTCACGGGACTCGTTGGCGTCATTCAGGATATCAATGTACGAGTCGACATCAGTCACACCTGGAATGCCGACCTGGACGTCTATTTGATTGCACCCGGCGGACAACGGGTCGAACTGTTTACGGGTGTTGGGGGGAACTCCGATAACTTTACCGACACGATTCTCGATGATGAGGCTCCCTTGAGCATTCTCGATGGCAGTGCCCCATTCACCGGTTCCTTCCGCCCCGAAGGTTTACTCGCCACGCTCGACGCGTTGGATGTCAATGGAGTATGGACCCTCGAGATCTTCGATACTTTCTCTGAGGATTCGGGGACCCTTCACGAATGGGAGCTGATTCTGACGTACGGCGACCAACTCTATCTGTCGAATAATCTCGGTCAGGTCGACATCGATCTTCCTGCTGGGGATTATGCCGTCAGGCTCGTCGACCTCGATCAGTGGCGATACACCCTTCCATCCGATGGGCGACATTCGATCACCGTTGGGGATACCCCGATTTTCGAATTGCTCTTCGGAAGTGTTGCAAATCAAGCTCCCACCGACATTACGCTCAGCGGTTCGTCGGTCCGCGAGAATACGCCAACCGGTTCTCCCGTCCTCGTGGGAACCCTCTCTACAGCGGATTCCGATCCCGGGGATACGCATACCTATGAATTGGTGTCGGGTGCGGGAGCAGACGATAATTCGCTGTTCTTGATTGCTGGCAACGAGCTTCTCGTCAAGGCAGGTGTGGTCCTCGATTACGAGATCCGTGACAGTTATGCGATTCGAGTTCAATCGACCGATTCGGAAGGGGCATCGGTCCAAAAGGAACTATCGATCGCTGTGGAGAATCTCCCCGAAGTTGAATCGATTACGGTTGGGGATGGCACCAATCAGCGAAGTCTCGTTCGCCAAGTTGTTGTTCGGTTTGATCAAGTGGTGAGCCTTGAGGCAGGGGCTTTTGAAGTGCTCAAGCGAGGCACCGGCGGTGGTCCTGTTACGACCACTTTCAACACCGCCACCGTATCGGGCAAAACGGTTGCCACGCTGACGTTTTCAGGCAGCTTTGTAACCGCAGGCTCGCTCAATGATGGAAATTATGAACTGCGGATCATCGCCAGTAAGGTGACCGGCGATGGAGCACTTCAGTTAGATGGCGATAAGAACGGAGTTCCCGGAGGGGATCGCCTGTTTGGAACTGCGGCGGTCGACAAATTCTTCCGCCTCTTTGGAGATGAATCGGGGGATCGCGTCGTGTCGCTTTCGGAACTGAATCGATTCCGTTCGAGCTATGGACGAAGCGTCGGGCAATCGGGCTACATTGCTGCCTTTGACTTCAGCAATGACAACGCGATCACACTTTCGGATCTCATCGCCTTCCGGGCGCGTTACGGTTCCTCGCTACCATTCAGTTGAGCCGGCCGGAATGTGACCCCGCCGGAACGTGACCCCGCCGGAACTTAGTGTGCCTCCCGCAGCGGTCGCTGGTTCGTCTCGCTGTCCCCCCGGGGGATCATCCGTAAAGTCATGGGCAGTGTCGCGCCTGTCGCGTGTAGGGTGACAGGGTCGGTACTGCCCAGCGGACCGCCCCGGCAAGAATTTTGCGAACCTGGGGATGATAGTAGATCGGGTAGGTTTCATGCCCAGGTCGGAAATAAAAGATCTTCCCTCGGCCCCGCCGAAAAGTACATCCGCTTCGAAAGACTTCGCCCCCAGCAAACGAGCTGATGAGAATCAATTCGTCGGGGGGTGGAATATCGAAGAATTCGCCGTACATTTCTGTCGCCTCAAGCTCGAAATGATCCACTTCGAAGCCAGCGACGATCGGATGTCCTGGATCGACGATCCATAACCGCTCCTTTTCCCCAGCCTCCCGCCAGCGAAGCATGCAACTGGTCCCCATGAGCGCGCGAAAGATCTTCGAAGCATGGCCGCTGTGGAGGACGATCAGACCCATGCCTTCGAGCACGCGGTGGTGAACGTGCTGGACGACGGAGTCCTCGACCTGTTCGTGGGCTGCATGACCCCACCAGAGGAGAACGTCAGTCTGGGCAAGAATCGGAGCGGAAAGTCCATGCTCGGGTTCATCGAGCGTCGCGGTACGGACCTCGATATGCTCATGAATAATCTCCTTCAAACCCTCGGCAATCGCTTGGTGGATCCCTGCGGGGTAGATAGCGCGAACATCGTCCCGAGTTTTTTCGTGAACATATTCGTTCCAGACCAGGACGCGGAGTGGTACTTGCATGCTTGGATACCCTGCTCGCACGCGGAGCGTTTTTTGGGGGAGGCCAGGTCGTTGACGTGCTGGGCGCGAGGCGTCACGATTTCTACGAGTTCCCATCATAGCAGGCTCGGCAGGAATGATCTCCATGAATCGAACAGCAACCCATTTGGCAATTGATCTCGGTGCCTCGGGAGGACGTGTTCTGGCCGGACATGTCCGCGACAATGTCTTGCAGATGGAGGGGGTCGCACGATTCGGGAATGAACCGGTCTACATCCAGGACGAAATGTGCTGGAACATGCTTGGCTTATGGCGCGATATCTGCGGTGGATTGACTCAAGCCCAGCAGCACTATGAGGTTCGTTCCGTGGGCGTGGCGACGTGGGGAGTCGACTATATTTTGCTTGACGCGGACCAGCGGATGATCGGACCAGCGATCCATTACCGCGATCAGCGAACCCGTGGGATGCTCGCTACGGCACTCGAGAAAATCGATCGCGAGGAGATCTTCGCCGAGACAGGATTGCAGTTCATGGAGATCAACACTGCGTATCAATTGTACGCCGATGTCGTCAGTCGCGCTGTGCGCCTCGAGCGGGCCGAGTCGTTTCTCATGATCCCCGATTTTTTTCACTGGCTTCTCAGTGGAGAAAAATCGTGTGAGCTCACCAATGCTTCGACCACCCAGCTGTATAATCCAACCAATCGCCGCTGGTCGGATCGAGTGATTCGGGGACTGGGCATTCCGCACTCGATCTTCGGACCGATTTCGGAACCCGGAAAGTCTCTCGGAGTGATCCAACCTTCCGTCGCGCAAATGACCGGATTGCATGGAGTCGAGGTCATCCTCCCGGCGACGCATGACACAGGCTCTGCCGTGCTCACAGTTCCTGCCCACACCTTTGCCCCTGCCCAACCTGACTGGTGCTACATCAGCAGCGGTACGTGGTCGCTGATTGGCTGTGAATTGCCGGCACCAAAGATCAATGCGGCCTGCGCAAAATACAATTTCACCAATGAAGGAGGGGTTTTTGGGAGCACGCGATTGCTCAAGAACATCGGTGGCCTTTGGGTCTTCCAGCAGATTCGTGCGGCGCTCCAGCGTCGCGGAGTCCAGTTCGATTGGGAAGAGATGGTCCAGCAGGCCACGGCCGCGGAACCACTGAGCTTTCTTCTGGACCCGGATGATCCGGAACTCCTCGCTCCCGCGGACATGCTTGATGCGATCTCGAGTGTCGCACGTCGCACCGGGCAGCAAGTCCCGGCCAATCACGGCGGCCTTTTTCGCGCGGCGCTCGAGGGTTTAGCGCTTCGTTATCGACGTAGTATTGATATTCTTGAGGAACTGACCGAAAGCCGTATCGAAACGATTCATGTGGTCGGAGGTGGATCCCAGAACCCGCTGCTCTGTCAAATGACAGCCGATGCATGTCGACGCCAGGTTGTCGCTGGTCCCGCCGAGGCCACCGGGATTGGGAACATCCTGATGCAAATGATCGGCCTTGGGGAATTGGCTGGTGTTGACGATGCTCGAGCACTCGTGAGGCGCAGTTTTTCTCCGCGCCTCTACGTGCCACAGAGCACTCGTGCCTATGATGATGTATTCCCACGTTTTATGAAGCTTGTCGCCGAGATTACTTGACTCCCCACCAAGGTGCGTGATGAACCGCCTCTCTTTCTTGCTGCTCTGGCTGATCTGGACGTTCTTCACCACCGCGGCCACACCGCAGGAACCGGGTGGCGAGCGCTCGCCAGCTGTCGACTCGCAGGATTTAACCGTCCAGCGCGATCTGGACACCGAAGTCACTCGAGTTCGAATTCCCTCGGCCGATGGTCGAATTCGATGGAGCCAAGTGCTGCAGGTCCTCCTTCGACTGGGGCGACTAGATGATCAAGCAATCGCCAATCGACTGCCGCAGGGGGAACTCGACTTGCGCCGCCCCGCCACGGCACTCGCGCTGTTGGGGATCAATGCGACCCTTGCGCCGGAGATCCAATTGAGCGTCGTGAGACGGAGCGAGGAATTCGGCGAGCATCTCCTCATCACGATCGACGAAGGTGCGATGATCGCACGCCGCCGGGCGATGGCGAAAAAGGCCCGCGAGCTCCTTCGCGAGAACCATGCCGAAGGAGAAGACTCGCCGTTTGGGTTCCACTTTCCTCCAGCTTGGAAAAACGCTCCGGCCGATCAACTGCTCGTCGTCATTGTCCATGGCATTCACTCGTCACCGCAGCGATTCCAGCCACTGGCCGATGCGCTTGCCGCGGAAGGATTCCTTGCCGCTCCCTACAGTTACCCTGATGACCAACCGATTGAAGAGTCGGCCGAACAGCTTGCTGGCGAACTGAAAGCGCTCGCCATCGACGCGCCTCGCCGTCCGATTGCTGTGATTGCGCATTCCATGGGGGGACTCGTCACTCGGGCGGTGATTGAGAATCCCCGTCTCGATCCGGGAAATGTTCGTCATTTGGTCATGATTGCGACTCCGAACCATGGTTCTCTTCTCGCCAAATTCGCTTTCGGACTCGACATTCTCGACCATGCGATTCCCGATGCCCGGCGACCGGAAATCACCCGTTTTTATGCGTCAGTCGAAGATGGTTTTTCCGAAGCCGCGATCGATCTTCATCCCGATTCCAAATTCCTGCGGCGGCTCAACGCACGGAGCCGCAATCCGCATGTTCACTATTCCCTCTTCCTCGGCACCGGCGGGTTCTTCTCCCGCTCGCAGCTTGATGAGCTGCAAACCTGGTGGCATGAAACCAAAGCGAACAGTCCGGTCGTCAGCCTCCTCTCGCCACGGGTGGACGAGACGATCAACGATCTTGACGAAGTGGTGCACGGGGATGGAGATGGTGTCGTGGCCGTCAAAAGGGGAAAGCTCGAAGGCGTTCAAGATGTCGTTGTCGCGGATTTCTCCCACCTCGAAGTCCTCCAGCAATCAGCGCACCTCGAACGTGATCCGCTCTTGAAGATGATCCTCGAGCGACTGCGAAAATAGCGACCCCAGCCCCAGGGCGCACCCCCCTCTCAAATAGAGCATTGCGACAACAACAGAGGGAGAAAATCTCAATAACAGCGGGGGAACAGGCAGCGGGGGAGCCTTGCGGCGCTGTGCGTCGACCATTGTTCAGGCGACTGTTTGTCAAAAAAATTGAAACTCTGGCGATACATCAGCAAGCCTGCCGGGTTTCATCGATTGCTATGGTGATTCTCGCGGACGAACCGGAACTACTAACGTTTGTCTGGCTTGCTGTTCTGGTCCTGAGCAGCATTGCCTCTGCATTTTTTATTTTTCGCATGGTTGCTTCGCGGGCTTTGACAGCGGTGGAGGTGCCGATGGCAATCGTCGGTGCCGTGGGACTGACGCTTTATGGCGCCGCTGAGCTGGCGAGTATCGAAACCGCGATCCGACCTCCGCTGCGAGTGATCGTGAATGTCGCAGTAATCGCCATGCTGCTGGGGGTTGTCGCGGTTTATCTCCGCGCGGTGTTTCTTCCCCAACCGGCTCCCTCGCGGTGGGCACGAGCAATAGCGCTCACTGCGGCTCTGCTCAGCTTTGCAGTCGCCGCCCGAGGAAGCGATCGGCTGAATCACTTTGCGCACCTTGCGGAAAGCGAAAGTCGATATTCTCCTTGGACTCGTCCTGGTACCCAAGTTACTGCGACCGAAGCGATGGCCGTAAGCGATTCAGGAAAGCCAATTCCACTGTACCGTTGGGAGATCGATGCAGACGATTTCTCAAGCTACATCCGGGCCCTCGAACGAACATTCAAAGATGTTTTTCCGGCCATTGAAGTCGAGGGTCCTTCGCGGGATGCGAATTGCCATGGGTGGGTTTTCGTTGGGGGTGGGTTTCTCCTCTCGAACGAAAGTGTCGAGTTTCTGCTGTGCGAGAATGGCTATCGAGAGGTCGCGTCTCCGCTGCCTGGAGACTTGATCATCTATCGATCCGCTCGCGGAGCCATTGTTCACAGCGGTATTGTGCGTAGCTGCCTTGCCGATGGTACGGTCCTGATCGAGAGTAAGTGGGGACTCTCAAAACGCTACCTCCATCGCCCGAACGACCAACCCTATGGACGGGATTATGGGTATTACCGCAGCAACCGCGAGGGGCATTCGTTAGTCGTCGCGCAACCCTCGCTCAAGCCGGCCGGTAGCGTCGCAGCGGAAGCTCCCGAAACCGAAGTGCAATCCGAGAGCCTTGGGGACGGTCGAGAAAAGCCCCCCGCCGCACTGCACAGCAATGCCCTTCGCCAAGAAAAAATCCCGGCTTTACAATAGACCAAGCGCGCGGTCGTTTCCGGCATTTGTATACTGGTCGCTAGTTTTTTTGGCAGTCCCTTGAGGTCGAGGGATCGACGATTCGATTCCCCAATTTTAGGAATTGAGATGAATCTGCGGCGGTTTGTGCTCGGAGTTTTGTTGTGCCACTTTGGATGCGGGACCGTCTCAGCAGCGGACCCTCGCGAGCAGTGGGGACATTGGCGAGGGCCGACGGGAAACGGGGTTTCCTTGGATGCGAAGCCGCCGCTTCGCTGGTCGGCGACGGAAAATATCCAGTGGAAGGTTGCAATCCCTGGCAGCGGATCGGGGTCGCCGGTCGTCTGGGAACAGCGGGTCTTTGTCGTCACCACCGTTCCCACAGCCGCAAGTTCCTCGGGGGATCAAGAAAAACTTCAGCAGCCGACGCAGCAGGATGGGGCAGCCGACCCCCAAGGTTTGCGAAATCGCAGTCGCCGGGGGTTCGGCCGTGGCGGTCGAGCCGAGGCGGATGGCGACTTGCAGAGCCTAGACTTTCAACTCCACTGCCTCGATCGATCGACGGGCAAGCTCCTGTGGACACAGACTGCGGTAACCGCAGTACCCCACGAGGGGACGCATCAAACCAACAATTTTGCCCCTGCCTCTCCCTGTACTGATGGGGAGCATGTCTATGCCCACTTTGGTTCGCGAGGCTTGTTTTGTTACAGCCTGGACGGGGATTTGATCTGGGAGCGTCAATTCGGACAGATGAGGTGCCGCAATGGCTTTGGCGAAGGGAGTTCCCCGACACTCGTCGAAGATGTGGTTCTCGTCCCATGGGACCATGAAGGCCCATCGTTCCTCTACGCTTTGGATAAAAAAACGGGGGCCATTCGCTGGCAAACTCCCCGCGACGAACCGACGAACTGGTCGACTCCCTTAGTGGTCCGAGTCGGAGAGGAGTCGCAGGTAATCCTCAACGGCCAAAATAAAGCCCGCGCTTATGACTTGAGCAGTGGCGTAGAGCTGTGGAGCTGCGGAGGGCAGACGGCACGCCCCGCTGCTTCAGCCGTTGCGGGGCATGGTTTGGTGTATGTCGGAAGCGGGTTCCAGGGATCGTTCCTGGCCGCTTTTCGTCCTCAAGGTCGAGGTGACCTCGAGGGTTCGGAAAATGTTGTTTGGTCTCTCGATCGGGATACGCCAGATGTGCCTTCTCCTCTGCTCAGTGGCGAAAGAATCTATTTTTACAAAGGTCGCAGCGGACTGCTCACCTGTCTCAATGCGATCACTGGGAAACCCTACTACAGCGCTGTCCGTGTCCCTGGCTTGACGTCGATCTATGCTTCGCCGATCGCCGCCGGAGGGCATGTCTATCTATCCGACCGTGATGGGAATGTGGTTGTCATCGAGGATGCCGACGCTTTGCATGTCGTGGCCACTAATGCGCTCTCAGAAACGATCGACGCGACCCCGGCAGCCGCAGGGAATCAGCTTTTCATCCGGACCGCCAAGCACTTGTACTGTGTGGCGGAAAAAGGGGAATGAAGCTCGTGCGCTTGGCGATCTTGAAAAAGCTGGGATTGACGAGCGGTCAAAGGATTTGATAGCGAGCATTTTCCGAGAGGATGGGACCGCCGCGAGGCCGGGAGATTCGTCGGAGTGTGAACGCGATTTTTTGCAGGGAAGTTTTGCTGCGTTTGAGAGCCTATCCGAAAAGGGGTCTGACCCTTTGGAGGCAAGTCGATTTCATTAGTTTTTGGGCCTTGCCGGAGAGGGTCAGACCCCTTTTAGGACAGGCTCTGAGCGCACTGAGCAGAATCATGAAAAAAAATTTCAGCAAGCACTCGTCATTATGGGTTGGATTCGCCATTCTTTCACTGATCGTGATCGGAGGTTGTGGAGGGGCAGCGGAGTCGGCTCCGAAAGCTCCGGCAAGCGATGCCCAGTCTTCTGCCATCCAAGGCCAGTCGAGCGGCCCAAGCGAACAAACGCCTGAAGCGGTCGTAAGTCAATTCCTCGATGGCGTTCGCCGCGGCGGAGCTGCCGCTGAGGTGGGAAAACTGATGACCCAAAAGGCTCAGGAGCAGTACGCTGCCGTCGGCTTGGTGATGCAACCGATCGGGGCCCCCGACGCTCAGTTTCAGATCACGCGGAGCATCCCTTGGGGAGACAATGGAGCGCTCGTCAACAGTCTTTGGACTGAGAGCACTCCGGAAGGGGAAAAGATCACGTATCAGGTTGGCTGGGCGCTTCGTCGCGAGAGTGCCGGATGGCGCGTCAGCGGACTGATTCTCGATGAGCAACCCGAGGCGCGGGTCTTCAATTTTGAGAGCCGAGAGGATGTACTGGCAATCAAGCAGATGCAAGACGCGAGCGAGCCACCGGCGAGCGACAGTGCACCGCGGCAAGCCGACAATTCCGACTTTTCCATGCCGCCGCTGAACTGAGCGGTACTTTCTAGAGCATCTAAAAGAGCGTGGCGGGGTCGGCGCTGAGCAATTTGCGGAGGGCGAGCAGACCGCTCAGGAGGCACATTGCAACAGTGCAGCCGAGGATCAGGAGAATGCGGGAAGCGTTCAATTCCATCGGCAATCCAACCCACGCTTCAATGCCACGAAACAAGAGCCATGTGAGCCCCCATGCGGGAAGGAATCCAAGGATCGACAGATAGAGCGATTGGCCGGTCACGAAGCGAAGAAAAAAACGATTCGGGTAGCCCATCGCCTTGAGGGTCGCCAGCTCCGACATGCTGTCGTGAATGTTCGTAAAGAGAATCTGGTAACAGATGATCACACCGACAGCAAAACCCATGATCGTACCGGTGAGAAAAATGATCCCGATCGGGGTTGTTTGTCCCCAAAATTGCTTTTCCTTGGCAATCAGATTCGCTCGCGGCATGACCTGCCACTGATCGGGGGCCAGCGCGGTCAACCTCGCTGCGACAGCCAACGGGTCCGCTCCTTCGCGGAGCCGGATCAGGCCAAAGTCGATAACTGCCAGCGGTTGTCCTTTCCCGCGAAATGGGAAGTAGGCAGCGAACGTTTCGGGACTCGTGAGCAGGTTCCCGTCGTGTGCGAAATCAGTCCCTAGGTCGATGGTCCCCAGCACCTTGAGTTTGCGATTCAAAAGTTCGATGGACTGCAGAGGGAGCTGTTCCGGGTTCGAGAGGGCAAAGCCATACTGCGGTTTACTCCGCACATCGACCAGCGCCGTGCCGCGAGTTTCCAAAAGCGGAAGCTGTGCAATCAGTGCAGGACTTGCAAAAAGAGAAGGCTTGAGCGGAACCGCAATCACACGAATCGTGCGCTGGGCATGCCCGGCGACGCGAATCCTTGCTGCGGCCCGCTCGATGAGCATCGGTTCGGCCCATACCACCTCGGCGTCGCTCGCCGCCCGCTCGAGCAAAGTTCTGAGAAAGCGTTTCTCTGTTGGAATCGCGTAACGAAGCGGACTGGTCGCAATCAAGTCCCCTTCGAACAAACGCAAGATCTGAATCGGGCTATCGAGCAACGCATTGCGAAATCCGTTCTGCATGAACATCAGTACGGCAGCAAAACAAACCCCGGTCACGCCGAAGAAAAAACGCTTCGGTTGGGAGGTGAGGTTTTTCCAGGCCAGCGGCGTCCGCATGCACAATCCTTATCTACCCCGCCCAGCCAGTTAGGCACGAACGAGGCGAGTAATCCGACCCGTTTGCACCCATTCTGCGACAAAGATGTTTCCGTCGGCATCAAAGCATGCATCGTGGGGATGAACAAATTTTCCTTGCTGCCACTGGTCCTCGCGAGTGCGAATGACAAAACCGCCATTGTTTGCATCGCGGTCGGCAACGATCCGCTCAATATCCTCACCAAGAACAGCGACCACCTGGTTCGTGGTATCCAAAAGGCTGACCCGCGCAACTAATTCCGGGACGATCATCAAATCCCCATATGTCTCGACGTTTGCCGGGAGACCAAAACCTTCGATGGTTGTTTTGTACTGGCCCTCCATGGTGAAGGTTTGCAGCGTATTATGCGCGCGATCGGTGACCACAATCTCCTTGTCCCGACCGGGTCGAGCATCGATGGCGATGCCGTGGGGAGTATTGAATTTTCCCTGACCATCGCCCGCCCCCCCAAAAAAACTTTGCCAATTCCCATCGCGATCGTAACGGTGGATGGTAAACGAACCGTAACCGTCGGCGAGGAGGAAATCGCCATTCTCAAGAAAGGCAAAATTTGTCGGCATAAACGCATCCCGCCCCCAACGACGACTGGGAGCCGAAGCTTCATCTCCTCGATACAGTCCGCAGGACAATGGTGCATATCGTTGCCAGACGATTTGCCCATCGAGCGTCATTTTGACGATTGTTTTGCACTGCTGGTAGGCAGCGACATAGAGAAATTCCTCACTCCCTTCACGGCGAATCTCGATCCCGTGCCCTCCCCCTTGGAACATCGCTCCAAAGGCGCGGACCATTTTGCCATCGCGGTCAAAAACAAAGATCGAAGGATGATCCGCAAGCTGCGGTCGACCCTCATGGATGACATAGAGTAACCCCTCATGATCCACCGCAACATTGTGGGTCGTTTGCCACTGGTACTGGGCAGGCAACTGGGGCCACCCATGAATTGCATGAAAGACGTGGTCCCCTTTCCCGATCACGTCCTGGGCTCGGGTCCGTTTGCTCGTCATGATCGCTGGCGCCACGATCGCTGCGGCACTTGCGGCAGTGGTTTGCAAGAAGCGGCGACGGCGGATCGAGGGAGTGATGTGCTTGCTCATCGGAAATCGCGCTCGCAGAGAGGAACAGAGTGATTGCAGGGGTCTGGGATGCGGAAGGAGCGACCCCTCGGAACGTCCCATCTATCTTAACTGAAGTATTCAACGCCGTTCAAAAACAACTGAAAACCATCTCCAGTCGGAGGCTGCTGGGGGCGGCGAGTCCAGTAGGGATGATTCGTCGGTTCGATGTGCCGCTCGGGATGGGGCATCAAGCCAAACAATCGCCCGCTGGCGTCGCAAATGCCAGCGACATTGGCCTCTGCGCCATTGGGGTTGTGGGGGAATGGGAGGATGTCGTCTCCGGTGGTCCCATCGGGAAGGGAGTATCGCAGGGCCAATCGTCCGGAAGCCGCCAGGGCGCTGCGAGTCGAGGCGTCAATCGTCACAAATTTTCCTTCCGCATGTGCCATCGGA
>Ga0169931_10002049_pt1 | contig 33104 bp, 31 predicted proteins | sample Kivu_15m_20L_FD_129675 | JGI IMG/M metagenome (GOLD analysis project Ga0169931, IMG submission 129675) | Freshwater microbial communities from Lake Kivu, Western Province, Rwanda to study Microbial Dark Matter (Phase II) - Kivu_15m_20L... | ecosystem: Environmental > Aquatic > Freshwater > Lake...
ACGACCTTCCATGCGGAAGATATCGATACAAAGGTTCTCAATTGTTCTATGCATATAGCCAAGTGCGTGTTCAGTTGACTCAAGCTCAGGGGCGGCGAGCATGACCTTGATCAGGGCATCTTGGATTACTTCTTCAGCTTTGGCTCTATCTTTGAGGATACGTGAGGCGTGGGCGATTAACTCACTGCGGTGCTCTGTGTAGAAAGCACCAAGCTCCGCTACGGTCCAGACCTTCAGACCTGCGGAGGCAGATTTCTTACGTAGTGACACTTTTTAAGGCCCCTTATTTCTATACCGGTTTGTACTACAAGGTCGACCGTCGCCGCCTCTACTCACCTCTACGAAAGTGATGTCCAAATGTCTTGTGAAACGGACATAATACATATTTCAGACATATCTACGGAGGTTTTCCCAGATTGCCTTGAGATGAGTTTTCAGCCTGACATAGCGCTTAAGGATCAATGTGTGATTCGTGTAGCCGGCATTAATAAACCTGGGGTTTATCAGGATTCTGCCACCGGCCGCTCTAATGGATCTATGGAAGGAAACATGCTCGCAAACTGGCCTGCCATCAATTGAGCCAACATACTCACCATGTTCAAAGCAGTTCTTTCTATAGACCGCGATCCCGCCAAAAGCAGATTCCACCTCAATCGGTTCAGAGCTCATGGGAATTGTAATCATTTTGCTGTAAAGACTTTTACGTAATGCTTTCGAAGTACTTTTGCCTAGCGCTCGCAGGTTGTTGAATTCATCCATCCAATCATCTGGCGACCAGGTGTGATGCCGAAGAGCCCAGATGTCAAAATATGGTCCAGATTGGTTTGCTGTTAGTACAGACCAGTCATTAAGGGGCCAACAACTTTCGATAGCTTTAGAGGTTAGCATCGAATTAATCCCGTCAAAGTCTGCAATCACCACAAATTCATAAGAAGATTCGAGAGCCTTGATTGCTTTCAAATATTCATTTCTACATAGCGCAAGGCGGTCCGTTCTCTCAGGATATCTAAATCTTAATTCTCCTAAGGACTTGTAGTTAAAATTGACCACGTATCTCTTTAACGACGCAAGAACCTTTGTTGATTCGTCCTCACTATCAGATTCAATTATCAACCAATTTAAATCATAGTTTTCACCGAAGGCTTTTTTTATTCTTAGAACATCAGACTCCAAAGTGTTCGCACAATTTCTAACGGTGCCAGCTACAAAAATTTTCTTTTTCATAACTCCATTAATTTTGCTTGTCGGTCGAAGTCACTAACCTGATCTCTCACTTCGTTAAATTTTCCCTGGGCCATGACTTTACCTTCCTTCAAATACACTACCTTGTCAGCATTTTTCACAGTGGAAAGCCGATGTGCAATTATGACCACTGTCACCCTACCTCTCAATTGCTGAATTGAATCTGAAATTCTAGTCTCAGTCTCGCCATCAAGCGCGCTAGTGGCTTCGTCAAGCACAAGCAGATGAGGTTTTGTGAACAAAGCTCTCGCTATTCCAAGTCTCTGTCTTTGTCCACCACTCATTTTTGCTCCTCGGTCCCCTACTGAACTATTAAGACCGTCAGGAAGAGAGTTAACGTATTCATCCAAATGAGCGACCTTCAAGGCGTTCCAAATCGATTCATCTTTATATGAGGAACTTGGATATCCCATAGCAACATTTTCTTTGATCGTTCCATTAATAATAACCACATCTTGGGGGACGTATGCGATTGAGCCGGGCCACTTTGAAATTGCATTTAATGGCAGTTCCTTCGAAATCAAAACCTTTCCTTTATCTGGGTCTAAGATTCCAAGCAGACAATCTACTAAAGTAGTTTTCCCAGCACCTGATGGTCCTACCAGTGCAACAATCTCCCCTGTATTAATTTCAAGATTGACATCGTCTAAAGCAAGCCTGCTACTTCCTGGATAAGCTAGGGATACCCCGGAGATGTCTACCTCAGGTGTAAATCCTGGATAGTCGAACCGCAATTTATCAATGTTATTGTCAATCGGCTCCTCAGATCCAAGCAGCTCTATTAATTCTAGTGTTGGAGTGGCACTTCCAATACTTCCCTTAATCTGGAGAAGGCCTTGTTGGACACGCAGAACTGCTGGAGTAATGCGGGTGCTTGCCACTAAGAAAATAGACAAAACTGCAACTGCATAGGATGCCGTCTGTGTCAAGAATTGCATTGCAGCGATGAATAGTGCTCCAACAACAACTGTGATTTCTAAAATGTACTTACTAACAATGCTCAAAAAAGAAAATTCTGCCGAAGAATTTGCCATATTTAACCTCAGTCGGCCGATTTCTTCAGCATAATAGTTCCTACGATTTTTTACAATTAACTCTCTGTAAGAGCTAATTACTTCAAATATTCTCTCATTACTTTCAATAGCTAAGTCAGACTGAATTTTACCCAATACTCTAACCCTCACATGAAGCGCTCGATATAGGGTAAATGCAATGATAGAAAAAATCAGCAAGGTAGAAATTGCAACCATAGTGTCAACCAGGAAAAGTCCAAAACCAAGAACTATTAATAGAGATACATCTGCTATTAAATATGATGCTGCACCTAGAATCCCTGCATTGATCGATTGAACCCCAGAAGTTACGGCGTAGATTGTCTCTTGCATAGATTTTGATTGGAATTTCAAAAGGTTCTGACTCATCATTTTTGAGAGTAAGGTGCCAGAAATTCTTGCACCTCGCCTGCTCAAAAAAAATAGCGTTCTACGTGTTAGATAAACTGTGCAAACTGTCTTGGTCACCAAAACAATTGCAGCAATACTTCCTAAGATAGTGATTTGTGCCTGAAGAGTTGCGTCTTGTATCTGGAGAAATTCCAAAAAGTTAGAAACTCGATTCCCGGGCTGCTTGGAGGATAAACCACTAACCGCAAGCGAGCCAACTAGACCAAAGATTACTACCCCAAGGAGGTCAAGCCCGCTGAGAAAAATCTGGATGAGGATCACAATCCCTATAAGTTTTTGCTCTCTTTTGCTGAGCGTGCTCAAAGAGCGTCCCAAGGGACCACTCTTATATTTTCTTATAATGCGACGAATATTCAAGAATAACTCCTTCGCACAAAGCATACTCCCTCTGACTTAAAGCTTAAATAGGTCATTTCCAAGATCTCGCTAATTCAAATAAGTTATCTCGATTTCTTTCCCAAATCTGCTTTGAGTAATTCCTATCTGTAGGATTTGCACCATCCTGCTTTAACTTTTCAATCCAAGTTTCAGGATTATTCAAATTAATGATGGAAAGCTGTCCAGAAATTCTCTCTTCTTCAAGGTCTATTATTCCATTACTTTGTAAGGTCAACACTTTCTTTCCATAATAAAGTGCCTCCCGGATCGAGCGGCCATATGACTCTGTATTGGAGGTATTAAGAAGAACATCAATCGAATGCCATGCTTGTCGGAGTTGATCTCCGGATTTGACTCCATGAAAAATTACTCTGGAAGAGCCCAAAATATTAGTCAAGCTGTGCTTGAAAGAATCTAATTCAGGACCCTCTCCAACTACATGGACTTGACCTCTCCATCCATACTGATTAAGTCGATTGACGACAATTAGGAAAGATTTCAAACCCCTATCCTTATGTACTCTCCCAACAAAACCAATATTCAAGTTTTCACGAACTATATTTTCTCGTGGAAATTCAAATTGCATAATTGAAAGGGGTACAGGTAGGGCAAAAACTTTTGACTCTAAATGAGGAAATCGATGCAGAAAACTTCTCAGTTGATTTTGACTTACTAATCTGATGTTCTTAATTGATTTTGAGTCTAAATTGACACAAAAAAATCTTAGTTGATTAGCAAGAGACAGTTTCTTCCAATTAGTGTCCATTATGTCAGCATGGATCTGTACTTGGATTCCAGCATTAGTCCTTGATACCAACCTCAAAAATCTGCAGAACCAGTATGTTTCCCATGGGTCGCCCGATACCAGAACATTAATTTTTGACTTATTCTTTCTAATAAACCGAATACTACTTAAGATGAAATTCCAAACAGATTCATGATGCTGATTGAAGACAAACTTAGTTTTTTCTTCCTTATAAACTCTAGAGACACTTAAAATTTCAGGATTACCTCGTGTTAATATGATGAGAGATAATCCTCCATTTGTAATCTGGTCTAGAATTTGACCATATTCAATGTGTCTTAGAATTGTAGATTCATCCCGCATAATGATTCCTCGTAAGTCAATTATGACAACTTGCTTCGCGTTAATTCCCAAGTTCGAGCGCCTCAATCAAATACTGAAATTGTTTGTCCTGGTTAAAATCTTGGCAGATACGCATTCTCGAATTCAAAGATAAATTGTTAGCGAGTGTCGGTGAATTTAGAATTGATTCAATTGATTGTCTTAATTGTTTATGATCACCTAACTCGACTATGAGCGCTTCAGAGTTATTTTGAATTACTTGTAAATTACCTGGTATATTCGAAACTATGCATGGAATCCCAGTCTCCATCGCTTGTAGGAGTGAGAAGGACAGTCCTTCATAACTTGATACTTGAATGAACATTTTCGATTGTTGCAGCAAGATTCTCGTACGTTCCTGCGGAACTTCACCTGCAAATTCTGCATCAACTCCTAATGCTAATGATTTTTCCACAAGGTGTTTCATTTCCGGCCCATCACCCACTATAAGAATTTTGAGTTTCAATCCTCTTGTAGCTTCAAGCACTTGATCTAGGTTCTTCCAATTCACAAGTCTAGAAATCGTGATTATGTCATACTGTTTTGGTACTGCGTCCATAGCCATTATCTCCACACCATTTGGAATGTACTTAACAGGTAGTTGCACTCCCCAATTTTTCACTATTTGGCAAAGCTCAAGACTGGGGCAAGTGATTTGTGTGAATTGATTCAATGACCAGACTAAAAGTTTCCTTTGAATTTTAGCGATAAAGTCTAACCTTGAATTTTGGAATTCACTTACGCTCAGCGTTGTTCGACCTCCATTTGTGGCTCGCTCCCAAACTGGATCTCCTACAATTCTCGCTATTGACTTCTTACGAATAAGGTGAAGAGCAAAACCAGTCTCCTCATGAAGACCTGTTGCTAAAATAGAGTCCACGCTTTTAAACTCTCTGAGAATACGCCAACTCACGAATAAGAAGCGGAATATTTTTGGTTTTAGTCTTGGAATGGAAATTACCCCATTTTTTATTTTAGAGCGCTTTTGGGGGTTGAGGGTTAAAATAGACGCCTCATATCCGTGGCTTTCAAGCCATTTAGAAAAAGCTACCGTAAAGGTTGCTGGACCACCAATCTCGGGAGGGAAAATTCCAGTGATAATCAAGGATTTCAAAGCGTTCCTATAATCCAATTTTGCAGTCTTTCTCTAGTGTCTGGTCTCAAACACCAATTTATAACTTGCGTCATTCCATCTTCTACGGTCGTGCTTGGTGCACGTCCAATGAGCTGTCGAAGGTAGGAGCTGTCAGAATAAGTCATTGACACGTCACTTGAATTTGGCGAAGAAATTGAGTACCGAAGTTTTTTTCCAGAAATACTCTCAGAAACCCCAATTAAGTCCAACATTGAGGCTGGCTTTCCCCCACCTAAATTCACGATGTCCGAAAAACCTGGATTCTCAGTTAAAAGTTGATTTACCAATAAACTCACGCAGTCAATAGCATCATTGATGTAAGTGAAATCCCTGCGTATGCTCCCATCACCAAATAATTCAAATTTCGAATCAGTAAGCAATGATGTCGCTATTCGAAAGTATGCCATGTCGGGACGCCCATAAGGACCATACACAGTAAAAAAGCGTAATGCTCTAATTCTCGTCTGAAATTTTCCAGCTAGTGAACTAGCAAGTACTTCGTTTGCTAGTTTCGTGGCTCCATAAAAGCTATTTGGTACAAGAAACATTCCACTCTCTTTAAAGGGCATTACTGCTTGATCTCCATAGACACTTGAAGACGAAGCATAGATAAAAGCTTCTACATTTCGATTAGTTGAGGCTAGAAGGACATTTCCGAAAGCTAATAAGTTGTTTGTCACATAATTATGCATTTCTCTTCCTGACAAGCGTACTCCGGGTTGAGCCGCCAGATGAACGACAACCTCCGGGTTGTACTCATCGAACAGACTTTCTACATCATCAAAATTATCAAGATTCAATTCCTTAACAGAGATACCCAGTGGAGTAAGTAACTCCTGAACTCTTAAACGCTTCAAATCTGCCGGATAGTAACTCGTGAAGTTATCAACGCCGATTACAGTATTGCCGTCCCTACTAAATCTAGCGGCAACCTGTGAACCAATAAATCCAGCAGCGCCCGTCACAAGTACGCGCATTCTAAGGTCCTTTTCTATGCAATGATCTAATGAATTATTATACCTTTCCAGGGTAGGGTAGTAATGTGACATTCGGGTTCATAGGTTAGTAGAAGTTATGTCTCATCTAATGATTTTGAATTACAGTATGGACGAGAGAAGCCCTGTTTTATCGCATCAAATCGAAGTTGTTAGAAAGCTTTCTGTGCACTTTGAGCGTGTTACAGTCATAACCGGATCTATTGGGCACGGTGGCTGTCCGTCGAATGTTGAAGTCGTTTCCACAAACTGGTTTTCAGGTAAGCACCTTAAAAATACCTTTAATTTTATAATTACAGCAATTAGGTGCCTAAGGGAATCTAAGCCAGATGTAATTTTCTCACATATGACGCATGTGCAAAGTGCACTACTTCTTCCTATTTCACGTGTATTGAGAATTCCACATTTTCTATGGTACGCACATGCTTCTTCATCGATTATATTAAAATGGGACTACTTATTAATCAATAAAATATTTACGTCCACAAGAGGATCTTTCCCCTTTAGTGGCAGTAAAATCATCTATTTGGGCCAGGCAATCGATGAACAGCTCTTTTTGAAGTCGGTCCGTGATCGACTTCCTATAAATTTTGTTCATTATGGGAGATTCGATAAATCCAAAAGCATTGAATTGATAATTGAATCTGCAAATTATGCCAGAATGTCAATTCCAGAAATCACCCTAACGATTTGTGGAGATCCCTCAAACCCTGAATCAGAAAGAGATGCATCACGAATCATTTTAAATAGTCAAGAAAAAATAGAGTCAGGATGGTTATCGTTCATAAAAGCTATTCCACGAAGCGAAATACCAGAGTGGCTTTCTCAATTTGATGTGTTCTTACACGCCTTTCAGGGTTCATTAGATAAGACCTTGGTTGAATCAGTGCTTGCAGGATTGACTGTGGTTACAAATAATTCAGAATTCATCTCAGAATTTGGTTCATGGAGAAACTACTCCCTTGATGAGGACCTCAGCCTAAAAACTGAATTAGATGCCATGTTGAACCTTGGCAGAGTAACTAGAACTGAAGTTAATGAATCTCGACAGAAAGTAGCCCTAAACAGTCACACAGAGTCGAAGTGGATTGAGCAGTTGAAGGATATCCTCCATGCTGCCATCTAGGACTGGCTTATATGTGACACAATTAATCCTATGAAAATACTTCTCACAGGAGCTGCAGGATTTTTAGGTTCACATTTGAGCCAACGTTTAGTAAAAGACGGTCATTCTGTTATTGGCTTAGACGATTTATCCACTGGGAACATCCAAAATCTCCTAGGTATAGCTTCAAATCCTTTGTTTACTTTTATCGAACAAGACGTGCGTAATCCAATTAGTTTGAATGTGGATTTAATTCTAAATTTTGCCTGTCCTGCATCGCCAAAACACTATCAACTTGATCCTGTGCGCACTATTGAAACTAATTTCTTAGGGATTATTAATTTGCTGCACCTTGCGAAGGAAACAGATGCCGTCTTGCTTCAGGCATCGACCAGTGAAGTATATGGAGATCCTTCGATATCTCCGCAACCGGAGACTTATTGGGGGAACGTTAACCCAATAGGCATAAGGTCCTGCTACGACGAAGGTAAGCGTGCAGCTGAAACATTGTGTTTCGACTATAAGAGACAATTTAATGTAGACACTAGAGTCATTCGAATTTTCAATACTTATGGACCATATATGTCACCCGATGACGGAAGGGTAGTAAGTAATTTCATTGTCCAAGCACTAAAAAATGAGGACTTAACTATTTATGGAAATGGAATGCAAACTAGATCATTCTGTTTTGTTGATGACCTAGTGGATGGAATCATAAAAGTTGCAGAGTATAAATCCACTTTTGATGCCCCTATAAACCTTGGAAATCCGATTGAATTCACCATGTTGAACCTAGCAAACTTGGTCATTGAGCTCACAGGTTCAAAGTCAAAAATTCGCTTCTTGCCTCTGCCGCCCGATGACCCCCAACAGCGAAAGCCCGACATATCACGCGCTAGAGAATTACTACTTTGGGAGCCTCGGACTCCACTTCACGCAGGACTAGAAAAAACTATTGCTTACTTCTCTAAAGTTCTAAGTTAATGCAGTCTGTCACACATGTTATTACTACAATTGAGATGGGAGGCGCAGAAAAACAATTACTTATTCTAACTAGTGCACAAGTAAAATCAGGTCGATCGGTAAGAGTTTTTTTCCTAAAAGGAAAGCCAGAACTTATGTCAGACTTTGAAAAAAGCGGTGTAGTAGTGTCAAGTCTTCTTGCTAACAAATCCTTTATTGTTCAATTAGTCAAATTTAGACGTGTTATCTTTAATAAAAACGAGATAATACATGCACATTTGCCTCAGGCTGAGCTGTTATCAGCGTTATCCAGAGTTGGTGGAAAGCTCCTGATTACCAGACATAACGCAGAACCATTTTGGCCAGGAAAGCCTCCGATACTTTCAAAAATACTTTCAAAATACGTTACTAATCGAGCTGATGTTGTAATTGCAATTAGTAATGCGGTTAAAAACTACCTCCAAAGAAGCGGGGAATTAGGAAACAGAAATAGCGTTCAGGTTGTTCACTATGGCTTCCCAGGTAACATTAAGAGACGTGAACAACGAAGTGAGAGTCTTATTTTTGGGACGATTTCACGCTTAACAAGTCAAAAAGATCTCCCGACTATGCTTAAGGCTTTTGCTAAAATTGCGAGATTAAATGCAGGTTTTGAACTTTTTATTGTTGGAGATGGTGAACTTAGGAATCAACTTGAAGATTTAGCCAAAAACCTGGAGATTAGCAAACAAATCCATTGGTTGGGAAGAACCTCTCAAGTCGAAAGTTTTTTGGAATCGCTAGATGTGTTTGTGCTAACGAGTCGTTATGAGGGATTTGGAATGGTAATTCTAGAGGCTATCTCAAAATCAGTACCGATTCTGGCAGCAAATAATGATGCGATAACTGAAGTACTGGGAGAAGATTCTCCCTCGCTATTTTCAGTTGGAAATTATCATGATCTTGCAAAGAAAATGAATCAGATGCAGAAACTGGATTTTAAAGGAATTGTTCTTGAATCAAATCTGGCAAGATTTGAAAACTTTGGAGTTTCGAGAATGATCACAGTCATGGATGAAATCTACTCAGCTCCGAGTTACTGTCCTTAGTATTGCCATAAATTTATTTTGAAGTTTTTCTTGTCTTGCAACTTGATCATAACGAATTTTTGCTAAGTTACCCGTCCTTTCCAAAAAGTTTTTGTCCGTTAGGGTTCGATTCAGTATCCTTGCAACGGCTTCTGGAGTTTCAGTATCGACAAAAATTGCCGTCTCTTCGTGCTTCAGAAATTCGCGAATTCCAGACGCATCCCGAGTCATGTACGGTCTTCCAAAATATGCCGCCTCAAAGGCCTTATGAGGGACAGTGTTCATCAAGCGATTAGTCCTTCGCAATTGGCCTAGGGTCAGGACGCAGTTCACGTAAAGATACTTTATTTCAGATTCTAATAGAAATCTTTCTATAACTATTACATTTTTGCAATTATCAAAATCCTTAAGTCTCACATTTGTCGCGATAATAAATTTCTGTTTAAGACAGTGTCTCGATTGAGTGACATTCCTCAAAATATTCAGCCCAGCTTCGTTCGTAAAACTTCCTCTAAATAGAATATAATTTTTCTGGAATTCCAATCGATTGCAGAGTTCGGGCGGCATTGTTGGATTCAGATCCTGATACATAGATTCGTTAAAACCTGTGAATAGGGAGTAGGCCTTAGAACTTCTGAGCAAAAATCTGCGTCTTATCCATAGACACTGAAGCTCAGACTCAAAAATACAAATATTGGATAAGTGAAAAGACAAAAAATCTATAAAATATGTGAAAATATAACGTGGTCGTAGCCAAACTTGGCGAAATCTTGCTTGTAAGGCTTCGGTATGGGACCAGCCAGCGTCTAGTACGATCTTCTTAAAAGTTAAGAAGCGCAAAGGGATAACCAAAGAGTGACATGGTGACATTACAACAAAAATAGTTTCTCCTTTGCAATGTTTAATGACAAGGGAAACTAGTGACCAGAATTTACGGAGTTTATTGCCTTTAACCTGCCAAAAGAAAAAATCATTTCTGCTGGGTCCATTTAAATAAACAGAGGTTCGTGAATAACTCGAGTCAAGATATGAAACAAAAACACATTTTATATGTGTCAAACTTAAACCTCGTTTCTCTCACGATGAAAGGTATACTACGGCAATGCTGGCGCGCATTCTTCCTCCACTTCGCGTTCATTGCTGGGGAGGTCTTGGTTCACAGCTATTTGCTTGGGCACTAATTGAAGAGATCAAAAACAAGTACCCAAAGCGTCGCGTAAAGCTAATTCTCCATCAATCAGGAGTTACTAAGCGAATTGCAGAGATTGCTGAGTTCTTTCCCGGCGAATTCTCAATACGTGAAGACTTTAATGCACAAGACAGTTTGATTGTAAATCAGCCCGCGCTAGAGTTTCTAGCTCTGAGTAAAGATCTGGTTAAGACCATGTTTGTAAAATTCCTTACTATGATAGGGGCTTTATGCACTTGTGATTCAGACACAAATTTGAAATCTCTGCGCATTTGGACAATACAAATTCGTGGACACTATTCTTACAGGAAAATTAGTAAAGAAGTTATTGAGTCCATGAATTCAAGAGCAGAATTAGTTGGGAAATGTTTCTTAGAAGTTAGTGACATACTGAATAGTGACATCGCGATTCAATATAGACTCGGGGATTTACTGAGTCTTGATAAAAAGAGTCCTGTTAACCCATCTCGCATAGCTAAATTAATAGTTTCAGTTGAAACGTTTCAGCCGGTAAAAAAGTTAGTTGTGTTCTCGGATTCTTTAGATGTAGCCTTGCATAGACTCAGTCCGTTCGCGAAGAAAATTGAAGGTCGAAATACGAGTGCCTGGAATACATTACGAGAGCTTCAAAACTTTAGATACTTTATTGCAACTAATTCCAAAATTTCAGTCTGGGCGATTTTGATTAGAGTATATTTCTCTCCTAATCTTAAAAACTTCGCACCAGTCGAATTTAGGGATCAACTTGAGTCTAATTTATATCCTAAAAGTGTTGCTGAGCATATAGAGTACTACTAGATCAATATGATGAAGAAAATGGGTTTAACAAGCAAGGGAATAATTACTCTTGCGATTCTGACTTTCTTTTCTAGTCTACCAACTTATGGCGGTGAAGATGTTGCAAATGCAAGAGAAAATGCTCTCTCGGGTTCCCCTATCGATTTTTGGGGTGGTATAAGTTCACTATTTTACTCTAGTATTCCAAATTACCCTTTCGGCTGGGCAGAAAATTTACTTCTATTTCAGACTACCATCACTTCAGTCTCCTTAATTATGTTTGCAGAAGTCAATAAAAACAAGTCATTCAAATTCAAATTATTCTTTATTAGTTTTGCCTATTTGGCATTAATCTTTGGTAGTCAACAAACGCGAGATGGTTTAATGTTTAGTCTGGCATGCTTATCTGGAGCCTTGCTGTTTTGCACAAGAACAATTACTAATAAGTGGGTTCAAAATCTATCTATCACCGTTGGACTCGCTTTAATTGTCTTTGCATTCTCTTTCCGTCCTTGGATTTCCTTTTCATACTCAGTAATCTTTGCTGGTTGGTATTATTGGAAATCTCGTAGTAAAAAGATGAAAAAGCTTGTATCGGCCTTCATTGTGTTAGCAGCGTTACCTTCATTGTCCCTCTCCATTGAGTTGTTAGCTCGAAACATAATTGATATTCGTACTATCTACCCGGAACAGCAAGTTATATCAATGGATTTAGCTGCCGCGTACTGTTGGTCGACGAACCCAACGACTGTACGAGCTGCAAAAGACGCAATTTCTTTAATGTACACAGACAATTCTCCCGGAACAGTATGCGAGAGTTTTAAGCCAATTAACTGGATTTGGTTTTCAAGAAAGCCAGTATTAGAGAATTCTGCAATTCCTACTACCTTCACTTTTCTAACTGAGAAAAATGAGCAGGAGTATAAGAAATTAAGAAGCCAGTGGATTGCCTTAATATTGCGTGATCCTGCAACTTATATTCAAAATAAGTACATGTTTGGATCTCAAGTTTTCATTGCGGGCGACTCGCGATACCTTCGACTGTTCAGCTCAAACTACTATTCGACCTCTTCTAGAATAGACTTGATTGATATACTTATTGGCTTATTCTTCTTACCTTGGGATGTTATTATTACTTTGCATTTGCTATCGATGAACGCATCCTTGATTTTGTGGATTACTGTTCTTCTTAAGCAGTACCGAAATGGTAAGTCAAGGAATCTTAAAAATGATGTGATTTATGTTTGTTCTTTTTTCCTCTGGTTTGGAGCAACAGTTGTCGCCTATATTGGGGACAACGGCCGATATACTTACGCAGCATCTTTGGCTTTACTCTTCTCCCTATTTCTATATAAATCGAATAGTTTTGAAAAAGCACCCAAGTGAAATCAAAAGGAATCGTAAAAGTACGCTTACGAGGTGGACTAGGCAATCAACTCTTTCAAATTGCTGCTGCCACTTGTTTAGCAAAAGCCTGCAAGGTGCCTATGAAAGTAAATTGCCGAGACTTGGATAATAGTTCCGATCCAAGCAAAAGGAATTTTCTGCCTATGATTATCTTGAATGATATTTTTAACTTTTCACAATTGCACTTTTCTCTAGTTTCAGAAACTTCTCTCACCAACAGTTTATATCATCGATTTGGAAAAGTGATTAATGGAGATGAAATTTCAAAAACTGTCGACTTACGCCGCGTGATTGATAGCCAGACCGCGGCAAAATATCGATTAAATGGTTTCTTTCAAGAACTTAAATTTGTTGAGGGAAGCATACGACCGAATCCAAAAGTAACCCTGGTCGATGTTCGTCCAGAAGTAACAAAAATGTGCAAAACTGTTAAGGAGGAAAATGTTATTACTCTGCACATCCGGTTAGGTGATTTTGTTGTTAACGGTCTTGATGTCCTGTCAAAAGACTATTTTAACTCAGCAATTTTAGAGTTTGTCAGCAAACGAGGTTATTCGGATTCGAAAGTATTAGTCTTTTCTGATGATATCCGTGCTGCACAAAGTATGATGCATGAAACGCATGAATTGATATTTCCTGAGATGGTGTGCCCTCTCTCCCCAGCAGAATTGCTTTACGTGCTTAGTGAATCTAGAAGTCTAGTTTTATCCAAGAGCACACTTGCCTGGTGGGCCGGATATCTTGGGCACTTAAATGGAAACCGTATTTGGAGTCCCTGGCCCAAGCAATTTGATATCGCTCAAGGGATTTGAATGAGTCACGGAATCGAGGAACCTGTGGCTCAATTAACACCAATTTTAATTTGCGCATTTGTTAGATCAACAAAATTTAAGGTAGTCGTCGACTCATTAGCTGGATTATCGAATCCTGTGTACTTTTGGTTTGATGGACCACGAGATAATACGGATGACGCTATGCATATTCAAGAGTCAATTCGCATCGCTAAATCTTCAAATTTAAATACAATGGAGATAATTACAAATTCCACCAATGGTGGAACAAATTCCGTTGCTACGGCAATCTCTTGGATTTTTAAGAAGTATGATAGGGCAATAATAATTGAGGAGGATGTAGTTGTTTCACGATCATTTATTAGTTTTGCAGAAGAGATGCTTCGACTATACGAAAATGACTTCAGAATTGGCAGCGTAACATCGATGAATCTAGTCCCACAAGAATTTATCTCAAATCTAAATACGCCCTATCGTTTTAGTTCTTTTTTCTATGCATGGGGTTGGGCCACTTGGTCAAGTCGGTGGAATAAAATGTCTCATGGAACATCAGACTGGGATTACTCTAAAATAATCTGGCCCAAAGGTGTCCGCAATAAATTATCTCAATCTCGATGGTTAATCGGACTGAATGCTGTTCGAGATGGTTCGGCTCCCGGGCTGTGGGATTATCGTTGGATTTATTGTTATTGGGTTAATGGCTGGTTAACTATTGTTCCAAACTTGAATCTAGGAATGAATATTGGATTTGGTTTTGATGCCACTCATACTCAAGATAAGCCAAGCTGGGCGCCTACAGAGATATCATCGAATTTGCGGAATGAGCTCTTGAATCCAATCATGAAAGTTAAACCTGATGTCAGGGCTGATAAATGGGCAGCAAAACATGTACATTCTTCAAGCCCTATGGTGGTACTCAAGACCAAAGTAAAGCACTACATAAATAGTTTTCGGTTCAAACTATCAATTTAATAATCAAAAGGTAGACTCAACCCAGGGGTGAAACGATAAGAATTGCGAGGCCTAAATTGGTAAAATTGTATAAACGCCAGGATCGTTGTGTACTTTGTGAAACCCAAAATTTGGAACAAGTTTTGAATCTTGGCAATACGCCGATAGCCAACAAACTCGAATCAAATCCACTGATACAAAAGAAAAATACATTTTTTCCTCTTCGACTGGGCATGTGTCAGGCGTGTAGTCATCTGCAAATTTTAGATATTATCGATGAGAGAATCCTATTTTCTAATTATCCTTACCTGTCCAAGAGTAATTCTAGTACCGAAAAGAGATTTATTGAACTTTCAGAAACACTTTATGAGAAATATTGTCAGTTAAAACCAGATTCAAAAGAAACTCCATTTATCATCGAAATAGGTTCGAATGATGGTTTTTTACTAAAACAGTTTCAGGGAAAGTCCTGTACCGTTTTAGGGATTGATCCTGCTGAAAATGCTACAAAAAATGCCGTTGATAGTGGAGTTAGGACAATCACTGACTTTTTTTCCTATAAATTAGCAAGGAGATTAAAAAGGAACTGCCCTACACCTACTCTCATCATCGCAAATAATGTTCTTGCTCATTCGGATGATCTAATTGGAATTTTTAAAGGCATAAGGCTCCTTATGGGCCATGAAACAGTGCTGATAGTTGAGTTTTCATATGCTTTGGACATTCTCGAAAAACTACTTATTGATACTGTTTATCACGAACACATGTCCTATCACTCCATTATTCCCCTTAATCGTTTCTTACAATCACTAGGCTTACGAATTTTTAATGTCGAAAGATTTAATGCACATGGGGGATCAGCAAGGGTCAGTGTTTGCTTAAATGACTCCGTTTTTGAAGAAGACTCTTCTGTTCAGCTTCTGATTTTAAAAGAACGTTCAGCACGGCTGCATGATGTTGATTCCTGGCGCAAGGTTCGGCATCGGATTGAAAGCTTAAAAGATTCGATTTCTAATGAAATATCTAAACTTATCAATTTAGGCTTTCAAGTGTCTGGATATGGAGTGCCGGCTAAGTTTTCAACATTGTTTCATTCTCTAGAGTTGTCTGAAAAAGATTTCACTCATATTTATGATGATAATCAATCGAAGGTGGGAAATTACGCCCCTGGAACAAATTTATTGATTGAACCTAGCTCTAATCTTAATTTAACAGCACCGTGCTACTTATTGATTTTCTCTTGGAACTACTCTGATGAAATTATGGAGAAATTGCGGCGTGATTTTCCTAAAGTCAAAGGAGCTCTTATCCCTCTTCCCAAATTCTCTTTAATCCATTTCTGAATTTGCAGAATGATCAGCTTTAAGCCATTTCGGATTCGCTAAAGTCCAATGGATAATGGCTCTTAGTGAGTCAAAAATGTCATTTTTTTGATGCCAGCCTAGTTTTTGAATGTACCCAGTACTAAGTTCGTATCGTAGATCATATCCGGGTCGCGGTGATGGTTGAATCTCAACTCTGAGTTCACGGCCAAGCACTTCACTAATAAATTGAGCTAGTTGTAAGTTAGTAATTTCGATATTTCCAGAAACGTGAATTTTGATTGGGCGATCACTATTAATGCGTAAATCTGGATCCAAAAGTTTTTCGGCGGTGCGCCAAACTGCCGATGCTACATCGCCTACGTAGATGTATTTCCGAGAACCCATCACTCCATCCTGATCTGTATCAACTGTTAAAATTTCATTCTTCAGGATTTTCTTTATCGCTTTCGGAATATATTTCTCTTGGTTTTGGGCCTCTCCCACGACATTTGTTGAATTAATAATTGCAATTGGGATGGCATAAGTCTTGAAATAGGAAATTGCTAAGCTTTCCTGTCCCGACTTTCCTGCGCTGTAAGGGTTACTAGGGAGATGAATGCGCTCCCATTCAACATTTTTCTCATCCTTGGGTATTGAGCCATAGACTTCATCGGTTGAGATATGAACAAACGCACACGGTTGGTTCATTTTTCTTGCAAATTCAAGCAAATTGATCATAAGGCTAGCATTATTGGAGTTAAACTCTTTAGGTCTAAGAATAGATCTGTCCACGTGACTTTCACTGGCAAAATTAATGATTAAATCAATTCGCACATCTATTTCTCGCTCGCTTAACTCTGATTCGGCTAAATCAAATTCAAAAATATGTGCTCTAGTGAGCAAATCCAAAGGAATTAAATCGGGAATTCTGTCCTTGTGACCCCCATGCTTATAAGTAACTGGACAATAGATTTCTGCTACAGAATTTTCCAATAGAAACTTGAGCATGTGTGCACCCACAAAGCCTGATGCACCAGTTAAGAGAATATTCATTGAATTCCTGTTCATTAAATTTGTGTCAACTCTCTGATTGTAGTATCTCTGAGTAAAGTTCAATATATTGACGTGAAACTATGTCGTATCTCCAGTTCTTAGTTGCCCTATCTCGTGCACTTGTGGTCATAGCCTTTAACCTTTCTGGATTTTTAAGTAAGGTGCTAATCTCATGTATCATGGCACCCGCATTCAGATGTCTTACTGCGACCCCTGTGACTTCCTTGTCTATTACATCTGCCACGCCTGTATTATCAAAGCAAATGACTGGGACACCGCAGCTTTGTGCCTCTTGGGCAATCAAACCGTACGCATCCATAATTGAGGGCATTAGTAGTAAGTCCATTCCAGAATAAGCAAGTCTGAGCTCCTCAACGTTCTGAATTTTTCCAAGTTTAATTACCGTATTCTGGTTTGAGATTGAGGCTGGAAAAAATTCCGTTCCAAAAACCAAAAATGCAATTTTACTGCTTTCGCTAAAGTTGTAGGACACTATTTGCTGAAAGAAATTCCAGCCCTTTCGTCCAGAAGTTCCTCCTCCATAACCAATAACCATAACGTTGGAAGGAAATCCCAGTTGCTCTTTAGCCATTTTTTTGTCCAATGGAGAAAAAGTGATTGTGTCAAGCGCTGGTGGTATAACAATCGGTGTCAAATGGTTTAATAGACTACTTTTCTGCACTTGGCCAAGCATCCAGTTGCCTGGAACAACAGGATGAAAATTCCCCCAGTATTTTCTCTTCTGCTTCGCAGATATCGCACAGATGTCAATCCCTGAGTCATTTGGATCCCTGGGTGACCTGTAAAACCCCTTTATCCATCTAGAGTTCATATCATCAATCGCATAGTGCTCTGAACCCATGAATGGCCACATGTCTAGCATTGACCAAACGATTGGTTTTCTGATTTTACCAAATTGCCTAATACTAATAAGTCCACCGTTTATCCAGTGTGCATGTAAAATTTCAGAATTTGATGCATTTACTTTCCTACTACTCAATGCACCTACCCAACCTGGAGATCTATGTTTACGGGTTTGGGTATATTCAAATTCGCAACACAGGCTATCCAATCTCTGAGCCACTTTGGCTCTATATTTTGGCCAAAGTTTATTGTGACTTTCACCTAGAGTATAAATATTAGAGTTAGGTGATTTTCTTGAACTTACCCACATTTCGGACTCAATACCTGACCCTAGTAGGGAATCGTGTATCCTTCTAGCATATCTTGCAGCTCCACCGATTGAATCTCCATGCGATAAGTGAAGGATTTTCATTTTAGTATAAGAATTCTTTTTGTAGGTTTAGTTTATTCATAATATCTGAATCAGAAACGCGGCTACTAATCCAATTAAGCTGATTAACTAAAGGATTATCCTGCGTATAGTTGATTCTCTGATAGTCCTTGAAATCACTACTAGGTTCAATTCTTAGACCTACAAAATCTACTTCGATGAATTTACTTTCATTACTTATGAGCCACTTTCCAGTCCTAGATCCTGTGCTATAGCCGATTGAAAAATCTACACTTAGCCTCTTTCCTAATCGGAAGGAACCTTGCATTAAATCGTCCTTAATAACCGGTTCTGCTAACATTTTAAGTTCACATTGCTCTAGTTGCTCCTTTAAGTCAAAAATTAAACTCAGATCGTGAGGCACCCAATCTTGAATTGGATTGATATATTCACGCCGATCACTCGAAAATCGATGAATTAGTATTTGGGTTTTCTCCGAGTTGCTATGAAAATCCAATATTGCAGCTCTAGCATCTTTCCACAAAGCACTGTGGAGCCATGGCTCTGACAAATAAACTGCAGTCTGTAAGCTATTAGTTAATAAATGTTTCAGTTTATAGAATTCCTCTGAACTCGCAAAATAGGGCTTTTCCAGAATCACTGTGCTTGCATTCTTTCTGATAAGTCTATCTAGAATTCTAATTTGAAAATCTGGACTTGTGCTCACCCAACAAATTGAATTTTGATTAAAAACATCTATAGTTGTGGGCTTGAGCAAGAAGTCTCTAGCTGATACCAATAAACAATTGGCGACATGCAATTCAAAAATATTCAATAGCTTTTTTCCCCAAACGCCTGCCCCAATAATCACGAGATTTAAATCGTTTAATGGTTGAAAATCATTCATCAAAAAAGTCTAATTCTAGCTTTTCGGTATCTTCTTCGTATTTTGCTGATATTCGACTTAGACGTGAAATTGACAAGAATTTAGAGTCCGTAATTGCCACCAACTTATGTGGCACACGCGCAGGGGTAAAGATCATTTGATGCGCAATAATAGCTAACTTACTCTTTTGTCTTTGGTGGTCTACCCAGTAATATTCTAATGACCCGTCTATTACATAACATAAATGCCAATCATTCCTGTGCACATGATTCGCGCGCACTGCCCCCTTCTTCGATGAGATTATTGCCACATCTCCAATAATCCCGTCAGCAAGATTATGAATTAGCCCTCTTGAATCTTTAAATTCCTGGGGAATTCCAACCAATGGATAGTTAGAAAAATCTTTCTTATCAAAGTAATTCGATAACTCATCTGGAATCTTCAATTGCTTCCCTCCACTTTTCCTTCATTACCATTAGTCTACTCAACTTTAGCCCTTCATTAGGGATAACTCTACTGTTATCATGTGTGGATGACTAATAAATTCACCAACCAAAATGTGATGTTGTGGTACCAGTGGATTTTTTTGAATACAGATGAGCTACCTGGCGTCACTATATATTTCCTAAGTAAAAGGAACTCAACAAGCCCACGTTTTTTTCCACTTTATGAAAACACTTCACAGGTTAGAATTGTATTAGTGAATGGGTCACATCTGCCTTATCTTGACTATATTTATCTCCGTTTCTTAAGGTTCTTTTTGGTCACATTTAAATGGAAGTTTGCTAAATACAAATACTTTTTTTGCTTGGATATTCCAAGTTCTGTTGGCATTAATACAAATCAGATTTTGCAGATTGATGATCCTTCCTACAGTCAGCATGAATTGCATTTGATGAAGCAATGGGAATCAAACGTCAAGAAATCTGGGTTTAGCTCTAAAATAATCGTAACAACAAGTTATATGAAAAACTATTTTGAGCAGAATGGAATTGAATCTAGTATCGAGATAATCTCACAAGGTTTTAGTCCACATAAGGTGAATGTGCAACAACCAAAAATTTCCAATAATGAATCTGCTTTTAAACTGGTGTTTATCTCTCCATATATTGACACTGCTGGCGACCCTCACGCGGGACACCATATGTGGGATTCTTCTATTCTTCTAGATGAGATTTGGCCTAGTGTTAATAATAATAGAGATATTGAGTTGCACTTGATTGGACGTACGGGAAGAAATGCAACAAAAAAATTACAGTCTGATAATGTCTTTCTTCATGGATTTATGTCTATAACACAGGTTTCAAATGTACTCCCAAGTTTTGATTTAGCGCTTTATCCAAGGATGTATGACAACCGCTGGCAACCACAAAAACTTGTTGAATACATGGGTGCCGTCGTTCCTACATTAGCTTTTGATTTAAATGATACTAAAATTATTCGCGATCTAAGCATTGGAATGTTGGTCAATAGTGCGGCAGAGTTCATCTCAAGTATTTTTTACTTAAATTCCAATAGAAGCGTACTCGAAAATTACAGGCTTAACTGTCTAATTAATCGCGAGAAATATACCTGGAGGAATCTAGGGCAGAAATTAGACAGAATTCTAGAAAACTCTGAATCGCTTTAGTTTGCATAAGAGTGCAAAATCGTGTCAATGCTTGCAGAGTTCGAAACCTTAATTTACGTTAAATATCGATTAGTGTCTTTTGGAAAATCTTTACTCGCTATAACGCAAATTTAATGACGTGCTTTATTTTCCCGAGTCATTTCTTTCTCCTGCAAAAAATTGCCTTATCTCGGCTAAACACAAATCTTCTGCCGTTTGTTCACCCGCTAGATAGCTTCTCCACCACTTGCCTGTAGCGTTTATTGCTTCCTCCTGGGTATATTTCGGCCACCAATTCAGCTCACTTTTTGCAAACGCGGAATCAAGGCTCAAGGAATTTGCTTCCGAAAATGAAGATTTCGTGTCACTTTCCTTTAGAAGTTGCCCAGGAAAGTCATCCTTAGCTAAGTCAAGAAGTTGGGATACTGTCAAATCATCACCATCTGGCCCAAAATTTAGTGTGTCGACTTCCAGGCCACTTAATACTCTCTCTACAAATTTAAGGTATCCATTTAAGGGATCCAATACGTGTTGCCAAGGTCTCGTACTTTTCGGATTACGAATCTCCATCGGCTCGCGATTCTGAAATGCTCTTATTAAATCAGGGAAAATGCGATTCTGCGCATAATCACCACCGCCAATTACATTTCCTGCACGGGCCACAATTATTTTTAGCTGATTCGTGGTGGGTTTTAAACTCCTCCAAGCCTTAACTGCCATTTCCGTCCCCACTTTACTAGCGCTGTATGGATCTTTTGCTCCAAGTGAATCTGACTCTTTAAATTTTCGACCAGAGTCATTGTTCTCGTAAACTTTATCTGTCGTTGCTACAAGGACAATTCGTATACTTTCAACATTTTGACAAGCTTCCAGGATTGAAGCTGATCCCATAATATTTGTTGAAAAGGTTTTAAATGGATTACGGTAACTCTCTGCGACAAGAGACTGAGCAGCAAAATGAAACACGACTGAGGGTCGATGAATTTGCAAGAAATTCAAAACTTTATCGTAATCTTGAATATCTGCAAAAATCTCTTCAATTCTCCCTTTTCTATTCATCCTAGAGAATAAACTAGTTTCCTCAGCTTCAAGTGAAACACCGATTACATTAAATCCCAGATGCTGCAACATCAATGTTAACCAAGTACCTTTGAAGCCTGTATGACCTGTGATCAAAATTGAACCATTTAGTGCATCAATCCGAGGAAAAAGGGTAGACTTCATGGTGCTACTTTACCCTTTTTTAAATCTGCAGTTACATGTGGAAAGGATTCGTGGTTGGCCCAAATGGACGAGTTAGAGGAGTTGCTGAGAAAAGCAGCATCTTTGGCCATTGACAAAAATCACTCACCACAAAGTTTTGTTGCCGGTGAGTCATCTATCCCTGTTACAGGAAAGTTTTTTGGGGAAGAAGAGATTTTTGCTGGATTCACAGCCGTGTCTGAGTTCTGGCTTACTTCTGGTCCTCACTCTTTAGATTTCGAGCGAAAACTCTCTAGATTGGTCGGTACCCGCCATGCATTCATGGTTAACTCTGGATCTTCAGCAAATCTAGTAGCGTTGTCTGCGCTCACAAGTCCTCGCCTTCAAGATAGACAGTTAAGGCCAGGGGATGAGGTAATAACAGTTGCGGCAGGTTTCCCAACAACTGTGACACCAATAATTCAGAATTCGCTAGTCCCTGTTTATGTAGATGTAGATCTTCCCACTTACGTTGCAAATGGGGATGCCCTTCAAGACGCAATCGGACCTCGCACCAAGGCAATTATGATGGCACACACCTTGGGTAATCCTTTTAATCTCCAATTGGCCAGCAAGCTTGCGAAAGAACATAACCTCTGGATAATCGAGGATTCATGTGATGCTCTAGGTGGTACATACCAAAGCAAAAATCTTGGCAGTTTTGGTGACTTGTCCACATTGAGTTTTTATCCAGCCCATCATGTAACTACAGGTGAAGGTGGCGCTGTTTTAACTTCTAATGTGGCACTAAAACCTTTAATAGAATCTTTCAGAGATTGGGGCCGGGATTGCTGGTGCGCACCTGGCTGCGATAATACCTGCTTCAAACGATTTAATTGGCAATTAGGAGATTTGCCTGCTGGTTATGACCATAAGTACATTTACAGTCATCTTGGCTATAATTTGAAGTCTGGAGATATTCAAGCTGCAATTGGCTTAGCTCAAATTCAAAGACTGCAATTTTTTACTAAGCAACGTAGATTTAACTGGCAATATTTAAAAGAGGGTTTGAGTTTATTGAATGAATTTTTGATTCTTCCTCAAGCAACAGCACACGCTTCGCCCTCCTGGTTCGGCTTCGCAGTTACCATTAGGCCGGAGTCAAATATCAGTCGAAATGCTTTGATCGCTTTCCTTAACGAGAGGAAAATAGGCACACGACTCCTTTTTGGCGGAAATTTACTGAGGCAACCAGCATTTCTAGATACACCACGAAGAATTCATGGAGATCTAATCAACACCGACATTGTGATGAACCAAACTTTTTGGGTAGGAGTTTGGCCAGGACTCAGTACTCAAATGCTTGATTATGTTATTGATTCAATTTTCGAAGGTATTAAGGTTTTACAGTGAAAGTAATTCTATTAGCTGGTGGTCTTGGAACGCGAATCTCAGAAGAGACAATAGATAAACCTAAGCCAATGGTTCTTTTGAACGACAAACCGATTATTTGGCACTTAATGCAAATATTTGCAATTCAAGGTATAAGCGATTTCATAATTGCAGGTGGCTATAAGGTTTCCATAATAGAGGACTGGGTTTCAACTTTGAAAAGTGATTGGAATATCCAGGTTCTTGACACTGGGTTGGATACCCAAACAGGAGGTCGTATAAAGCTATGTCTTGAGAAATATCCAAATGAAAAATGTTTAGCGACTTACGGTGACGGCTTAGGGAATATAAATATCAAAAAATTGTTGAAATTCCATGAGAGTCAAGGGGCGTTAGCAACTCTCACAGCAGTTCGACCGCCAGCTCGATTTGGTTATCTTGAGTTCGACGAAGGCAAGGTCACTCGTTTTGGTGAGAAAAATCAATCCTTTGCAGGATGGGTTAATGGCGGTTTTTTTGTACTAGAGAACGAAGTTAAAGACTATATTTTGGAAGAGGCAGAACCTTTTGAAACAGGAGCCCTTCCTAGGCTTACTTTTGAGCGTCAGTTAGCCTGTTTCCAACATGCTGGATTTTGGCAACCAATGGACACATTGCGTGAAAAGAATGATCTGGCTATTCTTGCAAAAATTGATACACCGCCATGGTTGGATTTCTCTATTGAAAGATAAGGTTGTAGTAGTAAGTGGTAGTCGCGGATTCTTAGGCAGGGAGATTTGTCATGTCTTAGAACTAGCGGGGTACAAAGTTATAAGGCTGAGCCAGACCACACTAGATTATTACAAGATATCTGACATCTGTGATGCTATTCAAGGTGCTGAAATTATGATTCATGCGGGTTGGGCTGGCACTAATCGAGAACAGCGAGATGATGTTAGATTGCAGAATCTGAATTTTCAAGTTGCTCAGAATCTAATTGAAGCCTGCAAAATTTCAAAAATAAATCATGTGATTGGATTGGGAAGTCAAGCAGAATTTGGAAACCAGAGTGCACCCTTTAGTGACCACCAAAGTGTGACACCAGTTAGCCAGTATGGAATTGCAAAGCAATCTACACTTCGAGAATTTGAAAATTCAGAAATAAAATTCACCTGGGCGAGAATCTTCTCTGCATACGGAGAAGGAGACGAGAGGAATTGGATTTTTACGAGAGTAATTAGGGCCCTAGTAAATCAGGAAAGCATAACTATAGGTTCTTGCTCTCAATTTTGGAGTCTGACTCACAAAACAGATATTGCTTTAGGTATAAAGTGGATTATAGAAAATAATATTCTAGGAGTTTTAAATTTGACTACTCTGGAAAAAAGAACTTTAAGATCATATTTGGAGGAATTGCAATGCCTTGCTGGCCAGTTTGACCTTATTAAATTTACTCAAGACTTGTTACCTCAGAATGATTTATATTCTGCTGAGGGAAAACTTCACTTTTCTGGATGGAAACCAATGATAACTACTGATATTGGATTCCAACTTTGCTTGCAAACTAACGTCACTGGTTAGAATCCTAACTCTATTCGATTCCAAAGGCATTTTTGGGTAGAGCTTTAGCAGCATTCGAAATGTCAACTTCGATTATTACTGGTTCTTGTAACGGCTGAACACTTTTAAAAGTCGATCGACCTTCCTCAATCGTATGAATTTGAAAACTCTTTATTCCAAAGGCGTCTGCCACTCTAGCAAAATTTGGAACCGAATATCCATTTCTCGTACCTACATATCTTGAACCAAGATACTCTTCTTGAAACTGCGCAACCATTCCTTGTTGATGATTATTGATGATAATCACAACTAAGTCTGGTTGGATGTCTTTAAGTGATTGAAATTCCGTTAATGATAGTTGAGCACAGCCATCCCCCAGAATAACTACCCATTTGCCCCTATTGGCATGCCAAGCTCCTATAGAGGCAGGAATCGAAAATCCCATCGCGCCCATGCCGCCTGATGTCAGAAATCTTTGACTTGCTTGCAACTTTAAGGATTGCGCCGCCCACATTTGGTGCTGTCCCACATCGACGACATATCCCTCAGCCTCCGTAAACTCATCAGAGATAACTCGCATTAACTCGGAAGGATTAATACCAATCAGATCAACCTGTTCCATTTCTTGAGAACGTTGGCTGGAATGTCTCTTGGCTTCGATGAGAATCTCTTGATGTTTCGGATTGCTTTCATATTGAAAGTTTTCAAAAAAACTAAAAAAATCAGATAGTGGTGATGTGTATGAAACATCACTGGTTACTCTTCCTGTAATTTCTGTCTCATCAATGTCAACTCGAATGATTTTGCGATTTTTAGAAAATTGAGTCAAGTCAGATCCAGTTTGACGAATGTCTAGTCTACTTCCTAAAACCAGGAGTAAATCACTTTGCATTAATGCACGGTTGGCCCATCTATTGCCGTAGCTTCCAATCATGCCAACTTTAAATCTAGAGTCAGAGGAAATAGCATCTATTCCCATAAGTGATGTCACTACTGGAATCTGAAATTTCTCTACGAAGTTTGAAAATTCATTTGTAACTTTACTAATTCGAATACCCCCCCCAGCAAGAATTAGAGGTTTTTGTGATTCGGATATAAAAGTGGCTACATCAGCGAAATCTCCCAAAGTCTGATTTTCAACTCTATCTATAGTTGGGTTTACAGATGAAACGTCGTGCTGCTGAATATTTATCGGAAGATCAATTAAGGTTGGTCCAGGTCTACCAGCAGTACTAATATGGAGAGCATTTTGAAAGACGGCCTGAATCTCACTCGCCGATTCAACTCTACGGGAAAATTTAGTTATCCCAGAAGTTAAACTAACTATATCCAATTCCTGAAATCCATTTTGCCTCTGAAGCTGATTCTTTTTTATCTCATTTTGGTGAACTTGTCCAGTAATGAAAACCACCGGAACTGAATCAAAGTAAGCGGAGGCAATGGCAGTTACGAGATTTGTAGCACCGGGTCCACTTGTACCCATGGCCACTGCCGGTAAACCCGTTACTCTAGCAAAACCCTCCGCAGCAAATCCAGCAGCTTGCTCGTGCCTTAATGAGGTCAGTTGTATACCTGGTGCTCTAGCAATTGAATCTGCTAAAAAAGCCGTCATTCCTCCAGATAATTGATAAACATTTGTCACTCCCTTTGCTACAAGGAATTGAGCTATCCAATCTGCTACCTTAACTGCATTCCTCCCAATTTAAAAACCTTCATCCATCAAGTATAGCTTTCTTCTACTAGTTCTTGCTTTAACTGCGAGACTTGCTATGAACAATGCATACAAGGCGGTTTTTGTCCAGGCAAGGGACTGGAAAGGATTCTCAAGAATTAATCCAGACTTACTTAACTTCCTTCTAATGAGAAATCTAATAATATTACCCTCCAATTCTAGCTTTATTGCTCTCGTTAAACGAGTTTTCGATCTGTAGAATAATGATAGGGAGATTAAAGAATAGTGAACAACATTACGGTAAGGAATTTCATCAATTGACTGCAGTAACTTCTTATTTCCTATACCTGTTTTATCGCAATACAATTCGAGATCACGTTTAATATAATTACCAATATAAGAGACGAAATTGACATGCTCCCTGAAGTCCTCATCGGGGTATGCGGCAATAACCTCTGACAAGAAGAGAGTTGACTCAATCCCAATTTGTTCAATTGCTAGTACTACATGACCGACAACATTCTCCTTAGTGATTAAGTAACTGATTTCTTCATATCTCCCAAGTTTATGGTCATTTCTCAGCACTAAACCTGAAAGTTTTGGCCAGCTTACAAGCATGCTCAGTCCTTCAAAAGCGGATTCACCAGACAAAACACAGGACTTTTTAATCAGCAAATTTTCCACACCATGCGGTTCTTGGCAGAAATTATAGACTCCTACAGAAAATTTATACTCTTTAATATCCAAAAGTAGTTGCTTGAGAAAACCGCTCTCAAGATTGTCATCATCGGAAAGAAACAAGGTATAGGACCCATTCGCCCTAAAGTAGGCTTCTAAAACATTTTTTGAAAAACCCAGATTTCTTTCATTTCTAAACACTTTAAAGTTTATGCCTGAGATGGCAAAAAGTTCTTCAAATTTAAGGCAAACTTCTTGAGTACTATCAGAGGAGTTGTTGTCTGAGATGAGAATATTTATTTCTCCATTGAGAGAATATTGGTTAATTTCTCTGAGAATCTGTTGTAAAGCCCTTGCTAATCTATGTCCTCGATTGAAAGTTGGTATAGCAAGCGTTACGAGATTTTGTTTAATCACGACTTTAAGTCCCTATGAATATACCAGTCATCAAATTTCGAAAACTCAGGGTAGACACGTTTGTACCCTAAAGAATTTAGCAAATTTAAAATTGATTCCCGATTTTCAGAGTAGTTATGCTCTACTGTAATTATTAAGAAATCAAATTTAGCCCAATTGAAAGCTTCCAAGATACTCAGCTCTGAACCTTCGGTGTCTATTGAGAGATAATCAATCACTTTAGGGGCCCCATGAATAACAAGTAACTCTTCTAGTGAAACCGTTTCAACTTTATAGTTTCTGCTCTCGACTCTTCGTCCAGAGTGCATCCCTTGATATTTGTACTGAGTGAGCGATGAAAGTTCTGCAGAAGAGTCCTCTGAGAACTCTAGAGTCAGATTTGACTCCCTCCAAACACATCTCGTGTCAATTTTGGCGCTACGATTCGATAATAACTGCCTATGCCAAGTCGTTGCGGGCTCTGCAAGTATTCCATTCCAACCAAATGATTTCTCAAGGAGGTAAGTATTGCTATGTCTAATTCCATTTGTAGCGCCAAATTCAACAAAAAAACCATTTCTCTTGAAATCACAAGATTCTAGAACGAATAAGTCCTGTAAGAGTTGAGCATTGCTCAATTTGCCATACTTCAAAAAGCGTTTCATATCAGACACTTGCATTATCTCTAGCAATGCCAAGATTTGCGATGCAAATCTTGATTCCTCTGCCTCTGCGAGTCTTTGATTTATGGCCTTTAAAGAGTCATTCCTAATAATGGAGTATCCAATTTTATGTGCAATTCCTTTAAGGAGTTTTCTAAGATTCAATTGTCGACCCTATCTTTGGCATTATTGGTGAGTCTTCAAAGATTTGTTGTCAGCGCTGGCTAATTTCAGAAAAAGTTTAGATACGACTAATCCAGTGATAAACCGTTGATCATTTTGCCTATACTTGATGCATTGATTCTTTACATCAAGCTGAACATTATTCAGAGGTACCTGCTGGCTATAGCCTTGGAACCTACAGTCAATCTCATTTATGGTCAATCGAATATTTTGTGTAAATTTAATGAGATTCCCCCCAACCCAAAGAATCTTCTCTTGATAAATTATAGAACTAGCCACAGTTCTGGACCAACACAGACAAATTGTTATTCATGACCCTATGGTATCGGAGAAGTAGTGATGAAGAGTAGTAATATTGTTACCACTACTAAGTTGTCAGAACTCGTTTTCGGTACAGAGGATTTGGAGGACTAAGGCCGTGGAAGTGCTCCGCGTTATTCTTGGATCCACTGGCCTGATTGGATCCGCTTGGAAACGTCAATCAGAGTCCTCGATTATAACTGTGGACCGATCTGTAATAGAAGATTGGTTTAAAGATTCAAAACAAAAGTCATTAATGACATTCTTGGATGGTTTGCCACAAAGCAGTGAAATTCACATTTGTTTCGGAAATACCAATTCCAAAGTAGGTCTTGAACATCTGATGAAAGTCAATTGTCTATGGCCATTATTGATAGCAAAAAGAGCGATGAATCGAGAGATAAGGGTCATTTCTTATGGATCTGCTTTAGAGTCAATGGGAATTGATAATGATTATTTCTCTTCCAAAAGAGAATTTGATACTCAATTGAAACGAATAAGAATTGATAACTTGTCAACCCGCATTAAATTACATACACTGTACTCTGATGCTCGACCACATGCTCACATGTTTTTGGGACAGGTTTATCTCTCAATTAGAGATAAAATACCGTTCAACATGACCAGCGGTAGGCAACTCAGAGAATTCCACTATGTAGACGATGTGATCCAGTCTCTAGCTCATGCCCTAAGGGATAAAACTGTCGTGGATCTAGAAATCTCACACGGAAAACCAAATAGATTAAATCAGATGGCAGAATATCTCTTTAATTCCTTTAAACTGCGAAATCTTTTGAACATTGCTGCTTTGCCTGAATCTATAAATGATAATTACACTAAAATATTTGAACCAGCGCTAGATTTTAAAAAGGTATTGTATAGGGAACCGCTCTCTAGTATACAGAGAATCTTCACTAAACTGCTCGCATCAGAGAAAGAAGGTTTGAAATTATAATTAAACGATTGATATCAATAGCCATTCCTATGAAGAATGAATCGTCTAATTTGACACGCCTAGTGGAAGCATTAACCAATCTTGCTAATACAAATCCGAGATACAACTTCGAATTTGTCTTCACAGATAATCATTCCGATGACTCTAGTTGGGAGAATCTCAAATCTCTCGCAGAGACTGAATCGAGAATCAAAGGGGTTAGATTTTCAAAAGACTTTGGCTTCCAAAATTCGATTCTTGAAAATTACAGAATTTCTAAAGGTGATTGCGTTATTCAACTTGATGCCGATTTACAGGATCCTCCGGAATTAATCTCTCGTTTTTTAGAGGCTTGGGAAGAAGGCTTTCAAGTGGTTTACGGGGTGCGTAAACGGCCAGAAGAGCGCTTCTTGCTTCGCAAGTTTCGAGACATTGGCTACTGGATAATTAACATTTTTTCTGAGGGTAAAATCCCCAAGGGTGCAGGTGACTTTAGGCTACTGGATCGAAAAGTAATAGATGTACTAATTGCACAAAACCATTCCAAACCATACTTACGTGGAATTGTTGCAGGTATGGGCTTTAACCAAAAAGGTATAGTTTACGATCGGCGTTCCCGCCAATCTGGACAAAGTAAATTCCCAGCAAATAAGCTGCTTGGTATAGGTATAAATGGGATTATTAATCACTCTACTTTACCTCTCCGCCTCGCTACCTATGCTGGAGGTTTACTGCTGATTTTCTCAGCACTTGCGTCTGTCTATTCCTTTGCCATATATCTTCTCATTGATGATTTACCTAGAGGGTTTACTAGTTTGCAAATTTTACAATTCTTGACGATTGGGATTAACTCATTCTTTTTAGGAATAATAGGCGAGTATATCTTAAGAATTTATAACATTGTCCGCAAGGAACCACAAACAATTATAGAAGACTGGATAAACAAATAAGTAACTTCAGTTGGAGTTATTAATGATTACCCAAATACTTTTCACCCGAAATCCATTCTTTTAGGGGTTTTGTGCCAAATCTCGATGGGAATATTACTTTTCCTGATCTGTTTAAGAGTCCTCCAAGAATAGATAACGTTGATCGAGACATAAATAACAAATCTGCACTCTGCATTTCTTCAAGAGCCTGTATTACATCACCTCCATGAATGATTCTTAATTGCGGTAATGAGCGTAACTTTGACTCTTTTATCGCTAAGGGTTGAACCTTTACCATTCCATCAATAATTTCATACCCCGTATCTTCCCATGCCTTAATTTGACTAGCTGGTGGTTTGTACATCATCTCTTTTGGAGGGGCATCCGTTAATAAACAGATGTCGAAGCTGCGACCTGGATTTTGCTCAATGGCCCTAAATACTAATTTCTCAAAATACTCCAGTGGAATGAATCTTGGTTCAATCTTACCTGGATCTATATGAGCCGGATTTGTTCCTTGTCTAAAGTGAATTACTATTTTTAAATTGTCGTCTACAACTTTGATATTGCTTTTTCTTAACTCTGGAAGAAAATTCTTTGCTTTACTAAGTATCCAAGGCATCTTGTTTGTAATATCAAACGGAACTACAATTTTTAGAAGAATGCTACGTCTAAGAAATAGAGATCGAAAAAAATATTTTGTTAGTTTTCTTCGGCTCAAATCGTAAATTGAATGTATTTCATCGAAGCTAGTAACTCCATCGCTGGGAACATTGAAGACTGAATTAACATACTCGACATACCTGGCAATTTGCTCGGTTGTTTGAGCTATGTCTAATTGTGTAACGATTATCTGTTTAATCCCAGAATGTAGATATCCAACTTTGAACTGCGAACTTATTGCCTTTATGGCGACTTGACGCAATAATTGTGCCCCTACGCCGTCTTGCAAACTATCATTGTCATAAGTTAAATACATCGGGACTATTCGCATGATTTGATTTTACCATTCCTCGATTTCTGAGGTAACAAAAACATTTAAAGTGTCTCAGAAAGTACTGAAAATCTAGTTACTAAATATCAATTATGAAATAAATGTATTTACCGGAAAAACGACTTTTTACTATGTGCAAGTTTACCGTATGCTAAAAATATTTTTGACATACAATAATTCCTAATAATGACTAAAATAGATTTGATTTTGGTCCCCCATGTTAATTCGCTGAATAATAAAATTCTTGGATTCGAGCAGGCTACCAATATTTTTAGCTTGAAGAATTCCGATGACAAGAGTAGGAGTCTTTTTAGATTCACACTTTTGACATTTAACGCTTCTTGATTAATTTTACTCAAATTGCTCACTAAGTCTTCAAATGCTTTATGCGATTTTCTTTGACTAAGGCCACTCTGATATGGCTGATGCACATAAGTTTTTGTTGATAGAAAACACAGAGTACGTGCCTCACTCAAGACCCGCTGAGCAAATACCTGGTCTTCTGCTAGCACTCCACATGGGAATCTTACATCATTTAGCTTCAGAAGACTTTTCTTGATAATTAATCGATAGGCGGGTAAATTAGCTGGAGCAATCAATTTGAAATTATTCCAGGTAATTTCTCCCCATAATTTTTCTGCTTCCCAAATCTTGGTAATATCTATTTTGGGTAACTGGCTCGAACTAATTACTTTTCCATTGTCGATTACGTCATAATTTGAAATTATTAAGTCTGCATTACTTTTTATCAAATTAAGTACATGATGATAAGCCATAGGTTTTACAAAGTCGTCAGCGTCCAAAAAAGTAATATACTTACCCACACTCTTCGCAATACCAATATTTCTTTTGCATCCAGGATCAAAGTGATCTGAGGTAAAATACTGTTCTCGAGCGTCCCACTGCCCCCCCCCGATTCAATTTTGACTCACGGTAGTCTCCAATAACGATGAATTCTAGTAAGGTATTCAAGTGTGAGTCATGTCTGAGTGCGGTGATTATCCGCTTTGGCTGATCTTGGTCACGGTGCCCGGTTGGAATGACAACTGTGAGCATTGGTACTTTCTTTTCAACCATAGAAGAAGTCTTACCTACTTTCTATTTTTGATTCTCTGCTCTCAATGTAATTTGCTGTTGTCCGCAAGTAAATGAGGACATTGACCACAACTCTAAGCGTAGGCGATGTGGGCCCTGTCGGGATCGAACCGACGACCCACGGATTAAAAGTCCGTTGCTCTACCGACTGAGCTAAAGGCCCCAAATATGCTCTTTTTTTAATGTTTTTCTTGTGTAGAGGCTATAGCCTACCGCCAAAAGGACTTACTAAAATTCACGCTAAGATTCTCACTCCTCTAGTCCCCATCGTCTAGGGGCCTAGGACATCGCCCTTTCACGGCGGTAACACGGGTTCAAATCCCGTTGGGGACGCCAGGTGATAAAGAGAAGAGATTTTCTTTGCATCTGTATTTACATGTTGGCCCAGTAGCGCAGTTGGTTAGCGCGCCGCCCTGTCACGGCGGAGGTCGCGGGTTCAAGTCCCGTCTGGGTCGCGATGTATTTTTCTATTC
>Ga0169931_10002051_pt1 | contig 33094 bp, 36 predicted proteins | sample Kivu_15m_20L_FD_129675 | JGI IMG/M metagenome (GOLD analysis project Ga0169931, IMG submission 129675) | Freshwater microbial communities from Lake Kivu, Western Province, Rwanda to study Microbial Dark Matter (Phase II) - Kivu_15m_20L... | ecosystem: Environmental > Aquatic > Freshwater > Lake...
GCGCCGCTGGCCCGAAGATCGGATTGCGAACGTTCTCGGCCTTCTCGTGCTCGCGATTCTCGGCGTCCTCATGGCGACCCCACCCCCAAGCTCTGGCCGCTCGGTGCTGCCTCCGGCGGAGCTCGCCAGCGCTCCTCGCACCGTGACCACGCGCGAGCAAAAAGCGAGTTGGGGAGAGATCACCAAACGATGGATCTCCAAACCAGCCGCATGGGAGACAAATCCGACCGAGTCGATCGCGGGCCCATGGAGGGGGATCCTCCATGCGATGCTGATCACTGGGGTCCTCGGACTGCTCGGAGGTCGACTTGCCGGACGTCAGGTCACATCGTTGATTCCGGGAATCGTCGTGATCCTCCTCTTGGCGACAGCCGCTTATGTGCTCAGCAGCCAAAAAGTGATCAAACATTACAACCTCGAATTTCCCCTTTGGGCGATGCTCGTCGGGCTCATCATCAGCAACACGATCGGCACTCCAGAATGGCTTCGCCGTGCCGCGATGGGGGAACTCTATGTGAAACTAGGCCTCGTTCTTCTGGGGGCTGAAATCCTCTTCGGAGAACTCATGAAACTCGGGCTTCCCGGCATCCTTATTTCTTGGGTTGTGACACCGATCGTGCTGATCGGGACCTTCTGGTTTGGCCAGCGAATTCTCAAGATGGACTCTCCGGCGCTGAACATGGTGATCTCCGCGGACATGTCGGTGTGCGGCGTTTCTGCCGCGATCGCCACAAGCGCTGCGTGCAACGCCAAGAAGGAGGAACTCGCGCTCGCGATCGGACTCTCGCTCGCCTTCACCGCGGTCATGATGGTCGTCCTCCCCCCAGCAGTCACTTTCCTCGGACTCGGCGAAGTCATCGGCGGGGCATGGATCGGTGGGACGATTGATTCGACCGGGGCTGTTGCTGCGGCGGGGGCAAGCTTGGGCGAAACCGCACTGAAAGTCGCGACAACGGTGAAGCTCATCCAGAACATTCTCATTGGCGTCATCGCCGTCGCAGTTGCAGCGTACTGGACTCGCTTTTACCAGGCTCCACGCGACAATTTGCAGAGGAACTCCTCGGCGATAAGAGAGATTTGGAGCCGTTTCCCAAAGTTCATTCTTGGTTTCGTTGCCGCCTCCTGCGTTTTTTCATTCCTTGCTCGCACCCCTGAAGGTGGGGAGATTGCGAAAGATGCAGTCGCAATCGAAAAGGAGATTCGCGGTTGGCTTTTCTGCCTCGCCTTCGTCTCGATCGGCCTAGACACCAATTTTCGTCACCTTGCAGCGTACTTCGCGCGAGGCAAGCCGATCATCCTGTACCTGAGCGGACAAGCCCTGAACCTGATGCTGACGCTGCTTATGGCCTACTTCGTCTTCACCTACTTGTTCCCGGATGCCGCCGAGGCGATCAGCAAATGAACAAAAAATCAGGTCCCTTTCGGTTGCTGCTCGCCCTGCTCGCCCTGAGCATCGTTTGGCTTGCGATTCTCCCAGCACTCGGCCGGATCGATCGAGTCCGGCTACGAATCGAGTCTCAGGAACGACGAGGAATTCATCCGGACGCGATGTTCTACTCCGAGCTTGGCCCTCTCAAGGGTGTTCAAATCGTTCGCTCTGGGGGAGCCTGGAAAACTCAAGACTTCGATCTGGCGAGATGAATCGAAAATGCAAGTGAGCGGGGAACGAGCAGGAAAAAAAATCCTCTGCAAAGAGGGCAACAGACGTTGACCACCGCAGCGGAGGTCCGTACATTCTGACGCTTCTAACCTGGGGAACTGGGTCTTTCGAACCTCGACAAGTTGTTTAAGGCGTCACCGTGTCGACTGGAGCTAGCGAAGTCATCCGCATCAGAATGGAGGCGTACGATCACTCCATTCTCGATCAGAGTGCGCAGGAAATTGTGGATACGGTAAAGCGAACCCATTCTGAGGTGCATGGCCCGATTCCCTTGCCGACGCGAGTGGAAAGGTATACGGTGCTCTCGGGTCCGAATATTGACAAGAAGGCTCGTCAGCAGTTTGAAATACGAACGCATAAGCGATTGATCGATATCGTTCAGGCTACGGCAAAAACGATCGAAGCCCTCAACAAGCTCAGTCTTCCAGCGGGCGTCGACATTAAAATCAAGGCAACGGCTCGGTAACGAGCACGCTGGCACTGGTGCCAGTTGTCTTTGGATGTGCCAGATCGCGGTACAGGTAAGAGTGCGGGTGAGGGTGTGTGCCTGAACCCGATTGAGGATCAGGGAATGAAGGTTACGGAGTTCCGGAGCAGGGTTGCAGAGTTGTCGAAATCGCACCGATAAGCAACTTATTCAGGTTTGATATATCAAGTTGGACTTTACTGGATAACCGCCGCGACAGTGCGTCGTTGAAGTAGGATTCAGTAAAAACGTACTCACCTAGAAGGCATGACCGAAATGACACCGGGTATTCTCGGCAAGAAAGTCGGGATGACACAAATCTATTTGGAAGACGGAACTGCTGTTCCTGTCACTGTCATTCAAGCAGGTCCATGCCATGTTCTCCAGGTGAGGACGCATGAGCGGGATGGCTACGAAGCGGTCCAGCTTGGCTTCGACGACAAGCCACGACGATTGGCGCCGCGGAGCGCGCGGGGTCATGTTGCCAAGCTCGAAAGCCAGGCTCAAAAGCGCCGGTCATCTGCGGGGGTTGAAGTCGTTCCGAAGGCCGATTGCGAACCGAAGCGATTTATTCGCGAGCTGCGAGGCGCGAGCGACCTGGCTGTTGGTGCGGTGCTGAACGTGGATCTTTTCTCCGAGGTTAAAGCGGTCGATGTCGTTGGCACAACGAAAGGTCGCGGTTTCGCGGGTGTGATCAAGCGTCACCATTTCTCTGGTCAGCGAGCAACGCACGGGGTGAAGAAAGTGCACCGGCAATCGGGCGGTACGGGATGCAGCACTTATCCAGGCCGCACCTTCAAGGGGCTCAAGATGGGTGGTCATTACGGTCACGAGCGAGTGACCGCACGGAATCTTCAGTTAGTCAAGGTAGATTCCGAGAATCAATTGCTTCTGGTTCGCGGTGCTGTGCCTGGGCCTGATGGGGGCTATGTGATCGTTCGACAGACGAACAAAGTGGGTTAGAGCCTATCCGAAAAGGGGTTTGACCCTTTGGAGGCAAGTTGATTTCATTGGTTTTTGGGCCTTGCCGGAGAGGGTCAGACCCCTTTTCGGAGAGACTCTGAGTTTTGTGGAGTGAGAATCTCATCGGCGAAGGATGAGAGGATTGTCCGAGACGGTTTCCTTTTTCGAATATTGCAGTGATGTCCATGGTCAGCCTGCCAGTCTATGACGCCTTAGGGAAGGTGGTCGGTCAATACGAGATCGATCCAGAGAAAATCGCGTCGGCGATCAATAAGCAGCTTTTGCACGACGTGGTGGTGATGTACCAGGCGAATCGACGCTTGGGGACCAAGAAGGCGAAGACACGAGGCGAAGTCTCGGGTTCGACAAAAAAAATGTATCGCCAGAAAGGCACTGGAAATGCTCGTGCTGGTAGCAAGCGAACAAACATCCGCCGCGGTGGGGGTGTTGCCCGGACGATTGCACCACGAGATTACAGCTATCGTTTACCGCGTAAAGCGGTGCAATTGGCGACTCGGATGGCGATCGCCAGCAAGATCGTGGATGGAGAGATGGTCGTCGTTGAGAATTTTGGTGTGCAGGAGCCGAAAACAAAGCTTGTCGCCGGACTGCTCAAAGCGATTGGTGTCGGTGGAACCACGGCGCTTCTCGCGACGGATCGCTATGATCCGGTAGTCTACCGCAGTGGGCGAAACATCCCGGGGGTTGAAGTCCGTGCCGTTTGCGATCTCAACGCACTCGATATTCTTCGTCCCAAACATATGGTCGTGTCGCGGGCGGCGCTCGATAGAATTAAGGCTGGGACGTTTAACCAACGACCCGATCAAGTTGCTGCGGATGCGGTGTAGAGTCAGTGAGAATTGCCACGCTGAAGAGTTTACTAGAGTAAGAAGAGAGATTCGGGAGATCGACTCCGTTTGGTTTCCACGTGGGCTGGTAAGAGGCATACGATATGGCTGCTGAAGTGAAAAAATCGTCCGCGGGGAACAGGCAGAATTCTCTGAGGGCTTCGACGAGCCCTTTGAATCTTGAGCCGCATCAGGTGCTGCTCCGACCGCTGGTCACCGAAAAAGGGGTCCATCGCGCGACGCGAAACAATCAGTATGCGTTCGAGATTCATCCTTCGGCAACGAAAATTGATGTTCGCAGGGCTGTCGAAGCCCTCTTTGACGTGAAGGTTGCCAAGGTTCGGACACAGAACCGCAAAGGGAAGAATCGCCGTTTCAAGTTGCGATCTGGAAAGACTTCGGATTGGAAGAGGGCAATTGTGGAGCTCGGTGCGGATCACCGTATCGATTTCTTCTAGGGATCATTTTTGATGTGGTTTGCGAAGCGAGTTTAGGAAACGGGGCGCTGGGGCGCACCGGCAGCAAGCGTAAAAGGTTTGGGTTGTCCGATGGGAATTCGTGTTTACAGACCGACGAGCGCTGGACGAAGAAATTCGTCAGTCAGTGACTTTGCCGAATTGACTCCGGGCGCGAAACCGGAGAAGAGCCTGCTCCGCCCGAAGAAAAAACATGGTGGGCGGAATAACCAAGGGAAGATTACAGCGCGGCATCGAGGCGGTGGTCATAAGCGACAGTACCGGATTATCGATTTTCGCCGTGTGAAAGATGGCATCACGGCGACGATCGATTCGATTCAGTACGACCCGAACCGATCAGCGCGGATTGCACTGTTGAAATACGCCGACGGTGAGAAAGCTTACGTTGTTGCTCCTGACGGACTGAAGGCTGGGGATCAACTGCTGAATGGACCTGACGCACCGCCAACCGTCGGAAATTGCCTACCGCTGAAAAACATCCCGGTGGGGCTGGCGATTTGTTGCATTGAGATGCGCCCGGGACGTGGGGCAGCCATGTGTCGATCCGCGGGAACGCAGGCTACCTTAATGGCACGCGAAGGGGACTGGGCACAGTTGTCGCTTCCCAGCGGTGAAATTCGTCGAGTTCCCAGTTCGTGTCGGGCGACGATTGGTGTGATGGGCAATGGCAGCCATATTAAGGTTCGCATTGGGAAAGCAGGACGAAATCGTTGGTTGGGGTGGCGACCTCACGTACGCGGAACGGCGATGAACCCCATCGATCACCCGCACGGCGGTGGTGAAGGCCGAACCAAGGGGGGGAGGCATCCGGTGAGTCCGCAGGGGAAGAGCGCCAAGGGTGGTGCGACCCGTCAGCGGCGTAAGCCGAGTAATAGTGCGATCATTCGGCGACGAAAGAGCCGTCGGTATGGTCAGTTGAAATTGCACAAGTAAATAAAGGTATCCGCATTAGCCCGATTTGGCGAACTCGGTTGAAGAAGAGATTATGAGTCGTAGCAGTAAGAAGGGTCCGTTTGTCGATCCAAAGTTATTTATGAAAGTCCAGGCCCAGTCGGAATCGGGAAAGCACGATCCGATTAAGACTTGGGCACGGCGGTGTACCATCGTCCCCGAGTTTGTCGGCGTGACCTTCATGGTTCACGATGGACGCAAGCATCAGAAGATTCTTGTCACCGAGGATATGGTGGGGCACAAGCTTGGGGAATTCGCTCCGACACGGACCTTCCGCGGTCACGGCGGCAAGGGGAAGAAGTAATTTTACGGGGAATTAAGCATGGCCAAACGCGCCATTTATAGAAACGCTCGCATCAGTGCCCGGAAGGTCCGTCCGCTCGCCGATTTAGTCCGCGGGAAGTACGCCGATGAGGCGCTGACAATCTTGAAGTATCAACCTCACCGAGGCGCTCGGATGCTGGAGAAGGTGATTCTCAGCGCCGTGGGTAATGCACAGGATCCTGAGCAAAATGCGGGGCGAAGCTACAATATCGAGGATTTGGTAGTGACCGACGTCCGCGTCGATGGGGGATCGATGTTCAAACGAATTCGCCCTCGTGCACGTGGAATGGCATTCATGATCAAGAAACGAACCAGTCACATCTCGGTCGGGATTGTTCCGATCGAGGATCTGTAGGAGCGAGGGGATAGCGGTCAAATTATGGGACAAAAAGTAAATCCTGTCGCCTTTCGTACCGGAGTGACCCGCGGATGGGCGAGTCGCTGGTATGCATCGAAAAAGGATTTTTCGGAGCTTCTGATGGAAGACCTGAAGATCCGGAATTTCATCAAGGAAAATCCGAAGCGGACTCAGTACAAGAGTGCTGGGATTGATCGGATTGAAATTGAGCGAACGCGGGACGAAGTCCGCGTCATTATGTATGTGGCGCGGCCGGGCTTGATCATCGGCAAGCAGGGCAAGGATGTCGAACTGCTGCAAGAGGATTTGCAGAATTTGATTGGCCGCCGCGTCAATTTGAAGATTGAAGAGATCAACCGACCGGAGCTTCAAGCTCAGCTGGTTGCTGAGGACATCGCCCAGCAACTGAGCAAGCGAGCAAGTTTCCGCCGGACGATGAAGCGTTCCATGGAACAAACCATGGACGCAGGTGCGAAAGGGATCAAAATCCAGATGGCTGGTCGTCTTGGGGGTGCCGAAATGGCGCGTCGCGAGAAGGCCAGCTCGGGATCGATCCCATTAAGTACTCTGCAAGCGAAAATCGATTACGGCTTGGCCGAAGCGATGACCGCGCAGGGACATATTGGTATTCAAGTTTGGATCAATCAAGGTACTTACGGAGACGACACCGATGGCGCTGATGCCTCGTCGAGTCAAGCATCGAAAAAGCCAAAGAGGGCGTATAAGAGGTAATGCGACCCGTGGCAACACGGTCGTCTTTGGCGAGTACGGCATTCAGGCGGTTCAGCCTGGGTGGGTCAAAGCTACGACGATCGAAGCGGGTCGTATTGCAGCTCAGCAGTACGTTCGTGGCGAAGGTAAATTGTTCATCCGAATTTTTCCTGACAAGTCGGTGACGAGCACTCCGCTCGAAACTCGAATGGGGAAGGGTAAGGGGGAACCTGAATTTTGGGCGGCTGTTGTGAAGCCTGGGACCGTTCTTTACGAGCTGAGCGGTGTGACCGAACAGCAGGCGAAGATTTGTTTTTCCCGGCTGGCTAGCAAGATGCCGATTAAAGTTCGATTTGTTCGCCGCCGCGCGGTTTAGGGCTGTAGTTACTACTAGCAAACGCCGGGGATTTTGAAAAATGAAGATAAGTGAATTGCGGGAAATGAGTGACGAGCAACTCGAGGCGAACTTCAAAGAGGCGTCGGAGAAACTGTTTCGTCTTCGTTTTCAGTCAGCCTCAGAGCGGCTCGATACGCCGAGTGAGATCCGCGGGAATCGTCGGTTGATTGCCCGGATTAAGACCCTACAAACAGAGCGAGCCTCAGCCCTCGCAGGCACGCAGTCGAAGTAAACATCCTCTCCTTGTAGAAGCGAACTCAAGTAGTTTTATGCCCAAGCGCATCCTTACCGGTACTGTGACCAGCGACAAGATGCAGAAGACGCGTCGCGTGGAAATCGTTCGTAAAGTAAAGCATCCGACGTATGGCAAGTACGTTCGATCGCGGACGGTTTGTTATGCGCATGATGAGCAGAATCAGTCGGCTGTTGGCGACTTGGTGGAGATCGTTGAATCGGCGCCTCTGAGCCGGCTGAAGCGGTGGGAACTGGTGCGTGTGGTCAAGCGGAACACCGAAGTCGATTTGGTCGCGCTGCGGGCATCGCGAAAGGGAACGAGCGAGGTGGATTCAGAGAACATTGAGGCATCTCACGTTGGTGAGCATAGCGGGACCTGAGAGCGGCGATCGATCGGTGACGGATAAGCAAAGTTTTAGTTTTTTGGTGCGAGTGCGAAGATGATTCAACAAGAAACGCGGCTCGATGTAGCAGACAATACGGGTGCCCGCGAAGTGATGTGTATTAAGGTCCTAGGGGGTTCGCGCCGTCGTTACGCCACTCTTGGTGACATCATTGTTTGCAGTGTGAAGAGTGTCATTCCGGGCAGTGAGGTGAAGAAGAAGGCTGTGGTGCGGGCTGTGGTGGTACGGACAAAGCAGCCTATACGACGCCCCGATGGAAGCTACATCCGGTTTGACCGAAATGCTGTCGTCCTCATCGACAAGGACAAGAACCCTCGTGGTACTCGTATTTTCGGCGCCGTCGGTCGTGAACTCCGCGAGCGCGCGTTTATGAAGATTGTAAGCCTTGCCAACGAAGTTGTCTGAGTTCGTTTGTCATCCATTTTTTGGAACGTCTTTCGATGTTAATTCGCGTTGATGATCAAGTGATGGTGATTGCCGGATCCAGCAAAGGGGTTCGAGGCAAAGTCCTGAAGGTTGATCGAGAGAAGAACAAGGTTGTCGTTGAAGGGGCTGCTCGAGTGTGGAAGCACGTTCGGAAGAGCCAGAAGAACCCTCAAGGGGGACGCTTGAATGTAGAAATGCCGATTGCTGTTGCGAATGTGATGGCGATCTGCCCGCGGACCGGTCAGCCGACGAGGCTGGGGGTTCGTTTTCTGTCCGATGGAAGCAAAGAACGTTTCGCAAAGAAAAGTGGTGTCGGAATGGGGCAGATTGCTCCCCCCAGGCCTGCACACGCCAAGTCATAAGTCCGTACTGGATTGATTCCGTAGTTTACTTTCCCAGTTAAGTTTGAGTTCCGATGGCGACGACGACCCCTCCACGCTTCAAGTCGTATTACGACGAAACCGTGCGTCCTGCCCTGATTGAAAAATTTGGGTACAAGAATCCTCATCAAGTACCACGGCTTGAGAAAATCACTTTGAATATGGGAGTTGGTGAAGCTGTCGCCGACAAGAAAGTGCTTGATCTGGCAGCATCGGCGCTGGCCGATATTTCTGGGCAGCGTCCAGTGATGACACGTGCACGGAAGTCGCTGGCAGGTTTTCGCCTTCGCGAAGGAATGCCAATTGGATGCATGGTGACGCTCCGCCGTCAGCGAATGTACGAGTTCATGGACCGCCTTGTTTCAATCGTCCTGCCGCGGGTTCGTGACTTTCGCGGTATCAGTCGCAAGGCGTTTGATGGACGAGGGAATTACAGCATGGGGCTGAGCGAACAGCTGGTGTTTCCCGAGTTGAATCCAGATAAGTATGCCAAGCCCCAAGGGATGAATATCGTCTTTGTCACCTCGGCGCGAACCAATGAAGAAGGTTTGGAATTGCTTGACTTGATGGGAATGCCCTTCCGGCAAGCACAAAAGAAGACGACCGACGCGGCTTAGCAAAGATCCGCGGAACGTTTACCATTGTACACTGTTTTTAATTAGCCCATTTTCCCCGCCCTTTTAGAACCGATAGGTAACCAGGCGTGGCCAGCAAATCGAAAATTGCCAAAGCGAATCGAACGCCAAAGTTCTCCACGAGACGGGAGAGCCGTTGCAAGGTATGTGGTCGCCCGCGAGCGGTGTACCGCAAGTTTGGGTTGTGCCGGATTCATTTTCGTGAATTGGCTGATGCAGGGATGATTCCCGGCGTTCGTAAGGCTAGTTGGTAATTATTGGGGAGACTCACATCATGATGACCGATCCGATTGCCGACATGCTCACCCGTATTCGCAACGCTGTTCGCGTGGAACGCCCATTTGTGGATGTTCCGCTGAGCCGTGTGAAACGAGGGATCGCCGACGTGCTGAAGCGCGAAGGCTTTATTTGGGACTATGAAGTGGTGGAAGAGGAAGGAAATCCAGCTCCTGTTCTCCGCTTGGAACTGAAGTATGGGCCAAACGGGGAACAGATTATTCAGAATATCCAGCGGCGAAGTAAGCCTGGCCGACGGTTGTATTTGCGAAGCCGGGAGCTGCGCCCGATCCTTGGTGGAATGGGGATCAGTATCATTAGTAGCAGCCAAGGGGTCATCAGCGACCGGGAAGCTCGGAAGAAGAATCTCGGGGGCGAAGTCCTCTGCGAAGTTTGCTAGGTCGGTGGGTGGTTGCGACGAATTTGGATTGCGAGTCGAAAGCCAATTAGTTCTTTCAAATTTTTTGAAGTCAGAGTGCCATGAGTCGAATCGGGCAAAAGCCAGTCAAGATCGCCAGCGGGTCAAAGGTCTCGCTCAGTGGTCAGACCATCCATGTTGAGGGTCCCAAGGGGAAGCTTGCATACGAACATCGTCCTGAAGTGACCATCTCCATTGATGGTGCGGGAGGAACGGTCCAGGTCACTCGTGAGAGTGACGATCGGATTGCCAAGGCGATGCAAGGTCTGACTCGCGCGCTCGTCGCGAACATGATCCAGGGCGTTGTCACTGGCTACGAACGAAAGCTTGAGATCATTGGGGTCGGATATCTTGCATCGCTGCAGCAGGGTGTCCTCTCGCTTCGAGTCGGTTTCGCCAATGAACTGAAGGTGAAAGTCCCTGACGGGCTCGAGGTAACCTGTCCCGATCCGACGCACATCACAGTTAAGGGTTGCGACAAGCAGCTTGTTGGTCAGTTCGCCGCACTTGTTCGTTCCCTGCGGAAGCCCGAACCTTACAAAGGTAAGGGGATTCGCTACCAAGGGGAACAAATCAAGCTGAAGCAAGGAAAGTCGGCGTCGAAATAGGGTCGATAAGGGGCGGCGAGCCGCTACGGTTTTTTCATTGTAGTTTTTCAAGAACATTATGGATAAAAATAAGAGTCTCGATGCCCAGCGGCAGCGGCGGCGGTTTCGCGTACGAAAGAAATTGCGTGGAACTGCTGACTGTCCACGTTTGTCGATTCACCGAACGGCGAAACACTTTTCATGTCAGGTGATCGATGACATGAGCGGCAAGACGCTCTGTGCCGCGAGCACCCAGCAGGAAGGAATCGGCGGCGCGAATGCGTACGGTGGAAATTGTGACGCTGCCGCAACCGTTGGAAAGAAGCTAGCCGAGCTTGCCTTGGCGGCTGGGATTACGAGCGTTTGTTTGGACCGTGGGCACACGAAGTATCACGGTCGTGTGAAAGCATTTGCCGATGCAGCTCGCGAAGCAGGGTTGCAATTTTAGGCTCGCCGTACAGGCAAGCCGTTTCATTTGATTTTCAGACAATAATTTTTAGGGTTAAAGCAAGTGTCGTCAAGTAGCGGACAACAAGGCGAATTGGTCGATCATGTTGTGAAAATCAAGCGATGCGCGGCCGTCGTGAAGGGGGGACGTCGTTTCAGCTTTGCGGCGATGGTCGTCGTTGGTGATAACAAAGGACGAGTCGGATGGGGATATGGCAAAGCGAATGAGGTCCCGCCGAGCGTTGCCAAAGGTCAGAAGCAAGCTTCACGGAGCCTGATTCAGGTACCGGTCGTCAATGGCAGCATTCCGCACCAGGTGATTGGGAATTACGGAGCGGCCAAGGTGATCCTCGTCCCGGCCGGAGCGGGGACAGGGATTATTGCCGGTCAGGCGGTACGTGCGGTTTGCGAGGCATGCGGAATTCGTGATATTCTGACCAAGAGCTTTGGGACCAACAACCCCGTGACGCTGGTGAAGGCAACCATGGACGCGCTTGGGAAGTTGCGGACGCGGGAAACCACTGCAGCTCTCCGCGGTGTCGATCTCGAATAATCCGGCCGAGCGGCTGCTTCTATTTTTACTCAAGTCATTCTGTTTTTTCGCACCTTTCAACAAGCCAGTTCCAGCCATGCAACTCGATGACGTCCATCGCGGCATACAGAAAAATAAGAAACGTCGGCGGATTGGCCGTGGACCAGGCTCCGGCTTTGGAAAAACCGCCGGCCGTGGTCACAAGGGTCACAGCAGCCGCAGCGGTTTTGCCCGTAAACAGAATTTCATCGGTGGCGGCACGCCCCTGTTTCGTCGTATCCCGAAACGCGGCTTCCACAATCCGTTCGCACTGAACATTTTCGCGCTCAATGTTGGCGACCTCAACAGCGTTTTCGAGGATGGGTCCGCTGTCACTCCGGAAATCCTCGCTGCTAAGGGACTTGTCAAGGGCGTGTTTGACGAGCTGAAGATTTTGGGCGACGGGGAACTGACAAAGAAGCTTAAGGTTTCGGCGCATCGGTTCAGTAAGAGCGCCGAGGGAAAGATCACAGCGGCTGGTGGAGTTTGCGATCGTCTTCCACCAAAACGAACGCCTGATGAACGCGTCGAAGCGCTGAAAAGTGCACAGTCTTAGAGCCTATCCGAAAAGGGGTCTGACCCTTTGGAGGCAAGTCGATTTCATTGGTTTTTGGGCCGTGCCGGAGAGGGTCAGACCCCTTTTCGGATAGGCTCTTCGTTCGATTTGAATGCTCCATTCCTCGACGGCGTACTAACGAGCCATGTTCGAAAAACTGAGGATCATCTTTTCGATTCCCGAGCTGCGGCTGAAGATTTTCATCACGCTTGCTTTGCTGGCTCTTTATCGCATCGGCTTTCATATCCCCTTGCCGATGATCAACGCAAATCAAGGGCCGACCTTTGGGGAAGGTGACGCGGCGAATTTTTTCGAAAAAGTAAGTCTCTTCGCTGCTTCGGATCTTCGCAATGCGACGATCTTCGGACTTGGAATCATGCCCTATATCTCCGCGTCGATCATTTTCCAATTGCTCGGAAGCGTCTGGAAGCCGATCGAGGAACTCCGCAAGGAAGGGGAAGCAGGGAGGAAGAAGATCAACGAATACACTCGATATCTGACAGTTTTCATTTGCCTCCTTCAGAGCTACATGTATCTGCGTTTTTACATGATGGCTGGAGGTCCTGGAGAGAGTCAGATCAACCCGAATTTTCTTTCCGAAGAAACGCAGTCGCTCTATTTTGGGTGGCAAGTGGTCGCCGTTCTCACCATGACGTGCGGGACGGTGTTTCTGATGTGGATTGGCGAGCAAATCGACGAATTTGGGATTGGCAACGGCATTAGTTTGCTCATTATGGCTGGGATCCTTGCGCAGATGCCCCAAGCATTGCTCGATTTGGTGAAGAATCTCGAGCCAAAGCTGACCGGCCTGACAAAGGGGACGGTGGGGATTGAGACACTCATTATTCTCGTGGTGCTCTTTGTGTCCGTCGTCTTTGGCGTTGTCTTCATCACTCTGGGCCAGCGGCGAATTCCAACGCAAAGTGCAAAGTTCACTCGCGGCCGTCGTGTCTATGGTGGGACGCGCCAGTTTCTTCCCCTGCGAATCAATCAAGCGGGTGTGATGCCAATCATCTTCGCAAGCAGCTTGCTGATGCTTCCGGGCGTTCTGTTCGGGATCTTGGCCGGGTATGTCAGCATGGACGGGAAGGCATTCGATGTGCTGATGGGTCTGAGCAACATTTTTGGTGGGATGGGAACGAGCTTTCTCTATAACGTGTTTTATATCGGGTTGATTTTCTTTTTCTGCTACTTCTGGACTGCAGTCACCTTCAATCCAAAGGAAATGTCGGAGCAGCTTCGGGAATCCGGCACGTTCATACCGGGACACCGACCGGGAAAGCGAACGGCGGATTACCTTGAAAAAGTGATGAATCGGATTACGTATGTGGGGGCGGCATTCCTCGCGCTTGTGGCAATTGTTCCCACAATTGTTTACAGTTCTCTTGGGGTGTCCTACTCGATTGCCGGTTTTTACGGGGGAACTGGATTGCTCATCGCAGTCAGCGTGGCGTTCGATCTGATCCAAAAGATCGATAGTCATCTGGTGATGAGAAATTATCGTGGCATGTTGGAAGCTTAAGGTAGCACTTTTTTGTTCGCGTTGACTCGCACGTGGGGAATGGGTCTTCCATGCGGATCGTCTTCATCGGACCGCCGGGGGCCGGTAAGGGGACCCAGTGCAAACGCTTGACTGAGTTCCTCCGGATCCCGCACCTCTCGACCGGCGATATGCTTCGGCAGACGCGTAGCCAAGATTCAGCTCTTGGACGGATGGTCGCGACGTATCTCGATGCGGGAAGACTCGCCCCTGATTATCTTGTGATGCGGATTGTCACGAAACGACTTCGCGAACCAGACTGTCAGCCTGGCTGTCTCTTCGACGGTTTCCCACGAACGATTGTCCAGGCTCAGCTGCTCGATGAACATCTTTCCGAGCGAGGAGACCAAGTCGACTTGGTGCTTGATTTGGCCGTACGGCAGGAGGAACTTGTTGCACGGATGCTCAAGCGAGCCGTGGTCGAGAACCGCAGCGACGATACCGCGGAAACGATTCACGAGCGTCTGCGAGTCTTTTATACGCAGACCGCACCTTTGCTGGTTTATTATCGCAAACAAGGAAAGCTGGCGACGATTGATGGCATGCGGCCACCGGATGAAGTCTTCGAACAAGTGCGAAAGCAGGTACTGGCGAGAAACGAGAAGTCTCAACCGTGATCGTACGCTTCGGCGAAAAGGTCTGCCGCTGTATCGATTTGCTCTTGGCTCGTGGTCCAGCCGAGACTGAACGAGCAGCATCGTCGAAGCTCTGCTTCACCGATCCCCAGGGCGCGAAGTGACCGCGTCCCTTCGTCGGCCGGTAACAGCGATCGCGGCATCGAGAAGACCACGCCCCGAGCACGACGCGCAATGCGGCAGATTTCCCGCTCCAGTTCCATGACTAGGGTATTGGGAAGCGAATCTGCACGCTGGCAGAGGACTCGAGGGGCAGGGGAGATCTGACTCAGCAGGCGGTCCTGCAACCGATCCCGTAACTCGTGCATTCGAGCCATTGCATCGGTAACGCAACGATCGACCAGTTTCGCTGCCGCTCCGAATCCAACCCATGCAGGGACATTCTCGCTTCCCGGCCTGAGCCCCATCTCGCGGCTTTCACCGTAGAGTACAGGAGCAAGCGAGAATCCTCGCCTCACATAAAGCGCCCCACAGCCTTTGGGGCCATACATTTTGTGAGCGCTGAGCGCGAGGGTGTCCGCTCGCAGAGTGCGGATATCCACGGGGATTTTCCCAAAAGCTTGGGTCGCATCACAGTGCAGGGGAATTCCATGGCTATGACAGAGGTCGGCAATTTCTCGGATCGGTTGGCGTGCGCCGAGAACGGGGCTGGCCAGCTGGACACAGACCATTCGCGTTTCCTCGCGGAGCAGGCTTTCAAGCGTCTTCGGATCGACCCTACCCTGACTGTCTACAGCCGCCACATCGATTCGCCATGTACGTGGTGAGAGCGACTCGACAGCTTGCCAGACCGATTCATGCTCGAGAGCTGATACGACGATATGTCCACCGCCGTATCGCTTGGCGAGGCCCAGAACCGCGAGGTTGTTCGCTTCCGTTCCACCACTGGTAAAGACGATCTCAAATCCCTCGCAGCCGACCATCTTGGCCACCTGCTCGCGTGCCTGTTCGACCGCCTCGGCCACGGCGCTGGCGCCCGGATGCGTCTGCCCGGGCAGCATAAAGTGCTCGGTCCAGTAAGGCTCCATCGCCTCGCGTACCGAGGGGGCCATCGGGGTGGTTGTATTGAAATCGAGGTAAACAGGGTGCACGGGTCGAGGGGTCGCGAGGGAAGAGGGGCGGAACCCTTTCTATCCAAATTTCACCACCGCGAAATACCAGGAAAACCGCCGCAATACCCTTGAACTCTTCCGCCCACACCTCTGCAATGGTTCGGAGATGAGGATCGTATCGATCGTTCCTTCGGTTCCCTTTTCGCCAAGTGCGGGAAAAGGTCACTCGATCGAGTCCCATTCGTTCCACCCTCCCCGTTCCGCCCGGAAGCTTCCCATGCGAACCGCCTCGATCCTCCGCGCATTTCTGGTCTCTTGCTTTTTTTTCGCCGCATGGAGTATCGCACCGGTAAGCGATGCCTGGGTGTGCGCGGAGGCTCCTCTCCGCATCTGCAGTTTCAATATTCGCTACGGGACTGCGAACGATGGTGAAAATCACTGGGAAAAACGTAAAGACTTTCTTATCGAAACGATCGAGAGCCTTCGTCCGGACCTGATCGGGACGCAAGAAACGCTCGGCTTTCAACGCGACTACCTCCAGCAGCAATTGAGACAGTACACGGCCTTGGGCGTCGGCAGAGAAGACGGTAGAGAACGCGGCGAAATGACGGCTCTGTTCTATCGAAGCGACCGTTTCGACGCCCTGGCGGCAGGACACTTTTGGTTGAGTGAATCTCCGCTCGAGGCGGGGAGCAAGTCGTGGGACAGTTCGTTGCCAAGGATGTGCTCTTGGGTGAAGCTCAAAGATCGCGAGGCTCCCGGACAAATGCCCATTTTTTTCCTGAATACGCATTTTGATCACCGTGGGCAGGAAGCCCGTCGGCAATCGGCACTCCTGGTTCGAAAAGAGGCCGCATCGCTCGCAAGCAATTGCTCGGTGGTGATAACTGGAGACTTCAATGATGCCGTGGGGAGCGAACCTTACCGGAATCTTTTCCAGACAGGCATTACACCGCTGAATCTGATTGACACCTATGCCGCTGCGACACCGGCAAACGAACCGGGTGAAGGAACCTTTTCGGGATTCCGAGCTGGGGCGGTCCAAGGTGAGCGAATCGATTGGATTGCAGTCTCAAGCGACTGGGAGATTTTGGAAGCGGGGATTGACCGCTCTGAGAAAGAGGGGCAAACTCCATCGGACCACTTCCCGATTTGGACCGTCCTGCAGCGCTGATTATCGACCGGTCATCGATTCCTCAGTTCGTTCCCGAGTGCCCGACGCATAGGGCGGTCACGGCATTCTCTGGCGCGACTGCCAGAAGATAGCTGTTCATCCCATCGCGAACGAGCACTTCGGCTTCCACTGCGCTTGAAACCACTCCACCTTGACGGTGGACAGCCGAAACTGAATCAGGACGGACGCTCCAGTTGCCGTGCGGTCCCAAGGGAACCACGGTTAGACGATGTTTTCCAGCCGGCAATTCAATTCGCAAGACTTGGATTTCCCGAGGCAGCAAGCTCCAACAGCGGGTATCGGCGCGCTCCGCTGCCTCCCATGCCGATCCCAAGAGAGCACCGCCAAGATTCGCAAGTCCATTGCCGGTATCAATGGAGTGCATCGAGGTGCTGACAATCGATTTCTTGGCGGTCCTGCGAACGATCCCGCGGGCGATAATCCAAGGCATTTCACCTTCAACTTGCCTCAAAGCCATCTGTGCAACATCGGTAATCGTCGATGTCACTCCCAAAGGCTGACCGTTGACCGTAGCTCCGAGGGCCTCCACGGGTGAATACGGAATGCGAACGGCGGGAACCGGAATCGGAGCCAAGGTGGGGGGAATCACGAGGTTCGAGGAGGCAGCCACGATGCGATCCGCGACAAGCAGCGCGGCGCTCGTCGCCTCCGCCGCCTGCTCCTCACGCAGAGGTCCACGGCCAACAAGTGCAAACAAATAGACAACACCCCAGCCGGGAGGACTGTGAGTCCCCTCGGTGACTCTTCGGATATCCATCTGCAGCGGCGGAAAGTCAGGCTTCCACTGGGCGACCCACTGGTATGCACGCGCCGCATCATCGTAATCATGATGCGTTGCTTCGCGGACGAGTCCACGGATATACGGAGCCAAAGGGAGCGGTTGGTAGACATCTCCCAGGTTTTCGAGACCCCGCTGTTCGGCATCCTCAGCAAGTTCTGCTTGCCGCAAATGTGCTTGAATCGCATACGCTTCGGCATCACCGGAGTCGCTCATCAAGCTCGCGATGCTCAGCAGGGAACGGATCATGACATCTTCATACCCGACCGCATCATAAGGCTGATCCCGATCGTCGGTCAAAAGCGTTCGCATTGAAGGAACCGAGCGAAGGGGATGTCGCTCGTCAAAAGTATTGCGACAGTGTCGCAACAGGCTGTCCGCGGCTGTCACCTCGCCAGCTGCCAGTTCGACGATTGCCAAATCCAAGGATGCCACATCGCGCTGCCGTCGATCTTTTTTGACGACGCCAGCCAATTCGACTCGGGCGCCGAGAAAATCCCCCTGGTAATATGCCTGGTGTGCCCGCTGCATGGCGGTGGGCCCGGTTTGGCAACCGGCGGTACTGGCCATCATGAGCAGCAGGCAGCTGAGGAAAGATCGCAAAACCAGAGACCTCTTTATACCTGCCGATCAATCATCCGACTTTGCAGAGAAGCCATAATTCCACCACTTCCCGGCAACACTCTGGTGGTAGCCTTTTCGAATCGTGGCGGTCTCTTTGACATATTCACCGCTATGAACGTTGACCATTTCGAGAGTCAAATCATAGTCCCGCTGGGTGCTCTTATTCTTCTCTGTCGTGCCGCTGGTAATTGTTCCGTAGAGAAGAAAATCGACGGGACTTCCTTGTCTTCCCAAGGCCATCGCAAAGAGGTCACGATTGACCGGTAGAAAGAGGGAATCGGGACGCAAACGTGTTTCGCGGAGTGCCCCGTCAACCATCCGCCGACTGATCATGCGAAAACGGCCGGAGGAATTCACCTGCGAGTCGATCCGCTGGTAGAGCTGGTCCTTGAAATCGATCAACTCTTCAGCGCTCTTATTCTCCAGAGCAATAAAACAGACCGTGGCCGGCCCAGGGACTGGGGGCGGGGGGGGAAGTTCGCCGGGCGCCAGGGCTGGGTTCTCGAAGCTGCCGGTTTGCGAGACTCCCGCGTCGCATCTTCCGAGCAGCTTGGCAACGCACTGATCGACCAGCGGGTTCCAGACCGCGGCCCCCGCTTCGTGGCTTCCCACCAGATCCGCGTCATCACTCTTGAGAATGTGTCCATACCGGTGCCCTGCACACCCTCCTGCCGCTGAAAGCAGTCCGAGCAGCGTTCCTCCGGCAATTGTGGTCACCGACCGCTGCATCAAACCAAGAAATCTCCGCCGCTGCATCGAGGCCTCCTCCTTGAAGAACCCACCTGGACATTCAGCCCCCAAGCCGCAACCATGACCGAAGGAAGGCAGCATTGCTTGGAGTTTTACCCAATTTCTCCCAGCAGCAGCAATGGCGACTGGGGAGTGCACTGAGCTGGTCTCACCCGGGGACCCGCAACAGGAAGCCCCGTGAGAATCGATCGGTTCTCGGCGGCCGCTGCGTTGACAAACGTCAGCGCGTCGCGAAACTCTAGTTTTCCTCTGTAGATTATCAAGGGCTCCCTTCAACTCGCTCAAAATCTGTGAACTTATGACCGTTCTCTTTCCTCCCGCGTGTCCGCTCGTGCAGCCTAAGTTATCAAACGTACCCTATTGGCTCGCGATTCCGCCGAGCACTGGCGAATTTGCCGTCGTTCTCTCCAGCTTCGATGATGACGACGAAGAGGCGGAGGAGGAGGAATTAGGGGATGACGATGAGCCGAGCGTCGACGATGGGGAAGACGATCTTGAGGATTTTGATGAAATCGATGAGGACGATTTCGATGACGAATTCGATGACGATTTTGAGGAGGAACTGGAGGACGAGTACGAAATTGAAATCGAAGATGAAATCAGTGCGGAATTCGGGCTTGGTCCAGAAAAGGATGAGGAAATCGAAGCGCTCGACGATCTGGAATCCCTGGCCGACGATTTAGACGACCTGGATGGTGGCGATGACCTCAAGGACTAGGAACGAGGACTATGCGTTTCAAAGCGGTGTCGACCGACGTGCACTTCCCGAAACTCGAAGAGGAAGTGCTGCGTTTTTGGAAGAAAGCGGATGTTTATCATCGCTCCCTCGCGCAGCGTGAAGGATGTCCCGAGTTTGTCTTCTTTGAAGGCCCCCCCACCGCAAATGGGAAACCGCACCCCGGGCATTGCCTGACACGGGCAATCAAGGACCTCTTTCCCCGATATCGCACAATGCGCGGGTATCGCTGCGAGCGGAAGGCGGGGTGGGATACACACGGCCTTCCGGTCGAGGTTGAAGTTGGTAAGGAACTGGGAATTCACAGCAAGGAAGAAATCGAGGCATTCGGTGTCGAACCCTTCATCCAGCGCTGCCAGCAAAGCGTTTGGCGCTACATGCAGCAGTGGGAGCAGCTTACCGAGCGACTTGGGTTTTGGGTCGACCTCAAAGATGCTTACGTGACATATCACCAAAGCTACGTAGAAAGCGTTTGGTGGAGCCTGAAAAATCTTTTCGACCGTGGACTTCTCTACCGTGGGTACAAGATCGTTTGGTGGTGGGCCCAAGGCGGGACCGCACTTTCGGCCGGAGAGGTTGGCCAGGGGTACCGCGAAGTTGCGGACCCAAGCGTTTATGTCCGTCTCCCCCTGGTCGATGCCCCCGAGACAAGTCTGCTGATTTGGACAACAACCCCCTGGACTCTTCCCAGCAACATGTTTGCAGCGGTCCATCCGGAGCTTGAGTATGCGCTCTGCCGAGATCAAGAGCGGGGGGAGCAGATCTATCTTGCCACTTCCTTGGTGGAGACGATCGCTGCGAAAACCAAACGCCCCTTGGAAATTGTCCAGAAGTGCGCCGGAAAAGATCTCCTTGGACTCCGCTACCATCCTCCCTATGCCGACTATCGAGACCGGCTTGGGGATCCGTCGGGGATCACGACGAGTGGCTCAGCACTGCATCATTACTGGCGTGTCGTCGCGGCCCCCTTTGTCACCACCGACAGTGGTACAGGCCTCGTGCATCAAGCTCCTGCATTTGGCGAAGTCGACTATGAGGTCTTTGTCACCGAGCGGGATACGTTTCCCGAGGGTTCGCAGCCTGTCTTGTTTTATGCTGTCGGTGCCGACGGAAAGTTTACGGCTGAAGTCCCTTCTTTGCAGGGGCAATGGGTCAAGGACGCCGACCGCCCCATTATGCGCGCGCTCAAAGAGAAGGGGCTGCTCTATCATCAAGAACAGTACTTGCACGAATATCCTTTTTGCTGGCGCGCCGACCAAGATCCGCTGATTCAGTTTCCCCGCGAGAGCTGGTTCATTCGCACGACGGCTTTTAAGGACGCGATGCTGGAGAACAACCAGCAGATTCACTGGCATCCGCCACATATCCGCGACGGCAGATTCGGTAATTTTCTGCAGTCAAATGTCGACTGGGCTTTATCCCGAGAACGCTACTGGGGGACTCCCCTTCCAATTTGGCAATGTCAATCGAGCGGTCGCTTTGAAGCGGTGGCGAGCTATACGGAACTGCTCTCTAAACCAGGGCTGCGGGGAATCGAGGTCTGGGAAGAAGCCAAGCGAGCCAGCCCCGAATTGGTCGATGATTTGAAAGTTCATAAACCCTACATCGATGCGATCGAATATGATTCGCCATTCGTCGCCGGGGCGAGGATGAAGAGAATCTCCGAAGTCATCGATTGCTGGTACGACTCTGGAGCGATGCCTTTTGCTCAGTGGGGCTGGCCACAGGAGAACAACAGCCGGTTTGGTCGCTTGTTCCCTGCAGACTTTATCAGCGAAGCTGTCGATCAAACGCGTGGCTGGTTTTATTCGCAGTTGGCGATCAGCACGATGCTCTTTGGTGATTCCTCCGAGCTTTCGGCAGGTTCACCTGCTTCGTCCCCCGGGGCACTCGATCGCGTTCCCTATCCCCATCCGTTCCGCAATTGCATCGTCCTCGGATTGATGCTGGCCGAATGGTGGGAATCGAAGGATGGCCAGCAGCGGTTCCTCAGCGAAGCCGATGCCGAAGCCGCACTCGGCCGGGAATACGTGAAAAAAGTAGGGAAGATGTCAAAGCAGCTGCGAAATTATCGCAGCCCTGACGAAATCTTCGATACCTACGGAGCCGATGCGCTGCGTTGGTACTTCTTTGCCAACCAGCCTCCATGGAATTCGATTGTCTACAGCGAGCGGACGATTCGCGATTCGATCCCGGAGTTCCTGCTTCGGTTCTGGAATGTTTTCAGCTTCTTTACGATCTACGCCGAGATCGATCATTTTGATCCCACTGCTGGAATTTCCTCTCCGCTGCAACTCGGCCCCGAGCAGCTTGCCACCGCGACAACATACCGGCCTATTGCCGCGCGAGCCGAAATCGATCGCTGGATTCTCTCGGAACTCGCTGCGACGACGCAGAAGGTCATCGAGCGGATGGATGCCTACGATAACTTCGGGGCCTGCGGAGCGATTCACGCGCTCGTCGATGGACTAAGCAATTGGTACGTGCGCCGCAGTCGGGATCGGTTTTGGGCCAGTGATCGACGTGATCCAGATAAACTCGATGCCTACTGGACTCTCTACGAAGTGCTCCTCGAGACGACGAAGCTCGTCGCACCCTTTGTCCCCTTTCTCGCGGAAAAGGTTTGGCACCATTTGGTGCAGCCATTCTTCGAAGGGGACTCGCAAAAGGGGTATCCAAGCGAAATCCCCGACTCAATTCATCTTTGCGATTACCCGACTCCTCGCACCGAGGTTATGGATTCCCAATTGTCGGCCTCGATGGAGTTGCTACGGGAGATTGCTTCGCTGGGACGAGCTGCGCGGGCAGCAGTCAAGCTGAAAGTGCGGCAACCTCTGCAGCGTGTGGAGGTTGTTTTGACCGACGATCGCTTTACCGATTGGCTGAGCCTTCACAATGACCTGGTCTGCAAAGAACTGAATGTCAAACGAGTCGACTACACGACCGATGGCCGCAATTATGTGCAGTATGCGATTGTCCCGAATTTCAAGCGTCTCGGACCCCGCGTCGGTCGCTACTTGCCAGCCATTAAGCAGCAGCTGGTCGGTGCCGACGGAGGAAAACTTCTTGCTGAACTGAATCAACATGGTAAGATCTCCTTGGCGATCGAGGGACAATTCTTCGATCTCGATGAAGAGGATATCGAAATTCGCCTCTCCCCGCGCGAAGGCTGGACCGCGGCTCAAGGAAAGTTCTGTGTTGTCGTTCTTTCGACAGAAGTGACTCCCGAACTTACTCGCGAGGGCATCGCCAACGATTGCATTCGGATGGTCCAGAATCGACGCAAAGAAATCGGCTGTGCATTTACCGATCGGATCGAGCTCGGTTTTTTAACGTCCGACGAACAGACGCAAGTTGGAATTGAAGAGCACCGTCAGCGAATCGCCGAGGAAACGCTCGCCGATGTGCTTGAATTTGCCGCGATTCAAGAGACACCACCAGTCACGATTACGGTCGGCGAGAATGATCTCGAGATGTATTTGCGGGTCATTCGCAAGCCGACCCGAGTCGAGCAACTACCATGACGAAAATTGCAGTGTTCATTTCGGGTGGCGGAACGACGCTGAGAAATCTGATCGAACGGCAGCGGACTGGTTCTCTGCCTGTTGAGATAGTCTTGGTCCTCAGCAGCCACCCTCATGCTCGTGGCATCGATTTCGCAAAAGAAGCGGAGATCCCGACCTTGATTGTCAGTCAGCGTCGATCACTAGGCGACGCCGACTCTTACTCGTCGGCAATGTTCCAGCCATGCCGTGATGCGAAGGTGGACCTTGTCGTCATGGGAGGCTTTCTCAAACACGTTCTCATTCCTGAGGATTTTCAGGGACGAGTGATCAACATTCATCCGTCGCTCATTCCCTCATTCTGCGGTCATTTGATGTACGGCCGGCGCGTCCACGCCGCCGCGATTGAGCATGGCGTGAAAGTCAGTGGCTGCACGGTTCATTTCGTTGATAACCATTACGACAATGGACCAATCATTCTGCAGCGGGCTTGCCCCGTGCTCGACGACGACACCCCCGATTCGCTCGCCCGGCGTGTCTTTGCTCAGGAATGCGAAGCCCTTCCCGAAGCGATACGCCTATTTGCTCAGGGATGCCTCCGGATCGAGGGGCGACGCGTTCTTGTGAATCATCGATAATCATGACCGAAACGACTGTTGAAATCGCTCCGCCGACGGCACGACAACGACTCGAACCCCGATTGAGCTCGCGAGGTCTGACCCTCGCTCTGCTCGCCGCCTGCCTCCTGCCCCTGATTTCCCTTTCGATCTACGCAATCATCGTCGGTGGAACTCGCGACAAGCCGCTGCCAGTGATCGTCGAAATTGGCCGCCGACCTGTTCCCGTGCCGGATGGCTCTGGCGCTGTACTGACAGAGGTCGTGATTATCCGTAATCTCGCCGATTTCGAAATTCCTCGTCTGACCATCGACCTCAATGGTCAATATTTCCTCCATCGGGAAAAGCCTCTCGAAATTGGCGAAGAACTTGTCCTCCCACAACAAATCTTTTCCACCAAGAGTAACCAGCGCTGGCAGCCAGGGACCTACCCGATTACCGAAATCAATGTCACTGGCCAGCTACCAAGCCGTGCTCGCGGCGTCTTCATCTTCGAACCGCCAAAGCCGTCAGCGGAGCCTTAGTTCGTTCCCGGCCGATTGACCAAGAAATCGGCGGAGGCGATTGGCGACCGCCGGATCGCGTTCCTCGCGCAAACGTTCTCGCAGCGCGACCTTGATTTGCGGATCATCCATCGTCCCCAAGCGAGAAATCGCTGCGAGACGAACATCCCGCTCGGCATCGCCAGCCAGCCAGAGAAGCCATCGCCGGGGATCCACGGTGTCCTGGGAGACGAGATCCTCAATCAATGCCAGCCGCACACTCGCATCGGTCGAGATCAGTCGCTGCGACATCTCCAGGTCGAGTTCCGTAAAACCACGTCGCTTCAGTTCAGCAATCGCATGCTCCCTGAGCCCGGGCTGAACACTGCCAATCATCTCCATCACAGAGCGCGTGTCATAGACAGCTAAGGGGGACTCTCCTTCAAACCCAGGTTCCTCGCGTCCGCCTTCTCCATCAGTCTTTTTCCACACTTCATCTCCGGTTCCCGAAGAACCGCTCGCAGAGACATCGGCATGAGGTTCCCCGGAAGGTGGCCCAGCGGTTCCAAAGAGCCGCTCGAGTTCTCCGTTTGAGGGAACGAACTCCTCTCTTTCCGGTCGCAGTGCGGCGACGCGAGCAGGGAGAGGAACCAACCTTTGCGGTAACGGCTCTTCGGAGGCGATCGCGATTTCGCCTCCTTCGGGAATAGTTCCACGATCTATCTGCGGCCTCAGGACTCGCGGCACCGCATTTGTATCGAGCTGCGAAGGAGTCCCAAGAACCGCCAGCAATTCCGTCGCCTGCTGGTAGCACTCCGCGGCCTCGGGGGACTGGCTTCCGGCGGTCTCACGGAGCGCATCGTTCAAAAGGTCACACAGCATCCTCCGTCGCTGCATGGGAGATCGGGCGGCACTCCGCGCGATGGAATCAAGCATTCGCTGTAGACTCGTCCAGCCCTGTTTTCCCGCCGTGGTATGCCAGCGGCCTTGCATCTCCAGCAAAGTACGGTGGGCTGCCCGAGACAGATCGTCATCGCCTTGCACAATCGCCTCGACAATCACCGGAATCCCATCGTTGTCCAGCTCTGCGAGCATCGTCAGTCGATCGATCTGCACGTGCGGCGGATGAGCTTGAAGATTCTCCGAAAGTCGATGAAGCAACCACTGACGACTGGCATAATGAAGCCCAACTACCCCTCCGACGCAGCAGCCGAGAAAGAACAGCGAGCGAACAATCCCCCACGGGATCGATCTCCTGGGCGTGGCGACTGCAAACGGATTTTCATCCACTTCTCCATAGGCGGGCATCTTTTTATTTCTTTCTCCCAACGTCCTTGCTGGCCTTCCTCGCGTGGGGGAGATTGTTCCTTGGATGGAAAGAAACGACAAGAGCGTTTTCTTCATGCCTGTCCGCCCCATGCCGCCCATTCCCCCCAGCCTGCTCGCTCTTGGGATCTTGTTCGATGTTGGACCTCACCGATACGATCGCCGCAATCGCCTCGGCTGCGGGAGATGGGATCCGCGGAATCCTTCGGATCAGCGGACCAGGCTCCAGGGAAGTCCTCCAGCGACTGCTCACCCGCGAGTACGCCGCGCCAAGCCTAGTCCAGCTTTCGGAAACGGGCAGGCAAGATTTCCGACCGCGGGCTTTTGAAGTCGTGCTTCAATGCGGTGGGGGCCTCGGACTGATTCCAGCGCGAATTCAGTTTTGGCCAGGTCCGCGGAGCTACACCGGCGAACCCGCGGCGGAGATCCATACGATCGGTGCGGGACCGATTCTCGATCAACTCCTGCTTCACCTGCAGCACGAGTGCGGAGTACGGATCGCGGAGCGCGGAGAATTTACGCTCCGCGCTTTTCTTGCAGGTCGCATCGATTTAACCCAGGCCGAAGGAGTACTCGGAGTCATCGAGGCACAGACCCGGGAGGGGCTTGGAACAGCGCTCGATCAACTCACTGGTGGGATTTCGGCCCCTCTGGAACGGCTCCGTACCCAGCTCATCGAATTGCTCGCTGACGTGGAGGCTGGACTCGACTTTGTCGAAGAAGACCTCGCTTTCTTGGACCGCGAGACACTCGTGAGCCGTTTGCGCACTGCCCAGCAAGCAGTCCAACAGCTCGCCCAAAAGATGGATCAGCGCGGTCGCACTGGGGATCTTCCGCGGGTGATTCTGCGGGGGCTACCCAATGCCGGGAAGAGTAGTCTCTTGAATACCTTGGCAGGAAAGAATGTGGCGATTGTCTCGGCACGAGCTGGGACCACGCGTGATCCTGTAGAGAGCCGCTGTCAGGTCAACGGGACATTGCTGCGGATTGTCGATACCGCGGGGCTTGAGGAAGATGAACTGCTTCTGGAATCAGCCTCTGAGGAATCGATTCGCCTTCAAGCTCAATCCCTGGCAGGTGCGATCTCCGATCGAGCCGAAGTCTGTGTCTGGTGTGCCGATGGAACGCAGCAGCCGCTTGCAAAACCGGAAGATTTCGTCGTCCCATTTCCGGGGATGCAATCGCAACTTCTTCGCGTCGCCACAAAAAGTGATTTGCTCACCCAAGAGACCCAGCAGAGTTTACGGGTGGCGGGCTGGCTTCCGGTAAGCTCGCGAACGGGCGAGGGCATCGATCTGCTGTGCGAGATGCTTGCGCGCACCGTGATTGGCGACCAGACGACAGCGGGAACTGTTGCATGTACTGCTGTTCGATGCCGCGGAGTACTCCTCGGGGCATCGGCGGACCTCCTCGCGGCCCTTCGCCAGGCGGACCTTGGTGGACACGAGGAACTGCTTGCTGCAGACCTCCGCATGGCGATTGAGAAACTGGGGCAGGTCACTGGTAAAGTCTACACGGAGGAAATCCTCGATTCGATTTTCTCGCGATTTTGCATCGGCAAGTAAAACCGCATCCAGAGCCACCCCGGGTTCGGCTAATCCAGGGTCGATAATTCCAGAGCAAGGATCTCTTCGTAGCGTTGGAGTATCTCAGGGGGGGCTGAATTCTCGAGATTGGCCTCGAGGATGATCGACTCCAACGTGTGCGCCAGTCGCTTGCGTTTGACGTTCTCCAGTTCCGCAGCGAGCTTTTGCTGCTGTTTTGATTGCCGTTCATGCCAGCGGGCTAGCATTTGTTTATACTCCGCCCACTCCATCACCTCCTCATGTATCGAGGTCAGCGCGAGACCATGATCGGCACATTCGACAAGGTGCTTAACAGGCTCAAGCGCCGGCCAGCGCTCAAGTACGCGGGCTTTCAATTTCGCTGCGGCTTCACGATAAGCGCGCTCGTCCCGGCGTCGCTGCCGACGTTCCGAGTAATGACGGCGATTGGCTGCCTCAATGTGCTCACGAATCGAACGTGCAGATTGCTGAGGATCAAGCTCCAATTGATCGATCAATCCGCGTGCAATCTGGTGGTTGACAAAGCTGGCCTGATCGATCAGTTCCTGGAGGGGATGGTCAAGCGTCAGCGCACATGTCCCTTCATGCTCTGCAGAAGCCTCAGTTTCGTGAGCCGAAAGCGCCTTTCCCGATTCCCCGGTGCGGCTGTATGTGCGAAGAAGGGATTCGCTGCAGCGCAGGGGGATATCAATGGTCTGACTCATCAGCACCGCATAGATATGGGCTTCGGCGAAACAAATTTTGCCATCCCCATCGTAATCAGCCCCCTCGACCACCGTCCCACCGCGAGTCTTCCCCGCGAGAGCACCCCAGAAAAAGCTGCTGTATTCCTGGTCGTCCGCAATGTCAGGTCGACACCCCGCCGCAGGGAGGTTGTGCTGCTGGGCGAAGAAACCGCAGCGAAGGCCCTCTGCGAGTCCATCTGCCTGATCTGCGGCATTGAAAATCGTATGTGCAAAGCCCCCGCAGTAACACTGGGCCATGACGAGGAACACGGGGACCTCGCGGGGGATTCCCTCAAGCCAGTTCGCAAGCTCATGGGCATGGAGCATGCTCTCGTCCCAACCATGGATTTTCGTATCGAACGCATTGCCCCCCTTGGCTGCGCCCCCATGGGCCGTGACATAGAGAAAGAAACGATCCCCTACCTTTAAGCTCTCGACAATCGATCGCAATCCTTGCTCGATATCGACGACGTTGTTTCGACCCATGACGTTGGCAATACGGTGGTCGCGATACTCGAGTTGCTCGGTTCCCCACTGGCAGACCTCTGCCAGGATTTGATCGATCTCAAGAAGCGGCGGCTGATTTTCCGCCGTCTGTACATCCGCGAGTGGTTGGTTACCGTCTGCGAAAAAAATGAAATGCTTGCGTTCCTCCGCAGCGGGTGCGCGAGCGAGCAGTTCCTGGAAAAAGAGCACATTTGCCTCCATCGAGGCCTGGTTGCCATGCGGTGCGTAACCCCCGGCAATGGTGAGGAAATAATCCGTCGCCGTGACCCTGTGCGTCGTTACGGAGATCAGGAGCAGGACAGACGCAAAAAGCCCTCGGAGACGCAAATGCCCTCGGAGACGCAAAAGCCCTCGGAGACGCAAAAGCCCTCGGAGACGCAAAAGCCCTCGGAGACACTGTACGCGGCTGCCGCCTGATGGGAAAGATTTCCCATGGACCAAGGGATACCGAGCGGAAGATTCTGGGCGTACCATAACGACCTCGGCTCATTGCATGGAAAAGAAGAAGCCCTCACCGCAGCAAAGTATACGCGCTGCGAGTGGGTCATGCGCTGATTTTGGCGTCGAGCGGGTTCTCTTCGCTCCCTGGACTGAGCTCTGATCGATACCGCTGGCACGGTTTTCTTTACTCCCCCAATCGATTCCGGATGATCGTTATGTCCAAGATGTTTGGCTTGGTAGAGAGCGCGATGCTCCAAAATTGGCATTTCCCCTCCCTTCTTGGGCAGGGAGCAATGGTGACTGACGAAGCGACTCCCGAGGAGCTGGCCTGGCGTCCGAGTCGCGAATTCCCGAGCTATGCAGAGCTTCTCGAGCCTGGGGAGCTGGCCGGAAACACGGCTTGGCTTCTGATCTGTTCGGCGCTTGTGATGTTCATGACCGCTCCGGGCCTCGCGCTGTTTTACGGCGGCCTCGTACGAAAGAAAAACATTCTCAGCGTTCTCATGCAGTGTATTTTTCTGATGGGACTGATGACGATCGTTTGGGCTCTGTATGGATACTCGTTGGCTTTTGGTGGCGTCGGTAATCCCTATCTCGGATCGATCGATTACTTTCTCATGCATGGTGTCAGTCGGGAATGGAGCGATGTGCAGGGGGGAGTGGTCACGCCGATGTTCGAAGGCTATCCGATCACAAGGCTCAGTCACATGCTGTTTCAAGGGATGTTCTTTATCATCACTCCGGCGCTCATCTGCGGTGCGTTTGCCGAGCGAATGAGATTCTCGGCAATGGCGATTTTTTCGATTCTCTGGGGTACGTTCATCTACTGTCCCCTCGCCCATATGGTGTGGGGTTCCGGGGGACTGCTCGTTTATAACGGCGACAATAGCCTCTGGGGTGGGGCGATTGACTTCGCTGGCGGGACGGTCGTTCACATCAGCAGCGGTTTTTCCGCGCTCGTTGCAGCAATCATGCTCGGCCCACGAATGGGATTCGGGCGCGAGCCGCTTGTTCCCCATAATCTCACCTACACAGCCGTCGGAGCCGCAATGCTCTGGTTCGGATGGTTCGGCTTTAACGCGGGCAGTGGGCTCGTGGGGGATGGGCTCGCAGCAAGCGCGTTCTGTGCGACTCATTTTTCCGCCGCCGCCGGCGCGGTGACTTGGGCAATGTTCGAAAGGGTGCTCAACGGCAAGCCGACGCTGCTGGGCGCGTGCAGCGGCGCAGTGGCAGGACTTGTCTGCGTGACCCCGGCGGCGGGTTATGTTTCCCCAATGGCAAGCCTCGTCATCGGGATGAGCGGCGGAATTGTCTGTTACTGGGCATGCTCTTGGCTCAAGTGGGTCTGTCGATACGATGACGCACTCGATGCCTTCGGTGTCCACGGAATTGGTGGCGTCTGCGGAGCTCTATTGACGGGTGTCTTCGCGAGTCGCGAAACGAACGCCGTAGCAGGGGATCAGGCCGTCGGACTCGTCGACGGTAATTGGTCCCTCATGCTCGGGCAACTGGGAGCCGTCGGAGTGGCCATTGCGATCTCCCTGCTCGGTACGTTCCTCTTGCTCGTCCTAGTCAACATCTTTGTCGGTCTCCGGGTCGATGGCGAGGACGAACGACGTGGCCTCGACATTTCCCAGCATGGCGAGGAGGGGTACACCTTCCTCTAAGATGACGAAAAAAAAGCCCGGCGGATCGATCGGTCCGCCGGGCTGAGTCGAAAGTTCATCAAATCACTGCTGCAATGAACATCCGCAGCAGCACCCACGCTCTCAAAACTGATCACCTTGCTGGGCCATCCCTGCCTGAGCAGCGACGGCCGAACCAACAGCGCGGAGGATTCCTTCACCAATCGTCAGTGCCGTCACCGACCCTCGGGGAACCGTTTCGGTGACGAACTGGACGCGATCCGATTGGTCGTTGCTCGAAAGGATCTCGATCATCGATTCGACGGCGTCATTGGCATACAAGCCCTGCGCGAATTCAAGGATCGGCAGGAGCCGCAGTTCAGCCTGAACCAAGGGACGTTCACCCCCTTGATCTCCGCTTGCACTGTCGATCAAACCCTTGAGGAACGATTCCCCTTCCTTCCCAGCAGCCAAATAAACCGCATCGGGACCGGTGCCGATGATCAACCGAATCGTCGGTCCGAAAATCTGCCGGACTTGAGTTTCACTTTCGGGCACATCAGTCTCGACATAGTGCAGGACGACACCCTTGTAGTTATCCGCATCAAACAAAAACTTGAGCTGCTCTGCTTGACCGGATTCGCGAAGCTTTGCCGCGAGGTCCTTTGCAAGCTGCGCCACTTTGGAGCCATCGGAAACAAAGAAGCCGGCCACTGCATTGAGCTGCTCGTCGTCAATCCGAATCATCCCGCCAACATCGCTCTTTCCTTCATCCAGCGTTGCTGCTCCGATTTCGATCAATCGATCAAGGAACACCAGCAATTCCTTGCGATCCGTTTCACTCAGGTTCTCCGCCAATTCAAGCGTTCCACGGGTCGACGCAACCGCTTCTTTCAATGATGCCTTGCTCTGCTCGATCCCCTTCGGGCTGATCGAAGAGGCTGCATGGAAGAACGCGACCGCTTCGGGGCTGATCACCGAAGCAAACTTCGAAGGAATCACCTTCGAGCCGTCGTAAATCTCCGCCAGTTCACTGCCAGTCACCGCGGTGGCCGCGAATTCGAACTTCAAACGCTTATTGGCTGGCTCAATTGCAAAGCCCGCTTGGATCACGTTTGATTCATTGATCAGCGACTCGAGCTGATCGAGCGATCGCTCGGCGACCTCCCGAATCTGTTCAGCCGACTCGGCGGGCTGCTGTGCCATTCCAGTCTCGAAACCCTCACGAAGCTGGCTGATCACCAGTTCCCGCTGCTCTGGGGAAAGGGCCTGGACATTGGCTCGCAGACCGACGTTGTAGACGTCTCCCATGCCCGCCAGCCAAGCCGACGGATCGGCCGGAAGGTTCTCGAGCATCGCTTCGTCAGGAGCAGCAAAAGCCCAATCACCCACCTGCTGGATGAAGAAAATGTTCGCCCCCAGTGCAATCGCCAATTTCCCGTTCCCGAGATCGTCAGGAGGTCCAATCTGAGCCTCCAGAATGCGGAGAAAACGCTTGATGTCCTTACTTGGGAGGAAAATCAGTGGACTCGGCGCCCCATCGATCATCTGCACCGCAACCCCCCAAGGTCGCGTCCGGTCGATTCCCGTCGTATAGGAACTCGCCAGAAACTCAATCGTCTGTGCCGCTTGCTCCTGGCCGGCCACTTCGGCCATATAGCGAATGTCGGCAAAAATCTTGTTGAGGTTCGCAATTGAAACGACTGCGACGGGGTCCCCTTCCCCGGCCGCCTGGACCTCCGAAGTGATCCGCTGCGGCTTTTCCTGCCCCAGAAGACTGGTGGGGAGGCCAAACGCCAAGACCGCGGCGACAATTACAAGCCCCCGCAATCGATTCCCAAGTTGCATTGCTGTTTTCCTTTGCCTAAAGGTGAGATGACTTCTTGATGGAGAAAAGAAGCTGACGTGGGCGATTCTAGCCCCCACTGCTTTTACTCGCATAGATAAGAACCGGTTTCAATTCGTGCGGATTTGCCGAATCGAGCGTCGTCGCACGGGAGACCCGTGACCATCACTCCGGACGAAATACCGAGAAACTGAGGTGACATCACAATGACACCACGCAAGAGATCGAAATGATTCAGTGGCGACCTCGCACCGATCGCTGCACAAACGCCGGAAACCCTTACCTCGCAATAAGTTACAGAAAACTCGCTGAGTTTCCAAAGAGTGGACCAGTCTTTGCGAATTGGGTCTCTTGATTTCTCGGCTCCGTTGAGCCGGCGCAGTGGCGGTAGGGAGCGGAATGCGAAACTACCATCGCCGAGCGCGTCATCCCCCTTCAACAGGCCCTTTGGAAAAAGCCCTCTGGAAACCCCCATGAAAACACCATTGATGAAGAAGCACTTGCAAGTCTTTGTCGGGATGCTGGGCGCGGTACTCGTTCTCCCAGCACCCTCAACCCAGGCTCAAAGCATCCGCATTGTCGAACAAGCAGCCTGCGACTACGCATCGGCGGCAGATCTCTTTCACCGCAGCCTTTGCCGCTGTCGGCGGGGAGGAGCGGTTCTCGAAGAGCAGGCGGATCGCTTGGTTCACGCCGCTGAGCAACTGGAACGTGAGGTGCGTCGAGGTCGCGATCCTCGTCGCGTCTTCTGTGCGTACGAAGAGGTCCGCGCGCTCCATCTTGATCTGGAGGATCATCTCATCACGAGTTGCCATCGCCCCGATCCGTACCTCGTCCAACTCTGGCGTCCCGTCAGCCACCGTTTCTCGCGACTCAGCGAAGCAATTTCGCTGCTTCGCCGCTTCAGCAGTGTCGGGGGAGGTACCCGTGGGCATTCGTTTCCCTCGGCTGCGCTTCCCTCACCATGGTCTCACGGAGTGACGGGGATGCAGCCCTTCGATTTCCTCTCAGGTCCACAGTTCCTCTCAGGTCCACAGTTCCTCTCAGGTCCACAGTTCC
>Ga0169931_10002052_pt1 | contig 33083 bp, 39 predicted proteins | sample Kivu_15m_20L_FD_129675 | JGI IMG/M metagenome (GOLD analysis project Ga0169931, IMG submission 129675) | Freshwater microbial communities from Lake Kivu, Western Province, Rwanda to study Microbial Dark Matter (Phase II) - Kivu_15m_20L... | ecosystem: Environmental > Aquatic > Freshwater > Lake...
CATCTCCATAAACAGAGCGAATTCGTCTTTTTCCTTCGACATGGCCCAGGCTTTGGCTTGATGAGCGTAGGGCTGTGTCTTAAAAGGATAGGTGTTACTATGGTCCATATTATTTCCCGTTCTCTAGGATAATCCTAGTCATCCGATTTCGTAGAAAAGACTGGTTTGCGGCTGCACCAGGTGCAAGTTGTGCCTCGCTCTAGTCATTCCTACGTAAAACACCCGAGCTTCGTCGTCCGGGTACTGCTGCATGTACTTGTACGATCTGGCTGCCATGTCTGTCAGCATCAAGACGTTGTCGGCTTCACCACCTTTGACACCATGGATGGTGTTGATCTTGATCCTGGGTTCCTTAGTCAAGCTCTCGCCCTGTCTCCTGGCTGCGATGTAGAACTCGCGCTCTGCAGCAGGAATGTGCGTAAGCTTCTCGTGCCAGATCCCTGGTTCAAGAGCCGTGTCTTGCAGTCCGTATATCCTTTCTTTATCAGTCCTGCGTCTGAGACCCATGAACCGATAGACCAATCTTAAACTGTCGCCGTTGATCTGTTCACCGCGACAAAGCCTTGTCCACGCAATTATTGCTTTGAGACTGTCGGCATCAAGCATGTTCTTCTTGAGCGACTGAAACGGATAACCAGACTTCAGGCAGATCTCTTCTAGTTGCTTAGTGAGGTAGCTGTTTCTGGCGAGCAAGAGCCAGGAGCCTTGGCTGAGGTCAATGTCTTCGGGCGTAAAGTGCCAGTGTACTCCACCCTCAACCTCACTAGGTCTGAACCGTTTGGCAACACGATTCGAGATACTCGAGATGACTTGACTCGCCAGTCGGTGCACCGCCCTTGGTACGCGGTACGACTGATCAAGGACAATACGCTTTCCAGGTAGTTGAATAAGTCTGTCGACGTCTGCGCCGGCCCAGCGATAGATAGCCTGATCGTCATCTCCTGCGATGAATCTGTCATTGACGTTCTCCGTTAATTTTTCTACAAAGTCCCACTGCAAGGCAGACAAGTCCTGTGCCTCGTCGACAAAGACGGCATCGAGCTTAGGCACGATGCCAACCTTCAGCCAGGTCTCAAGCAAGTCAGTGAAGTCCTGCAGTCCCTGAACCTTCTTGTACTGGGTCAGGGTTCTTGATACTCGATCCAGTTCATGCCAGTCAATGTCGTCGTCGCCACACTCTTCGCAGATCTTCTTGAGTGGCTGCCGTGTAATCCTGGCTAGGTTGTCAAGGAAGAAGTAGCGATCTCCTAACGGCATCCCTTGCAGCAGACCGTCTTCTGTGTTTGCGTAACCACTGACCTCGATCCCTAGCTTCTCACCTAACTCGAGGTAGTTAGGACGTTGCATCATGGCCGTTGGCTTCATGCCAAGCTGCCTAAACGCCAAGCTGTGAATCGTTCTAAAGAAAGGCATGTCGTCTTTGGTAAACCCAAACCGTTCTGCTGCTCGAGTCCTGGCTTCATTGGCAGCCTTCTTGGTGAACGCGATGTAACCAATGCGGCTTGGACTGATGCCCTTCTCTAGTCGTTCCTCAATGAACCGCATGCCAGCTGTTGTCTTGCCTGTTCCTGGCGGTCCATAGATAATTGTCCACGTCAAAACACATCTCCGTTCTCGCCAACGTCTGGTGTATCAAAGTTGCCTTCATGCTTCTCAAAAGCGCTGACTGCCCACAGGTTAATGCCCTTGCCCTTGATGTTGAAGAAGTGATGCTCAGCTCCGTTCTCTCGCAGAATCGACGTGACCTGGTGTACCTTGTAATCCCTGAAATGGTGGCGATCTAAGAATGCCATGAGGTCTGCCATCCTGAAATAGTGCTTGCCTTCGTCAGTCCAGGGTTTACCAAGCAAGATCTCTTCCTTGGCTTTAGCTTGTACTCGACCAGTGCAGAAGCGTTCGATGTACTCGAACAACTGACCCACTGGCGACGCATCAGGAGGAGCTTCGATGACTGTCAGGTTCTCTAGCAAGTGGTTGATGAGCTTAGTCCAAGTGATGTCATTCATCTTGGCAGGCAGCACGTTCAAGCGTTCCATACACTTGCGTTGGAACCGACGTTGGTTGTGCAGATCGTCAGTCTCTAATTCCAGCCTACCACCACCGTCAATATCCAAGAACCAAATGGGAGGGTTAGTGTCAAACTTTGTGAGGCTGTGAACAGCAGGCATATCGCTGCTAGCCCCAATACCAAACTTACGAAGCTTGCACACAGCAGCATTACAGTAAGGAGCAATAGGAGGCTTACTACAAGTGTATTGGTAATCTTTTCTCTTCGCAGATTTAATGACCCCTTGTACTTCTGAGGAGGATAAAGGCGGTTCCATAAGCTGGACATTGAAACCCTCAAGGTCTCCTTCCCAGTTGTCAGGGTTTTTCTTACGGCAGTAAACAGCGATGTTAAATAGTCCATTGTTGCGTGTTCCTTGTGGAAAGCCTTTAGTTGCAAGATGCTGCAAGCAGGGTGGACCGTCTTCAAAGTCTGACTTGACAGTGATGACAAGGTCTTCTAGTTGCTTGGCAGTAAAACGGTTGGCTAAAACTTTCTCAGCAAAGACTTCTGGCTTCATGCCTTGGCACCAACGTGTCTTGCCAAAATAAGGCATGTTGATCCACTGACCGATGTCTCCACGATCTGCGAGGATTTTGGTTTGCTTCGGAAAAATTTCGCAACCACCATAGCCCATGTAAGCAGCTAGGTCTTTTAGTTTCTGTTGAATCAAACTCGCTTCTACCCATTCGCTTGTGAATAGATACAAGTGAATGCCACCACTCTTACTTGCGCAAGGGAATAGCGGTACATTCAGGTCGTGAATAGCTGCGTTGATCTTAGGCAGATCGATGCTGCCGTCATACGTATCAATGTCAATCGCACCAAACTTGCACATTGACTCGTCATTGATGGGAATGACGCCAAGGCCTTGTGTTCCTTCGAGGTGCTGTTGCCATAGTTCCTTGGTTATCGGCTCACGAATAGTCGTAGCTTTCCCAGTCAACTTGTTGTCTTGACGACTACCCTTAATGACGTAGGTTCCATGTGCGCGTGGCAAGCCCTCGAAAATCTCCATGAAATTTTCTATGAGCATAAATAAAAAACCCGGGGCTGCGAACCCCGGGCCCTTTCGTTAAAACGCGTTGTGAGATTCTGTGTGATCAGCTTCAGGTGCAGCAGTCTTCACTGCGCCTGCCATGACTTGCTGCGCAAAGTCACGTGCTGCTTGATACAGACCAGGTTCAGTAACAGGTCCTACCATATCGATAGTCCAACCTGCCCATGCGCCTTTGTCATTCTGTTCTGCAACAGAGCCAAGCTTGTACATGTGACTGAAACGAGCAGGTGTCACTGGGCCACTAGGACCTTGCACCTTCAAGTTGTTCATCAAGCTATTCCAACGACGGTTCTTCTTGAGCTGCGTGCTTGACATGGTAATCAAGCCAGGCTCCATGACGCCAGTATCTAGCTCAACACGAATCACAAAGTGGTAGGCTGTCTCAACAAGGATGTTGCCTGCAGCTGTAGTCAATTTGCCGTTGATGTTCTTGGCATCAGTAACGACTGTGCTTGTAATTGCATGTTGACCAACCAAGCCACCACCCTGTTCACGTGGACGCCACTCAACGAACTCGCGCTTGTACGCGCAAGGAATGACGACAATATCTTTGAACACCTCTTCAGTAACGGTGTTGAAGATCATACCGGCCTTCGCATCAGGCAGCGTGTCTAGTTGTGGAGAAAGCTTTTGCAAGATGTTAAAGAAAGGAATCGCCATATCCTGGCTTGTCATTCCCTCCATGCCCATGCCTGCGTCAGCAGCAAAGTCAATCACAGCCAGGGCGCCACCCTGTTTCTTTTCGGCTACTTCGTTCTTGGCCATTTGAGTTATCCTTTCTTAATGGTTGCTTTCTGCCCGATGTAAATACCTAACAGGTCGAAGGGCAAGTTCTTTCCTGTCTCCACCTGTTCACGCACAAACGCTTTAAACGTCTGTGGATGAACGCCGGTCTTGTCGGTGTATGACGTACCGTTGTCTGTCAAGAATCTCTTGAAGTCTCCGGCTCTGTCGTCTTCACCTTTGCCAAAGCTAACTGTCACGTCGTTCTTGATCAGGTCGCCATGGTTGTTGTCTCGCAGCCACTGCATTGCTTCATCATATTTCTCTTTTGGTGGACTTGCTTGGTAGTACGGTTTAACCGATACCTTGCTGCCATCAACGAGTTTAAATTCGCTAATGCCGCATTCAGTCATTGCTTCAGGCAAGTCTCGTTCTTGTACCTGCTGCAAGGCTTCTTGCTTTTCTTTTAGCTGTGCTTCTAAGTTCTCAATCTCTTGTTCAAGCGCAACCTGTTTGGCTGCAAGCTCGGCAACGACCTTGAGACTGTCGTCGCCTGGGGTGACATCAGTAGTCATCGCTTCTCCTCATCAAATCAAATTCGACCACGTAATACCGCATCTCTTGCCGATCCCACTTCAACACTTTCATGCGTCCGTTGTTCAGCATCGTAGCTACGGCGCCGGCTACTGCGATGGCAGCAGGATCGCCAACCATCAGTAGATAATCCTCGTCCGTAAACCTAGCAAGCCCACGCTTTAGCCTGGATACAGTAGGCGCAGCACTGTAAGCCACATTGCCCGGAGGCAATAGCACGCGCAACTCTCCATACTGCTCTGCTGGCATCAGGTTGATCCCGCGAGGTTCCTGAACCACATACACCGTCATCATTTCTCCTTTCTGTTTATTGAGTATATCACATTATTGGCAATAACCTAAGATTTAAAGATTAAATCCGCGATGTTTTGCCAACGCCAAGGCTTGCTAAAGACATGGGGATCTGGAATCAGGGCCCATTGAATTTTGCAAGCACCATCCTTGACGGGTTCCAATAGTTCGGCAACAGCCAAGACTGATTCGGCTCTGAACACGATGATGTCGTTGTCTTTCCTAGCTAGTACAAAGACTCGTCCCTTCTCTTTGCAGCGGCGGCTGAAGAATGAAATCTGACTTGTTCTGAAATAAAGGTAGTTGCCCTTCATCATCTTAAGTTCGATCCAAACTTCTGAGCCGTCATAGCACGCATTGACATCGGGTTGTCCTATACCAGCGAGGTTCTCAATCCTGGTCAGGTGTCCTGGCAGGCGGTCCCTGATCAAAGTCCACAGGGTAGACTCGCGCATAAGGTGTCTCCTCAAGTTTAAGAGCCGCGCCCCAAATTTGCAGGTACACGCCAGACAGTTCTGGACTAGCGGAGTCTTTGAAGTTCGTGTAATCGATCTCCTCAACCATTTGACCGAGTCGCTTTGCAACGGCTGACTTAGACAAGTGAATGCGATACCGATAGTCCGCGTCAGGGGTGTACTGAGGGATGCTGCCCTTGAAGTTGTCAGTAATATGATGCGGTTGGCGAGCACGAACCATGACCATGTTCTTATCGGCCTTGTTCTGAACGATACTCAACAACCCTGCTTTAGTAAAAATCCACATAAGTTCTCCTTTATTTGCTATCGCCCCATGTAGGTCCCATTTCTAAATCGACCTTGATGGGTACTGCTATTTTAACACAGTGCTCCATGATGTTCTGAATTCGTTCGCCATGAGCCCGATCCTTTACACTAAAGCAAAGTTCGTCGTGCACTTGAATGTGAGCGATCTCGCCTGCTTTGTACAGATCGACCATGGCTTTCTTTGTCATGTCTGCAGCACCACCTTGAATCAAGGCATTCAGTGCCTTGTGTGTCATCGACCTACGTAAAGGTCTGCCTTGCCACACCTTGTCTGCCTGTTCACGAGACAGTGGGTTCTCGCGGTTAGGCCAAGTGTTCTGACTATCTGCCGGTTCCCAAAGATCAAAGTGCCGTTTGCGTCCAAGCAAAGTTTTGATCCAGCCTTTCTGCGTGGCTGATTGTGTGCAACGTTGGCTGAGTTGCCTGACGAACGGAACCCGGTCGTGGTACTGCTCAAACAAGGGACGAGCTTCGTCTTGACTGAGACCAAGTTCTTGACTGAGCTTGTAAATGCCCATGCCATAGAACATACCGAGGTTCACGGTCTTGGCTTGCTTACGCTTGATGCCGGCCATGTCAGCAACCATTTGGTGGAAGTCAGTATCAGCAGATTCAGAATAAGTCCTGACCGCTTCTTCACTGCCTTTTAAACCAAGCAGATCTGCATAGTGCACCAAGATCCTAGGTTCTTGCTGGCTGTAGTCGCAGCTAGCCCACTCCATGCCTTCATCAGGCAAGAACAAACCGCGAATCAAGGGTCCCCAATGCTCGTCACGAGCTGGCACTTGCTGCAAGTTAGGCATCGAGCTGCTGAACCGTCCTGACCTAGTGCCTGACTCGTCTTTACGCAGCGCGTGAAACTGACAGTGGATGCGACCTGAGTGTTCCATCTTAAGGACCATGCCCTCAATAAAATCACGGCGCATCTTATTTAGTTTACGATACTCAGCAATCTTCTTAGGAACAGGAAGTTCGTGGCTTGCCAACCAGTCGCCAGTAAACGAGGCATTGCCCTTAGCCGTCTCAGGATACCAGATGTCAAGCTTCTTAAACGCTCTACCAAGATCATCTCCTGACCATGGGTCGATTACGTAACCGACGAGATCTCTCAGTTCGCCGAGTAACCTGGCTTCGTCTTTTAAGCCTTGGTCGTTTAGCTGCTCGGCTTTATCGACGTCAACGCGGACGCCCCTAAACCGCATGTCAAGCATGATGGGTACAAGATCAGACTCGAGGACGAAGATGTCCCACAAGTCTTCTTGCATCAAGATCTTTTTCTGAAGATCGTAAATACGGAGTGGAAGAGCTGCGTCGGCTTCGGCATAGGGACCCACGTACCTGGCCGGCAGTTTCCAAAGTCCTCCCTTGGGATCGACACCAGCAGCATGGGCCGCTTGTCTAAGTAGCGTTTCATCTTTGTCTTCGCCAAGGTACTTCTTAGCAAGCGCCGAGAGGCTGTAGCTGGACTGGTTCTCGTCAATAAGCGGCTCCGCGATTTGGATGTCGCGTATGGGACCATTGACTTGAACGCCTTCTGCACGCAACCACTCAAGGTCGTATATGAGATTCGCCCCTATCTTCTCCGTATCTTTTGCAAGCACGTCTTCAAGGAAGCGAAGCACATGCTGCTTGTCAAGATTATCGCCGCCGCCGTGGGCAAAAGGAAAATACCAAGCTTGGTCTTCAGTCGCAAGACTCACCCCCACAACTTCCCCGTCGTACCTCACGCCGCCCGGTCCTCTCTCCATCAGATGCGGATCCCTGGTCTCGCAGTCCAAAGAGATCCTCTTGACGTTCGTCAAATTCGGGAACTCCTTTGGAGGCTGCCAACCTGAGTTCGGCATAAACATTGTCAACTGTTCCATAGTGAATCCATTCACCTTTCCATAAGTCGGCTGCTTGGTTGTGTGCATAGGGCTCTATGAAAACAATTCGTTTGCAGCCAGTGTTCATCAATAACTTTACGCACGTGATGCATGGACTCACCGTAATGTACGCGGTCTCGATGCGTTGTGTGTCTTGGCATTGCAGCATCGCGTTCTGCTCGGCGTGGATCGCTTCGCATTGATCCAACCCCATGCCAGGTTTAAAACCAGCGCCAGCGCATGGGTGATCAAGACAGTGGTCACGCCCACGAGCAACACCGTTATACCCAGTAGCGAGAACGTGACGATTACTATCCACGAGTACACATCCCACACGACGTCTCCGGCACGTCGCGCGTAATGAGACAAGAGCTGCCATAGCCAGAAAGTACGCATCTTGATCAGGTCTCTTGAATACCGTTGCCATTTGCTTGCTCCCATAGCCAGTCAATCAATTCATCGCCATCCTCGAACCATGGCACAATGATGGCTGGTCCTTCTGTGGCTTTGCCCAATAGATCTTCTGCTGCTGACCACTGTTCTTCATACAAGTGCATGCTGCCTGCTTGCAAGATTAAGTTGCCAAGTTCTGGCTTTTGCTTGAGATGACAGATCACGTAGCGTGCAAGCATGCTGAAATTGAAGACGTCATACGGCCAACCAAGCCACAAGTCTGAACTGCGCATGGTATCTACTACGTGCAAATGCCCATCACGAATTAAGAACTGAATCGAGACCGTGCATGGAATGTCCTTACTAGGCCTTGGGTTTGGACGCCAAATGGTCAAGACCGCTTGCCGTGTATCAGGGTCACTGTTTAAGGCATCAATCACAAAATGCAATTGATCGCGAATCATGGGCCCGTAAGCACCGTGGTAAAAGTAACCATCATCACTGAAATTGCTGATGGCCTTGCTGTAAGGCGCAATTGTCTTGACGCGGTTGTCGCCACTCAAGATCCACGCAGCTTCAGCAGCCATGAACTTGTAGCCAAGCTTGCGCTCCTCAACGGTCAACACGGGAAACTCCATAGGTATCATCGTCTGATAACCAAGCAACTCCTTGATTTTCTTACCGCGAGGAGCAACCACGTTGCCCCAACGCATGCACTGTTCAATGGTCTTCAACCATTCTTTGTTAGTGGATGGCATGTCTTAGTATCTCCCTCATGTATGATGTGTCGCCTTCAAACCTCTTCACAAAGGCTGGATGCTTCACGTGTTCAAAGATTTCAATGCCTTGTTTGCCGAGGTATGACAATGCAACCTTGCCAACTGCAATGAATTTAAGTTCTGGTTTTGCTTCAGCAAGGACAGGCAAGATTTTATTTGTCGTGCCGTCGTCATTGAGGGCATTACCCCACATCAAGATCTCTTCACGCACAGGAACTTCGTGCAGCGCCTGCGCAAGGTACAAGCTTGAATTGCCGTAGTCATACCAAGGCCACTCAAGGTTGTTGTGCTTGGGCCTCACTCGCTCGCCGACAAAGACGTACTTGGCTTCTGTGACGTGTCCAAGCAAATTAGGTTCATCCATAGACTCGCGCAGTTGAGAGCCCATTCTCTCCACAGCACGGTCATAGGCGTATTCAGTAAATAGATCAAGCTTGTCTCCCCATGATTCAATTGAATATTTGATGTGATCACGACGATCTTTGACGCCGCCTGTGCGAATCAAAAGATCGGTGTAGTTCTCGTTTGGAATGTGCACGCGATCGCCATGCCACAAGTATAGGTACCGCTTGGCAACGCCCATTGTGTTGTCGTACATCTCTTCGCGCTCTATCTTTAACTTGTCAAAGCGTTTTTCGTACTCGACAAGGTCTTCAGGCAAGCAGTAGATGTACACAGCACCATGCTTGCGTGCAATGCGATCCATCATGCGGCCCATTTGACTCCACTTGCTGCCACCGCGATACTCAGCAGCATACAAGGCTTCACTTGGCCACCACCTGTCAATGATGACAGGTTGCTTACGGCTTTTGCGAATAGCCCAGCGAATAGCTGCGGTGTGATACTCAAACATGTGATCAGGCCAGCGATAACTCAGGTGCAAATATGCTGCTTTGAGTTGCTTTGCCATGTGCATGCCAAGTGTTGTCTTACCCACGCCGTCGGGTCCTTCAAGAATAAAGATCATGATGGTCTCCTTGCGCTTTCTGCTGCATTCATGCCAGACAGGAAGATGGCGGCAAGAGCTTGTTGAAATGTGCAGCCGCCGTTTGTCATCGTGGCGAAGATGTCGATAGCCTCGGCTTCAATGAACTCACGCATTTCTCTGCTGCCAAGTCTTGCCATCTCCATGCCTCGAGGCGCGCGTTTTGCCAATGTTGGTTTAATTGGAGTCATCAGTCAAGCCCCCATAGTTTTACGATGACAAGCCACTTGCCATTTTCAGTGGGAGATGACGAATACACATGCGGTTGACGCATGAAGTCTTCGGTCTTGACGTATTCAGCGGCTTTTTCCTCAGCTTCTTTCTGAGTGTCAGCAATGAACTTAACGTAGTCAGCCATTGCTTTCTCCTGCTAAGTCCGATAGATCTGGAGCAGTCCAGCCCTCGGGCTTGATGACATCGAAAGCCTGACTGCGCGCTGACGGGCCACGGACCTTCGCCATGTTTGCAGCATGGACACGGTCCCACGCGGCTTGGAAGTCGAAGCCTTGTAGATAAGCAGTGCCCATGACCACGTAGCAGAGGTCCACCAGCGCGTCGAGCTGATCGGTTTTATTTTCGGCGATAATGAGTTCATCGAGTTCCTCAAAAATGAAACCGATCCGGAAGCTTGCCAGTTCCCTCGGTAGATCTCTCGGCGGTCCTTCGTACTGAAGACCGAATTTCTCGTGAAATGCTTTGATGTCGTTCCACATGTTTGTCCTTTCTAATTTGAATCCATAGAACGACGATGATCAATAAGATCATCGTCACAAAAAACCAACCCACATTAGGCAAGCAGTTCTCTCCACTTCTCTGAACTACCCCAACGTCCTTCGACATCGCGTAGATCAGGGAATTGTCGGCTGCCGCCTGGTTTCCACTTAAGCTGCCACAGACAATTGCGACTGTATTGAGGATACAGCGGCGCAAAGATGGTCGCCAAGTAGTTGCTGTCGTAGTAGTCTCGCATTGCATCAAACACCTCTTTGTGTGCTGGTGGTAGCTCGTCTTTGTAATCGCGCATCGAGGCAAACGTGCCCCAGTGACCTTCGACACGCCAACCAATGTCTTCAAGCAGGGCGCCAAAGGCAAGGTACGTCATCTCGTTGACGTGGTTAGCAGCAGCACCTACATCAGGATCCCAGCAAGGAGTTGAGATGAACAGTGTACCGTCGTCTTCAAGGAGAGCACCAAAGTTCGTCAACAGGCGACGGCAATGTTCTGGCTCGATGTGCTCGGCAACTTCAAAACAGACGATTGTGTTGGGCACCTGTTCTAATTGCTCTGGTTTCAAGACGGCAGCATCGCACTCACTGAGCAACTGGCTTGGTTTCCAAGTTGACTTGGCAAACTGTTCAGGCATGCTAAGCTTGCTGACGTCTGCAGCAGCATAGAACTGGGGACCAAGGCGTGACGAATGCATGAGCTTGGCCAATGGCATCTCTTTGCCACAACCGACGTCAAGAATCCGAGCCGTCTTGTACTTGCCGCCCTGATGCAGCCACTTGACGACATGCGTCCAGCGAAGACAATGGGCGATGTAATCACGGTGCAAGAAACCGCGTTCTTCAGCATTGTCGACAGACAGGAATGTCTTATCGATTGCTTTTCCTCTTTCGTTAGCCATACATTTTCCTTTCTAAGGGGTGGTCGAGGCGTTTAAAGTCGGCCTCGGAACGACTCCGTGACTATCGTAGCACGGAACGGATTGCTTCGATGCTGCCTGTCTTAATTAAGCTGCCTTGATAATAGCTGAGCAGACGTTGCGGCTTCTGACGACTCTTGAGGCGTTGGCCGACAACGGACAAAAGTTCGGTTTTACCGATCTCGCCAGCTTCCTCAATGATCGCCAGAATGGCCTTGGCCTGCTTTGCAAGTGATACATCTGGCACCTGAATAAAGCGGTAAGTCACCATCCTGGTTTCTCCTGTTAGGCAGCTTGCGCGTACTCGACTGCCAAGTCTAAGGCCTTCCGCTTGAGAGCGGCACGCGGGCCAAACCACGCCGAATTCAAAGCAGCATCGCGATTGCGACCGGCCTTGTGGTCAACGTAAAACGTCACGGCATTCAGGGCAGACCACCAAGATCCTTCGGACAGTTCGGCACCTGGCTGCGTGTGAATGCAATTATAGACTTCGTCCGCAGACCTTGTGAACAGGTCTCGGGTAATCTCGCCGCCTGATTCGGCTAGTGCAGGACTGAACAGCTTGGCGATGTACTCGGTGACCTGCTTTTCTTGGTACGACACTCTTGCTAGGAGCTCCGCGGTGACCTTGAAAGCATCGAGTTGATGGGTAGCAAGGCCTAAGGCTGTTTCGGCCTTCTCGATGACATCCTGGTCAAACTGGCGTATGTGCGACATGGTAAACCGTTGGCCAGCTTGCCCCAAAGCCTGAGTCAGGGTGTTATTGCAGACGACTCGGATCGGAGTAAACATGATGGTCAAGGACTTGCCCCAAACGTGCGGCTGGTTGAGCAGCAAATAACCGTTGACTTCGTCGCCGCCTGGCAACGAAAAGCCTTGGTTGATGGCTGCAAGACCCCAGATCTGACGACCTCCGTCTAAGGAACCTGCGGTCTCCATTTTCATGTGACCGGCCTTGACAAACTTGTCGAAGAAGCGAAAAACTTCCGTATTTTGCATCGGAATGTAGTTCTTGCCACAAGGACCTAGGATCTTGTTGTCTGAATCACGGACAAGCAAGCCCCAATCGTTGGTTTTCAAGGTGCCTTCAGAGGCTTGGATGTCGCCTGGTGTCTGGGTAGTGAAGATCGAACGACGGCTAACGGTCCAGTCAAGACCTGCAGCTTGCAGCATCTCGTCAGGGGTTAAAGCATCGCTGACCTGGGTACCAAGACCGTGCCAGGGAACAGAATTGGCGTATGCCATAGATTCAACTAAGTGGGCCATAAAATTCTCCTTTCTAAGAGTGTGAATGGCAATTATATGCCGAAAATTGCCGCCCGGAGCAGGAATAATAGCACTAGTACAATTACCACTGCTGCGGGGATGGCGATCATAATCAGCAAAGCTTCAAAATCAGACGGGTTACGCATTTTCGAGTCTAAGCACACCACGGTTAATCAACTGTGGGCGGTAGTACTGGAAGATTCGCCACGGGTTTTGCTTCGTCTTGACATCGATCAAGGTGATCAACTCAGCTTCAGTGACGGTCTCCACGTTCTTGGCTGCCAAAGCACGCATGATCTGACGAGCTTGCGGGGCAAAGTCACGCTCACGGTCGTAAAACTTACCGAAGTTGAAGTGATAAATCCGAGAAGCCAACTGACCAGACGGACGACCACGGACCTTGACGATAGCGCCACCATCAGCCGTTGGATGGACCGAGAACTTGGGAGCAGGAACCACGGTCAACTTGGCTTCGGCACGTTTTTGCTCTAGTAACGGAAGGATGCGCTTGGCAGCAGCACCTTTGTCCGAGAACTTGGGAGCATGGGTCTTAACGATCTTCGAATACAAGCTTGAAAGTTCTTGCATCGAATACTTCCGCAACTCGTCAAGCGTGGTGCAGTCTTCAATCTTATTCATCGAGAAGCCTCCAGACGTCGATGTTCAAAGGCTGGGTGTCGTAGTCCTCGACTAAAAAGACTGGTGACCCAGTTGTGGGCTTCACGACCCCACGAACCCCGGATGCGAAAGGTCTTGCATGACCCTTGGCAATGACGACAATGTCGTCTGGCCGGTGATCGGCCAATATTTCAGACAACTCACTGACTTTCATACTTTCTCCTTTATGTCCGCAAAAGTGCGGAATTACATCGTACCATGGACCAAGAATCACGTACATAGTTCGATCAGATTATTGGCGCATTTTGTTAATAACTTTTGGGCCCTCTAAGTATATGCGAATTCAAGGGCTTATTGGGTTATTGTATTGATTGGCCAAGGGGACTAAGAATGAGAGAAAAAATTTATTTTTTCCCTATACTAATAGAGGCAATACTGGACCGCAAGCGCTTGAGCACCTCCAGATCCCCTGGCAGCAACCCTGTCATCCCTGGATCTTCTTCTTCCAAAACTTCGGATAGAATGTCCAATCCCCAGTCGAAGTACGCCATCAAAGCCTGCGCTTCATCTGTCGTCAATTCCACCGTGACTCCGATGATCCCTGTCTTTGCTGTGACGTTCATTTCCACCTCCACACCGGCAAACCAAAACTACCAACCCAATCGATGTTCTCAAACGCGTGTCCGCCAATGTGCCATTCGTACTCGTCCATTGGAGTGCCATTTGTCTTCCAGTCGTAGATCGTCACGCGAAGACCTTCTTCAGTAATGATCCGCCACTCACACGTTACCTTGTCTCCCCCTGAATCGAATGGTCCATGAGTTGGGGTTCCAAAAAGCTCGCAGAGCCTCTGGAAATCTGTCCTGACATACCCCTTCAGACTCCCGCCATTGAAGGCAGATAGATCATCTTTGCGGGTTAAAACTTCAAACTGGTTCACCATCACCAATCTCCTTTCTAATCGTGATCTCCACGTCTTCACCATAAAAAGTCGAACCTTCCAGCTCCCGTATGAGTTCGATGCTGGTCATTTTCTCGTAGCCCTTCAGTCCACTCTTGTAAATGGACAGAATGTTCTCGATTGCTTGGTGCGGATCTTGACGATAAAAATCCGCCCACGTATCGAGAAGGCGATCAATCGCCTCCTCACGCGTCATCACTACTTTTTCAAAATTCTTCGCCATCATTTTCTCCCGTGAATTCCACAAAATCACCATACTCTCGAGCAAAGACGTCGAGAAGGTTTTGGTAATCACCACTCATCATTTCATTGACGACATCGTTCACTTGTTTCCACGGACGATCCAACTCTCGTCCGAGTTTTTTGCCAAGACCAATAAGGTAGAACGCGTTACCTTGTGGACCATTCAAATCGATTGTGATCATGACTTTCTCCTTTATATACGAGATTTATTCCCGTAAGTTGATTGTACCGCATTTGTTCGAAAAGTACACAACTTTGTGCGTAAATTATTTTTATTGGAATCCTGCTTTTGATCAATAAAACTTATCAACCTCGCAACCTCTTCTTTTCCTTCTTCCGTCAGAGTTCGAGTTGTTGAAGACCGTCGACTCTTCTGACCCTCATCACACCTCTTTCTTCCACTGATAAAAAATCAACCTTTTTCCTCCTCACTCCCTGCCATTTCTATCCTCCCGTCCTTCCGCCGTTGTCCGTTTGCCCTGATCCCTGGTCCTCGATCTGCTTATTTCCGTTAATTCTGCACTGTTTTCAGCCCTCGATTGATGGCTCTATATATAGAGGCATGTTTCTTGCCGGCTCGCGGCCAGGACCCAGGACCGGGGCCCGGGGCGTCGGCGTCCGGGCGCGGGCCTAAAAGCGCCTGGTCAGTGGTTCTGCGGGGGCGTCGAAAGGTAGATCGGCAAAAATCCGTGCATATTGGCTATAGTATAGGGAAAAAATTTGCACTGTGTGTGAAAAAAGCAGAGAATGCCAATCAATACAATATGCCAATAACCCATGATCCCAGGGACTTTTCAAGGGACTTAGTGTACAATCGGCAAAAGTCCTTATATTATCTGGCTAGGAGGTACTGACCATGGCACAAATTGGTGGTAAACGCGAAGGAGCCGGTCGTCCTGCTGGCTCCAAGAACAAGCGAACCCAGGAGATTGAAGACAAGCTAGCAGCCTTAGACTGTGACCCGATTGAGGGCATGGCCATGATTGCTGCTGATCCGACTGCGAGTCAAGAGTTAAAGTTCCAGGCCTTTAAAGAACTGGCGCAGTATGTGGCTCCAAAGCGCAAGGCTGTCGAGATGGAGATCGAGGGCAGCGGTTCATTCAACATTAACGTCGTACGGTTTAGCGACGTTGCAAAGGACGTCGATGGCGGAGATAACGGTACCACTTGATTGGGCGCCCAGGCCTTACCAATTTCCTCTCTGGAAATTCTTAGAAGATGGCGGCAAGCGAGCAGTTGCCGTTTGGCACCGGCGTGCCGGCAAGGACTTGCTATCTGTCAACTGGTGCGCAGTCTCAGCCTTGACGAGGCCAGGGTTGTACTGGCACTTGTTTCCGACTTACAACCAGGGTCGGAAGATTGCTTGGGATGGGATGACGCGTGATGGCCGCAAGTTTATCGAGCACTTTCCCAAAGAGATGTGGGAGGCAGTCAACAACACCGAGATGCGGTTGACTCTGAAGAATGGCTCAATCTATCAGGTGGTGGGTACCGACAACGTGGACCGATTGGTCGGTGCCAATCCCGTTGGAGTCGTCTTCTCTGAATACTCCCTCCAAGATCCCCGTGCATGGGATTACATTCGTCCCATCTTGGCTGAGAATGGAGGATGGGCGTTATTTATTTATACCGCTCGAGGTCGAAACCATGGATATGACTTGCTTAACATGGCAAGACGAAACGAAAAGTGGTTTCAGCAGACACTGACAGTTGACGATACCAGGGCCATTTCATCAGACGCCGTAGAAGAAGAACGTCATGCCGGCATGCCTGAGGAGATGATCCAGCAAGAGTTCTATTGCAGTTTTGATGCGCCTCTTGTTGGCAGCTACTATGGTACTGCCATGGCCAAACTGCTTGCCGACGGCCGGTTAGGAAGTCTCCCCTATGAACCCCGGCTTGAGGTCCATACGGCCTGGGATCTTGGTGTCTCAGACTCGACTGCAATAGTTTTTTATCAGAAGCACGGCCAAGAGATTCGGATCATCGACTACTACGAAAACTCCGGTGAAGGCATTGCGCATTACGCCAAGATCGTCAAGGAGAAAGAGTACGTCTATGGAGAACATTTGGCCCCGCACGATATTCAAGTTCGTGAGCTTGGCAGCGGTAAGTCTCGACTTGAAGTTGCCAGAGAACTTGGCCTCAGGTTCAGAGTGGTACCAAACCTTAGGATCGATGACGGTATTGAAGCCGTCCGAACCACGCTACCTAAGTGCTGGTTTGACGAAAAGAAGTGCAGCCACCTTATCGAGTCTTTGCGCCAGTACCGAAAAGACTTTGACGAGAAGAACAAAGTCTTCAGAGATCGTCCGTTACATGACTGGACCAGTCACCCAGCCGACGCTTTCCGATACATGTGCGTCGGTATCCGCGATCAGCTAGACATGAGCCAGCGCAAGCTTCCTCGGATGGCTGACATGGAATACAAGATCCTATGATTAGACCGGCAACTCACGCTGACGTGCCGATCATCAACGAGCTTGGTGAACGGATGTTCAACGAGTCGGCCTACGGCAAGGTCTGTACATATGATCCCGAAAAGGTGGCTCATCTCTTGACCCTGATGGTTACTTTGCCTGACGAATATTTCTTGTACGTCGCCGAAAAAGACGGCACTATAATCGGGATGTACCTGGGCTTGCTAACAGAGTATTATTTCAGCAAGGATCTGATGGCAGTCGATCTGGCGTTGTACGTTGATCCAACGAAACGCGGCGGTTTGGCTGCAGTCAAGTTAGTCCAGGCATTTGAGGATTGGGCATTTGCGCGTGGTGCAAAGGAAATCGTTCCTGCCACGTCGACTCAAGTAGCCCCAGAGAGAACGGCACAACTGTACCATCTCCTGGGTTACGAGGTTGTAGGTAACCTTTTTAAGAAAAGGAGATAGTTATGTGTGGTGGATGGCTAGGTAAAACATTGGGGTTAGCCCCCAGCAGTCCAGCAGCTCCGGCCCCTGCTCCAGAAGCTCCAAAGACTTCTGATAAAGCAGTAGCTGACGCTGTTGATCAAGTGCGTAAAACTGAGGGCGAAGGCACTCAAACACGCGAAGGCACCATGTTGACCGGGGCTCAAGGCGTCTCGATCGGTATGGAGAAGCTGCAGAAGAAAAAACTGCTTGGTACTCGCTCACCTCTTGGCGGTAGTTAATCGTGGATAAGGGACAAGACGATAAAAAGCTTGTCGCTACCACGATCGATCGTCTAGGAAAACTAAAGCAGATTCGCAGCCCTTGGGAAAGTTTGTGGCAAGATTGCACAGACTATGTCAACCCCAGACGCGGCGACTTCAACGCTCAACGTAGCCAGGGCGACCGAACACGGTATGACAGGGTCTATGACTCGACGGCTCCGCTTGCGAACGAGCAGCTAGCCTCTGGTCTGCACGGCTATTTAACGGCTCCTTCAGAGACGTGGTTCACGCTTTTGCTTGAACGCGCCAAAGAAGAAGAGTCTGAGGAAATTAGAGCATGGTTGCAGGGCGTCGTGGAGATGATGTTCCGCGAAGTCTTTCATTCGCCAAACTCTAACTTTGGCTCGATGATTCACGAGCTGTACTTAGACCTCGGCTCTTACGGCACCGGTGTTTTGTACGTTGAAGACAAACCAGGTCGCCCTATCAATTTCAGAACTTACCATCTGGCTGAGTGCTACATTGCTGAGAACGCAGAAGGCAACGTTGATACCTTGTATCGACAGTACAAGCACACAGGTCGTCAGCTGCTCCAGATGTATAAGGATGCTTTGCCTGAGAAGTTCATTGAGAACGTCTACAAAGATCCTCACAAGGAATTTACTTGCATTCATGCAGTAGAACCTCGAGACACATTTAACCCTGACAGCAAGCTTGCCAAGAACATGCCCTTCATGAGCGCATACATCTTGGAAGAAGAGAAGTTGCTGCTTAATCTCAGCGGCTTTAACGAGTTCCCATACATGGTGCCTCGTTGGACTAAGACTGCAGGTGAAGTCTATGGCAGGTCTCCTGCTATGACGGCTATGCCAGACATCAAGATGGTCAATGAGATGAGCAAGACAGTCATTAAGGCTGCTCAAAAGGCCACTGATCCTCCCTTGCTTGTTCCTGACGATGGCTTCATGCTGCCGTTGCGCACTATTCCAGGGGGCTTGAACTACTACCGCTCAGGGACACAAGACAAGGTGATGCCTCTTGTTGAAGGCGTTCGTCCTGACATTGGGCTTGAGTTTATTGATTCACGCCGCACGCACATCTTAAAAACGTTCCACGTTGACTGGATGCAGATGCGTGAAGGTCCTTCAATGACGGCTACTGAAGTGCTGCAGCGTCAAGAAGAGCGTATGCGTCTCATGGGTCCTATGGTTGGTCGCTTGCAGTTTGAGTTGCTTGGTCCCATGATCGATCGTGTCTTCAACATTATGGTTCGCCGCAACATGCTGCCACCGGCACCTCAAAAGATTCGTGGCCGCAACACTCGCATTGATTATGTGTCTCCAGTGGCACGCGCACAAAAGACACAACAGCTGTTTAACTTCACTCGCTTGATGGAGTCGCTCGTACCTTTGGCCAATGTCAAGCCAGAAGTCTTTGACAACATTGATGCTGATGGCACGGTACGCTGGGCAGCAAAACTGCTTGATGCCCCGCTTGAAACATTGATGCCGTTAGAGCAGCTTCAGAAGATGCGAGAGCAAAAAGGACAACAAGCACAAGAACAACTCGATATGGCTAAGAACCGAGAGATGGCGGCCATGGCTAAGGATGCAGCAACTGCTGCTGCCACTATGCCAGAAGGCGCAATGCAACCGCCTCCTGCTTTAGGTGTTGAGCCAGGAGCTTCAGGAGTACCAGGTGCCCCGATCTAAGAAACCAACTGTAGTTGAGTTAAACGACAGCTACAAGAAAGTCTTTTCCACGCCTGATGGCGAACGTGTGCTTGAACACCTCTGCAAGGTTGGGTTCATAGCAGATACCACGTACGTGTCAGGTGATCCTACTGAGACGGCGCACCGTGAAGGTCAACGCCGCTTAGTACTTAGCATCTTGCGGTTTTTGGAAAGGGACCCAAGGGCACTTTTGAAGCAACTTGAGGAGTTACAAAATGAGTGATATGAACGGAGGGTCCATGGGTGACGCTGGCGCCGGAGCAGGTGCTGGTGACGCTGGGGGCAGCTCTGCCGGTTCAGCGATGGATTGGCGAGCTTCTTTAGATGAAACGTTGCGCGCAGATCCCACTCTGGCAGACATTAAAGACCTGAATGGTCTTGCAAAGTCATATGTGCATGCTCAGCGCATGATTGGTAAAGACAAGATCGCTATTCCTGGCGACACGTCTGATCAATCTGAATGGGACATGTTTTACGAGCGCCTTGGTCGTCCTGGAGACGGCAATTACAAACTAGAACCTAATGGTGTTGTGCCAGATGGTTTGGCGTTTGAACCACAGGCTCTCGACCGCTTTAAAAAGATTTTCCATGCCAATGGCTTGACTCAAAAACAAGCTGACGGTATTTTTAAAGAATACATGGCGTATGTTGGTGAACAGCATACCGCTGTGACTCAAGGCGGTGCAGCTGCTCGTGAACAGTGGGTGGCTGATGTCAAGCGCGAGTTTGGCAAAGCGTTTGATGAGCGAGTCGACCTTGCTGTTCGCGCTGTTGAAACTTTTGGTGGTCAAGAGCTAATGACTTGGCTAGACCAAACAGGCCTTGGTGATCATCCTATGTTTGTAAAGATGTTCGCCAAGATTGGACAACAAATGCAAGAGGCACTAGCAAGCCCAGGCCAGTCGCGAGGATGGACTATGACTCCTGATTCTGCTCGTCAAGAGATTGCTCGCATGCAGCGAGACAAGGATTTCATGAACTCCTACATGACTCCAGGGGCTACAGGTCACGCGGAAGCTGTGAAGAAGATGCAAGACCTGTTTGGCTTTGCTTATCCAGATGAGGTAACACAGGTATGAAAACGCTGCTCAGCAAAAATTCGAAAGACTTGGAAGAACTCCAGCAGATGGTTACTAGCAATCTGCCGTCTCAGGAAATCAAGAAAGAACAGATCGTCCGAGACGCGGTCAAGTCGACGTCACTGCCGTCTGAGGTTCAAAAGAGTATGTCCGAGATTCTTGCTGAGCGGCTTAAAGCCAAGCCTGTCAACAATGATGTGGACGACGTCGTGAAGAAAATCCAGAAGGACATGCGCTTTGTAGACACAAGCACAGTCAACATGGGTACGACTTCCGTCCGAGACAAGGATGGGAAGACCGGAAAAACTAAGATGTTGGGCTAGTTTATTTTTCCGGCTTTTGCTGTATTATCTAATTACGGGCAACCCGAAAGGGTCCGTGGGCGTCGCCTAGCCAGAAGGGTATGTGGGGGTCCGATCTTTGGGCAGCCTCTGCGAGCAAACGTGTTTTTAACTTTTAACTGAATGAGGAGGACATAATGTCCATTCAAATCACTACGGCATTCGTACAGCAGTACCGTGCCAACGTTGAACACCTTGTCCAGCAGAAAGGCTCGCGTCTGCGTGCTCTCGTACGTGCTGAAACTCAAAATGCTGAGTTTGAGTTCTACGATCGCATTGGTGCGACCACTGCTCAAGAGGTTACCGGCCGCCATCAAGACACCCCATTGATCAATGTGCCGCACGATCGTCGTCGCGTTTCTTTGCGCGATTTCGATTGGGCTGACCTGATCGATCGTCCTGATCGCATTCGTATGCTGATTGATCCTAGCTCGCCTTATAGCCAGAACGCCGCTTATGCGCTCGGCCGTAAGATGGACGAAGTGATTCTTGACGCTGCTTTTGGTTCTGTATATACTGGCAAGACTGGTGCTACTACCGTGACTTTCCCAAGCTCGCAGCAAATCGCTGTGGACTACGTGGAAACCGGTGCAACAGCTAACTCAGGTTTGACTATCGCTAAACTGCGCAAGGCAAAACAAATCCTTGACGCAAACGAGGTAGATCCTACAGAGCGCCGCTATATTGCAGTTACCGCAAAACAAGTGACTGATCTGTTGCGTACTACCGAAGTTTCTAGCGCCGACTACAACACTGTTCGCGCGTTGGTACAAGGTGAACTCAACACTTTCATGGGTTTTGAATTTGTTCGTACTGAACTGGTTCGTACCAATGCTTCTAACCATCGCCGCGTCTGTGCCTGGGCTCAATCAGGTCTGCTCGTAGCTGTTGGTCAGGACATCGTTACTGACATCGGTCCTCGTCGCGACAAGCGCAATTCGACTCAAGTCTACGTCTCTGCTTCTTTCGGTGCAACCCGTATGGAAGAAGAGAAAGTAGTTGAAGTCATCTGCGCTGAATAATGCCCATAACAGGAGGAACATTTATTATGGCTAACCAAAACAGCACGCAATACGGTAACACACAGACCGTTCCTGCGACGATGAATGATGTGTGTGATGAGCACGGTCGTGTCCGCGTTCGTGCGTTTGACTTTACTCAGTCAGGCGCAGGTGCCGATGGCGATACCGTGACTCTATGCCAACTGCCTGCTGGCACTGTGCGCATCCTTGGTGTGCAGATTGTCAACTCAGCTCTTGGCGCATCACGCGTTGTCAAAGTCGGGCACACAGGCTACACTAACCTTTCAAATGCAGCTGTTGCTGCCGACGATGACGCCTTCTTGGCGAACACCTCGGTTGCTACTGCTGGTTCTATCAACGGTGTTGCATCGTCTAAACTGTCTAGCAAGACTGGTTTGACTGTGCGTGCAACTATCACCGGCGGTACGATCCCAGACGCAGCTACTTTGAACGGTCAGATCCTGTACACACTCGACTAAGTCAAAGAAACACCGGTAGTGCGGGGGATCGGGCCGTAAGGCACGGTCTCCCGTTTTTGTTAGGAGAGGCACATGGCAGCATCAGACATTGAAATCGTAAACAGATCGCTTACCTTGTTGGGCGTAGACCCAATCAACTCGCTGTCTGATCCTACTAAGGCAGCAGCAACGTCTCGTCGTCTTTATGATGATAGTCGCGCAGCCGTCTTTCGTGCGCATCCTTGGAATTGCCTTGTGCGCCGCGTGGCTTTGCCTCTTGACAACGTGACGCCTGCTTACGAGTACTCTCACCAGTTTGTTTTGCCAGCAGACTTCTTGCGTCTGTTGACACTTGAAGACGTCAATGGACGTTATTCAATTGAATCAAGACGTATTCTCTATGATGGGAATACGCTAAGAATAAAATACGTCGCACTGCTAACTGACGTACCTAGCTATGATACCTTGCTTGTAGATGCTTTAGCTGCTCGCCTAGCAGCTGACTTAGCTCACCCGTTGCTTCAATCAACTACGTCAATGGAGCAGATGTGGCAACTGTATGAGTTGAAATTGCGTGAAGCTAAGTTTGTCGATGCTCAAGAAAATTCACAAGAGGTTCTTGATGCCGACTACTGGTTGAACAGTCGGTTTGGCATTGCTGATTCTCGTTTGACTTCTCCTCCACGGTGGTAATGAATGTCTAAGACAACGCCTATTCAAACAAACTTTACCGGCGGAGAGATTTCTCCTCGCCTGTATGGTCGCGTTGACTTGCAAAAATACGCAACCTCAGTCGAGCGCTGCGAAAACTTTATCATCTTCCCTCACGGAGGTACCACTAAAAGATCAGGTACGCGCTACATCGAGGAAGTTAAGTTTAGTGACAAGAAGACAAAACTAGTTCCATTTATTTTTTCAACTGAGCAAGCCTACATGGTTGAGTTTGGACACCTCTACGTTCGCTTCTATCGCAACGAGGGGGTTCTTTTGAACGCAGCTGGTACTGCAGCTTATGAGTTAATTTCCCCGTACACAGAGAACGATCTAGATGACCTAGACTTTACTCAATCTGCTGACGTACTCTATCTCGTTCACAAGAATTATCAGCCCCGTACTCTTAATCGGTTAGGACCTACTAACTGGTCTATCAATATTTATGAACCTCGTGACGGTCCCTACAATGAAGTCAATACGACTTCAGTGACAATGCACGTATCCAGTTTAACTGGTTCTTCGACAGTTACTGCAAGTTCAAGCGCGTTTGCCGCTACTGACGTAGGGCGCTGGTTTCGTTTTAAAAATGGCTCGCCAGCTGTTTGGGGAGCCGGTAAGATTACGGCGTATACAAACCCAACGACAGTTATCGTTTCAGTGGATCCTGATTTTCCGTTTGGTTCTACAGGAGCTGGTAACGCTACCAAGGACTGGCGCCTTGGCGCCTGGTCGGACACTCTTGGGTGGCCAACATGTGTAGCGTTCTTCCAAGAACGACTGTTCTTTGCTGCAAGCAACTCTAAGCCATCGACCATTTGGGGCACTCGCACAGGCGAGTTTGCTACGTTTAGTCCATCAAACGCAAAGGCAGAAGTGCTTGACGATTCAGCACTGAGTTTCACCTTGGCAACTGACCAGGTGAATGCAATTCGCTGGATCTACGGCGAAAAGCGTTTGCAGCTCGGTACCTCTGACGGTCCATTCATTCTGTCCGCAGGTCGAAACTACGAGGCACTGACACCTTCTAATTCAACTATCTCTCGTGAGACGACTGACGGCACAGCAAATGAGAGACCTGTTGGTGCAAGTAGAACTACCTTGTACATTGACCGTTCACGTTTAAAAGTTCGTGAGCTGTCTTATGACATCAACATTGACGGCTATGCTTCAGTAGACTTGACTTTGCTTGCTGAGCACATCACAACTGGCAACGTCAAGCAAATTGCGTATGCTCGCTCTCCAGACAACTTGGTGTGGACGTTATTGCAGACTGGTGAACTTCGCTGCTTAACTTACGAGCCAGATCAAGAAGTCGTGGCTTGGCATCGGCACATTATCGGCGGAACAGACGTTGTTGTCAAGAGTATTGCCGTGATTCCTAAGAACGACGAGTCAGAAGAAGTGCTGTACCTAATCGTTCAAAGAACGATTGATGGTGCAACTGTGCAGTACGTAGAGTACTTAGAAAAATCTTTTGATACCGCCAAGGGAATGGTTGTTGAAGACGCCTTCTTTGTAGACAGTGGTATTAGCTATGACGGAGCACCTGTCAACAGCTTGTCTGGTCTTGACCACTTAGAAGGCGAGACAGTTCAAATTCTAGCTGATGGAGCTGTTCATCCAGACCGCGTGGTAAGTTCAGGTTCTATTTCACTTGCTCGCGCAGCGTCTAAGATTAGCGTTGGTCTGCCGTATGTTGCTCGCGTAAGAACACTTGATCCTGAGGTTCAAACGCAAACGGGTCCTTCTCAAGGTAAGATTCGCCGTGTTGAGCGAGTTACTTATCGCCTGGTTGACACGTTTAACATGAAGTTCTCAGCTAATGGAGGAGCTTTAGAGGTTATCCCATTCCGCTCAGGCGCTATGCCAATGGGTTCCGTTCGCTTGTTTACGGGTGACAAGCGAGTATTAGTGCAGCACTCCCCTGAACGTCAGTTTGAGTTGCTGGTGCAGTCTGACACGCCGCATCCTTGCACAATCTTGGCTATTATGTACGCCATGGTGGTGTCTGAACGATGATAGTAGTCCCATTTGAATCATGGCACCTAGACTTCATCAAACCTCTCTGGCCCGTGCTTCACAACGGCGTAGCTCTAGAGAAGTGTTCAATCTCTTTTACAGCGATTGTGGATGCAAGGCCAGTTGCAATTGCTGGAGTCATTCCCATTTGGAAGGGCGTGGCAGAATCTTATTTGATTCCGTCCGCACTATTTCCGAAACACAAAATTCAATGTATAAAGTACGTAAAGCTAAATCAAGAGTTTTTAGGAAGGGAACTCAAACTGCATCGACTTCAAACAACCGTGCCGTCAGATTTTTCAACAGCGATTCGCTGGCTAGAGTGGCTGGGTTACGAGCGAGAATCGACGTTGCGGCAGTGGGGACCCGATCAGAAAGATCACTACAGATATGTGAGGTTCTTTGATGGGTGTTGAAACTATGATCTTGACCGCCATGGTCGCCGGTACGGCGATGCAGGCCTATGGTCAATACCAAGCAGGACAAGATGCCAAGAAGGCTGCTAATTACAACGCTCAAATCATGGAGCGCAATAAGCAGACTGCTCTTGAAAAAGCTAAATATGAAGCCGAAGCCGAAGCGCAGCGTTTACGCAGGCTTATTGGTTCTCAAAATGCTGCAAGAGGTGCAAGTGGTATTGGTAAGTCTGGGTCGTTCCTTGACTTGCAAGAAGACACAACTATACAGGGCACAATGGAGCAACTTGCTATCCTGTACGGTGGTGAATTGCAAGCTGAAAACTTTCAAAACGAAGCCAACCTGTCTCGCTTCCAAGGTAAGACAGCCGCCCGCCAAGGTAAAACTGCAGCCATGGGAACTATTCTTACTGGCAGCGCTCAAACGGCGTACATGGGTTATGACATGAACGTTTGGGGAAGTAAACCCACGCGGTCAACGGTCACCATTGAGCCTCCAAGGAAGGGCTAATATGCCAAAAATTCCTACTTATGAACGACGCGGGCAACTGCCCGTTACTTACCAAGCGGGTCTTGATTCTAGAGAGCGGGCGGCATTTACTCTTGGTTCTCAAGGCATAGCTGAAACAGGTAAAGATATTCGTGAAGCTGCTGGTATTGCCTACAAGTGGCATGATCAACAGCAGCGTGAAAAAGCCTCTTTAGACATGGCCATCGCTACGTCTGACGTAGGAGGACTGTTTGCTAAGCAGTTTGAGCAACTCACGATGGAGGAAGAGAGAAATCTTAAAAACTATCGCAACCGAAGCCTTGTTGAAAAAGACGGCGCTGGCCCAGATCTCGTAGCAAAAACCGGGGTTATGGTAGACAAGTTGCTTAATAGCGAGGACTACTTAACGCTTGGCGACAAAAACAAATACTTTGCGAATGAGTTTCTAAAATTTCAAAGTCGTTTTCGTGAAGCTGCTATGGCAAGGGCCATTGACCAGCAAAGTAGATTTCATGTGCAGGCCGTTGAGGTGGGGATGCAAGATGGCCTCGAAAAGGCCGCTACCTTTGTCTCCAACAACCCAACGCAGCTAGACGGCACCATGATGGTGTGGCGCACTATTTTGGGCGACATGGATGGGGACAAGATTCCTGACTCAATGAAAGGCTTGACCACCATTGGTGAAAGACCAGAAGGTGCCGACAAGTACTTGCCAATTGCTCGTCCTGCGACCGTTCAAAAAGCCAAGGAAAATCTCAACAAGATTGCTGAGGTGGCTTTCTTGCGCATGATCGCTGATGATCCTGCGGCAGCCCACGCAGCTCTAAAACAACTGGGTTCTACTCCAGAAGGTCGATGGAAGCTTGAAAAACTTTATGGTTTTACAGGTGATCAGTATCTGCGTTTGTTGAATAGCAGTAAGACATCTAGTGAGTTTGTTAATGTCAAAGCAAGATATGAGCTTGATCGTCAGTTAGATGATGCAGTGGCTGCTGCTCTCACAGGCACTACGCCAGCTGGCTTCAATAAGATTGAGGAAATTCAAGCAAAGGTGCTTGCCGTTCTAGATCCTAACGATCCAAAAAGTAAAGAACAAGCTTACGTTATCGCAAGCAAAGCCCACCGCGAGATCACAGTCAATAAGCGCATCTTTGGTGTGACGTCTAATTTTTCTAAGATGTCAAGCGCTGACATTGTCACTACTGTTAGAAATTTAAAACCCGCTGGGGCGAATGCCGCTGATGAAACTAAGATTCAACAGGGCGTTGCTCAGATCGCCAACAACATATTGACTGAACGTCAAAATGATGCCGCAGCCCACTACAGGAGTAACCCAATCATTGTTAAGCTGCAGCAAGACGGCAAACTTGGTGAAGCAAACGACCACATTATTGCTGCACAGCGCCGCGATGGCGTGCCTGATCATGAGATCACGTTGCTTAGTAAGAACCAGGTTGAGACTGAAAAGTCATACTTGACAGGCACTACTGGAGAACAACTTGGTCAGCGGTTGCGCAGCTTTGTTGAGAGGCATGGCGGCAAAAATGGAGAGCGTCGCGGTGATCTACAAATCGTATGGCGTCAACTAACCACAGGACCTAATCCGTTACCTGCTGAGTATATCTGGGCTGCTAACGCTATGGGCACTCCAGCAGAACCTCAGATCATTAAGGCTCTGAGTACTAAACTTGACGTGATCAAAAACAACCTAGGGTCTTTGCAAACGCGTGGCGTCAGCTGGGGCACCCTTGAAAACACTGCTTTGACAATCGGTGAGAAGTATCGTCGCGCCTTAAGTGGCAACATTCCAGAGCGTCTTGGTGTTTATGACTCAGCCCGCGCCTTGGCCGTTAGGATAGCGGCCATGGACCTGGCAACGGCAACGTCGGGTTCAAACGACATGCAAAAGGCGTTGACCAAAGCGTTCGCCACGGTTACGCAAGGCTATGACCTAAAGGGTGGAACTTACTACATTCAAACCAAACTTGTTGGTGGAACAGGTATAGCACTCAACACCGAACTCATTCATTCAAACGCTGAAAGAGTAAGGACAGACCGCAAACTGTTGACACAGTTAGACACCGTCTTGGCTCCTGGTAGTATGAATCCTGGAAATAAAGATCCGGCGTATCGGCAACAAGCATACCTTGAAATTCTTGAAAAGCGATCGTATTGGATCAACAACGCCAATGGTACAGGTTTGCAACTCGTTGTTGACGTCAGCGGGGTAATTGAGCCCGTTGTGAACAACCAAAACCAGCCATACGAGCTTACCTGGCAACAACTAAACAACCCGACTCTTCTTCCTAAGAAGAAGAGTTGGTCTTTGTTCGGAAACTGACGATGGTAGACAAGATCAAAAAAGACGTCAATATTCCTAGAAAAGGTCTGGGGATTACGGAGTCCCAACTACGTGAAGCTAACGAGTTGGGCTTTAACCATACTCCCTTGGCGCCGTCTAAGTGGTTTCAGTCATTTGGTTTTGACGAACTGCGTTCTACTACTGGTCAAGTGGCTGATGCTGCTGTTGATTTTGGCTGGACTGAAACAGGTATCGACTCGATTAAGCGAATGCGAGAAATTAGCAGGGCTGAAGAACTTACCACATACACTGATGACGAACTAAAAAAGCTGTATAACCGCAGGTCAAACTCAACTAGAAATTCAGGTCAAGGCTGGAAAAATAGACCGACACTTGACGAGTTTAATCTTACCGAGCGTCCTTCTCTTTTGCAGCCAGACGAGGCAAACACTCAATACGGAATTTCAGGGCACTTGTCTTGGGACAAACCAGTCAGTAGCCTTGTTGCAAAAATTCAGCATGAGCGAAAACTAAAGGAACTAAAACTAGGTAGCACGCTTGATCGCGCGCAAGGTTTTGTTGACAGTTCAATTGGCTTTGGCTTGGCCATGGGTACAGCTATTTTTGATCCCGTTGGTCTTGCCATTGGTTTTGTACCTATTCTCGGTGAAGCCAGATATGCCAAGCTTGGAGTAACGGGCGCTCGCCTTGCTCGTGGTGCAGAGGCTGGTTTTGTAGGAACACTCGCTGTTGAACCTTTGATCTATTCTGCTAAGACGCAAGAAAAAGCAGACTATGACATGATGAACTCCTTGACCAACATTGCCTTCGGCACTGTGGCAGGAGCAGGTTTGTTTGCTGTCGGTGGCAAAGTCTACGACGGTTACAAGGGTCTTAGATCTAAAAGCCATGCAGCTGCGCTTGAGACAGCAGTTAAGCAAGCAGCTAATGGACACAATGTCGAAGTAGGCCAGATTGCTACGGTTGGTGCTTCTCATAAGGTGTATGCTGCGAACTTTGATGCAGTGGCTCCTGATGAGGGCATGAACAATCCCTTTGAGGCCATCACCAAGGCGGGCAAAACTTCTACTGAAGCAGGTACTCCACTGCAAGGAATTGAAACTAAATTTGAAGAGGACCTTGCAAGTCAAAAACGCAGTCCTATCAAGGAGTTTAAACCATACGAGAACGTAGAAACCAGTATGGCCCTGATGGATCAGGCGACTGCTCCAAGGGCTGCTAAGGTCACGACTACGCAAATTACTAGAGCACTTGCAGATCCTCAGTTTGAGGAGGCAGTTCAGCTAGCCAAAGTCAACGGCATGCAGAATAACATTGCTTTCTACGTGAGAACCGTAGACAATCAAATTCTGGCTGTCAAAGCAAATGCAAGAGCTCCAATGGGGTTGTTGACGTCTAAGTCGTTTTCAACTCAAGGCACCATTGATATGGCGAAGGTGTCAGCAGAGCTTAAGGATCTGCTGGCCATCCACGGTATCTCAATCAGCGAAGAAGCGGCACTAGATATTGCTTACAAGGGTTCTTACAACCTGGCTAAGAACAACATGACTCATGTCATGGAGATCAAGAATGCCGTGTTTGATCCCAAGCAGAACCAGCATAACGTGGTTCTTGGTCCTGAGCCCGCAATGGAGTCTATGTTTGCACAAGACGCCGTGGGTGAAGTATTCAATGACTTGAATCCTAAGGGTAAGGCAGCAGTTGAGTCTGCCATGTTTGACCCCGACACTTACCTAGACACGACTGGGGATATCTATAACTCGTTTGCCGGCTACGACACTGCCTTCGACATTAACAACCTTGAGAGCGCTGGTAAGCAACTAGGCACAAACAAGGGTGGCTTGTTCATCGACAAGAACGACAACAGCCAGTACTACGTCAAGTTTTATGGCAAAGATCAAGCTCTCAACGAGTGGGTGGCTGCCACCCTGTACAAGTGGTTTGGCGTGCCGATGCCTAAGACGACCATCGTTACTGAAAATCGTGAGGTCGTCGGAGTAGCTAGTGATTGGATTAAAAACTTCAAGACACTAAGTCCTAGTGAATTTAAGAACTTGCCTGAGGAGCAGCAAGCTGCTTTTGCAAAGCACTTGATCATTGATGCTTACTTGGCTAACTGGGATGTCGTTGGTAATGCTCCAAACTTCAACATGCAAATGATTGAGGGCAAAGGAGTTGTCTGGCGCATCGACCCAGGTGGCGCTCTCTTATACCGTGCTCAAGGTGAACTTAAGGGCGACAAGTTTACGACAAAGATTGCTGACTACAAAAGCATCATGGATAAGAATCCTGATGTGTTTGGTAAAGTTAGTTTGAAAGACACGGAAGAAGCCGTGGCCAACATTCTAAGAATACCTCAAGAAGAGGTCAATAAGCTAGTCGACTCTGCCGTGCTGCAAGGTATGGACAAGAAACTGGCTGAAGAACTTAAAGAAAAACTAGCCTTGCGTCGTCTTGATCTTGAAAAGACGTACGACAACGTAGCTAAGGAAGTCGCTAAGGAAACCAACACCGTCAAGTTTTTTAACACAAACGATGCCAACAAGTTTCTTAATAAGTTCTACGATCAGATTGAAAAGTCGCTGACTAGCTCTGAACTGAGTGCTCTCAAGGGGTACACTGGCAGCGCTTACGTCGAAATCAACAATGCGCTTTGGGGGAAAGAAGTCTTAGGCAAGACTATTAGTCCTGAGATGCAGAAGAGAATTGACCTTCTTGATTCTGTATTCAAGAAACTGCCTGAGACAAAAGAAAAGTACGAGGTTTGGCGTGGCAACGTTCGCTATACGACCTTCAACAATATCTTGGCAGACCTTGGCTTAAAGCAATTTGTATGGGACCAGCACCTTGATGGCATGAAAGCCTATGATCTGCTTAAGGCAGCTGAAGGTCACATCATCACGATGCATGGTTACAGCAGCACGTCTTTTTCGTATGAGACCGCAAAGAACTGGCATGGTAGTTTTAAAGGCAAAGCTCCATTGACAAAGATCTTGGTGCCTGAGGGCAGTAAAGCTGTTCTTGCAGGTTCGGTATCTTCACATAAAAGTGAAGTTGAGCTGCTGCTAGACCGCGGCGCAAAGTTTCGCGTAAAACAGGTAATCAAACCTACTCACGATTTCGGTGATCCCACCTTGATTCTTGAGGTATTGCCTGATCCTAATGCTGTGATGCCGTTTGAGTTGCCTGATGCGCAGAAACTAAAACTAGCCAAGGCGTACCACAAGCAACCTAGCAGCGCAGCAGATGCTGAGCCAATGTTGAATGAACCTAAGGATTCTGTCGCTGACACAATGAAAGCTATTGGCAATGACTTGAAGTTAATCGACAATGATTTGGTAGCAATACAAGCTAATATTGAAGCTGAGATGGTTAACTTAGACCCTGAACTTGGTACTGCCCTGAAAGCAGCACTTGAAACCGAACTCAAGGCCTTAGATCAAAAACAAGCTAACGCGGCAGACATGCATAAGGCAGCAGAAGCCGCTGTGGTTTGTATTAAGAAGGGGATGTAAATGGCAATGCAAGATTGCTTAGACATTATTAAGAAGGCTGCTGGTGAGAATAAGATCACTGACCAGCAGGCGAGTGACTTGCTGTCTGAAATCGAGACCTTCGTGTCATCTAAGAAAAAGATGTTGCACGTAGATAACCTCGACGCCACAATAGCTGCTCATCTGCAACAGCGCTTGAATGATAGCATCTTGGCCGCTGCTATTGAGAAGCGCAACACCATGATCAATGCCAAGGTCCTGGCCCAGAACTACAACTTTGTCGGTAAGTTTGTAAATCCTGCCGAAGGTCTGCAAGCCTTGATGGTCGGCTCAGTAAAAAACAGAGTCGGTTCTAAGCTTAGCATTGATGCGCAAGGCAAGGCTTTATCTAACAAGTACCTAGGCCGCTTGATCCATGATCTTGAAAAGGATGACTTGCTCGTTCATTTCAGCAATGGCCACATGGACGACGATATTGCAAGAGAACTTTTTGAGATCAAACCAAATGGAACCCCTGGGGCGTCGGAAAACCCTGTGGCGCAAAAGATCGCAGCCGTCATCCACAAATACCAATCAGCCGCCATCGAGCGAGCAAACCGAGCAGGGGCTTACATCCAAGCCAGACCAGGCTACATCTTCCGACAAAGCCACGACCAAGCCCGAATCCGTAAGGCTGGTTATGAGAATTGGAAGAACTACGTCATTGATAAACTAGACATTGAAGCCACGTTTAGAGGCGCTGATCCTGAAGAGTTCCTCAAGGGCGCATATCTTGGTCTAACGACGGGTATGCACAAGCGCTTTAAGGGCGACAGTGAAAGCAACTTCTTGCATGGCTTTAAGGGACCTGCTAACGTTGCTAAGAAGATGAGCCAAGAACGGATCCTTCATTTCAAGGACTCTGATTCTTTCATGGCGTACAACGAGCAGTTTGGTACTCAAGATCTTCGTGAAGCCATTACTGGTGGTCTTGACCACATGGCCAGGAACACGGCTCTGATGGAAGGTCTCGGCACAAACCCCGTGGCTATGTTTGACCGCATGGTCACTGAACTCAAGATCAAGTACCGCGATCAACCAGAGATCTTTGACAAGCTGTCGAAAAAGAACCTCATGAACCAGCTAAAGGAGATTGACGGGACGACTAGGATTCCTGCTAACGTCAGTCTGGCTAGGATTGGTGCCATCACTAGGTCTATTCAGAATATGGCTAAGCTTGGCGGAGCTGTTGTGTCTTCAGTGACAGACATTCCTAACCAAGCAGCTGAATTGCGCTATCAAGGGGTACCTCTACTCAAGTCGTACGGTGAGACGATCTTGAATATCTTCAAGGGCCGCGGCGATCTTGAGCGTAAAGAGATTGCTCGTCTTCTTGGCGTTGGCTTTGACGGTCTGATCGGTGACGTGACGGCCCGCTTTGGTGGCCAAGACACAGTTCCCGGAACAATGGCTAAGCTTCAACAGCGCTTCTTTAAGCTTAACTTGATGAGCTGGTGGAACGACACGAACCGGACAAGTGCTGCCCTGATCATGAGTAACAACCTGGCTAACAAGGTTGACTTGGAGTATGGCAAACTTGGCAAGGCAGCGAATGTCATGCAGCAGTACGA